>JAAUXX010019068.1_pt1 | contig 47021 bp, 10 predicted proteins | sample 7278111 | NCBI WGS metagenome assembly JAAUXX01 (sample SAMN14350116, study PRJNA611818) | marine sediment metagenome | isolation source: surface marine sediment (1.8m) | place: French Polynesia: Moorea | collected 2018-08
CTTACCCAGTGTCCATCCAGAAACGCGCATCCTGCGCTTTTTCTGGAATCGAAAATAAAATTGCGATTTTATCTTCTCGCGAAATCAACGACATAGCGTCGTCGATTTCGGGCATCACATCCATGTGATGCCGTTAGTGCCCGTTTATGGACGGGCACTATCTATGTGATCAAACGAAGACCGCAGGCCCCGAATTTTTTACTTTAAAAAAATCTTACACCGAATCAAAACGGATATGCATCTTCCTCAACCCAAACAGAAAATTCGATTCCAGCCATTCCACTTCGCCGAGCAGCGCAATATTTTTCATCCGCGACAACAGCTCTGTTAGCATCACATCGATTTCCGTGCGCGCGATCCACTGGCCGAGGCATATGTGATGGCCGCCGCCGAAGGCGAGGTGGCAATTATTTTCACGGGCCAGGTTGAGTTCATGAGGATTGTCGAAGACGGCGGGGTCGCGGTTGGCCGCCCCGTAATACATCGCGAATAGGTCGCCGCGTTTTATCTGCTCGCCACGAAATTCAAAATCCCGCGTGGCGCTGCGACATTGATAAACAACCGGACTGATCCAGCGCAACATCTCTTCGCGCGCAGACGCCATGCGGGCATTCGGATCTTCCATCAACCACGCCATTTGTGCGGGTCGCGCCAGCAATTCGAGCAGGCCCACTGCGAGCAGATTGCGCGCGGTGTCGGTGCCGCCGTTGATCATCAGCATAAATTGCTCAAAAAAATCCGCTTCGTCCATTGTCGCGCCGCCGATAACACCGGACAAAAGTTTGCTTGCGATATCGTCGCGCCTTGCCCGCCGCTTTTGTTTGATAACCTTATCGACATAAGTTTTCATTTGCGTAATTCGGCGGTCGGTTTCCGCCTGGGGCAGCGTCCCCGGAACGGCGTGATAGACTTCGGTGAAGCTGTAGAGCAGCCGCCCGTCCGCCGGCGGCAGTCCCATGATGTCGGCGATGACGCGGGCGGCAAATTCGCCGGAGATTTCGGAGACAAATTCGCACTCGCCCCGCGCGATGACGGCGTCTACTACCTCGCGCGCTATCTCTTGCACGCGCGCCCGCCAGTGGCCCGCGGCGCCGCGGGCGAAATCCTTGCTCAGCAGCTTGCGATACCGCGTGTGCTCCGGCGGGTCTTTCAAAATCATCATGCTCCGGCGGCAGGCTTCTTCGTCGGGTTCTTGCATGTCGGCGGGGCCGGTGATGTCATCGCCCTGTTCCCCCTGCGGCTCCAAGGGGTAACCGTGATTGAAAAATATCACCCCCGCAGTGGAGGAGAAGCGTTGGTAGTCGCGGTTGATTTCCGCCACATCGTCGTGGCGCGTCACCGCCCAAAACTCGCCGTCGTTCGGCAGCCTGTGTTTGTATAGTCGCCGGTTGCGACGCAGCCAGTCAAATTGGTGGTGTGGCTGACCGGCGCGGTAATTTTTGCCATTCAGCAAATTGATTTCGCCGCCACCGCTGGCGTTGTCGTAAGACCCATCCGGCGGGGCGTGATCAATGTTCGAGTTCATAATTCAGCTCCCGCGCGAGTTGCTGGGTTTGTTCATGCAGGGGGTTTGGTAGGCGTATGCTTTTCCACTGCTCCGCCAGTGAGGGGTCAATCGCGGAATGCCGGCCAATATTGGGGTCGCCAATGCCGTTAACCATCGCCCCGCTATTGCATTGGTAGGGGTGGAGCATGTTGTCATCGCGGGGAATGGCGAGAAATTGGCATAGCCGCTCCATGGTTCCGCGGGCGTCGGCAATCACATTCTCGTAGGCCAGCGTCAGTTTTCGCGCCGCCGGAACGGTGGTCAAAAAGTCCCGGATATTGCGATTTCCCGTCGCCCACCATTTCTCCGCCAGATGCCACGGGCTCTTCGCATCGCAGCCGAATTTATTGCCCGTGAGCGCCTGCAGCCGAAGTTTGACGAACGATTGAATCATGCCGCGCGGGTGGCGGGTGAGAAAGATATACTTCGGCCGCTCGAACAGAGATTCTGCGCGCGCCAGCCAGTCCGGGTGGCAGGCGTAAAAGGGCGTCTTGTCGATCAGAATGCGCGCGCCCGCCGCGGCCTGGAGCTTGGTGTACACATCGGCAATGGCGATGTCGTCGCGCTCCCACTGATTGACTTTGGCGAAGGCCCGCTCATAGGACAGGTTCTCGCTTCCGATAAGGGCTTCGGCGACGCCCGCCCGCATCCAACTGAAGCCCTGCTCATCGATTTGCCTGCCGCGCTGCGCCATCGACGTGAAGGGCAGCAAATGCAGCTCCGGCGGAGCGAAAATCTTTTCGTGCGCGGCGAGCATAAGGCGGAAAATGGTCGACCCCGAGCGCGGGCACGAAAGTACGAAAACCGGACTGATGGGCACGCGCTTGAGTTCGCCATGCGCCATTGGCCAGGGCCACAGGCTGGCGTCGAACATAGGCATGGCGAGCGCCGGGCGTGGTGGTGGTTGAAAAATATTCACCATGTCTGCCTCAACCCTGCGGGCGAGCTGCGAAACGCTGTCCATGATTTTCTCAAAATAGTAGAAGTGCAGGTCGAAATCCCGTTTGAATTGATCAAACAGGAATTGCATGGCCTCATGCAAGGCAGTGTCAGTAATGTCTTTTCGTTTGGCAAATGCGTTGAAGTCCTGGTCAATTTCCAATTCCCTAACGGCGTCGCCAAGTGACTCTGAAAGTTTGCATAAAATATAATCACTCATGGCGAGGCGGCGCTGCTCGCGACCTTGTTGCAATAGCTTTGTGCGCGGCGGGAATCGATCCGGGTTGTTCATAAAATAATCCAAAAGGGACGCTTAACATCTGATAATACTGCCGATGACGGCGTTTGTCTTGCGACTATTTTTTTATTGTTCTCCCACCGCGCACTTGGAATCCTGGAAAAGAAGTGGGATTATGTCGTCGGGAATTTCACAACTTCGCGGAAATATTTTTTATATCAAGTAACTTGAATCTATCTCAAAATTAGAGATTTCGCTTCCAAGCTAGGCGTGCGACGACGAGAAGCGGAGTTTACACAGCGTAAATGAGCATTTGAGGAGGAGCACAACGACGCATGGGAGTGAAAGATCAATCTTGAGATAGGTTCTTGTTTCCATCCATAAACGCGCATCCTGCGCGAAGTGGTGGGGGCGACAAAAAAAATAAATACCCTCAACGCCGCAGGCGCGGGTTTGGCCGGATGCTCCAACAAACCCTAACAACAAGAGGTTGTAACATGTTCAGATGTATATTTCACTCGATTGTTTTCGCAACAGCTTTGATCCTGGTCAGCAATGCCTACGCCGATGATACCGGCGGTTATCACAAACATTCGACACTGAAAAACTTCAAGCGGGAAGTGATCACTCACGCCGGTGTTTTCGGCTTTGTTCCCGGCAGCGGACCGACGGACGAAAAACTCGATGGCGCATCCGCCGTGACGCGCCTCAAGGGCGGCGCCAGATATTCCGTCAATACGCGAGGCCTTGCGCCCGGAGAAGCGCACACGGTCTGGTACGGGGTGTTTAACAACCCGGCCGCCTGTGCCACGCCTTGTGAATGCGCTGGTGTCGACGTGCCCAACCCCGATACGGATTTTGGCATGTTCTGGGCGGGTGGTCGCGTCGCGGATGAATACGGCCAGCTGGATATCGAAGGTCTGATCACCTACGGCGAGTTCAACAACGACCAGGTGTTGATAGGCAGCCCGATGAAAGTGCCGAGTGCGGAAATTCAAATTGTTCTGAGAACTCACGGCGCGGCCAGTGATGACCCCTTGCTTCTGGATGAACAACTCAGCACCTATTTGGGCGGCTGCGATACCAATGCCTGCGCAGATTACATTATTACCATTCACCGAAGTCCGTTTTGTCGAGTGGATTGAGCAATACAGTAACCTTGCGGCGAGAGTGGGGGAAATGGAATTTTCGCTCCATGTCACCATGCTGACAAGGAGGCCAAAATAATATTTTTGGTGACTTTATTCTCTTGCGCTTCACCTGTTAAGAAGTTATTAAGTTGGTGCGATAACATTATACACTGTTAACCCGTTATGCTCTTATGTCGGGTTAACAGTGTTCCGAATATGGGCATCGGGGAAAACTCCGTGCCGGTACTGGTAAATATCCGGAATAGTTTTGTGATATGAAAGCGATAATGTTTCCAGGTCAGGGCGCGCAATATCCGGGAATGGGCGCCGAGGTGTTGCAGCGCTTTCCCGCATATGTCGAGCAGGCGTCGGATATTCTTGGCTACGACATTAAATCTCTCTGTCTGACCGGTGATCACGGAAGGCTGAGTTTAACGCAGTATACGCAACCGGCGCTTTTTTTGGTCAACGCGCTAACCTATATGTCCCAACGGGACGACGGTGAGTCTCCCGCCGATTTTTTGCTCGGCCACAGTCTCGGTGAATACAACGCTTTGTTTGCCGCCGGTGCATTCGATTTTGCCAGCGGCCTGCGCCTGGTTAAAAAGCGCGGCGAGTTGATGGCGCAAGCGCGGGAGGGAGGTATGGCGGCGGTGTTGGGTCTGCGCAGTGACCGGATAAAATCTCTACTGACCGATAGCGGTTTGCACGATGTCGATCTGGCCAATTACAACGCCCCACAACAGACCGTCATCTCTGGCGCTAAGCAAGCGCTCGACGCCTGCGAGGCGATATTTACCCAGGCCGGCGCCCGCGTTGTCATGCTCGATGTCAGCGCCGCCTTCCATTCCCGTTTTATGCGGCCCGCACAGGCGCGGTATCGAGAATTTTTACGCGGCATAGCCTTCAATCCAACGAGCGCCACCGTCATTGCAAATGTGACTGCGAGACCCCTTGCCGACGCCGGTATCGCCGAAAATCTAGCGGCGCAAATATCCCAGCCCGTATTGTGGGTGGACAGCATCCGTTACCTGATGGGGCGGGGTGTGACCACCTACCGCGAGGTTGGCGGTACTGCCCTCGGTAAACTGGTCACCCAGATACGCGCGGGAGAAACGCCGCTGCGGGTGGCAACAAAACCCGCGCCCGATCAGGCGCAGGCGCAGGCGCAGCGTGTCGGCGGCGGGTCCGCGGCGCCTGCCGGGGATGCCGCGCCCGGGCTGGGAAGCGCGAGCTTTTGCCGAGCCTACGGCGTCAAGTATGCCTACGTCGCTTCCGCGTTGCCGGGCAGGGCGTGCTCGGCAGACTGGGTGAGCAAACTTGCGCGGGCCAAAATACTGGGATTTTTGACCACCGACGGTTTGTCGTTGCAGGAAATAAAAAACCGCGTCGAGCGGCTCCGCGCCAGTTTGCACGATGGCGACCCCTTTGGCGTCGCTGTGTTTTGTGAGTTCGATGATCCCGCGAGTGACTGGGCGAAAATTGCACTGCTGCTGGAAAACAAAGTTGACCGGCTGCAGGCGCTGGGCTACGTCGCACCGACGCCGGCGTTGGTCTGGTATCGTATCCAGGGGCTGGCGGCGGAGAAAAAGCATGGGTCGGGCACTGGCAGGCGCCTTCTGGTTCAGGTGGGTACGCCGGCGCACGCCGACGCCTTCATGCGTCCACCGGCGGAAAACATCTTACGACAACTGCGCGAGCGTGGACGCATTTGCGAGGACGACATGGCGTTGGCGCGCAGTATCCCGGTATGCAGTGAGATCTATATCGACGGCCTAGTCGCAGCCAGTGCTGCGCCGGAAAATGTCTCCGACGTGCTGATTCGACGCCTGCGTGAACCAAGCGCCGCGCTGGATGGGGTCCATAAGTTAACGCGGGAAGTTGCGGTTGGCGTGGCCTCCGGTATCGGCGATCCGCACACCGCGGCGCGAGCCTTTGCCGCGGGAGCGGACTTTATCGTCACCGATGCCATTAATCAGTGCACGGCGGAAGCGGACCTCGATCCCGCCTGCAAACGCCTGCTGCAGAGCGCCGATGTCGGGCACAGCGAATACGCACCCACCGCCGGCGGATTTAAATTTGGTCTCAAGTCCCCTTTTTTGACCAAGTCGACGCCGTATGCGGCAAAGGCGAATGCGCTGGCGGATATTTATCGGCGCTACGACAGTCTCGATCAACTCGGCGAGACGGAAAAGACCTATCTGTGTGAAAACATTTTCCAAAAAAACTTGGACCAGGTGTGGGGTGACCTGGTGCGGTGTTACAACGAGGCAAATAAAAGAGATGATGTGCAAAGGGCGGAATTTTCGCCGAAGTATAAATTGCTGCTAATTATTCACTGGTACTTGGAGAGGGCCCGCGCCCAGGCCACGGCGCAACAACAAGATCAGGTGGCGGATCTCGCCCTTTACAATACCGCGGCGCTCGGTTTATTCAACCGCTGGGCCGGCGGTAGCGAATTTGAGGACTGGAGCCATCGCCATCCCGACGACATTGCGGAGCGAATAATGGCCGGCGCCGCCGTGATTGCCGGCCGCCGGTAGCGAGCTTACGCGATAAATTAGCCCGACGGAATGTGTCATCAATGCCGGGGCTTGAGACCTTCATCGCAGTGGGCCGCGTAAGGCTTGGTGGATAGCTTTTGAAATTGAAATATTTCAGGTGGTTAATATGTTAAATATTATCAATCGTTACTGCCATGGTTACACTGCTCTCGCCGCCGTCGTGACGCTACGGCGAGCGGGGGTTTTTCGCTACCTGCAACAGTCCGGCGAGTTGGGCCTTGACCAGATCGTTGCACGATTTGGCGCCAACCGCGGTCACCTGCTGGTAATTTTTAGACTGTTGCAATCGCTGTCCTGGATCGAGGGGGATAAGTCGGGCGTCTATCGCCCCGGCGCTCGCTTTGCCGACATCGATAGCGTCGACGACGCCGTGGTGGAGCTCTACCAACTCAATCCGCAAAATCTTTATGTCGCGCATCACGGGAGTTTGGTGGAAAAGTTCATTGATAGGGCCATCGACGCTTGTCAGCTTGGGGACGAGTGGTTGGCCGACTTTCTCGATGGGCCGCTGATGTTGCCGCTGCTGTTGAGCTTGCGGCATGAGGGCTATGTGGCCGGCGAAAAAAAAATTGTCGCGCCGAACGCCGCCGATGCTCTGTGGCCGCGCATCGTGAGGCTGTTTGAAAAAAAATCCTGGGCCACCGAGGCGCCCGACAACCAACTGTGCCTGACTGATCCCGGGGCTTACCTGTTGGAGAGAATACCCATTGCCGGCACTGTCTATTCCTATGCGCCAATGTTCCGCGCCATGCCGCAGGTGTTGTTGGGGGATGCCGCCGCGGTATTCGCGCGCAATTGTGCGGGCCACGAAGCCCACCTCGACCGCCGTTTAAACGTTGTCGCCAGCGGCTTTCAGCACGAGAAATATTTTCGCGATCTCGACTCGATCATAGTGGCTATCTTCGATCGTGAGCCCATTGACCGGCAGCCGCGATATGTCGCCGACATGGGCTGTGGCGATGGCAGTTTATTGCGCCGCGTCCACCAGACCGTGCGCGACAAAACCCGGCGTGGAAACGTGTTGCGCGAGCATCCGCTGGTGATGATCGGCATCGACTACAACGCCAAGGCCCTGGAGGCGACGGCAAAAACGCTCGCCGGTATCGAGCACTTCGTGCTGGCCGGCGATATCGGCGATCCGCAGCGGCTGGAACTCGATCTCCGGGAGCGCGTGGCCGATGTCAAGAGTATTCTCCACATTCGCTCATTTCTGGATCACGATCGGCCCTTCGTTTACCCGCGCGACGACAGCGCCGTCGAGTCGCGCCGCGCGCTGGGTTATGAGGGGGTATATGTGGATCCGCGCGGCGAGTCGATCGCGGCGCCGGTGGCGGTGCAGAGCCTGGTGGAACACCTGCGGCGCTGGTCGAACATCGCCAGCGATTTTGGCCTGATCATCCTCGAGGTGCACAGTGTGGGAAGCGCGGCGGCGGGACGCTATCGAGACGAAAGCGAAAGCCTGCATTTCGACGCCTACCACGGATTTTCTCGCCAGTACCTGGTGGCCGCGGATGTTTTCGTCATGGCGGCGGCGGAAAACGGCCTGTTGCCACACGTCGACGCCGCGCTCGCCTATCCCAAGGTTTTGCCCTTCACCCGCATCACCCTGAATTTTTTCCACCGCAGCCCCTACCGCATTCGCAACGCGCGCGCGGCCGACGTCGCCGAACTCCTGCGCATCGAAGGCGTGCTGCCCACGCATCTGCGTTCATCGGCAACGCAGCTGCGGCAGCGGCTGGCGGACTATCCACCCGGCCAGATGCTGCTGACGCGGGAGGATCGTATCATCGCCGTCGTGTACAGCCAGCGGCTGTCGCCGCTCGCGGCGGACGGCGCCGATGGCGCGCGGGCGCCGCAATGGCGCCATCGGGACGGGGGCGAAGTGATCGCGCTGATGTATTGTCTGGCCGCCCCGCGGGCGGCCGAGTCGGCGCTGTCCGCGCCACAACTGCTGGTGAAATTTGCCGAATTTTGCAGTGCGCTGAGGGATGGCGTCGAGCGAGTCGCGGGCCGCGACCGCTGTTTGGCTCTGGTCAGGCAAGTGGGTGACCGCGAACATGCCGCCCCGGCTCAGCCGCCATCGCTGGTGCAACATATCACCCGTTACCTCGCCGAGCACCCCGTGGCGCCGGCGGACGATACCCTCCATGCGGAGCGCGCTCTCGAGCGCTTCGGCGCCCGCTGGTGGCTGCGGATACTGCAGGATATGGGGGTGTTCAAAGCCGCCGGCGAGACCCATGGCGTTGAGGCCCTGGGCGCGCAACTCGGTGTATTGCCCAAATATACACAACTGTTTTCTTCCCTGCTCGATGTGCTGGTGCGCCGGGGGGTATTGGTGCGCGAAGGCGAACGCGTGACGTGCGAGGCCGCGGTCGCCGACTTTGCGCTCGCGGATCTGACTGGCGAACTGGCGCTTTTTGAAGCGGATTTCCGCGAAAAATTTGCCAGTTTCCTGCCTTTTTTTACGTTGATGAAGGCGTGTTTGCACGACTACGCATCGGTGCTCCGCGGCCGGCGCGAGGCCACCGACGTGGTGTTTCCCGACGGTTCGATGGCGCTTTTTGCCGGCATTTTCACGGGCAACCCCGTGGCCGATCATTTCAACGCCCTGATGGCCGAAGCGGTCCGCAAGCTGGCTGACGAAACACGTCGCCGCTGTCCCCAGCGCCCTTGCCGCATTCTGGAGATCGGCGCCGGCACCGGCGGCGCCACGGGCACCATCCTGCGGCGATTGGGGCGCGACGCGCGCCATATCGAGTATTTTTATACGGATATTTCTTCCACCTTCACCCGTTTTGGCGCCGACAAATTCGCCGCGACCTATCCCTGGGTCACCTTCAAACGCCTCAATATTGAACGCGATCCACAACCGCAGGGCTTTGCCGCCGCAAGTTTCGATGTCGTCTGCGCCTCCAACGTCTTGCACGATACCGAATACATGGATGCGACGCTGGCCAGGGTAAAAAGCCTTCTCGCCGAGGGCGGCGGCGTGGTGCTGAATGAATTCACTGTGATGAAAGACCTGTTGCTCTACACCGGTGGGTTGCTGCACGGCTGGTGGTTGTTCAAAGACCCGGAAAATCGTCGCGAAAACAGTTGCCTTTTGAGCGCCGGACAATGGCGCGCAGCCTTTTCCCGGTCCGGTTTTCGCGATTTTGCCTGCTTCGGTCTGCCCTTTGAGCGCGAGCCGGAGGCCTACCGCCAGAGCGTCATCGTGTGTCGCGGAGAAGCCGGCGCCGACATGGCAAAGAGCGTCGCCGGGACTACGACGGCGGATCAGCCCGCGGATAACGTCGCCAGCGATATCGAAACCTCGCTGCGAGACATTATCGGCAGCGACAGAATGCGAAGCTATTCCACCCGCACGCCGTTTATGGAGTTGGGTCTCGATTCCATCGAACTGGTCGAATTGCGCGCGCTGGTGAATCAAAAATTGCGGATCACGCTCGATACCGCGGTCTTTTTTCAGTGCAACACCGTCAACAAGCTCACCGCATACCTGCGCCGCGCGCGGCAAGATGATACCGACGCCGCGCCCCTTGCGGCGCCCGCCGCGCAGCCTCCGGCAGATGGCGACCCCGTGGCACCGAGGCTGGCGGATCAGATCGAAAGTCTCTTGCGCGCGGTTATCGGCGCCGAGCGAATGGCCGATTTCGCCCTCGACCTGCCGCTGATGGAGCTGGGCCTGGATTCCATCGAACTGGTCGAGTTCAGAGCCCTGCTCAATCGCCGACTGGGCTTGGCCCTGCCCAGCGCGTACCTGTTTCAGCACAATACGGCAGCAAAGATCGTCGCCCATTTGAGCACACAACTTGCCACCCGGACTGATGCGGAAGCGCCGCGCTCGGCGCCCGCGGCGAAGGCGGTGGTCGGACGCGCCACGGCGCGACAAGATCCTCGCGGCGACGAACGCGACATCGCTCTCATTGGCCTGGCCATGGAATTGCCGGGCGACATCCGCACCCTGGCGGAGTATTCGGCTTTTCTGCGCGAGGGGCGCAGCGCCATCGGCGAGCTGCCGCAAAAGCGCCGCCAACAGTTGGAAAATTGCTATCGCCTGCGGGCGAAACCGCATTTGCTCAAGGGCGGTTATTTAGCGTCGATCGATGGTTTCGACGCTGATTTTTTCAGAATTTCCCCGAAAGAGGCGGAACTGATGGATCCCCAGCAGCGCCTGTTGATGGAGCTGAGCTGGCGGGCGATCGAAGACGCCGCCTACCGCGCCTCGGATTTGCGCGGAACGGCGACGGGGGTGTACATCGGCGCTTGCCATTTCGACTACCGCGAGCGGCTGCTCCGCGCCGGCGACAATTATCAGGCCTATATTTCCACCGGCAACAACGCGGCGGTGCTGGCCAATCGCTTGTCCTATTTTTATGACTGGGTGGGCCCCAGCGTGGTGCTGGACACCGCCTGCTCCAGCGCTCTGGTGGCCGTGCACGAGGCGGTCGAGGCCCTGCGCCGGGGTGATTGCGACCTGGCGGTGGTGGGGGCCGTCAATCTCATCGCCAGCGTCAGCAATACGCTGATCTATGACCATGCGGGAATTTTGTCGAAGCGTGGCGAGTGCCGCACCTTTGATGCGCGCGCGGATGGCTATGTGCGTGGTGAAGGTGCGGGCGTCGTGGTGCTGAAACCCCTGCGCCGGGCGCTGGCGGACGGCGATGCCGTGTACGCGGTTATTAAAGGCGCGGCGGTGAATCACGGCGGGCAATCGAGCTCGCTCACCGCGCCCAATCCCGAGGCGCAGGCCCGCCTCATCGCGAGCGCCTGGCGGGATGCCGGCGTCAGCGCCGCTACCATCGGCTTTATCGAGGCCCACGGCACCGGCACCGCGCTGGGAGATCCGGTGGAGGTGGCGGGGCTGAGACAGGCGTTTGCCAACCACCCCGCACAGGCCGCGGCGGCCGCCTGCGCCATCGGCTCGGTAAAACCCAGTATCGGCCATTTGGAAGCCGCCGCCGGCATGGCCGGTCTCCTCAAAGTCGTCGCCTGCCTGCGAGAGAACCTGATTCCGGCATCGCGCAACTACGCGCGGCGCAATCCGGAAATTGAGCTGCGCGAAGATCGCGATCCCCTCCACATCGCCTCCACGACCGGATCCTGGGTCGCCCCGGAAGACGGGGGGCCGCGGCGCGCGGGGGTCAGCGCCTTTGGTTTCGGCGGCGCCAACGCCCACGCCGTGGTCGAGGAGTTCCGCCCACCGGCTTCTGCCGCCGCACCGGACGCGCGCGAAGCGCGCCCCAACCTGTTTGTTTTTTCCGCCGCCAATCATGGCGCTTTCAGCCAGGGCCTGGCCGCACTGACGCGCTGGTTGGAAGCCGCCGCGCCGCGCGCCGCCGGCGCCTTCGAGCGCGTCTGTTACACGCTCCAGTGCGGTCGCGAGGGCATGGCGGTGCGCCTGGCGATTGTCGCCGACGACCTGTCGGCATTGCTGGACATCCTGCATCGCTTTGCCGCCGGCGAGCGCGACATCGACGACCTGGTTTGGGCGCAGAACGCGCGCTTGGTCTCCGACCTCCAGGCGTCGAACTTGGCTGCCGGAGATCCGCGCCTCGCCCGCAGGGAGCGGCGCGAACTCACGCAGATCGCGCACCACTGGGTGTCCGGCGGTGAATTTCATTGGCGCCTGTTGTACGGCGACAGCTTGCCGCCGCGCCTCAATATGCCCGCCTATGCCTTTCAAAGACGCCACTACTGGCTCGCCGGCGATTCCGCGCCGCCGCCGGCGCCGGCCTTCCAGCGCCTGGCGGTGGAGCAAACCCATGGCGGCCGACGCCATACCTTCCGCATTAGCGAGCGCGATCCCCGCATTACTGATCATGTCATAAACCGGCGTAAAATCCTCCCCGGCGTGGTGTTTCTGGAGGCGGTAAATGCCGCCCTGGATGCCAATGGCATGGAGGGCGCGGGAGAATTTTCCGATCTCAGTTGGCGGCGCCCGCTGTTTGTCGAAGAGGGAGAAATCCGCTTCACTGTTGAACTCAGTCCCGCGGATTCGGCGTTTGACTGCCGCTTGCGCGCCGGGGTGGAGGCGGAGGGGCACATCCACTGCCGCGCCCGCTTTCGTCCGACTGCGCGGGACGCCGGCCCCACCGCGCCCCACGAGACGATCGCGTCCATCCGCGCCGAACTGAAAAGCGGGCTCGATGCGGACGCGCTGTACCGCGTTTTCCTCACCGCCGGCATCCACTACGGCGACTATTTCAAGGGCATCACCGACTTCGCCTACGACGATAATCGGGCGCTGGCCACCATCACGGTCGTACAAAACGACGCTGGCCCGACACCTGATTACACGCGCCCGGGTCTGCCCCCGGCGGTGCTCGACTGCGCCCTCCAGGCTGCGGCCGCGCTGGCGATTTTATCATCCCCGCACCGGCGGAGCGCCTTTGTACCCTGCCGCCTCAAGCGTCTGCAAATCAATCCGTGCGGGTTGGCTTCGCAGCGCGAGTTGTATGCCTACGCACGGCGTGTGGCGCCGCACCCGGGCGGCGACGCCGACAGCGCGGTGTTCGATATCGACCTGCTGAACGCGCAGGGCGGGGCGCTGTTGCGCTGTAGGGGCTTGACGCTGGTCGCGCGCGATCTCGACCCCGGATCCCGGCCATCACAAGCCGCCCAGCTGGTGTGCGCGAAACCTATCTGGCGCCCATCCGCGGCGCCACGCGAGAGCGTTGCCAAGCAGGCCAAAACCTCGACCTCCGCGCGCCTGGTGCTGCTCGATGGTGACTTGCGCCATCTGCGCGAGAGCCTCGCCGCGGCGTATCCGCAGGCGATGATAGAAATCCTGCGGTTTCCCGACGGCGACCGCCCGCCCGCCTTGCTGAAGAGCTATATCGAACTGCTCGCCATCGCCAAGCGGTTGTCGGGCACCGAGGCGACGCGCGTTTATCTACTGGCGGCCGGTGAGGAAAAAGCTTTGGCGGTGCAACCGATGGCCGCTTTCCTCAACAGCGCGGCGCGTGAAAATCCGCGTTTGTCCAGTCGCTCGATCGTGTTTGCCGCGGCCTTCAGCGCCCGGCGGGAGCCGCTTTTGCGGGCGATCCGGGCGGAGCTGGAGCAACCGCCGGAGGGCCAACTCCGCATCAAATACGACGGCGCCGGTCAGCGTTTCCTGCGTCGGCTCGAGTCCTTCGATCTCTTGCGCGCCGGCGCTTCCGCGCCGTCGGCCATCGACCGCGGCGGCGTGTATTGGATTGTCGGCGGCCTCGGCGGCGTGGGCCTGATTCTCGCGCGCCATCTGGCGCAAACCGACGGCGCCCGCGTGGTGATCAGTGGGCGCCGCCCGGCCGCTGACGTGAACGCCGGCCAGCTGCGGGCGTTGAACCAGGCCAACCTGGCGTATCTGGCCTGCGATATCACCAGTCGCGACCAGGTCGAGCGCACCTTCGCGCAGATCAAAGCCAAATATCGCGGTCTCACCGGCGTTGTGCACTGCGCGGGCGTGCTGGAGGACAGCCTGATTTGCCATAAATCACCCGCCGCGATGCGGCGCGTGCTGGACGTCAAGATTGGCGGGCTACTGAACCTCGACTGGGTGACCAGAAATGAAGCGATGGCCTTCCTGCTGTCCTGTTCGTCCCTGGTGGCCGAAACCGGCAATGTGGGGCAGGCGGATTATGCTCTCGCCAACGCGTTTTTGGATACTTATGCCGGTTATCGCGACGCGCTGGTGAAACGCGGCCGGCGCGCCGGCAGAACGCTGGCAATCAACTGGCCGCTGTGGCGCGACGGCGGCATGTCACCGGCGGGCGAACAGCGCCAAAGTCTCGGCGAGACCCTTGGTTTAGCCCCCATGTCGGCGCAGCTGGGCGTGGAGATATTTGACGCCGCCCTGGCCGGCGAAGCGCCCCAGGTGGTTGTCGGTTATGGCTCGCCCCGGCGCTTGCGCGAGCAGTTATTCGCCGCCACGGAGGCCGCTGAGCCGCTCAGGTCCGCGGCCGGCGGGGCGGAGCGCGCGCCGGTCCCAGGGCCTGATGACGCTCGGCTCGAGCGGGAAACGACTCGCTTCCTGCAAGATCTGCTGGCCGGAGGTTTGAAAATCGCCGCCGAAGATCTCGCCGCCGAAGCAAATTTTGCCGACTATGGCATCGATTCCATCATGGCCATGGATCTGACGCGGGAGCTGGAGGCGGTGTTCGGCACGCTGCCGAAAACCCTGTTCTTCGAATGCCTCACGCTCGCGCAACTGGCGGCCTTTTTTATCGCCAATTACGCCGATGTGCTGCGCGATCGCTTTGCCGCCGCGCCGGCTGGCGGCGAGAGTGCGGATCCAGCGCCGACGACAGAACCGCAGCAGGCCCCATTCACCACGGCGTTGTCTGAATACCGCGCGCATCGGAGCGCGCCCGATGGCGCGCAGGAGGTTGCGATTATCGGGCTCAGCGGCCGCTATCCCAAGGCGGCCAACCTCGAGGAGTTTTGGCGCAACCTCGCCGCGGGTGTCGATTGCGTCGAAAATATTCCCGCCTCTCGCTGGGACTCCCGGGAGTATATCGACGACGGCGTCACCCGGGTGGCGGGCGGCTTTGTGGACGATGTGGATAAATTTGATCCCCTGTTTTTCAACATCTCGCCGCGCGAGGCGGAGCGCATGGACCCACAAGAGCGGCTGTTCCTCGAAGTGGCCTGGGAAACGTTGGAAAACGCCGGTTACGCGCGCCGGTCGATGGCACAGCCCGACGATGGGCGCGCTAGCGTGGGCGTATATGTCGGGGTGATGTATCAGGAGTACCAGCTCTACGGCGCCGAACAAACGCTCGCCGGCAACGCGCGGGCGCTGTCGGGCAACGCCGCCAATATCGCCAATCGCCTTTCCTATTTCTGTAATTTCCACGGCCCCAGCATGGCGGTCGACACCATGTGCTCATCGTCGCTGACGGCGGTGCATCTGGCGGCGGAAAGTCTCGCCCGCGGCCACTGCCGGATGGCGATTGCCGGCGGCGTCAACCTCAGTCTTCACCCCAACAAGTTCATTATGCTCAACCACGGCAAATTCGCCTCCAGCAAGGGGCGTTGCGAGAGTTTTGGCGCCGGGGGCGACGGCTATGTGCCCGCCGAGGGCGTCGGTGCGGTGCTGTTGAAACCCCTGTCGCGCGCAATTGCGGATGGCGACCATATTCACGCCGTGATTCGCGCCACCGCCGTCAACCATGGCGGTCAGGCCAAGGGGTACACCGTGCCCAACCCGCGGGCGCAGGCCGCCGCCATAAAGAGCGCCCTGCGCGGCGCCGGCGTCGACGCCAGGGAGATCAGCTACGTCGAGGCCCACGGAACCGGGACCTCCCTGGGTGATCCGATCGAAATCTCCGGCCTCGCCAAGGCCTTTGGCGAGGATACCGAAGACAGGCAGTACTGCGCCATCGGCTCGGTGAAGTCGAATATCGGCCACGCGGAATCCGCCGCCGGCATGGCCGGCCTGAGCAAGGTCATTCTGCAAATGCGGCACCGCACGCTGGCGCCTTCCCTGCACGCCGCGCAGTTGAATCCCCATATCGACTTTTCGCAGACGCCCTTCAAGGTGCAGCAGAGCGCGGCAGCGTGGCGGCCGCCCGCCATCGACGGCCGCGCGGGCAAGCGCATCGCGGGGATAAGTTCCTTCGGCGCGGGGGGCGCCAACGCGCATATCATTGTGCAAGAGTACGTCGCCGATCGCGCGCTCGCCGCGGCGAGCGGCGACGCAGTCATTGTGCCGCTATCAGCGCTGGACGACGCGCGCCTGGAGGCCTACCTGAGGCGCTTTCTTCGTTATTGTGCGTCCTTTGACGAGAATGCCGGGCCGGCGACGCAGCATGGGAATCCGGATCGCTCGGTGGCGCGCCTGCAGGCGACATTGGGCGATCTCATCGCTGACGTGACCGGTGTCGACGCCGATGACATCGATCCCGGCGGGAATCTGTACGATGGTGGCCTCGACTACGCGCGCGCGCTGGAGCTGAAGCGGCGAATCGAGCAACAATACGCCATTGATTTGGCGCTGTCGGCCCTGTTTTTCGGCCAGTCATTGCGCGGGCTTGCGGAGGAAATCGCGCATGTTCACGGCAGCCTGTTTGCCGGCCCGGGGAGCGACCAGGCTTGCGCCGGTGCAGACGCCGCGATGGAGCGGCTCGATGGTGACCGGCGGGCGCCGGCGATGGCGGATATTGCCCACACTCTGCAGGTGGGACGGGAGCACTTCGCCACGCGCATTGCCTTTATCGTCGCCAGCCTGGCAGAGCTGCGACAGGCCATCGCCGGCTATCTCGACGGCGAGATCTCGCCCGCGGTCGTGCCGCCCGCCGGTAAAGACATGCTGCGCGCTTACCGGCAGCTGTTTGCGCAGGAGGATCTGGCCGAGATATTGCCGTCGTGGTACCGCCCGGACAAGCTCGCCAAGCTGGCCGGCGTGTGGGTGAGCGGAGTCGACATCGACTGGTCACGCCTCCATGGCGACGCGCGGCGTCGGCGGGTGCCGCTGCCGACCACCCCATTTGTCCGGCGGCGCTGCTGGGCGCCGGTCGACAAGGGCGCCGGGCGCTTTAGCAAAGCGTCCTTAACCCCGCGACTGGCGGAGGATCGACTGCATCCCTTGGTGCATAAGAACACCTCGAATTTTCACCGCCAGTCCTATGCCAGTGAATTCAGCGGCGAGGAGTTTTTCTTTGCCGATCACCGGGTTGCCGGCAGCAACATTCTCCCCGCCGCGGGTTTTCTCGAAGCCGCCATCGCGGCGGGCAGCTTGGCCAATCCCGACGCGCGAGTTGCGCGCGTGACGGACGTTTACTGGGCCTCGCCCCTGGTGTGCGAGGGCCGCGGCGCACAGCTCCACATCGAACTGGAAAAAGTGGCCGCCGCGGAGGCCGAGTTCAGGATCCACAGCGGCGCCCCGGCGGAGCGCCACTCGCTCGGCGTATTGCACTACGCCAGCCAACCCGATAGCGGTGAATTCACGGCTTCGCCTCTCCAGTTCGATATCGCCGCCATTAGGCAGCGGTGCGTCGAGGAAAAATCCGCGGCCGCCATCTACGCCGACCTGGCGGACCTCGGTCTGCGCTATGGTCCTGCGTTGCGGGTGGCCACCGGCTTGCGCCGCAGCGACAGCGAGGTGTTGTGTGAACTGCGTTTGCCGCCGGACGCGCGCGCGCCCGCGCAGCCTTTTTTCCTGCACCCAAGTCTGCTGGATGGCGCGCTGCAGAGCCCGATAGGGTTATTGCACCAGGATATCGCCGAGGGTGGCGCCCCCTACATTCCGCTGTCGGCGGGCGAGGTGGTCATTTACGCGCCGGTGGTCGCCGACTGTTTTGCCTATGTCGTGCCCCGCGCGGGAGGAGAGGGGGACGCCGAGGCCATGCGCGAGGTGGATATCTTCATCCTCGATGACAAAGGCCGCGCGCGGCTCGCAATCCGGCAACTGTTGTTCGCCCGCTATGCTGCCGCGGCGTCTGCGCGCGAGAAAACGCCGGCGCGTGCGGTGGACGAGGGTGAGCGCGATCCGGTGCACTACTTCGTTCCCGTCTGGCGATCATCGGCGCTTGCCGCCGCCCCGTCCCCCCAGCCGGCTTATTCCCTGGCCTCCATCTGTGCCGACCGTGGCTGCCGCGACTTGGCCGAGCAGGTTGGCCGCATGTGCGAGGCGCACAGTGTTCTATCGGTGGCGGTCGGTGACGCCGATGGCCCGCAAACCGCCGACGTTAACCTGCGCCTGGACGACCCGGCGACCTTCGACCCACTGGCCGAACGGCTTCTTGCCCTCGGTACAGCCAGCAATAAGATCGCCATTTACGCGCGGGCGGCCGCCGCGCAGCCGGTTGCGGATCAGACGCCCGCCGACCTGAGGCTGCTGTGGCTGTTGGGTCGCTCGCTGTTGCGGCGGCGGTCGCCCGCGGCGATGGAAATTGTCTATGTCTTTTCTCGCTCGGACGCTGCCGCCAGCGCCGCTAGGGCGGCCATCTCCGGTTTTCTGAATATTTTGTCTATTGAACACCAGGGCTTGCGATATCGCGTCATCGCGCTGCCCGACGACGATGTCGCCTGGGCACCCGCGATAGTGCGGGAAATCGCTTCGCCGAGTGACGGCGACGGGGAAATTTCCTATGCCGACGCCGCCGCCCGCCACCGCCGGGAGTACCGCCACCTGGACGCGGGTGAGGTGGCGCAGCTGGCGCGTCTGCCGGCGCCATTTCGCACCGGTGGCACTTACTTAGTCACCGGCGGGCTGGGGGCAATCGGCCTGCAGGTGGCGCACTACCTGGCGCAATCGTACCGCGCGCGCGTGGTCTTGCTGGGTCGCTCCGCCATCAGCGCCGCCAGGGCGACAGAGCTGCGGGCCATGGCTGGCGGCGGTGAACTGGTTTATCGTCGCGCGGACGTCAGCGCGCGGCGGCAGCTCGCCGCGGCCTTTGACTGGATGGCGGCGCAGTACGGCGCGTGCCACGGCATTATCCATTGTGCCGGGGGCTTGCATCCCGCCTTGATCAGCAAGCGCGCCGGCGCCGATGTGGCGGCGGTGCTCGCGCCCAAGGTGCTCGGCACCCTGTATCTCGACGAGCTGTCGCAGAACGAAAACCTCGACTTCTTTGTCTGCTTTTCGTCGCTGGCGGCGGTCACCGGCAATGCCGGTCTGGCGGACTACGCCTACGCCAACGCGTTCATGGATCGCTATATGGCGGAGCGTCGGGAACGGGTAAAAAGTGGTGCGTGCCAGGGCAAGAGCCTATCGCTAAATTGGCCGCTTTGGGCGCGGGGGGGCATGCCGCTGGACGCCGGGGGGCAGACGCTGCTCGAAGAAGTGCAGGGCATCACCAGCTTGTCATCGTCAGCCGGTATGCGCGCCCTCGAGCTGGCGTTGCGATCGGAGCACAGCCAGTGGCTGGTGGCGCCGGGAAAATTGGCCAAGATTGCCCACACCTTGGCGTGGGTGACGCCCGGTCGAATGCGCTCGCCGGATGACGAGGGCGAGCGTCAGGCGCTGGCGTCGGCGGATCTGCAGCGTGAACTTGGCGCGTTGATGTCCGCCTTGTTAGGGCTCGAGGCCGCCGACATCGACCCCGATGGGGAGTTTGACGATTATGGTTTCGATTCGGTCACGCTGACCGAATTCGCCAACGCCATCAACGGCGAATGGCATCTCGGCATCACCCCCGCGGTATTTTACGCCCACCACACGCTGGCCACCTTGACCCGGCATTTGCTCGACAAGCACGGGGCGGCGATTGGCGCCGCGCTCGCGCCCGCCGATGAGCCGGCCAGTGGTATGGGCGCGGCAGCGGCTGCCTGTGCCGACGCGCCGCGGGAAAAATCCCGCGCGCCGGCGCGCGAGTTCGCGGCGGATGTGGACCCATCCATCTCGACCCACGCGCCAATCGCCATCATCGGCGTCAGCGCGACATTGCCGGGCGCCGGCAATGTGGACGAGTTTTGGCATCACCTGCGGCAGGCAAAGTGTCTCATTTCCGAAGTCCCCGCCGAGCGCTGGCGCTGGCAGGATTATCACGGCGATCCGGCGCGCGATGGCCGCAAGTCGAACAGCAAGTGGGGGGGCTTCATTGCCGATGTCGACAAGTTCGACCCTCTGTTTTTCGGCATTTCGCCGCCCGAAGCGCAGGTGATGGACCCCCAGCATCGTCTGTTTTTGCAGGAGGTCTGGCGCTGCATCGAAGATGCCGGTTATGCGCCCTCGCAGCTGGCGGGGCGATCGGTCGGCGTATTCGTGGGGGCGCAATTTCAGGACTATCAGGCGCTCATCGATCACTCGCAGATGCCGCTCAACGCGCATGTGGCGACCGGCAACGCGCACGCCATGCTGCCCAACCGCGTTTCCTACTTGCTCAACCTCAACGGGCCTAGCGAGGCCGTGGACACCGCGTGTTCGAGTTCGCTGGTGGCCATTCACCGGGCTGTGCAGTCCCTTCGCAGCGGCGAGAGTGAGTGCGCCATTGCCGGTGGGGTAAGCCTGGCGCTGACGCCGCTCAGCAATCTGTTGGCGGGTCAGATGGGCGCGCTGTCCCCCACCGGGCGCTGTCGCACCTTCGACCGAGACGCCGACGGCTATGTCAAGGGGGAGGGCGTCGGCGCGTTACTACTCAAACCGCTGGCGCGGGCGGAGCGCGACGGTGATCCGATCTACGCAGTCATCAGGGCCAGTCAGGTCAATCACGGCGGGCGGTCGAAATCCCTCACCGCGCCCAATCCCAGCGCGCAGGCGCGTCTGCTCGTCGACGCCTATCGCCAGGCCGGCGTCCATCCCGCCGCTGTCGGCTATATCGAAACCCACGGCACGGGAACCGAGCTGGGGGATCCCATTGAGATCGAAGGCCTGACGCAGGCCTTTGCCCAACTTTACGAAGATTCCGCCACGCGCCCGCCGACGCGCCCCCACTGCGCGCTGGGCTCCGTCAAAACCAATATCGGCCATCTCGAGCCCGCCGCCGGCATCGCCGGTGTGATAAAAGTGCTGCTGTCGATGCGCCACGCCACCATCGTGCCGTCCATTAATCTGCGCCACCAAAACCCCCATATTCAACTGGCGGAGACGCCCTTTTATCTCGCCACCGAAGCGCGGCCCTGGCGCGCCGCCGAAGACCCGCGGGGGCGGCCGAGGCCGCTGTGCGCCGGCGTCAGTTCCTTCGGTTTCGGCGGCAGCAACGCCCACCTGGTGCTCGAGGCCTACGCCACAGCGGCGGCGCAGGTGGATGAGGGCGGTGGTGACGCCGTTCATCTGGTGCCGCTGTCGGCGCCACATCCCGAGCGCCTGCGCGAGATGGCCGGCGCACTGTTGCTAGCCCTCGACCGCCATCCCGACCGCCTGGGCGACGCATCCCTGGCGGCCATCGCCTTCACCTTGCAGACGGGCCGTGAGCGCTACGCCCGGCGCGCCGTCTGTCTGGCCGCTTCGCTCGCCGACCTCAAAGCCCAGCTGCGGGCGCTGGCGGACGCCCGCGCCTGTGCCGACGTGTATAGCAGTGACGGCGTCGCCGAAACTGCCGACGATCGTCCCCCCGAGGCGGAGCAAAACACCGCCGAGTCGTCGGCGCGAGAGAAGCTCGTTGCCACCGCCAAGCGCTGGGTGAAGGGAGAGGACATCGATTGGCGAGGTTTGTCTCCAGGGAACAGCGGGCGCGTGCGAAAGGTGAATTTGCCGGGCTATGTCTTCGCGCGCGAGCGCCACTGGATCGCCGGTCAGATCCCGCCGCAAGCGTCGGCGGCGGTTGTCAGCGCTCAAGGGTCGGCGCCGGGGCGCGAACAGAGCAGACTGTTGTTTTACCAGTTCAATTGGCGAGAGTCCGCTTTGGCAAGTGCTTCGCAGGCGGCGCCGGCGCCACCGACCGTGCTGGTGTTTGATCGGGATGCGAACTTGAGCCGTGAATTGCAGCGCGTGCTGGCGCATCGAGGCGCCGGCGCCTCTGTGGTGCTGGCGACGCCCGCCGCCGCCTATCGCTGTCTAGCGAAGGATCACTATGCAGTGGATTACGAACGCTCGGAACATCTGCAGTCGCTGTTGCGGGCGCTCGCGGCGGCGCGGGGGTTTCCCACACAGATTTACATCAACCTCCCCAATGTCAAATTCAGCCGCAAAAACATCGCCCGCGGGCGTTTGGTCGATCCGCTCGCGTTCTGCATCGCGCTGTACCAAAGCTGCCTGTCGCAGGGTTTTGACACGCTGCGGCTGGTGCTCACCTACCAACGGCGCGAGGCGCAAAACCAGCCACAGAATGCGGCCCTGGGCGCTTTTTTGCGATCTCTGCAAGCCGAGGATCCGCGTCTGTCCACCAGTCTGGTGGCGTTCATCCGCGATCGACACGCGGCGGATGAGGCGTTTACCGCCTATGTCGCCGGGCGTCTGCTCGAGGAGAGTCAGGCCCAGGGGGATGAGGAGGTGCGTTACCATGGGCGCATACGCCAGACCAAGCAAGCCCTTCCCGTCGCGGTGGCGCCCGCCGCCACAACCGGCCTGCTCAAGCGCCGCGGCGTCTATTTGATCTCGGGCGGCGCCGGCGCTATCGGCCAGGTGTTCGCCCGCCATCTGGCCGCCTCGTATAACGCCACCACTATTTTGCTGGGGCGTTCCGCGGTGGACGAGGACATTCGTCGCAAGCTCGAGGGCATTCGCGCTCTGGGCGGTGAGGCGGAGTACCTGCAGTGCGATGTCGCCAGCCGCGCCAGCGTGCGTAACGCCGTCGCTGACCTCGTCCACCGCCACGGCGGGCTCGATGGCATCCTGCACTGCTCCGGGGTGATTCGGGATTGCCTGGTGCGCAACAAGAGTCGCGAGATTGTCGACGACATCGTCGCCGCCAAGATTTACGGCACCATGCACCTCGATGAGGCGAGTAGCGGGCTCGATCTCGACTTCTTTCTGGTGTGTTCCTCACTGGCGGTGATGAAAGGCAACTTGGGCCAGGCGGTTTACGCTTACGCCAATGGCTTCATGGACGACTATTGCCACCTGCGCAACCATCTGCGCGATAGCGGCCTTCGCCACGGGCGCTCGATCGCCATCAACTGGCCCCTGTGGGCCAGTGGCGGTATGGGCGTGGCGGATGAACTGGCCGACGATCTCGTGTCGCTGTTGGGGCATCGGCCGCTGACTAATGACGAGGGTATCGAGACCCTGCTGTTCGCCCTTGGCAGCCAGGTCGACCACTTTTTTCCCTGTCTGGCGAGTGCCGATCGCGAGCAATCGCCGGCGGCGGGCGCAGGGGATCTGGGCGCGGCGCCGCCGGCGCCAAGTGAGCGGGTCGCGGATGTCGCGGATACTGACGAGGCCCTGGGCGCCTATCTGCGCGACCTTATGGGGGAGATTTTGCAAGTGGGGCTGACGGTCGAGCAGAACTTCGCCGAGGCGGGGCTGGATTCATTCTTGTCCATCCGCGCCGTCAGGGCGCTCGAGAAGACCTTTGGCAATTTGCCCAAGACGCTGCTTTACGAGCACCACAGCATCGCCCAGCTGGCGGCCTTTCTGGCCGCCGAGCATGCCGCGACAGTACGCGCCAAGTTCGCACCGGCGCCCACGCTCGCGGCTGAAGCGGCGGCCGCGGCGCAGTCGCCGGCGACGCCTGTCGTCGCGGGGGTGGGAGGCGGGGAAGCGTCCCCGCGGGATAACGGCGCGGTGGTGATGCGCTGCCACGACCAGATCGCGGCCGGGTCGGCGTTGGCGGACAAGATATCGCGCTTGCGCGAGCGCTACAGTAACGAGTCGACCGTGGCGCAGGTCTCCTATTCCGCCTCGCCCATTGTATTTACCACTGAGACCGTCGACGCTTATTTCAATATCCATCGCGATGCGCATATTTTCTTGGTCTGCGGCTATACCGGCGCCGCGTCAGCGCTGCCGGCATTGACGGCCGCGGCCCTGGCCTATTGCGCGCGCGAAGGGCTGGATTTCAACCTGCTGAGCGAAACCGCCATCGGCGAAGCCGGCGGCAGAGCATTGACCGCCACCCCCTTTGGCGCGATGCAGCGGATTGACGACCTGCAAAATTTCACCTTGGCCGGTGGGCGTTTTCGGCGTCTGCGCCATGCGCTGGCGCGTTTTTCCCGCAGTGGCGACTGTCGCGTGCGCGAATACCGCTATGGCGCCGACGCCGCCGTCGACGCGCAGATCGACAGCGTCGTCGCGGACTGGGGACGGGCCAAGGGCTTCGTCAACCCCAGCGCGCACCAGTTCCGCGATGCGCGGCCGCGGGCGGGATACGAAGCGCGCGTGCCCACGCGTCTGTTTTTGACCTCGCTGGACGATAAGCTTCAGAACGTGGTGCTGCTGAGCCGGGCGGCCAACGGGTATTTCGCCGACCTGGAATTTTATTCCCAGTCGATGCCTTACGGCGGCCTCGAATTCGCGTTGGTGCACATCATCGAGCAGCTCAAACGGGAGGGAGAGCGGGCCTTCAGCCTGGGGGCAACCCTGGCCGTGGAGCACGGCGACGCCGGCGCCAGCGATCCCGCCGTGCTCGCCAAGCTGCGCGAAATCACCCAATCGAGCCGCTCCGGGCGCGGCAACCTGCAATTCAAAAACAAGTTCGGCGTCAGCACCACGACCCTCTATCTGTGCAAGCCGGCGGGCGGCGACGCCGAGGCCGTGGAGCGCATCTACCAGGTGATCACCGGGCGCGCGCGGGCCGCGGATGCCAACGAGCGGCGCCTTGCCCAGCCGGTGGACAGCGCCGCCAGCGACGATGGTGCCCACCGCCAGCGCCGGCGACTATTGGCGCGCAACGGCTTGAACCCCGCGCTGATTCCCGCGGCGGACATCGCTTATGACTTGCTGACTGATTCCTGGGCCAAACTCGGTGACCGGCCCTTCATCAAGCGCGAGCTGGCGCTCGCCTCGCGAGCGACGGCACCCGACGCGCCGTCGCGCCTGCAGGAATTACTGCGCGGCTTGCTGGCGATGCCCCACATCGCGCTTACCGACTGCGGGCGCACGGCGGAAAAACTCCTCTGTCAGGCCCTCGTGGGGGACAAGAAAGTCGCCTTGCAAACCTTGCTGTTTCCAACCTGGATCTTCAGCGAACTGGACGCCGGTTTCGCTCCGCGGGAGTTGCCCGCGCCAGCGGCGCTGCGGCTCGATGAGCGCGAGATCTATCGCGGCGACATCGATCTTGCGGGTCTGGACGCGGCGTTGCGAGAGCACTCTTCAGCCATTGCTTTCCTGTGCATCGAGCTGAGCAACAATGCGGTGGGCGGTTACCCGGTGGCGCTGGAAAATATCCGCCGCGTCAGGCAGGCCTTGGCGAAATACGCGATTCCCCTGGTGATGGACGCCACTCGCATCCTCGAAAACGCGGTGTTCATCCAGCGCCTAGAGGCCGGCTACCGGGAGCGCGACCTGTGGTCCATCGTCAGGGAAATCTGCGCCCACGCCGACGGCCTGACCGCTAGCCTCGGCAAGGATTTCGGCGTTGCCGGTGGCGGTTTTGTCGCCCTGCGGGAGGACGCGACGTACCGCCGCCTGCAGGCCTGTGAAGGCGTCGACCGCGCGGCCATCGACGCCGCTCTCGCGCCCATGGCGGTGCGCGCATTGACCGACCGCGACGCCTTGCAAAACCGGGTGCTGCAACGAATGGCCTGCGTCGAGCGGCTGTGGAGCGCGCTGCGGGCCGCGGCGATTCCGGTGATCGGGCCCGCGGGTACGCATTGCGTGCTGATCGACGTGATGCGCATTCCCCAGTTTGCCGATCTGCTGCATCCCTTGCCTTCCTTCCTTTACTGGCTGTTCGCGCACACGGGGATACGGGCCGGGATCCACAATGCCGGCATGCAAAAGTCGACGCCGCTCAATTCGCTGGTGAGACTGGCGGTGCCGCAGGGCATGGCGGCGGGGGATCTAGATCACGTCGCCACGCGCATCGTCAGTGCGTTTGCCGAGCTCGACACCGCGCCGGCCCTGGAACCGGAGGATGGTGCGCGCAAGGGTTTCGGCAATCTCGATACGCGCTATCGCCATCAACCGCAGGTAGCGGGGCCGGTGGACCGGCAGTCGCCGGCCGCCGCGCCCGCGAATCGGGCATCGCCCACGCGCGATCGGGGCCCCGCCAGCGAAGACATCGCCGTGGTGGGCATGGCCGGTATCTATCCGCGGGCGCAAAATATCGCGCAGTTTTGGGCGAATCTAGTTGCCGCTCGCGACTGTGTCACGCCGCCGCCGTCCGCGAGGGAGCGTGTTGTTCCCGCGCCCTTGGCGGCCGACCCGGAGCTTGAGCGGAGGGGCGGCTACGTCGACGCGGTGGACGAATTTGACGCCGATTTCTTCCGCATCTCCGCGGCGCAAGCGGCGGCCATGGACCCGCAGGAGCGCCTATTCATGCAGGTGGCCTGGCAGGCGCTGGAGGACGCCGGATATTCGCCGGCGTCCCTGATCAGCCGCCTCGGCAGCCGCCGTATCGGCGTTTACGTGGGCGCCGTGTGGAGTCATTATCAGGTGCTCGGCGCCGAGCAGGCGCTGCTGGGCAATCCCGTCGACGCGCATTCACTGCATTTCAATATTGCCAATCGCGTGTCCCACTGTATGGACTTTTGCGGGCCCAGCTTCGCCGTGGATTCCGCCTGTTCATCCTCCTTCACCGCTTTACACGCGGCCTTCACCGCGCTGCAAAGCGGCGCTATCGACGCCGCCCTGGTGGGCGGCGTCAACCTGGATCTGCATCCAAGTAAGCTCGAGGGGCTGCGCGACAGCCATATGCTGTCGCCCTCCGGCAGGTGCCGCAGTTTTGCCGTCGATGCCGATGGCTACGTGCCCGGCGAGGGCTGCGGGGCCTTGCTGCTAAAACCCCTGTCCCAGGCGGTGGCGCAGCGCGATCACATCTACGGCCTCATCCGCGATGTCTCCATCAGTCACAGCGGCAGGGGCAGCGGCTATTCGGTACCGAACCCGAGTGCGCAAACCGAAGCCATCCGCGCCTCTCTGCGACGCGCCGATATCGATCCAGGCGCAATCAGCTACGTGGAAGGGCACGGCACCGGCACGGAGCTGGGGGACTCGATCGAGATACTCAGTCTGTCCAGGGCCTTCGCGCGCGGCGAGGCCGATGGCGCGCGCGCCCGCCGCTGCGCCCTGGGGTCGGTGAAAAGCAATATCGGACACCTGGAGGCCGCCGCCGGCGTCGCCGCCCTCAGCAAGGTGTTGCTGCAAATGAAACACCGGACCATTGTCCCCACGCTGCACGCCGGCGAGGTCAACGCCAATCTCGACGGGGCGAACTTTTACCTGCCGCAAGCGCCGCAGCGCTGGGAATCGACGCCGGCGGACGGCGAAACCGCCGCGCCGCGCAGCGCCAGCATCAATGCCTTTGCCGCCGGCGGCACCAACGCCCACGTCGTGGTGCGGGAGTATGTGGCGCCTCGGAGCAGGGCGCACGGCGAGCGGGCCTCGCCGGTGCTGGTGCCCCTGTCGGCGCGCACGCGCGAGCAACTTTGTGCTTACGTGGCGATCCTTGTCCGCCACCTCGACGAGGACACCACCGTCAACCTGTTCGACCTCGCCTATACCTTGCAGGTCGGTCGCCAGCACTGGCCGGAAAAATATTTCGCGCTGGCGCGAGACCACGATGACCTGCGCGCCCAGCTGCGCGCCTGTTTGCAGGGCGGCCTCGCCGAGGCCTCGCCGGCGTCGGCGCCCGCGGATCCGGCGCGCGTCGAGGTGATCTATGATTCGCGCCAGCGCGCGGTCGACTCACGGCGTCTGCGCGAGATCGGTCTGGCTTGGCAGCGCGGCGCCGCCATTGACTGGGAATGCCTGTACGGCGATATCGAGCCGCAACGCGTCAGCCTGCCCGGCTATTGTTTTATGCGCCAGTCCCACTGGATAGACATGGTCGTGCATGCGGGTGACCGCGCGCCGGCGGCGCAGCAGCGCGGCGCCGCCGACAGCGCGGAGGCGGCAAGCGCCACGCCCGCGCCGCCGGTGGCGCCCACCTCCGTGGAGGGCCAGCTCAGGCAAATTTGGGCGCGGATACTGGGCGTCGATGCGCATCGCATCGGCGCCAACGACAGGTTCTTTGAACTCGGCGGCAGCTCCCTCATGCTCACCCAGGTCGCCAATGAGGTGCGGGACAGCTTTGGCATCGAGCTGAATCTGGCCATGCTGTTTGATTTGCCCACCGTCGCGGCCCTGGCCGCGCATATCGACGCCCTGGCCGCGAACGCCCCGATGGCTCAGCCGGCGCTGATGGACTTTGTTGGCACCAACCGCGTCGCCGGTGATAGTTCGGCACTGGCGTCCCAGGCCGATTCGGCGCCGCTGTCCTTCGCCCAGCAGGGCCTGTGGTTTGCCTGCCAACTTGAAAATGAGGTGAAGACGGTTTACAACGCCGTCGTGCCGATTGCCCTGACTGGCGCGATCGATGCCGAGATACTGCGGCGCGCGCTGTCGCAGGTGCTGCGGCGTCACGAAATTCTGCGCACTGTGTTTGTCTTGGTGGATGAGGAGCCGCGCCAACGGGTGCGCGAAGCGGTCGACGCGCATCTGGATTGTTCGCGCGGCGCCGAGGATCAACTCGACGAGCTGTTGCGCGCGGAAGCGGGCCATGAGTTTGATTTGGCGAGCGGGCCGCTGATCCGATTTCACCTACTGAGCGTGGCCGCCCAGCGCGCCATTTTGCTGATCAACGCGCACCACATTATTTTTGACGGCTGGTCAATACGGGTTTTCATCGCCGATCTGGCCGAGTTCTATCGCGCGGAATTGCGCGTTCAGCCGCGGTCAAGGGATGACTTGCCACTCCAGTTTCGCGATTACGCGCGCTGGCAGCGGCAGTGGCTCGACAGCGACCAGGCGCAGCGGCAGCGCGCCTACTGGCAACAGCATCTGGCCGGCGCGCCGGCGGTGCTGAATCTGCCGACCGCGCGCTTTGTCGGCGCGGCGCGCGGCGCGGCGGGCGACCAGCGGGTATTGCCCCTGCCCGAAGCCACCGTCGCCGCCATCGCCGAGCTCTGCGGATCGCGCGGCTTGACTCCCTTCATGGTGTATTTTTCCGCGCTCAACATCGTCTTGTCGGCGTATTCGGGCCAGTCCGATATCGTGCTCGGAACCTCGGTCGCGAACCGCCGGCAAAAAGCCTTGGAAAAACTGGTGGGCTATTTTGTCAATACCCTGCCTATTCGCACCCGCATCGACCCGGACGGCGAGTTGCAGGCCTTGCTCGACGGCGTCAAGCAAGCGCTTTTGCAAGCGCTGGAGCACCAGGAATTTCCCTTCGATAAACTGGTGGAGGCACTCAATCCCGAACGCCATCCGGGGGTTAGCCCCGTTTATCAGGTGCTGTTCGTGATGCAGAACGTTAGACTCGATGATCTGGCCCTGGAGGGGGCCGCCGTCGAAGTGCTGGCCGAACGGCAGACCAGCTTTGCCGCCAGATTTCACTTGTTCATTGAAGTGGTGGAAAACCCGCGCGGCAGCCTGCTCCGCTGCGAATACAACAGCGATCTCTTCGCGCCGGCGGCGATCGACAATATGATGGCGGCCTATGTCAGCCTGTTGTCCGAGTTCACCACCAGTCTGCGGCGCCCGGTGGGTGAATGTGTCCGCGGCATTGCACGACAGGTCGACAGAATCGCCCTGGATTTCCATCACGTGGGCATCGCCTGTGATGACATCGGTGACAGCGCTCGCCGCATTGCGGACATTGTTACCGTGGTGGCCAGCGGCGAAAAGATTTGGGATGAGCAGCAGGAGGTAAATTTAATGTTGCTTGAGACCGCCGAGGGATTGCGCATCGAACTGGTCCAGGGGCCGACGGTCGAGCGCCTGCGGCGCCGCGACCTGGACTTCTACCACGTGTGTTACGCCACGCCCGACCTCGACCGCGCGCTGCAGGCGTTTATCGACAGGGGCGCCAGCCTGGTGTCGGCAGCCACTCCGGCGCCGCTTTTCGGCGGCCAGCGCGTCGCCTTTGTGAACACTGAGATCGGCCTGTTGGAGCTGCTGGAAGAGCCGGGAACGGCGCATCCGCAAGCGCTGCTGGGCGGCGCATCCCGGCCCGGGTCCGCCCCTTTGCCGGCGTTGGCGGACAGCGCCATGGCGTTCGCCGGAATCGCCGTCAGGGTGGACGACATCCGCTACGCGCAGTGGCAGATCCGGGGTCTGATGACGCCACTGGATGGCCATGTCATCGAGGAGAGCCGCTACCACGGCGCGAAGCGGTGTTGGCAGCAAACGCTCAACGGCCTCAGCCTGGATTTATTGCAGGCGGCGAGCGACCCTGCGCGCGGCGCCGACTGTCGCTACGCCGGCATTGCTTTCAGCGTCGAGGATCTGGCCGCGACACTGCCCGACCTGCTGCGCGCCGGGTGTCGCATGCTAAAGCCGCCGCAGCCAACGAGCGAACGCGACGCCAGGATCTCGGTATTGCTGGCCACGCCCCTGGGCCCGCTGGCGGTGACCGAGCGCCGCCGGCACGACGCCAACGAGCGCCGGTTGGCGGTATTGGGACGCAAAATTGTCCCCGCCGAGCCCCTGCGCGTGGTCGCCGCGGGAACCTTCACCCTGGATCCGCTGGCGGCGTCCCTGGAGTTCTGGGCGCATTATCTGGATCGGGAAATCGATTTGGTGTTGGCGCCCTACAATCAACTCCTGCACCAACTGCTCGATACCGGCAGCCTGGTGTACCGCAATTCAGGTTGCAATTTGTTGCTGCTCAGATTTGACGATTGGTTCGTCGCCGCCGGCGGGCAGACGGCGGAGGCGGGGTTGCGCTCCAAGGTGGCGGAGTTCACGCGGGCTCTGACCTCTGCCGCCGAGCGATCCGCGGCGCGATTCTACGTGATGTCCTGTCTCTGCCGGGAACATCCACCCGCGTGCTACCGCGACCTCGAGCGTGAATTGGCCGCGTCGCTGAAGGCGCAGGCCAATGTGCAATACACCGGCGCGCATGAGATCGACCACTACTACCCGGTCGCCGAGCCGCTAGATGAAAAGGCCGACGGCCTGGCGCACGTTCCCTACACCGACGCCTACTATGCCGCGCTGGGATCACTGGCCTTTCGCAAGCTATACATGGAGACATTGCCGCCCTACAAGGTCATTGTGCTCGATTGCGACAATACCCTGTGGGGCGGCGTCTGCGCCGAGCGCGGCCCTCTGGGGGTGGATATCGACCAGCCCTATGTATTTCTACAGCGCTTTATGCTGCGCTGCTATGCGCGCGGTTTTCTCCTCTGTCTGTGCAGCCGCAACCGCGAGCAAGACGTGTGGCAGGTGTTTGATGACAACCCGAAAATGCAGCTCGCGCGCCGCCACATTGTCAGCAGCCGAATTAATTGGCGCGCCAAATCGGAGAACATTCGCGCGCTGGCCGCGGAACTCAATCTGGGTGTGGAAAGTTTCATTTTTGTCGACGACGATCCTGTGCAGTGTGCGGAAGTGCGCGCCAACTGTGCGGCGGTGACGACCCTGCAGCTACCGTCCGAGGCCACCGCTATCGCGGGTTTTCTCGAGCATAGCTGGGCATTCGACGCGCGTGGGTCCGGGGCGCGCCATATCGATCGCACCGCGCTGCAGCGGCAGGAGCACCAGCGGCGGGCGGCGCGGGAGCAATCCCCCAGTTTCGATGAATTCATTCGCTCGCTGCAGCTGCAAGTGACGATCAAGACACTGGAGCGGGCGCAATACGCGCGCGCGAGTGAGCTGTTGCTGCGCACCAACCAGTTCAATTTCACCGGCCTGCGCCACAGTGACCATGAACTTGCCCGCTGGCTGGCGGAGGCGGGCAATGGTGGCCTGATCGCGCGCGCCGAGGATCGTTTCGGCGACTACGGCGAGGTCGGCCTGATGCTCTATCGCCGGCGTGCGGATTGCCTGCAGTTGGGCAACCTGGTGCTGAGCTGCCGGGCGCTGGGCCGCGGCGTCGAACATGAGATGCTCAGGCAGTTGGCCAAGGAGGCTGACGGCGCGGGCATCGCGTTCCTTGAGCTGGCGTTCAAGGCCAGTGCCCGCAATCGGCCTGCTTGGGATTTCCTGCGCGCCGTATTGCCGAACCTTGCGTCCTTCGATGAACTCGGCGATAGTGGTCGCGAGTACCGCTGGCGAATCGCCGTCGACGCCGCGCTCGACCTTCGTTACCAACCTCAAGCCGGCGCCGAACGCCCGCCTGAGCGGCGCGCTGCGAGCGGCGAGCAGGAACAAATGCAGGGCGCCGGCGAGCCGCTGTTGTTGCAGACCATCGCCACCGAACTGGCCACCATTGAGCGCATCTGCCAGCGCGCGGGGAGCGGCCGGCGGGCGCCCCGCGACATTCGCCACGCCGTTTACGAAGCGCCCGTCGGCAAGACGGAAGGTCTGCTGGCGGCGATATGGTCGGACCTGTTGCAGATTGCCGAGGGCAACATCGGTCGCCGGGACGACTTTTTTCACCTCGGTGGCCATTCCCTGTTGGCGACCCGCGTCGCGTCGCGTCTGCACGGGGAGCTCGGTGTCGACATTGGGCTCAAGCAGTTGTTTGAACTGCCCCATCTGACACAACTGGCCGCCTTTATCGACGCCAACATGCTGGTGGCGGAATCGCGCCAGGACGAGGCCAACGACGCCAGTGAAGACAGCGGCGAATTCGAGGAATTTACCCTGTGAGCGCCGACAAAGAAGTGTTCTCCCTACTCGCGGAATTGCGCAGAGTCGGCGGCAAAATATCCTATGACGGCAGCGCCTTGAAAATTCGCGCCCCCAAGCGCGGCATGCCGCCGCGCCTGCGCGCCCGCCTGCAGGAGAGCAAGCCGGGACTGATAGCCTTTTTCCAGGCGCGCGGCGCGCAATCGCCACGCGACGTCGAGATTGCGCGCGTGGCGGACACTCCGGTGCTGTCCTTTGCCCAGCAGCGGCTGTGGGTGATCGAGCATCTGGAAGGTGCGAGCGCGGCCCATGTGGAGGGTGGAGGGCTGCGCCTCGCGGGTCCGCTCGACGTCGATGCCCTGCAGCGGGCGCTGGAAGCTCTGGTGGCGCGCCATCAAAGCTTGCGCGTCGCCTTCCCGGCGCGCGACGGCGAAGCCTTCATTCACCCTCTGCCTCCTTACAACCCATTGCAACGCTGCGACCTCGGCGAGCTTGACGATGGCCGTGATGACCCGCAGCTGCAGGCGTTCCTGCGCCAGCGTCACTGGGCGCCGTTCGATCTCGCCGACGGGCCGCTGTGGCGCGTTACCCTGGTGCGGCGGGCGGCGCAGGACCACCTGTTGCTAGTCGCCATGCATCACATCATCTGCGACGCCTGGTCGTTTGCTATTCTGGTGCGCGAGCTGATGCAGTGCTACCGGGCTTGTTGCGCCGGTCGGGAACCGGCACTGCCGCCGTTGGCGATCGATTATAGCGACTATGCCCATTGGCAGCGCCGCTGGCTGGCCGGGGCGCGATTGGAGCGCGAGCTGGCGTACTGGCGCGAGCAGCTGGACCACGCGCCGCCGGTATTGGCACTGCCCATCGATCGGCCGCGGCCGGCGCGGCAAAGTTATCGTGGCGCAAGTGTGCGGCTGACGCTCGATCGCGACCTGACCTCGCGTTTGCAGCAGTTCAGCCAGGCGCGGGGGGCGACCCCATTTATGACCTTGATCAGTGCGCTGGGGGTGTTGCTGTCGCGCTACTGCGACCAGCGCGACCTGTGTATCGGCACGCCCATCGCCAATCGCACCCAGAGTCAGACCGAGGCGGTGATCGGCTTTTTCGTCAACACCCTGGTGATCAGACAGCGGATCGATGAGGACGAAAACTTTTGCGTCGCGCTGGCGCGCGCCAAGGAGACCGCCCTGGGGGCCTACGCCCACCAGCAGATTCCCTTCGAGCAGTTGGTCAGCCGGCTGGAGGTTGCGCGCAGCCTCAGCCACAGTCCGCTTTTTCAAGTGATGTTTGTTCTCCAGAACGCGCCGCTGGAGGAACTGCGTTTGGACGGCGTCGGTGTCAGCCCGCTGTCCGCGGAGGCGCTGGGGCGCGAGGTGACGGCGAAATACGACTTGACCCTGGAGGTGGCGGAGCGGAACGGCGAGCTGGACTGCCGCTGGGAGTACGCCAGCGATCTGTTTGACGGCGAGACGGTGGCGCGCATGGCGCGTCACTATCGGCAGTTGCTGCGCGGTTTGCTCGCCCGGCCGCAGTGCGCTTTGCGGGAGATTTCCATGCTGCCGGCGGCGGAGCAAGAGCGGATTGTGCAGCGCTGGAACGCCACCGCGAGCACTGACAATGGCAACCATTGCATCCACGAGTTGTTCGAGGCCCAGGTCGCGCGCGATCCGCGGGCCTTGGCGCTGGTTTTCGAACAGCAGCGCCTATCTTACGGCGATCTCAACCGACGTGCGAACCAACTCGCGCACCACCTTATTACTCTCGGCGTCAAGCCGGATACCCTGGTGGCGATCTGCCTGCAGCGCTCTCCGGAAATGGTGATCGCGCTGCTGGCCGTGCTCAAGGCCGGTGGCGCCTACTTGCCGTTGGATGCCAGCTATCCCCCGGCGCGTCTGCAACATATGCTTGACGACTCGGAGGCCGAGCTGCTGCTGACGCACACGGGGTTGGAAAACGTGCTGCCGGAGAGTGCCACCCGTCGCGTGCTGTTAGATGACGCGTCGCTTGCGGCGCAGCTGGGCGCCTGTCCGCAAACCAACCCCAGTCGCGCGGATCTGCGGCTGAATAGTCGCCATTTGGCCTACGCGGTTTACACCTCCGGGTCTACCGGTCTGCCCAAGGCCTCTCTGTTGGCGCATCGTGGCCTCTGCAATCTCGCCCGTTGCCAGCGGCAACGCTTCGCCGTCGACGCCGCCAGCCGCGTGCTGCAGTTTGCCTCCTTTGCCTTTGACGCGGCCACCTCCGAGTGGGCCATGGCCTTGACCGCCGGCGCCGCGCTGGTGCTCATCCCTCCGCGGGCCGTGAGTTCGGCGGCGCTGTTACAGGAACAGGCGCGGCGCCACCGCGTGACTCACGCGACGCTGCCGCCGGCGCTGCTGCCGCAGCTGCATCCGCAGGCCTGGAGCCACCTGACCACGCTCATCGTCGCCGGCGACCAGTGCCCGCGGGCGCTGGCCGAGGCGTGGTCTGTCGGGCGTCGCTTCTACAACGCTTACGGCCCCTCCGAGACCACCGTCTGCGCCACGATCGGCGCCTACCGGCCAGGTCAGGCGCACCTGCACATGGGCCGCCCCATCGCCAATACCCGGGTCTACGTGCTCGATCCGCACGGTGCTCCTCTGCCGGTAGGCATCGCGGGTGAATTGTATATCGGCGGCGTCGGCGTCGCGCGCGGTTACCACCGGCGGCCGCGTCTGACCGCCGAGCGCTTCGTTGACGATCCCTTCAGCGACGATGCGGCCGCGCGCCTGTATCGAAGCGGCGATCGCGTGCGCTGGCTGGCGGACGGCAATCTGGAATTTCTGGGCCGGGTCGACACGCAGGTGAAGATCCGCGGTTTTCGCGTCGAGCTGGGCGAGATCGAACACGCGCTGCGCGGCCATCGCCGGGTGGGCGAGGCGGTGGTGCTGGCTGTCGACGATGGCGGTGGCCAAAAGTGCCTGCAAGCCTACCTGGTGGAAGATGGCGAGGGGGAGCCCGCGACGCTCATCGAAGACTTGCGCCGCCATCTGCAAGAGCGATTGCCGGACCACATGCTGCCGGCGGCGTACACGGTGCTCGACCGGCTGCCCTTGACGCCCAATGGCAAGCTCGACCGCGCCGCCCTGCCGGCGCCGGACGTCGGTCGGCAGCGCGGCGTCTATGTGGCGCCGCGGGATGAGAGGGAGCGGGTGCTATGCCAGATCTGGCAGGATCTCTTGCACCTGGATCGGGTCGGGGTGGACGATAACTTCTTCCATCTGGGCGGGCACTCGCTGCTCGTCATCCAGTTCGTCAGCCGCCTGCAGGCGGCGGGACTGCAGGTCGATCCGCGCGCGGTGTTCAGCGCTCCCACCATCGCCGAGCTGGCGGCGACCCTGCAACGCCAAGGCCCGGAGGCCGCGCCGCCAGCGGCCGCGATCCCTTCCGATTGTGAGAGAATTTTGCCGTCCATGGTGCCGCTGGTGGCGCTCACCGAGGAACACTTGCAACAGATTGCCTCGCAAGTGCCCGGCGGGGCCGGCAATATCCAGGACATTTATCCGCTGGCGCCGCTGCAGGAGGGCATTCTGTTTCACCACCTGATGCACGAGGACAGCGACGCCTACGTATTGCCCTGGTTGGTGGGCATGCACAATCGCGCCGCCGCCGAGCGGCTGATCGACGCCCTGCGAGTGGTCGTGATGCGTCACGACGCCCTGCGCACGCTGATTTTCTGGCGCGATCTGCCGGTGGCCGTGCAGGTGGTGCAGCGGCGGGCGGAGCTCGCGCTGGAGGCGCTGACGCTGACGCCCGAGCGCGACACCTTGGCGCAGTTACAGGCGCTGGTCGAGCCTTCGGCGCGGCACCGCATGGAATTGTCGCGCGCTGCGCTGGTATTGCAGGTGGCCGAGGATGCGCATTCGCCGCGCTGCTACCTGCTGTTCAAGTTCCACCACATTGTCTTCGATCACATCGGTTTCGAGATTATCGCGCGGGAAATCGAGGCCATCGCCGCCGGTCGGGCGGCGCAATTGCCAGCCCCCGCGCCCTACCGCGCGTTTGTGGCGCAGGCCCTCGAGCGGGCGCGGGAGCACGACGGGCAGCAGTACTTCCGCGCGCGCCTGGGCGACGTGGAGGAGGTTACGGCACCCTTCGGATTGACGGACACTCGCGGTGATGGCGGGCGCGTCGCGGAGGCCATGCGGCCGCTGGCGCCGCCACTGGCCTGCGCCATTCGCGCCAGTGCGCGCCGCCTCGCCCTCAGCCCGGCGAGTCTGTTTCACGCCGCCTTTGCCGCACTGGTCAGCGCCACCAGCGGTCGCGACGACGTGGTGTTCGGCACCGTCCTCTCCGGCCGCCTGCAGGGCGGGCGCGATAGCGGCCGCATGTTGGGGCTGTTCATCAACACCCTGCCCATGCGCGTCAAACTCGCCGGGCTCAGTGTCGCGGCGCTGGTGGCGGCGGTGCACGAGGAATTGATGACTCTGCTGCGTTACGAACAGACGCCCTTGGCGGTGGCGCAGAACTGCAGTGCGCTCAGCGGTGGCGCGCCGTTGTTCAGCGCCTTGTTGAATTACCGCCATTCGACGCCCACCGCGGACTCCGGCGGCGCCATACCCGCCCTCGCAATGGAATACCTCGGCGGTCAGGAACGCACTAACTATCCGCTGACGGTATCGGTGGATGATTTCGGTGAGGACTTCGCGCTCACCGCGCAGTCGGATCGGGCCGTCGATCCCGCACGGGTGTTGGCCTATATGGAAGTCGCGCTGCGCAACCTGCTGCGCGCGCTTGAGCAGGCCACCGATAACGACGTCGCCGCCATTGCCATCCTACCGGACGACGAATGGCGCCAGGTGGTGCGGGCATGGAATGACACGGACGCGCCCTTCGCACGCGCCAAGTGTGTGCATCAGGTGTTCGAGGCGCGCGCCGCCCGGCGCCCGCGCGCCTGCGCCCTCGTCTGCTATGGCCGGCAGCTAACTTACGGCGAGCTCAACGGCCGCGCCAATCGCCTCGCCCACTATCTGCTCGAGCGGGGGGTAAGCCCCGATGAGCTGGTGGGAATCTGCGTGGCGCGCTCGCCGGCGATGCTGGTGGGAATACTGGCTATCCTGAAAGCGGGCGGCGCCTATTTGCCGTTGGACCCGGACGCCCCGCGCGAGCGGCTGCGCTACATGCTCGAAGACGCCAGTGTGCGGCTGGTGCTCACCGACAGCCGCCTCGCCGAACGGCTGCCCCTGGCCGCGGAGCGACAGGTACACCTGGACGGTCCCGCTGCGCCGGCGTTGGACGACCATGCAGAGACCGATATCGACGGGCGCCGGCAGCCGGTGGGGCCATCCAATCTGGTGTACGCCATGTATACCTCCGGCTCCACGGGCCACCCCAAGGGCGTGCTGATCGAACATCACTCGGTGACCTCGCTGGTGCTCGGTGGCGATTACGTCGATCTGTGTTCGCACACCCGCATGCTGCAAAACGCGCCGCTTACCTTTGATGCCGCGACCTTCGAAATCTGGGGCGCCCTGCTCAACGGCGGCACCGTCGTGATGCAACCGGCGGCCCTGATCGACACCGCCGCGTTGGGCGACTTTATACGCGCCAACCGCGTCACTACCGCGTGGATGACGGCCGGCCTGTTCGATCAGTTTTCCAGCTTCTACCGCCAGCCGATGCCCGATTTGGAGTATCTGCTGGTGGGCGGCGACGTGGTCAGCCCGCAGGCGGTGGCGCGCGTCAAAGCCGGCAACCCCGGCCTGGATGTGATCAACGGTTATGGCCCGACGGAGGCCACCACCTTCAGCTGCGCGTATCTTATTCCCGACCACCAGCAAGGCAAGATTCCCATCGGTCGGCCGCTGGCCAATCGGCGGGCCTATGTGCTGGACCCCAGGGGGCAACCCTGCGCCGTCGGCGCGCCGGGCGAACTCTATGTCGGCGGCGAGGGGGTCGCGCGGGCCTACCTCAACCGCCCGCGACTGACGGCCGAGCGCTTTGTGCCCGACCCCTTTAGCGAGGACCCCGACGCGCGTCTTTACCGCACCGGCGATCTGGTTTACTGGCGCCCGGACGGCCACTTGGCGTTCATCGGCCGGCGCGATCAACAAGTTAAAATACGCGGTTTCCGCATTGAATTGGGAGAGGTTGAAAGCGTCTTGACAAGCCATTCCGCGATACGCGAGGCGGTGGTGGTGGTTCGCGCCGACGCCGATGGCCGAAGGCGGCTGGTGGCTTATCTGGTGGGCGCCGATGCCGGAGGTAATGGGGAGGCGGAATGGCTGGTCGCGCAGGCCCGCGACGTCTTGGCCGCGCGCCTGCCCGATTATATGATGCCGGCGCTGTTCATGGCGGTGCCGGAGCTGCCCTTGACGCCGAACGGCAAGGTGGATCGCAACGCCTTGCCGCGGCCGGATATCGACCGCCGCATCGCGCGTGGCTACGTGGCGCCGCGAACCCCGATCGAGCGTGAGTTGTGCCGCCTGTGGCAGTCGGTTCTGGGCCTCTCCAAGGTCGGTGTCGAGGACAATTTTTTCGATTTGGGGGGCGATTCCATTCTGGCGATTCAAATTGTGGCGCGCGCCAATCAGGCCGGTCTGGTGTTGAATACCGGGCAGCTTATGGCGCACCAGTGCATCGCCCGCCTGGCCGCCGCCGTCGAGCCCGCCTCCGCGCCTGTGGTTTCCCACGCGGCGGTGCGGGGCCGGCAGGAACTACTGCCCGTGCAGCAATGGTTTTTCCACCACGACCCGGCGCATTTGGAGCATTTCAACCAGGACATGCTGCTGTTGGCGCCGGCGGCGCTCGATAAGGCGCGGCTGGAACAGCTATTCCGCGCGCTGATCGAGCGCCACGACGTTCTGCGCCTGTGTTATCGACGTGACGATGAGGGCCGTTGGGCGGGCCATTACCAGGATAGTGACGACGCCTGGTGGAAAAGGGCGCTCGTTTGTGAACACCTGCCGGTGGTCGGAGACGACGGATCCTCGGCGCCGGGGGAGGGGCAGTTGAACGATCGGTGTCGGTATCACCAGGCTCAGTTCCGTTTATCCGAGGGGCCGCTATGGCGCGCGGTTCTGTACCTGGGGGGTGAACGCCCTTATCTGCATGTTATTCTTCACCACCTGATCGTCGACGGTATCTCCTGGAGAATACTGCTCGAAGACATTGAGCAGGCCTATCACCGGCGTGAGCGCGGTGACGGCGCCGGGCTCGCGCCTAAGACCGCCAGCTACCAGGACTGGGCGTTGTTGTTGGGTAGATATGCGCACAGCGCTTCGCTGCGCGCGGAGCGGGATTACTGGCTGCGCGAACTGGGCAGGCCGCAAGACTCGCTGCCGCTTGCCGACATCGCTCCGCGGGGGACTTACGGCGCCTGCCGCCAGGTGGCGGTTCGCTGGAGTGGCGAGGAAACGCGGGTGCTGCTGACTGAAGCGCCCCGTGCCTATAAGACGCAGATCAACGAAGTCCTGCTCGCCTCTTTGTGGCTGGCCCTGCACCGTTGGAGTGGCGGTCGTCACTTCAACATCGATATGGAGGGCCATGGCCGCGAAACCTTGGGCGAAAGCCTCGACCTTAGCGGCACGGTGGGGTGGTTTACCAGTATTTACCCGCTGCATCTGGCGTGTGAATTGGAGGCGAAGGGGGGGGCAACGGACCTGGCAACGCTCATCGCCGCCTGCAAAAAGACGCTGCGCGCGGTGCCCAATAAGGGAATGGGTTTTGGCGTGCTGCGCTACATGAGCGAGGATCGCGAGATTATCCGCGCCGCCGAGGCCAATGCCGCGACGATTTCCTTTAACTACTTGGGACGGTTTGGACAAGCGCGCCCGGCGGACGCCGTTTTCAGTCCGCTGCGGTTCAATAGCGAGCAGGTTGTGGCCACCGATTATCGCCTCAGCCACCGCCTCAGCGTCAACGGCATTATCGAAAACGAAGCGCTTGCCTTTAGCATCGCCTATTGCCCCGTTCACAGCGATAACGAGGCCGTGCAAGACCTCGGCCGGCAGTGGCGCCAGGCCTTGCTCGACATCCTGCAGCACTGTCGGGAAAAAAACCGACGCCCGCTGCCCGCGGCCGAAGACGCGCGGGGAGCGCTTCCCCGGATGGTGAAAATTCCCTGCGATTCCATGCTCAACTACCAGGTAAAACGCGAGGGTTGGGGAACGCATTTCAACGTGCACGTGGATTTAAGCTATAAACGCAGTGAAACCAATGTCGACGCCTTGAAACTGGCGATTAAAAAAGTGATTCGAGATCACGACGGTTGCCGCGTGCGGATACATGAGGAAAACGGCGTTTATTCGCAGTATTTGGCGGACGGTGACCCGCTTGACATTGAGGACATCGATCTGACCGGCTTCAGCGAGCACGAACAGATAACGCGCATGCAGGCAGTGGCGCGGGAGCTGCAAAAGACCTTCGTTTTTCACCGAGATGCCCCGCTGTATAAAATCACTCATTTCGTGCTGTCGGACGCGCACCCCTGCTATATTTTTCTACTCTTGCACCACTTCGTGTTTGACGGTGTCTCGCGCGCGCTGATCGCCGCTAAAATTGCCGCTTATTATCAGCGCATTGTGGCGGATGAAAGCTGGTATGAACGCCGCGAAAATACCGTTTCCATCCTCGATTGGCGGGCCTATAAACGCGCGCGGATAGAACGTTGCGCCGACGCCGATTTGCGCTATCTGGCCGCGTTCGATTTTTCCCGTCTGTGCCGCTTCGATGCGCATAACCAGGCCGCCAACATTCGCACCCAGGCGCAGGTGGAGGCGTTTGCGGACCCGCGGTTTGCGCTGTTGGGTGAGTCGCTGGCGGAGACCTCGGACGCGGTGGTCATGTGCCGGCTCTTATCCAGGGACGATGCGCTGACCCTCTGCTCTCTGCTCGATTGCGAGGGCCAATCGGTTTTTTACGACATCATCATACTTTCGCTCCACGAGGCGCTGGCGCCGTTGATGCGCGGCGATATATTCAGCATTGAGTCGATAGCATCCAACCGCTCAAATTTTGCCGAACTGATTGGCAATACCCTGACGCACAATATTCACTTGGTTACCACAGACGCGCTCTTGGGCGCGAGCGTGGCGGAGAAAATCAAGGCGCTGAAAGCGGCTCGCGAGGCCTTTCCCTCCGCCGGCATGGGGGTGATTGACTATCTCTATGGCGATCTCAACGGCGAAGACGACGGCCGGCGCCAAGCCTTGAATGGGTTTCGCTTTCCGGATGTGGGGGTGAATATCATGATGTCCCAATTCGACGCCGAGCCGACGTTTTTTGCCTCCAACAATCCCGATATCTGCTGGGGCGCCGAGTGGTGTCGGGATCGTGATAATGCCGATATCAAACCATTTTTTTTCCATATTGCTTCCGCCCACGACGGTCTGCAGGCGCTCACCCTATACCGCGACGGCTGCGTCGAGCGGGATACGGCGCTGTGGGTCAATAAGGTATTTGCGTGGCGGCTCAAGAAAAATATTGCCGGTTTGCTTGCTATGTCTCAAGCTTAGATCGTCCGCATTTTGTTCATCCACAAATGCCGGCCGCTTTGGTGGAGTTTTTCGAGGTGAGTATTTGAACAAATATGACATTGCCATCGTCGGCGCCGGTATTATCGGCGCGGCGACGGCGTGGCAGTTGCAGACCAAATTTCCGGCCCGGAAAATCGTACTGCTGGAAAAGGAGCGGGCGCCGGCGCTGCACCAGACGGGCCGCAATTCGGGCGTGGTTCACGCCGGCGTTTACTATGCGCCGGGCAGTTTAAAGGCGCGTTTTTGCCGCCAGGGTTTGCGCGCGACGCGGGATTTTTGCTGCGATCACCACGTGCCCTTTTTGCAGTGCGGCAAGCTATTGGTGGCCACCGATGACCTGGAGCTGCAACGCATGGAGGCTCTGCAACGACGCTGTGAACAGAATCAATTGCGGCCGCAGTGGGTGGGCGGGGCGCAATTGCACAAGCTTGAGCCCAACATCCGCGGCGTGGGCGCCATTCGCATCGGCGACACCGGTATTACCGACTACCGGGCCATTACCACCACCATGCTGGCCCTGTTCGAGCGCGCCGGCGGCGCGCTCAGGTATCGGCAGCAGGTGAAAGGGTTGCATGAAAGTGACTCAGGGGTGGACGTCATTACCTACGTCCAGCGTTTCACGGCGAAGCAACTGATCAATTGTGCCGGTTTGATGGCGGATAAACTGGCGCGGCTGATGGGGCTTGCCATCGACTACCGCATTATTCCCTTTCGCGGGGAATATTTTCAGTTGCCGCCGCGATTTAATCGCGCCGTGCGGCACCTGATCTATCCGGTGCCCGATCCCGCGATGCCGTTTTTGGGCGTACATCTGACGCGCATGATCGAGGGTTCGGTCATTGTGGGGCCGAATGCGGTTCTGGCTCTCGCCAGAGAGGGCTATCGCAAAACCGACATCAACGGGTCGGATTTACTGGACACTCTGAGCTTCAAGGGCGCTTGGCCGATGTTTTGGCGGTATCGCAGAAGTGGTGTGCGGGAACTCAAAAACTCTCTGTTCAAGAAGGCCTACCTTAAACAAGTGCAGAAATACTGCCCGCACATTCAATTGCAGCACTTGCTGCCTCATCCCAGTGGCGTCAGGGCCCAGGCGGTGAGTGAACGAGGGGAGTTGCTGCACGATTTTACCTTTGTCGAAAGCGAGCACAGCTTGCACGTGGGCAATGCGCCGTCTCCGGCGGCCACCGCGGCGATTCCCATCGCCGATACCATTGTCGATAAAATAGCTGAGAAGTTTTGATCTCTGGCCCGCAAAATATGAAATATTCGGGTTAACGCAAAAACTTTTGTTGTATGGCCTAGTGGTCCTTCAAGTATCGGTTATGATAACGGCCACAGCCATCCCCACAAGGAAATTCGCATGCATCAGAAAGCAAGTCTTGAGGTCCGCAATCCTTCGACGGGAGAGGCGTTTTCTTCCTTGGCCATGGATAACCGCGACGTCGCCATGGCCAAGCTGGAGCGGGCCTGGCGGCTGCACCGCGATCGCGATCGCCAGTTGCCGCTGCACGAACGCATCGCGCTGCTGGAAAAACTCCACGATCACGTCTTGGCGCAACAAGTAGACTTTGTCGACACCATGATAAAGGAGGGCGGCAAACCCCGGCGCGACTCGCTGGTGGAGTTTACCCGCGCGCTGCAGGGCATCAAATTGGCCATCCACACCGTCAGTGGCCACGCCGGCGCGTCCATTCCGCTTGGCTATCAGGCGAGCTCGGCCGGGCGAATCGCCACCACGCGGGTTTTTCCCATCGGTGTGGTGTTGGCCCTCAGCGCCTTTAACCATCCCCTCAACCTTATCGTTCACCAGGTTATCCCGGCCTTTGCCGCCGGCTGCCCTTGCGTGGTCAAGCCGGCGTCGGATACGCCGTTGAGCTGCGCGCTGCTGGTTGAGGCCATGCACGACGTGGGTATCCCCGAGGACTACGTGCAAGCGGTCATTACCAAGGATCTGGAGCTGGCGACGGCGCTGGTCACCAGCGACAAGATCGCCTTCTTCAGCTTTATCGGCTCGGCGCGGGTCGGTTGGATGCTGCGCTCCAGGCTGCAGCCCGGCGTCCGTTGTGCGCTGGAACACGGCGGGGTGGCGCCCTGCATCGTGTCGCGCCACGCCGATCTCGATTTGGCGGCGGCCGCGATCGCCAAGGGCGGCTTTTATCACGCCGGCCAGGTGTGTGTCTCCACCCAAAGGGTGTATGTCGACGCCGAGGTGGCGGCCGCCTTTGTCGCCGCTTTGAAAGACAAAGCCGCCGCCCTCAAGGTGGGCGACGCCATGGGGGAGGACACCGACGTCGGCCCCCTGATCCGCCCGCAGGAGGTAAGCCGGGTTCACAGCTGGGTGGAAGAAGCCGTCGCCGAGGGCGCCGAGTGTGTGTTGGGCGGCAGGGCCATCGATGCTAACTTTTATGCGCCGACGATTCTGCTCGACCCCCCGCCCGGCGCCAGGGTCAGCCAGGAGGAGGTGTTTGGCCCAGTGGTGTGCGTCTACCGCTATGCGCAATTCGATGACGCGCTGGCGACCGCCAATCACGAGCGGTTTGCCTTTCAAGCGGCGATATTTTCCCGCCACATCGACGAGATCATGCGCGCCTACGAGCGCATTGACGCCTCGGCCATTATGGTCAACGACCACACCGCCTTCCGCGATGATGTGATGCCCTTCGCCGGTTTAAAAGCCTCTGGCCTGGGCGTCGGCGGCATTCCCCATACCATAGAAGATATGCAAATCGAAAAAATGTTAGTGCTGAAATAGCGGAGAACTGCGATGAAAGCGTCAGACCTGATGGTGAAATGCCTGGAAGAAGAGGGCATCGAATATATCTTCGGCGTGCCGGGGGAGGAAAACGCCGATTTCATGCTCAGCCTGGAGTCCTCGGGCACGATTAAGTTCATTCTCACCCGCCACGAGCAGTGGGCGGCCTTTATGGCGGAAATTTACGGCCGCCTGACCGGCACGCCAGCGGTTTGTCTGGGCACCCTGGGGCCTGGCGCCACCAACCTGATTACCGGCGTCGCCGACGCCAATATGGACCGCGCGCCGATGCTGGTGATTACCGGCCAGGGCAGCACCTTGCGCCTGCACAAGGAATCGCACCAGATCATGGACGTGGTGAAGATGTTCGAGCCGGTCACCAAGTGGGCGACCACCATCTGGCAGGCTGACACCATTCCCGAGATCGTGCGCAAATCGGTACGTATCGCGCGCAGCGAAAAGCCCGGCGCGGTGCTGATGGAACTGCCCGAAGACGTCGCCAAGCACGATACCGCGGCGGCGCCGATGCGCCCCATTCGCTTTCGGCGAGCGGTGGCCAGTGCGGATATGGTCAGCGCCGCGGTCGCCAAGATTAAGCAGGCGCGGCGGCCGGTGATTTTGGCCGGCAACGGCTGTGTGCGCAAGCGCGCCGCACAATACCTGCGCAAGTTCGCCGGCGATACCGGCATCGGCGTGCTCAATACCTTTATGGCCAAGGGCGCGGTGGATGCCAGCGAGCCCTACTGCCTGTATACCATTGGCCTCGGGTCCAAAGACATTGGCACCTGCGCCATCGACGCCGCCGATCTGGTGATTTCCATCGGTTTCGACATGGTGGAATATCATCCCCGCCTGTGGAACGCCGGCGGTGACAAAGCCATTATTCACATCGACTTTACACCGGCAGAGATCGACCAGCACTATCATCCAGAGATCGAGCTGGTGGGCGATATCGCCGATTCCCTGAAGGGCCTGGCGAGCGCCTTTGCGGGGGTGGAGATGGACTTTGACCTGTCCCAGCAGCGCGCCACGCGTGCGGACATGACCGCGGAGATTGAGCGCTTCGCCGACGAGGAGACCGAAGGGGTGATCAAACCGCAAAAAGTTCTGCTCGAAGTGCAGAAGCTTTACGCTGAGGACGGTCTGGTGCTATCCGACGTGGGGGCTCACAAAATGTGGATCGCGCGCCACTATCACTGCAAGGTGCCCAACGGTTGTCTGATTCCCAACGGTTTTTGTTCCATGGGCTTTGCCCTGCCCGGCGCCATCGCGGCTGGCCTGGTGGACCCGACGCGAAAAATCCTCGGCATCGCCGGTGACGCGGGCTTTTTGATGAATGTGCAGGAGATGGAAACCGCCGCGCGTCTGAACAGCAATATCACCATGATGGTGTGGGAAGATCAGGCCTATGGCCTGATCGCCTGGAAACAGTGGGCGGAATTCGGCCGCCATACGGATTTATCCTTTACCAACCCCAATTGGGAGGCGTTGGCGGCGGCATTCCACTGGCACTACCAGGGGGTCGCCAACAGCGCCGATCTGGGCGGCGCCATGCGGGCGGCCATTGCCCATCGGGGGCCGAGCCTAATCGTGGTGCCCATCGACTACGAGGAAAATAAAAAACTTACCGCGCGCTTGGGTGAACTGACCTGCTCAATTTGATGAATGGAGGGATGGACTGTGGAATTGGCACAAACCCTCGCCAGCAAGGTGGTGCAGTGGAGCGCAATTTGGGGTCAGGTCTTGAATATTGATTTCGACGAGGGTTAGAGTAGGCTTCCCTTTGCTATCGCTCGACCTCTTCGAATTATTCACTCACCAGTAAGATATCAGGAAAAATACACTATTCAATTTTCAAGACCTGACCCCAAAGATGTGATTTTCAAGACCTGACCCCAAAGATGTGACCCCAAAGATGCAAAGAGGTTGCTAAAAAATGAATCCAGAAGTAATTTCATTTATTGTTGTCGTCGTTATTGTGGCGGTGTATTTATTTAAGGAGCATAGAAAGTCTGGAAGGTATTTTGGAAAGAGCGATCATCTGACCAGAAAAGAAAAAAAGCAGCTACAGTTTTTTAAAGAGATATACTCACCTATCACGGAGAATATAAATTTACCATCAATCAGCAAAAACGGGTATGAATTTGAAGATGTAGCGTTATCAGCTCAAAAAATACCTTATAAGCCGCCGATCCCTGAGCCATCAGACATAAAAAATTTAAAGGTAGGGCAGAAAGTAAAAATTGTCCTAATTAGGGCTATCCCTAAGCCTTCTAATTCTGTATATTAAAACAGTATTTTGTATAAATATCAAAGGCTTAGTTATGGCACAAAATAA
>JAAUXX010009659.1_pt1 | contig 44502 bp, 47 predicted proteins | sample 7278111 | NCBI WGS metagenome assembly JAAUXX01 (sample SAMN14350116, study PRJNA611818) | marine sediment metagenome | isolation source: surface marine sediment (1.8m) | place: French Polynesia: Moorea | collected 2018-08
ATTGACGGGTTCAGCGCTTGCCTGGTGCTTCTCAGCAAGGCGCAGTGCGAAGGGAAGGGTGGTTCCCTTTGCAAGCGCTGCAACGCCGCTGAGGAGCACCAGGCAAGCGCTGAACCCGTCAATATTATGTTGAAGGAGTACTAGGTTTATTTCGCCTTAAACCGCCTCGGCTGTTCAAAATGGCCAAAATTGGACCGGAATTTTCCCCTGTTTTATCAGCGAAGCGACATCCATGCTCACAGCGACGCCAGCGTGGACAAGAAACCCGCCCCAGATTGAGCGGGATCGCAGTGCGAGCACGCCCAAAAATAAGCCAAACAGGATGGCGCCGGTGGCTTCTAGCCAAAGCTTTGGAAAGTGAATCATAAGGTAGGGAACACACATCACCCACACGGCGTTGGCGCCGATGGCCGGGCGTAGTGCGTTGAGAAAGAAGCCGCGGAAGAAAAATTCCAAACAAATAAACTGCAGCAGATAGAGGAACTCCCAGGCGATTAAATCAAACCAGCTTCTGCCGGCCTGTTTGTAGAAGGGATAGTGATCGACGAAATCCTGTCCCTGGCTCACGATCACAATAAAAACCAATATGGGACTCAACAGTAACAGATACCCCCGCCAGTGGCGGTGGGTATCATTCCAGCGCCAGCCCATGTCGGCGATACTTTGGCGTATAAAAACGCGGATTACGATGAAGGGGATGATGACGTAGCCGATGACATGCCAGGCGGTCCACCAGCAATAGCTAATCAGGCGACCGAAGCCGGTACGCTGAATTTCCTGCAGCCAGTAATTGTTGTCATGGCCTTGCATGGAAGATAGCAGTGTCAATAGTGCCTTAAAGGACGTGTAGTATTTCATGTAGTGAATAATGAGCAGGCAGATGGCGACACAGGCCATGGTGCAGAAAACGCGGCGCATGGCCTGTTTGCGGTCGAGGGTGTAGGATGGCTTTTCCGCATCGATCTGATCGAGCGCCGACACGATATTTCGCGGATGCAAATATTTGATTATTTTCATGGAATTATCATCTTAGCGGGAGTTCTTAGGCCCTAAGTGACAAAGTAGCATTATAGGCTTAGTTCCTGACTGGAGCGGCGTTATCCTGTTGGAAATTTTCTTCAAATATCACCAGCTTATTGCTTCCCGTGGTCTTGGCCATGTGCATGGCGTGGCGCGCATTGGCAATGATTGATGTGGTATCCTCGCCGCTCAGCCATTCGGCAACGCCCACCGATACGGTGATGTTGCTTTCGCAGCCGTAGTAGGGCCAGTGAGTTTGCTCTACCTGAACTCGAGCGCGCTCCAGTGCCTTCACCACAAGATTCAATGACGTTTGCGTCAGTAGCAGGGCGAACTGCTCGTCGTCGAATCTTGCTACGCAGTCGTTTCGCCGCAGTCGGCACGAGAGTATATTGGCCACCGCACAGACCACTTTTCTGCCAATGGTTGTACCGTAGGTGCTGTTCACCTGCTCGAAGTTATCGATTTCAACAATGGCGATATAGAATTTCCTTAGTTCGAGAATTGGTTGGCTGCTCTCATGGAGAATTTTTAAAAACGCATGCTTGTCGGCCAGCCCTGTCAAGTCATCTCTGGATAACACTCCGTGCCACAGGCCATAGGCTTTTTTTAGCGCGCGATTTTTTTCGCTCAGATAGCGCCGGATATTCGATACCTCCGCGTTGATGAACAGGAACCTTCCCAGCGCCAGCGAGGTGACGAGAATAAACAGGAATTTATCCGACTTTTCAATCACTAGGGTATTGAAGTGATGGCCGAAAATACTTATCGCAAGCGTCATCGCAACCGTGACTAAAACCCAGGCGAGAATAAATCCACTGCGCCTAAAATTAAGGCTGCCGTAGGCGAGTGGAATAAATAAGTTCATTGCAAACATATAGGCGATTTGAGGAGCCATCGCCAGCGCGAGAATGTTCATCGCGCAACCGACAGATATCTGCAGCGCCGTTAACGATGCATTACTCACTGAGGCGCTCTTGTTCGACAAGACAATGAAGATGAAAGTGGCGTTTACCAGCACGCTGAGACTTGATACCACAATAAGTACGTCGATGTCGATTTTGTCAAACAGATAGAATATACCCAGCAGTGCTATGTTGAGAACATAGTCGCCGGCCCCGATGAGAGTCGAGCGAATTCTTCTAGCTCTGCGGCTTTTTTGTCGAATCGGGTCCATGGGCAGTGGCTGCCTTACGTAACATGCGGGTCGGCTCAGTATAACGAAGGACGGGCAGCGGCGTTAAGCGAATATTTAACAATAAAATTATTCAGAGGCTACTTAAGTTTGCCACCACTGCGCGCCAGCTGCTCCAGGGGGCGCATTGTCAGCGGGCGTGGTGGTTTTTGACCAGGTTGCCGACGCCGTCAAGCAGGTTGACAGTGGTACTTGTGGAAAGCGCGCGTGCTGTAGGTGGTGAATGAACTTCAGCGTACGGAAGCCGTCGAACCAAAGATGAAAATGCGCCCGGATCGCCTGTCGATTTTTGCATTGTCTTGTCAGGTGTTTTATCAAGCATGCGAAATCGAGCGCGATTAATGCATTTTTGACGACTTGTGCGAGCGCCGGCGACGTAAAAACCACATCCAAACCTGCGGTGTGTCTCGGGTTTTGATCGAGCAGTATGGCGGGTAGCTGGTGGTTTCCCCAGGCGATGCACAGTTTCAGATGCTCAAATATTGCCGGGTTGTAGTAGCAGTATTCCCCCTTCAGGGTCATTATCGCTGCTACTGCCGGCCCGGTGCCAAAGGGTATGCGGTGGGAGAGGCGTGATTCCAGCTTGATTGCCACATGCGGCAAAAACTCGATAGCGGCCAACTTGGCGATTTTATTGAGTAGATAAAAATCCTCTCCGCCGGCGCGTTTGGGGAAACCGCGGGCTTGGCAATAGTGTTTTGCGCGAATTGCGAAAATGCTGCCGAGGGTGAAAAAAGCGTAGGGAGAATTTGCCCACGCCAGGCCCTGGCGATAATATTTTAGCGCCCGCTCATATTGCTGGGTCGCGGTCGAGATGGCGTTGTCCGCTGTTGTCATGTGAGCAAAGTCGAATACCAGCGCGCCGACGGCGTCTGAACTCGGCGCGGCGGCAAAATAATTATCGGGAAGGTGTGCGTCGGCATCACCGGAGAAAACAAAATCAGAGCTAATACAGCCAAGTTGGATCAGCCTGCATGCGATGTCGACGCCGACTTTTCTTGCCAGCCCGACGCCATGTCTGTGGCTTATTCTCAGGGCGCCACGAAAGCGATCAACAATGATCAGGTTGAGCCCGAGATACCGTGCAAAATAGATATTTTCACAGCCAATCACATCGTGGTTTTCGGTCAATAAGCGGAATAAGCGAAGGTTGGCGGGACTTTCGGCTTGCCTATCCGGTTGGTTTATCACCACAATGGTAAGCACGCATCCAATTTGCGGGTGGCCAGCCAGGCGTTCTATAAATTCCTCGCCCTCGTCGAAGCAGGGAATGACCAGACAATGGCCAAAAGCGCCCGGCAGCGCTGGGGCAAGTTGGGCAATAATTGCCGCTTCTCTCTCGGCGTAATTGGCGAGGTATTTTTCAGTGGCCGCCATTGGTGCGGCGTCGCAACCCATTAGTGTAGCGCCGCGACAATGGGTAGGGACTGACAAATCCTGGCTTCTTCATCAAGCAATTCATCTAGCCGATCATTGACCGTCCGCTCCGGGAAATAGCGCATCGCCAGCTCGATAAATAAATGCTCGTGCCGCGCTTCCGATGCCGCAATGGCGGTGTAGAACTTTTTCAATTCCCCGGCTTTCAGCGCTGCGGCGACGATGCCAAACCTCTCGCAGCCGCGCGCTTCGATAATGCCGCCGAGCACGAGCCGATCGAGAAAATAGTCATCACTGCCCTTGCGGCTGAGCTTTCTCAACTGACCGACGTACGCGTCGCGGGTATCGGCGCCGAGTGTCAAGCCGCGTGTGTCGAGTATCTTTATCACCTGGCGAAAATGCGTCATCTCCTCGATGGCGAGGTCGATCATCGCGCTGACCAGGGCCTTTCTGTCCGGGTAATGCGACAGCATCGAGATTGCCATACCAGAGGCTTTTTTTTCGGCCGCGGCGTGATCAATTAGAAATGCGTTAAAATTGTCTAGTACAGCTTTTATCCAATGGTGAGCTGTCGTACAGCGCAGTGAAAACATGTTGCCCTTGTGGTTGTGTAAAAAACGATCAGGCGAAGTGCTCGCACAATTTTATTTAGGCTTCGGTTATAATGCGCGGCGATCGGCATTTGTCGCTATCAACCCGGCATGAATGCCCGTCGGGGCGCTATTATACGCGAGAATATACTCGAGATGCCCGGTAGCTGAGTGATTCACAGGAATAAAATATGATTATAAAACCCAAGGTTCGCGGATTTATCTGCACTAATGCCCACCCGAGAGGCTGTGCCAGCAATGTGCAGGAACAAATCGATTACGTCAAACAGCAGGCTCCGATCGAGGGCGGACCAAAAAATGTCTTGGTGATCGGCGCTTCCACAGGCTACGGCCTGGCCTCCCGCATCAATGCCGCCTTTGGCGCCGGCGCCGCTACCGTGGGTGTCTTCCTTGAAAAGCCGCCGACCACCAAACGCACCGGCTCCGCCGGTTTTTACAATTCCGCCGCGTTTGACGCTCAAGCCCGCGCCGCCGGTCTCCATAGTAGGAGCATCAACGGGGATGCCTTTTCACATGAACTCAAGGAAAAAGCCATTGCGATCATCAAGGCGGAGCTTGGTAAAGTCGATTTAGTGGTTTACAGTTTGGCATCGCCGCGGCGCACCGACCCCAATACCGGAGAAACCTACACCTCGACGCTCAAGCCCGTCGACCAGGGCTTTACCGCCAAAAACCTCAATACCGATACGCTCAAGGTCAGCGAAATCAGTGTTGAGCCCGCCTCCCCGGAGGAGATTGCCGAGACTGTCAAAGTCATGGGGGGGGAGGATTGGGAGCTGTGGATTCAGGCGTTGAAGGATGCCGATGTATTGAGCGAGAACTGCAAAACCACGGCCTTTACCTATTTGGGCGACAGACTTACGTGGCCGATTTACGGGCATGCCACCATTGGCAGGGCCAAGGAAGACCTGGATCGCGCCTCGGCCGCCATCAACGAATCGTTGGCCGCAGTGCACGGCCAATCCAACGTGGCGGTGTTAAAAGCACTTGTCACCCAGGCGAGTTCCGCCATTCCCATTATGCCTTTGTATATCTCCATCCTCTACAAAGTGATGAAGGAGGAGGGCAGTCATGAGGGGTGTATCGAACAGATATACCGTTTGTTCACGGAAGGCCTTTACACCGATAGCCCTCGGCTCGACGAGCAAAATCGATTTCGTATGGATGATCGTGAGCTGCGGCGCGATGTGCAGGAAAAGGTTGAAGCCCTCTGGCCGCAGGTCACCGAGGAAAATCTGATGCAAATTACCGATTATCAGGGTTACAGTGACGATTTTCTCAAGCTGTTCGGCTTCGGTGTGGCGGGTGTTGATTATGATGAGGACGTCAGTCCGGAAGTCGAGGTGGATTTCTAGCGTGTCGACCTATGCAGTGATCTCCGTCGGCCGTAAATACACGCAAATACACAAGTAGGTAGTGCATGAAATACAGGAAACTCGGCAACACCGACATTGACATCAGCGCGATTTGTTTGGGCAGCATGACGTGGGGGGAACAAAACACCCGCGATGAAGCCTTTGCGCAGATGGACATGGCGCTCGATATGGGGGTGAATTTCTTTGATGTGGCAGAGATGTATCCGGTGCCGCCGAGGGCGGAGACCCAGGGCGATTCCGAGGCGATCCTCGGCGCCTGGCTGGCTCAGCGCGGTGTCAGAGACAAGCTTGTGCTGGCCACCAAAGTCACCGGTCGCGCAGATCGCAACCGGGGGCTGAGCCATGTGAGAAACGGCGCACGTTTGGACAGAGCCAATATCGAGCAGGCCGTGAATGACTCGCTGCGCCGCCTGCAAACCGACTACATCGACCTGTACCAGGTGCACTGGCCCGAGCGCAACACCAATTTTTTCGGCCGTCTTGAGTATCGGCACGAAGACGATGACGGTGTGCCCATTCTTGCGACATTGGAAGTGCTTGACGAGTTGGTCAAATCCGGCAAAGTGCGCACCATCGGCATTTCCAACGAAACCCCATGGGGCATGCACGAGTATCTGCGCCTGGCGAACGAACATCAGCTCGCCCGTATCGTGTCGATCCAAAACCCCTATAACCTCGTTAACCGCACCTTTGATATCGGCGCTGCTGAAATAGCAATCCGGGAAAACATCAGTTTGCTGGCGTATTCGCCCCTTGCGTTCGGTGTTCTGAGCGGCAAATACCTCAACGGACGGCGGCCTGAAGGTGCCCGCATCACCCTTTACGAGCGTTTTCAGCGCTACCTCAACCCCGCCGTTGAACGCGCAACTCAGGCGTATGTGGACCTTGCTCGCACGGCTGACCTATCGCCGGCGCAGATGGCCCTGGCTTTTGTCAACGGGCGTCAGTCGGTTGGCGCCTCTATTATCGGCGCCACTACCCAGGATCAGTTGCGGGCCAATATCGAGAGCATCGATATTGAGTTGGGTGACGAGGTAAGGAACAAAATCGACGAAATCCATATGCTCAATCCCAATCCCGCGCCCTGACTCTGGGTTTGTCGTCGAAATTAACGCAAGACAGCCATAGGGCTCGCCACTATAATGCCCCCGATTTCTCAGTTAGCAGATTGTTACGCAGGCGCCAGACGCTAACCAGCCACCAACTTTGGGCGACGGCCGTCATCAATGGAAAAAGTGCATTTTTCAATAGCGTTGTTGCGCCCGCGGTATTGGCCGGTGTGGTTGGGCATCGCATTGTGGTGGCTGGTGGTGCAGATACTGCCGTTTCGCGTGCAGATGTGGCTCGGCGCGAAGCTCGGTAGAATCTCCGCCCGGTTGAGTCCGCGCAGGCGCATTATCACGCGCAAAAATATAGATTTGTGTTTTCCCGAGAAATCTGCTCGCGAGCGCGATCAACTGTTCTGGCAAACCATGGAATCCACCGGACGGGGCTTTTTCGATACCGGAATCGCCTGGTTTTGGCCGTACTGGCGCCTGCGCAAAGTGCTCGACGTGCGCGGCATGGACCAGGTGCTGGCGGCCCGCGAACAGGGCCGGGGCGTGTTGTTTTTCACTTACCATTTTACCTCGCTGGAAATCGGCTGCGCCGGCGTCAACCGTCACTATCCGCACATGAACTATGGCGTCTACCGGCCACACGCGAACAGAGTCTACGACTATGTTATGCGCAAGGGGCGCGAGCGGCATGCAAAAAACCTGGAAGCGGTCCCGCGGCGGGACGTGCGCACCATGGTGCGCACCCTGCGTAAAGGCCAGATGCTGATCTATCTGCCCGATCAGGATTACGGTCCCAAATACAGTGTTTTTGTGCCTTTTTTCGGTGTCGACGCCGCCACTGTGACCGCGCCCACTCAGCTGGTAAAAATGGGGCGCGCCAAGGTCTTGTCATTTTGCGCCAGTCGCAAGCCGGACGGCTCCGGTTACTTGGTGCAGGTGTATCCCGAGTTCGAGGGTTACGGCAGTGGCGACGAGCGTGCCGATGCCTGCCTGATGAACGAATTTTTGGAACGACGAATTCGCGAACACCCGGAGCAGTACCTCTGGGTGCATCGAAGATTCAAAAGCCGGCCCGATAAGGACAGGGATTTTTACGGCTTGAGTTCGTTGAAATCCTTCCAGCGCCGGCAACGGCGCCGGGCCCAGGCGCGGCGCAGAAAAAAGGTTCAACGGGAGCAGGGCGGGAGGCGCTAAGTGGCGCTGTTGTAAGTCATTGTGGCGCGGAGCTTGAGACTCTCGCCGTGGGCCAGTAATATGCGCCCTTAATTTTTATGTGACAGATGAATTCCGGGTCGACTGCGGTCAACCCCTGGAGCAAACATGTTGAAAGGCAGTATGGTCGCCTTGGTGACGCCGATGAAAGCGGATTTTTCGCTGGATTGGGATGCGTTGGATAGGCTGGTGGAGTGGCATATCGAGCAGGGCACTGATGCCATTGTCGCCGTCGGTACCACCGGTGAATCGGCGACACTTGACGTGGCGGAGCACATTCGGGTGCTGAGCCGGGTGGTGGATCGAGTGGCCGGTCGTGTTCCCGTGATCGCCGGTACCGGGGCCAATGCGACGCAGGAAGCCATCAACCTCACGCGCAGCGCCATGGAAACGGGCGCTGATGCCTGTCTGCTGGTGAGTCCCTATTACAATAAACCTACGCAGGAGGGACTGTATCAGCACCATCTCGCCGTGGCGAGGGAAGTGGCGATTCCCCAGCTGCTCTACAATGTTCCGGGGCGCACCGCGGTCGATATGTTGCCCGCCACCGTCGCGCGGCTGGCCGAGGTCGATAACATTATCGGTATCAAAGAGGCTACCGGCAGCATGGAGCGGTTGGTGGAAATCAAAAATCGCGTGCCCTCCGATTTTCTGCTGTTGTCCGGCGATGATGGCACCGCACTTGAATTTATGCGTCTGGGTGGGGTCGGGGAAATCTCTGTCACGGCCAATGTGGCGCCGGCAAAAACCGCCAGGGTTTGTGAACTGATGGCGCGAGGTCGGGTCGAAGAGGCTCGTGCCATTGATGAGACGCTGATGCCGCTGCACAAGGCTTTGTTTGTGGAGGCCAACCCCATTCCGGTTAAATGGGCGGTGGCGAAAATGGGATGGATGGGCGGCAGTTTGCGCTTGCCCCTCACCGAGCTCGACAGTCGCTACCATCGGCAGCTCGCGGATGCAATGCGAGTCGCGGGTGTCTTGTAGGAAGGTGTCTTGTAAGAAAATGTCAGGCTATATGTTTTGTTCTTCCAATTATCGTAAGTTTTTTGTCGTTTTCAGTGTTCTCGCCTTGTCCGCTTGCGGTACTATGTTCGGTGATCATGGCGTTTTTCGCGGTAAGACCAAAGATTATTTGCGCACAGATGCGCTCGCGCCCATGGATGTGCCCCCCGAGTTTAACAGTCGATCGCTGCAACCGCTCTACGCTATTCCGCAGGTGAGGCCGCGCGATGAATTTGGCGATTACCTTTCACTCGGTGATTTCGAGGTGCCGCGCCCGGCGGCCATCAATACTGAAAAAAGCAAAGCCAGTGTCAAGCTGCAAAAACTGGGCGATAAAAAATGGATCTTTTTGAATGCCTCCACCAGTCAGGTGTGGCCGCGAACGCAAAACTTCTTATCGGAATATGGCATTCGGGTCGTCTCCAGTAGTCCCGCCAATGGCGTGATAGAGACTGCAGATGTAGTGTTTAAGGATGCCCTGGAAACGAAATCCCGCTTTCGTATCCGGATTGAAAAAGGCGTGCATCCGGAAACCACTGAAGTGCATATTCTGCAGACCGAGTTTGCCAAAGACGAGGTGGTGCCGGCCGCCATTGATTGGCCACAGGTCTCGAAAAACATCGAGCGCGAGCGCCTGCTGTTGGATGAACTGGCCAATGTGTTGGCAAAAAACGTGAATAACAATGCGGCTTCATTACTCGGTCAGAATGTTGGTGGTGGACTGAAGGTCGAGTTTTTGCAAAATAATTCGGAACCGACCATGCATTTGCGTCTGATTGCAGAACGGGCGCGGGCGACGATTGTCCACGCGCTTGAACGCGATGGTTTTTTATTGTGGGAAGAACTCAGTGATGAAGGCCTTTATTACGTGGGTTTTAACTCGAATTTCGGTGGCGGCAATGGTATGTTCCGCCGCCTGTTTGGCAACTCGTTGCCCGAAACTGCGCCTTATCCGATAGCCGAGCTGCTCAAACATCTGGCGCCGCAGAGCGAAGTTAAAGAGAAATTTGATCGTATTGAGGGTGTGCAGTATGGTGAAGCCCTGCCCGATACCACCGGATTTTTGGTGGTGCTCGATCGCGTCGATAATGGTGTGGACGTGGTGGTCCGCGATGTCCGGGGCCTCAGATTGCCTCGCGATGAAGCTAAAGAGCTACTGCGCACCATCAGAAAAAATCTAATATAAACCCTAATGTTGCATAAACTTTTGGTCCAGGACCGCTTCGGTGCTTCTATAGCAGCATTTCTAGCGCCGTACTCGATTTTTCTAGATCTCACCTAGAGTGACTAGTATCAATCTATAAAAATCTCCGTGCGACGCTATAAATACCGCTTTAGAAGCTCCTGAACTCAAAAATTTATGCGACATTAGGGTAAACTATTCTCTGCAGCGAAATTTGGGGGCTGGATTGAAGTTTGCTTCGCTTGGCAGCGGTAGTTCGGGTAATGCAACCTTGATTTTCTATGACGATGGCATTGTATTGCTCGACTGTGGCTTTGCCATGAGAGAAACCGAGCGCCGCTTGGCCCGTCTCGGGGTAGCGCCGGTCGATCTAGCCGCCATTGTCGTGACGCATGAGCACGGCGACCACGCCCTGGGCGTTGCGCCGTTGGCGCGCAAGTACAATGTTCCCGTCTACATGACCGAAGGCACCTGGGCTGGTCGCAATTTTGGCGCCATTCCGCAACTGCGTCTGATTAAAAACTACGAGAGTTTTGTCATTCGCGGAATGCGGGTGACGCCGGTAGTGGTCCCGCACGACGCCCGGGAGCCCGCACAATATGTTTTTGAGACGCCTTGCGGGATCAAGCTGGGTGTGCTCACCGATCTCGGGAGCATCACCCCGCACGTCGTCGAGGCCTACCAGAATTGTCATGGATTGCTGGTGGAAGCGAATCATGATCTCACTATGCTCGCCAGCGGGCCGTATCCGGCGTCGCTTAAATCGCGGGTGGCCAGTCGCTGGGGACATCTGAATAACATCCAAACGGCGGATTTTCTCGCGTCGTGCAATCTCGACAATTTACAGCACATTGTCGTTGGCCACATCAGCCAGCAAAATAATAGTGTCGAGCGGGTGAAAGCCGCGCTGCGCGGCATTATGCAACAGACAAGGGCAATACATTTTGCTTGTCAGGAACAGGGGTTTGACTGGTTGCCGTTAAATCACCCCGACCCCGATTCAGCTTTTTTGAGGTAAGGCGCAATGGAAAAAAAATCAGAGCTTTATTCCGGGAAGGCAAAGTCAGTTTTCACCACCGACGTTGAAAATCGACTGATCTTGCATTTTCGCAATGATACCTCCGCCTTTGACGGTAAAAAGCGGCAACAACTCGATCGCAAAGGCATGGTGAACAATAGGATAAACGCCTTCATCATGCAGCAACTGGAAGCCGCCGGCATTGCCACCCATTTTGACAGGCTTATCAACGAGCGGGAATCGCTGGTGAAGCGCTTGCACATGATCCCCCTGGAGTGCGTGGTCCGCAATATCGCGGCCGGCTCAATTTGCCGTCGTTACGGCATTGAAGAGGGCAGCGATCTGCACCCGCCCACCTTTGAATTTTTTCTTAAGGACGATGCGCTCGGTGATCCCATGGTTAACGAATATCATATCCGTGCGTTCGGCTGGGCGACAGAATACCAAGTTGAGCAAATGAAAATGTTGACGTTCAGGGTCAACGATTTGTTAAAACAACTCTTTCTCGACGGCGGCATGTTATTGGTGGACTATAAACTCGAGTTTGGCACATTCGACGGCAAGGTGGTGCTGGGTGATGAATTTTCACCCGATGGCTGTCGCATCTGGGATGCCGATAGTCGGGAAAAATTTGACAAAGATCGATTTCGCCAGGATCTTGGCAATGTCGTTGAGTCTTATGAGCTTGTCGGCCGGCGTTTGGGGATTGACTTTGGCGACTGAATTCCCACAGGTAATAGAAGCGTTACCGGTGTTACCCTTCATGTGAGTGATTACTATCGCTGGAAAAGCGTATTTTAGTTGCTGGTCAAAGGGTTTTCCACATCGTGTAACGTAAGTTCACATGGGTTTGAAAAAATCAATGCAAACCCGCTAAAATTTGCTCGGCAGGCAATTAACTGCTTGAAAAATATACCAAAATTATTCTTTCGGTCTTTTCGTGCGAGTCTGTTAGACTCTGGCGCCGCCAGTAAACAAACCATTTTTAAAACTATTTTTCACAGAGTTATCCACAAAGTATGTGGATGAGGTTTGTCGTCTGAATTTACACTATTGAATGCGCTGTCCAAGCGGCAACAACGCGCTGGTGGAGCTCGTGAGAGCCGCTGACATAGTGAAAATCCATTGGCCTGGGTTATACTCAAACTGTTATACAAGATGCCTTGTGACTGCTCGGAGACAATATAAGTGGAAGAACGACGAAAGTATCAGCGAACCGCGACGTCAATACGGGTTGAAATGCACCACCCCGCTTTCGGCACCATCGTGGGTTTCGCAAAAGATATATCCGATGGTGGCGCTCAGGTCACCATTGAGAACCATCCCACGCCGCCGGTGGGAACTGTCGTTCAGGTCCGCTTTAAAAAAATGATCGGCCCCATCAATGCCGAGCCGGTAAAGATGCGCGTTATGCACGCCCGCAAAAACAATATCGGATTGATGTTTGTCCACTGAGCTTACTCGCGATTACCGCGGTTTTATATGCCGCTGGTGGATTGATAAATGTTTGTTAATCCGACCTGTATTAATGCCGGGTCAATAATAGATTAGAATTTGATTTTCAAGAAAGGAGCCGCGCACATGGCGCAGTACATTATTGCTTATCTGGGAGGTAATCATCCGTCCAATCCGGAAGAAGGTAAGCAGCACATGGCGAAATACAAAGAGTGGCTATTTTCCTTGGGCAACTCCGCCGTTAGCCCCGCCAACCCCCTTAAGAATACGCAAACGGTAAATGCTGATGGAACGGTTACTGCCGGTGGCACAACCTCCATGTCCGGCTACACCATAATTGAGGCGGATTCCATGGCAGCGGCGCTGGACATTGCAAAAGCCTGTCCATTTCTTGATATCGGCGGTTCACTTGAGGTATCGGAGTTAATCCAGATGCCCGGTTAAAAGTTATAAAGGATAAGGATTAATAGGTCTTATAACTTTTCCCGCAGCAAATCTCTTGGGGTTTGCAGTGAGCACCTGCTGAAATGCCGTGGGGCGGCCCATGATTATTGCGGCCTTTCGATTTTGCAACGAGTCACATGACACGGCACTACGGAGAGTCCTCCTTCGTCCGGATGACATCTGCCACTGTTGACTCCGCGAATATGTTGGTTGGCGGGCCACGTATTTTATGTGGAAGACCCGTATACGCGATAAATGAGCTACACTGAGATGGAATCAAGTTAAAACGACGCGATCGTTTTTGCCTTGTTTTTGTGCAATATGGGTTAGGGGCAAGGATTATGGATGTAGCAGCGGTATTTAATTTCGATGATGAGGTTTCCCAGCAGTTACATAGTATTCGACGCAAAGTTGAACTGCTGGAAGGTAAATACTTCAAATTGAGCAAAGACCCTGGGCAGCTTAAGGATTTAATCAAAGCGGCCGCCACGTCTGAAAACAGCGAAATCAGCGGCCTCTACCATAGCTTTTTACTCAATCTACAGCCTGAACAAAAGCGGCGGCTCAGTCGCCTGGGCGTTGATTTGGATTTCAGTGCGACGGGTCGCACCAAGAGCCAAACAAACGCAGCATCACACACTGCGGTCTATCGTGGCGCCACATCAGTCGTGACAGAGAGAAACGAGGAGAAGGAGGGCCAACGTGGCAAAAAACGTGTTGTTTACCGTGGGCAGGTTAAGTGGGTCTGAGCGGCGATCGGTCGGGATCTTGATCGCTAGCCCGGGCAAGTGAGTATTGCCCCCAGCCGACTTGCGGATAAACAGTTCACCGTTTGCCAGGACCCTCCCGGACGCGCGGAGAGCAGTGTTCCGGCCACTCGAATTTGGCGCTGTTTTTGGCGTTAGGTAGCGAAGAACATATCGCGCGCCGGTTGCCACTCGCGTCGAGAAACTCTAGGTTTGCAAGATCTCGCAGTGGTGAAAAATCGGCCACGTCGTTTTCCGAGAGGTCGAGTTGTTTCAGTCCAGTCATGGTGCCGATGGGAGCAATTCCCGCCAGTTTATTGCCGCCCAATCCCAGGTACTCAATATTGCCGAACACCTGCAAGCCCGTTAGGTCCTCGATCTTCCCTGGTGGGCAAATCAACCGTAGAAGCTGTTCAGGCTGGGTTAAGCCATTCTCTGCGATAGTGCTTCGCACACATCGCCTTAATGCGGTGTCGCCAATTGTGTAGTCGTTGAACAGGTGGGGTGGCTCATAAACCACATTTTTGTTAATTGAGACGGAATAGCGACTGCACGCGGATAGAGTTGCTAAGATGGAGAGTAACAACAAGCCGGCGGAGTTTGGCGATATCATAGAGAGCTCAAAGCTTTGGTTGAAGGCTGTAAGAATACCACTTCGAGGGGCTTGGCATAAGCGCTGGCGGTCCTCGACGGATGGCGACAACTGGCCCTTCGCCAATAACAAGAGTTTCATAGAATCAATTATTTATTTTTATTACCGGGAGAAAACCTATGCGAATTATCCTTGCCTCTGTACTGGCCCTTTTGATAAGCGCCTGTGTATCCACCGACCCGTATACGGGAGAACGAAAGACCAGTAATACGGCCAAGGGTGCGGGCATAGGCGCCGTCGCCGGCGCGGTGATTGGGGCGGCAACCGCGAGTAAAAATGACCGCGACAAGGCGATCTTAACGGGTGCTGCGGCGGGCGCGGCGGTCGGCGGTGGCATCGGTTATTATATGGACCGGCAGGAGGCAAAATTGCGCCAGCGCTTGCAAGGATCCGGTGTCCAAGTGCGGCGTGAGGGGAATGACCTGCACCTGGTCATGCCGGGAAATGTCACCTTCAAAACCGGCGATTACCAGGTTCGCTCGCAGTTCTACCCGGTTCTCGACTCGGTGTCTGATGTGCTCAATGAATTTGATAAGACGGCGATCACCGTCTCCGGGCATACGGACTCGCGCGGGTCCGCGCAATACAATCAGTCTCTCAGTGAAGACCGGGCGGGCAGCGTGAAGTCTTACCTGCTGCAGCGTGGCGTTGCCGGTGGTCGCGTACACTCCGTTGGTTATGGTAAGCGCTACCCGGTGGCATCGAATGACACCGCTGCGGGCCAGCAGCAAAATCGTCGGGTGGAACTCAAGCTCGAGCCTCTCCAGTGACGTCTTATGGCGGCGCCTTTGGCATGGGGCGCCTCCGTTGAGCTCCACTCGCGCTTCTTTTATATTGTCGGGCCACGAGTAACCGCAGGCGGCGTGAACGCTGCCGCAACATTCGCCCGGTCCGATGAAAAAATTGCATATCGTCATTGAAAGCGACGCAGACGCTGAGCGGGCGCGCCGTTTTGCCGAGCAATACCAGATGCCGATCAGCTCGCCGCCGGCGCTTACCGAGCAGGATGTTGCCATTGTTTTTGCCGCCGAAGGCGTCTCGCTAGAGGCATGTGAGGGGCGGCAAAGTATACGCATAAGCGCCGATTTTGTTACCGGGGCGGCCGCCCACCGTCGAAGATTTGGTGGTGGCAAAGGGCAGGCGCTGGCAAAAGCCGTGGGTTTGCACAGAAAATTTGCGCCCCGGGTCATCGACGCCACGGCCGGCCTTGGGCGCGACGCCTTTGTGCTCGCCACCCACGGCGCTGAAGTGACCATGGTGGAGCGCTCGCCGGTGGTCAGGTTGTTGCTTGAGGACGCGTGCATCCGCGCGCAAGCCCACGCCGTGGAGTGCGGTGACAAAGTGTTGCAGAGCATTCTAGCTCGCATGCAGCTGGCAAGCGGCGACAGTCGCGATTTCCTGGATCAGAGCGAAACGTCCGCCGACGTTGTCTATCTCGATCCGATGTTCCCCCAAAGGACAAAGTCGGCGCTGGTGAAAAAAGAAATGCGTATCTTTCACCAACTGGTCGGGGCGGACGAGGATGCCGATGCGCTATTGGACGCGGCGCTGCGCAAAGCGATCTACCGCGTTGTTGTCAAAAGGCCCCGCTTGGCGCCATTTTTGGCGGGCAGGGCGCCGAGCTATCAACTGTGCGGCAAAACCTCGCGCTTTGACATCTATGCTCGCAAGTCTCTGCCTTGAGTCTGATCGCGGCGGTGACGGCTATTTTTGTAGAAAGAAACGCACAATTCTGCTGATGATCATTCTTATATGCGCCATCATGGCGATAAAAAAACCGCATGCCAGCAATGCTATGCCGCATAGCGTGACGATTTCCTGCCGCAGCGACGGCTGCAGGTTCGACTGCGCGAGATAGATCACAATCAAGCCCACAGAGAAATATATCAGGCCACTGCGAAACTTGCGAAAAGTCTGCGCTAGGGGGGCAGAATAATACCGCCTGAGTCCATCGATAAGCGCCCTTACTTTGCCATCCATGCGTCGGCCGCGATCTGGTCCCGGTCATCGGCTTGCACCCAATTGACGCCTTCTTTTTTCCACAACGGGGCTTGAGTTTTTAGCAGGTCAATGATGAATTCGCAGGCCGCAAAGGCGTCTTTGCGATGGGCCGAACTGACCCCGACGAAAACGATTTGCTCGTCAACCCGCAGGTAGCCGACGCGGTGAATGATACGCGTGGCGAGCAGTGGCCAGCGCTGCCCCGCTTCTAGCGCAATCGCGTGCAAAACCTTTTCAGTCATGCCGGGGTAGTGCTGGAGATGGAAATTTTTATCGTTCGAGGCAAAATCGCGCACCCGGCCGACAAATAACACCACTGCGCCGGTGGCGTCTTTGCGCAGCAAAGATTGATACTCGGCGGCGATATCAAAATCCTCTTCCTGGACGGAAATCACGGTCACACCCGTCGCGGCTCAGCCGCCCGTTACCGGTGGGAAGAACGCCACCTCGTCGCTGGCCACGAGTTCGACATCATCGCTGGCGAGGGCTTGATTGACCGCACAGCGGGTGCTGGGGTCGAGCACTAAGTGCCGCCAGAGTTCGCCGCGCGCGGCGAGGGCGTGTTTCAGTTGTCCGACATTCAGCGGCGCTGTGGCCAGCGCAAAGGACTCTTCCGGGCACTTGAGGCGTTCGCCCAACGAGGCGAAATAGAGGATCTTGATATCACTCTTCATACTGCCAGTCTCCCGACTGTCCACCCGTTTTTTTAATCAGGCGTGTCGCACTGATGGTCATACCTTTATCGACCGCTTTACACATATCGTAGAGGGTCAGCGCGCTCACCGACACTGCGGTCAGGGCCTCCATTTCGACACCGGTTTGGCCACTTAATTCGCAGGTGGCTTCAATTTTTACGCGCGCGTTTTGCGGCTCCACAGCCAAATCTACTGCGATCTTGCTTAGCATAAGGGGGTGACAAAGGGGAATCAGCTCGGCGCATTTCTTTGCCGCCTGGATGCCGGCGATACGCGCCACCGCGAACACATCCCCCTTTTTGTGCTCGCCTCGCACCAGCATTTCCAGGGTCTGCGCCTGCATGTCGACGTAGGCCCTGGCCGTTGCGCTGCGCCGGCTCACTTTTTTGTGGCCCACGTCCACCATGTGTGCTTCGCCCGCCTGATTTAGATGGGTGAGGGAATCGCTCACCGTGTCTTCCTCGCTAGTAGAGAGTTTCGCTTGTTACTGATCACGGCGCTAACATGCTTATCAAGATATTTTCATAAATAGCACTGAGTGTATTCAGATCCTCGGCTTTGACGCATTCGTTGACCTGGTGAATGCTGGCATTGACCGGCCCCAGTTCCAATACCTGGGCGCCGGTCGGCGCGATAAATCGGCCGTCGGAAGTGCCGCCGGCCGTGGACAAGGTGGTGTCGATGTGACATATCTCCGCGATCGCCGCCACGGCGGACTCCACCAGGGCGCCCTCGGCGGTGAGAAAGGGCAAGCCGGAAAGTTTCCAGTCCACCTGGTAATCCAAGTCGTGTTTATCGAGAATTCCTTGCACTCGCTGTTGCAGTTGTTCGCAGGTGACTTCGGTGGAAAATCGCAGGTTAAAGAGCAGGCGCGCGCTGCCCGGTATCACGTTGGTCGCTCCGGTGCCGCTGTTGATATTGGACACCTGAAAACTGGTGGCGGGAAAAAAATGGTTGCCGTGATCCCAATGTGTTGCCGCCAGTTCCGCCAAAGCCGGCGCCAGCAGATGAATCGGGTTGCTGGCCAGCAGCGGATAGGCGACGTGCCCTTGTTTGCCTCTCACGGTGAGTTCGGCGTTCAGCGAGCCACGGCGGCCGTTTTTAATGGTGTCGCCTAGCTCACGGCTGCTGGAGGGTTCGCCGACGATGCACCAGGTGATTTTCTGATTGCGCTGTTCGAGCCATTCCACCACCTTGACGGTGCCGTTTTTAGCCGCGCCTTCCTCGTCACTGGTGATCAGGAAGGCGATGCGTCCGGAGTGAGCGCTATGTTGGGCCAGGAAGCGTTCGCACGCCGTGATCATCGCCGCCAGGCTTCCCTTCATGTCGGCGGCGCCGCGGCCATAGAGCATATCGCCTTTAAAGGTGGGAAAAAAAGGTTGGCTATGCCACGCGTCGATGTCGCCCGGTGGCACCACATCGGTGTGGCCGGCGAAGGCCAGCACCGGTCCGTCATCACCGCGTATCGCCCAAAAATTGTCCACGTCCTCAAAACGCAGTTTGGTTACGGCAAAGCCGAGCGCCTCGAGACGTGAGGCCATGAGGTCCTGGCAGCCCAGGTCATCCGGCGTCACCGAGGGGCGGCTGATCAGTTCACAGGCCAGCTCCAGGGTCGGTGTCAGTTCGTGATAAGTCATCAGTTGTCGGCGTGCAGCTCGCGGTTGAGCGCGATCGCGCTCTTGTTAGTTTTACACTCGACCGCGCCGGTCAGTGAATTGCGGCGAAACAGCAAGTCTGATTGGCCCGCCAGAGCGCGCGCCTTGACCGTGTCCACCACCTGGTTTTGGTCGTCGAGCAGCGCCACCTTGGTGCCGGCGGTGATATACAGTCCCGCTTCAACGGTGGAGCGGTCGCCCAGGGGAATGCCGATGCCCGCGTTGGCGCCAATCAAGCAGTTTTTGCCCACGGCAATGACGATATTGCCGCCGCCGGAGAGGGTGCCCATTGTCGAACAGCCGCCGCCGAGATCGGAACCGTCGCCAACCACAACTCCGGCCGAGATGCGGCCTTCGATCATGCTGGCGCCCGTGGTGCCGGCATTAAAATTAACAAACCCCTCGTGCATGATGGTGGTGCCCTCGCCCAGATAGGCGCCGAGGCGCACCCGAGCGGTGTCGGCGATGCGCACTCCCCGCGGCACGACGTAGTCGGTCATCTTGGGGAATTTGTCGATGCTGTTTACCGCCAATGTGCGACCCTCGAGCCTGGCTTGCAACTGGCGCTCGTGCAGTTCGTCGATATCGATCGCGCCTTCGCTGGTCCAGGCGACATTGGGCAGCACGCCGAATATGCCGCCGAGGTCGATGGCGTGGGGCGTTACCAGCCGATGCGAGAGCAGGTGCAATTTCAGATACGCGGCGGGTACTGAGTGCGGCTTGTCGTCTGTGGCCAGAATCGAAGCCACCAGGGGACGGGTGGCCGCCGCCATTGTTTCGACGGTGGTCGCCAGCGCGGGGTCAACGGTGCTGAGCGCGGCTCGCAGCGCGTCAATGCCGCCGGCGTCAAGTTCGATATCGAGGTTGTCGCCCCGGTATTCCAGGGCTTGGCCAATCGCCTCGGCAACTGCCGCAGAGGGTTGCAGCAGCGGTCGGGGGTAGAATACCTCCAGCCAGTCGCGGTTTTTGTTTTGCGTGCCTACACCGAGGCCGAGGCTGAATAAGTCTGCCATGGATGGGGTCCTCAACGAAAGAGTTCTTGGTACTGTGGTTCTGCAAAGCCCACCAGCAGGACGTCGTCGTCGCTCAGAATGGGGCGCTTGAGCAGGGTCGGCGCCTGCAATATCAGGTTCAAGGCCTCGCCGGACAGATCCTCGGCGGAAAAACTGGCTCGTTCTTGCGCGGAAAGCTGTTTCCAGGTGGTACTGCGTTTGTTTATCAGGCTGTCTTTGCCCACTTTTCGCGCCCAGGCGGCCACGGATTCGCCGTCCAGCCCGTCGACGCGAAAGTCGTGAAAGTGGTAGTGCGGGTGATGTCGGTCGAGCCAGCGGCGCGCCTTTTTGACGGTGTCACAGTTTTTGATGCCGTAGAGTGTCGTCATTACGGGAAGTTTTTGTCCTGTCGGTGAGTGCGTGCAAGGGGCTTGAAGTCTACCAGAGACCGCAGGTAATTATTAGTGGCAGGCTCGAATGGTGCCTAGGCGTAGGCTAACTTTCCTTTTTTCAACCCAGCCACACTCCTCTTACCGGGAAATGCCCATGTTTCTCTAATGTAGGCGCCATTCGTACCAGGCCCGTCGTCGTGCTGGAAAATCGGTCATCGGTCAAGCGACCATCTAATCGGGTTAGGCCTTGCTGGTTTTTTTGGGACCCTTGCGGTTGGGGTAGCAGGTGCGGCAGATTTCGCACACGGTGCCGTCGCAGCCACGGGCGCTGCAGTATTCGCGGCCGTAAAAAATAATTTGCAGGTGCAGCCTGTTCCACGCCTCCTCGGGGAACAGGCGCTTTAAATCCCGCTCTGTCTGAGTGACGTTCTTACCGCTCGTCAGGCCCCAGCGCTGGGCCAGGCGGTGAATGTGCGTGTCCACTGGAAAAGCGGGTACTCCGAAGGCCTGCGCCATCACCACGCTCGCCGTTTTGTGCCCCACGCCGGGAAGTGTTTCCAGCGCCTCGAGATCGGCCGGGACATTGCCATCGTAGCGCTCGACGAGAATCTCGGACAATGTTCTTATCGCCTTGGATTTCCTCGGTGCCAGGCCGCAGGGACGGATGATTTCCTGTATTTCGTCGACTGACTTGCGCGCCATGTCAACGGGATTGTCGGCCAACTGCCAAAGCTGCGGCGTCACTTTGTTCACCCGTTCATCGGTGCACTGCGCCGATAACAATACGGCGATCAATAAGGTGTAGGGATCCTTGTGCTGCAGGGGGATCGGCGGTCTGGGGTACAACGCTTCTAATTTGCCTAGAATGTAAGCAACTCTCTCGCTTTTGCGCATAGTGGTCAACGGTAGTTTTGCAGGAAGCGTTCAATGCGTTCGGCCGCTTCCAGGCATTCTTCCAGCGGGGCGACGAGAGCTAGTCTGACGTGATTTGCGCCGGGATTGCCCCGCTCGGTGTCGCGCGCGAGAAATGAGCCCGGTAGCACGGTGATATTTTCTTGCGCAAACAACGCGCGCGCAAATTCAGTATCCGACGAAGGCACTTTCAGCCACAGGCAAAACCCCGCCTCCGGCTGCTCGACGGCGATCACCTTGCGCAGCACGGCGAGCACCGCGGTAAATTTTTCTCGGTAGAGATTGCGGTTATGGACAACGTGCGTTTCGTCGCACCAGGCGGCGATGCTGGCCTGTTGGCTGTAAATCGGCATTGCGCAGCCGTGGTAGGTGCGGTATTTGAGAAACTTATCAATAATCGCTTTGTCGCCGGCGACAAAGCCCGATCGCAGCCCCGCCAGATTTGAGCGTTTGGACAAACTGTGGAAGACAACACAGCGTTTGTAGGCATGGTTGCCCGATTTTTCACATGCGGTCAACAGGCCGACGGGTGGGGATCGCTCATCGAAGTAGAGTTCGGAGTAGCACTCGTCGCTGGCGATGATGAAATCGAATTTTTCGGCCAGGGCCGACAATTGTTGCAATTGTTGCAAGCTCAACACCTTACCCGTCGGATTTCCCGGCGTGCAGATAAATAACAGCTGGCATTGCCGCCAGATGGCCTCCGGCACAGAGGCGAAATCCATTTGGTAGTCGGCCTCTTCGACGCAGTTGATAAAATAAGGTGTGGCGCCCGCCAACAGTGCCGCGCCTTCGTATATTTGGTAGAAGGGGTTTGGCATCAATATTTTGTCGGCGGCGCTGCGACTGTCGAAGACGGCCTGGACAAAGGCGAATAGGCCCTCGCGCGTGCCGCTGACCGGCAATACGTGGTCCTCCGCGGTCAGGCTGCCGGCGGTGAGGTCAAAGCGTTGCGTGGCCCAACGCGCAATCGCTTCGCGCAATGCGTCTAAACCTCTTGCCGCCGAGTAGCGGGTAATCGTGTCCAGCGTTGCGGTGAGGCGTGCGACGACGAACGCGGGGGGCTGGTGTTGGGGCTCGCCGATCGACATGGCGATATGTTGTCTGTCAGCGGGCGCTTGTACGCCCTCCTTTAGTCGACGTAACTTTTCGAAGGGGTAGGGCGCGAGTTTTGTCAGGTTAGGATTCATAGCTTACTTAGAGTTCCTGTTCGACATTGCGGTCCAGGCGACGGCAGATTTCTTCTTGTAGCTTTATGCAAAGCTGGGGATCGCCAAGTGGCATACCTGCGCTGTCGGTGATGAAAAAGACATCTTCGACCCGTTCTCCGAGTGTAGAGATTTTTGCGTTCTGCATAAAAATGTCGAAATCCATAAAAATATGGGCGATCGTTGCCAGTAAACCGGCCCGATCCGGACTGATGACTTCCAGCACGGTGCAGCCGCGCGCCAGGTCATTGCTGATGGCGGTTCGCGTTGGAATGGGAAACTGCTTCAGTTGGCGCGGCGTGCGGCGGGCGGCAATTGTCGAATATTCGCCGATCAGCCGCAATTCGCGCGTGAGGGCAGAGGATATTTTGTGGAATTTTTCTCGCTGATTGCCCAGTGGTTTGAAATCGTCGTCGAGCACGTAGAAGGTATCGAGTGTATAGCCGGTGGAAGATGAGTAAACCCGCGCGTCCTGGATATTGAGGGATAGCTGGGCCAGGCAGGTTGCCACCGCCACAAACACGTGTTTGGCGTCTTTAACATAGACAAAGATTTCCGTGGCGCCCTTGAAACGGCTGTTGGAGGCCTCCCGAATCAACACCAGTGGTTCATCATCGCTATGATTTGCCAGGGCCTCGGTCTGCCAAGCGATATCGAGATGATTTTCGCGAATGAAATACTCTTCGCCCATATCTCGCCACAGCCCAAGCGCGACGTCTTTGGCGATGTGTTTGTCCGCCAGCTTCATCAGAGCCTGATGCTGTTTTTCCTCGATGAGTTCCTGGCGGTCGACGGTATTTTCCAAACCGCGGCGCAGGGCGCGCTTGGTTTCGGTATATAGCTGCCGCATCAAAGTTTCCCGCCAGGCGTTCCAGACCTCGGGGTTGGTGCCACACATATCGGCCACCGTGAGTGCGTACAAATAATCCAGGTGTACTTGATCACCGACCTGCAGGGCGAAGTTGCGGATCACATCGGGATCTGAAATGTCTTGTTTTTGCGATACGTACGACATCAGTAGATGTTTTTCAACCAGCCATTTTATCAGTCGCGTTTCGCGCGGTGATAAACCGTGGGCGCGACAAAACTGCTCGGCATCCTGCGCGCCCAGCACGGAATGGTCGCCCCCGCGGCCTTTGCCGATGTCGTGAAATAAGCCAGCGATGTAGAGCAGCTCGGCGCGCGGCAGGTTGTTGATGACGTGCGCCGCAATGGGGAATTGTTTTTCCTCGTCCGGCAGCGTGAAACGGCGCATATTGCGGATTACCAGCAGTGTGTGCGCATCGACCGTGTAACGATGAAACAAATCGTGTTGCATTTGCCCGGTTATCTTGCCAAAGGCCGGCAGATAACGCCCTAATATGCCGTAGCGTTTCATGCGCGTAAGCTGGGTGACCAAACCGTACTCAATGGAGAAAATGGCCATAAACATTTTCTTATTGGCAGAGTCGTTGCGAAACTCTTCGTTAATCAGCCAACGGTTGTCGCGGATCAACCTTATGGTCGACGCTGTCGCCCCGGTGATATTCGGGGCGTTGCCCATGAGCACGAAAATTTCCAATAGCGCACAGGGGTGCTCGTTGAAGACGGTGTCGCGGGTGACTTCGATATAGTTGTCCCGCAGCTGAAAACGATCGTTTACAGGAACGATTTTGCCTTTCGATCGCGGATTGTTGATGACCTCCGCCAAATAGTGCAGCAACACATCATTGAGTTCCCGCAGGGCCATGACTGTGCGGTAATAGGTGTACATGAACTGCTCCACCGCCAGGCCCTGATCCGAATCCACATAGCCGAATATCTTCGCCAGTTCCCGCTGGTGGATAAACAACAGACGCTCATCCGCACGGCCAGCGAGGATGTGAAGCCCGTAGCGGACTTTCCACAAAAATTCTTCCCCCGAGCGCAAGACAGCAAATTCATGTTCGGTGAAAAAATCCTTGCCTTCAAGCTGGCGCAGCGTCTTCACGCCGAAATAGCGTTTGGCGACCCAGCTGATCATTTGAATGTCGCGCAGGCCACCCGGCGAATTTTTGATATTGGGCTCGAGATTACTTTCCGTGTCGTCGTGCTTTTGGTGACGTTCGCTTTGCTCGTTCCACTTGGCTTGGAAAAAGTCCGCGACTTGCCACATCTTTCTCGGCGAGGTCAGCCGTGTCAGCTCCCGCAGCAACCGTCGATTGCCGGCCACGGTGCGCGATTCCATTAGACTTGTTGCCACCGTGATGTCGGTTTTTGCAATTTTTGCGCACTCCTTTATCGTCCGCACGCTGCTGCCGATTTCGAGCCCGATGTCCCACAAAAAGGTCACGAATGCCTGCAGACTGTCGTCATATTTTCTGCCCGCTCTGTTGCCGAGCAAAAGCAAAATATCGATGTCGGAGTGGGGGTGGAGTTCGCCACGGCCGTAACCCCCCACCGCCACCAGGGCGATGTCATTGCCCCAGCGGTAGTGGTGCCAGGCGTAGTGCAGAATCAGATCGACGAAAGCGGATCGCTCATACACGAGGTAGCGGATGTCTTCTTCCTGAAAAAATCGTTGTTGGAGATGGGAATTGACTCCGGCGATGGCGTCCTTGAATACAGTAATGGTCGGTTTTTGGGCCAGATCTCTTCTGAACCGCTCTTGTTTGAAACAAAGGGGCTGGCAAGCAAATTCTGGGCATTCCTCAGGTGTCATATGTCAGAACGATTCCTCCTCTCGGGCGGTGAGTACTTCTACGCCATCGCGGGTGACGGCGAGTGTGTGCTCCCATTGTGCGGAGAGACGGCCGTCCCGCGTCTCGACGGTCCATTGATCGCTTTTCAGCTTGGTCTGGTGTTTGCCGGCGTTGATCATGGGCTCGATGGTGAAGGTCATTCCCTCCACAAGTTCCAGACCCGTGTCTTTTTTTCCATAATGCAGAACCTGCGGCTCTTCGTGGAACACTTTACCGATCCCGTGGCCGCAGTAGTCACGCACCACCGAGTAATAATTCTTTTCCGCATGGCTCTGTATGACATGGCCGATATCCCCCAGTTTAGCGCCGGGTTTGACGACGGCGATGGCCCTGTACAAACACTCCTGGGTAATTTTCACCAGGCGGTGGGCGTGGGGCGCCACCTTGCCGACAAAGAACATTTTGCTGGTGTCGCCGTGGTAGTCGTCGAAAATCACAGTGATATCAATATTGACAATATCGCCGTTCTTGAGGGCTTTCTTGTCCGACGGAATACCGTGGCAGACAACGTGGTTGACCGATGTGCAGATGGATTTGGGAAAACCTTTGTAATTCAGCGGGGCGGGAATGGCGTTCTGGGTGTTGACAATGAAATCATGACAAATTCTATCGAGTTCGGCGGTGGTCACCCCGGGTTTCACATGGGGTTCGATCATTTCAAGCACGGCGGCCGCTTTTCTGCCGGCAACGCGCATTTTGGTGATTTCCTCGGGTGTTTTACTGTTGACGTTGGCTGCCATGAAACATTCCTAAGCAAGAAAAGACCCGCATTTTATCTAAAGTGAATTGTCGAGTACATCTTGACCTGAGTCACATAATATTGAATGCCATATCTATTTGATCGACTTTGTGATCGGGTTTGTTTTTTTGCGCGACTCGCTTTCTATAATGGCGTCCTCTACAACCGACGACGGGTGGTGTCAATAATGCTGTTAAAAAAGTTAATCATCGCTGTGGTAGTGGTATTGAGTTCAGGTGTCGCTGTTGCGGCGGTCGATCCGGCAGATGACGTCAGATTGGCGGAGAAACGAGTAAATGAATATCGGTCGCTGAGAAGGGCCTGTGTCATCACCAAGGGCGCGCAACGCCGCGAATGCTTCGCCCAGCTAAACGCCGCCACTCAGGGCTATAAGAGAGCGAAAAAGGTGTTGGCGATACATCAACCGTCGAATGAATTTCCCCTGATCGGTCAAGCCAGATAGCGCGAGCCGGCAGCGCGGGGTCAAAAAGGGTTGCCGGGCAACCCTTTCTTCACATACAAATATCATCTCACTCACGATCCTTGTCATTTCCAGGAGTTCTCCGCCTCCGACGGGTTGGCGCTATACCGTGAGGTGTCGTCGTCGGGCATGCCAGCGGGTGGCGAAAAACTACTTTAGAAACCGCGCCGGATGTGTTATAAAGCGCGCCCTGCGGGTAGTAGTGTTGCCCGTCCGTTTAACATGAAAACGTCACACATACACCGTCACAATTACCTGGGTGCCTCTGAGATGAGGTTGGTCAATTGGGGTGTGTGGAGGCTTAACCCAGAAATCTAGGAAACTAATATGCCTACCGTCAGCATGCGAGATATGCTTCAAGCGGGTGTTCACTTCGGACACCAGACCCGTTACTGGAATCCCAAAATGAGTCAATTCATTTTTGGGTCGCGCAATAAAATTCACATCGTCAATCTTGAGCAGACTGTGCCGCTGTTCAACGAAGCCTTGGCAGCCGTGCAAAAGATGGCGAAGCAGAAAAAGAAAGTTCTGTTTGTCGGCACTAAGCGCGCCGCGCAAAAAACAGTTAAAGAACAGGCTTCTCGCGTCGGTATGCCCTACGTCAGCCATCGCTGGTTGGGCGGAATGTTGACCAATTATAAGACCATTCGCGCTTCCATTCGCCGCTTTCGCGAGCTGGATACCCAGAGCACCGACGGCACCTTCGCCAAGCTGACCAAGAAAGAAGCGTTGATGCGTCGCCGCATGATGAACAAACTCGAGATGTCCATCGGCGGTATCAAAGACATGGGCGGTCTGCCCGATGCGTTGTTTGTGATCGATGTCGACCACGAGCGCATTGCCGTGCAGGAAGCCAATAAGCTGGGCATTCCGGTCATTGGCGTGGTCGACACCAATAGCGATCCGGTCGGCATCGATCACGTCATCCCCGGTAATGATGACGCCATCCGGGCCATTAAGCTCTATGTGACGGCGATGGCGGACGCCTGTGCCGAGGGGATAAACGAGGCGAGCGCCGTGCCGTCGAAAGACGAGTTTGTGGAAGTCGACGAAGACAACGCCGCTTCCGCACAGTAGGCGTCATTGCCCGGCGAGTTCATCGATTTAAAAGGGGACACTCCGGATAGCGCTTACTTGAGAGAAAATCGTGGGTTTTGCCGCCGGTTGGCAGTGCTGGGGGAGTTGCCAAGACGCGCCGTTAACCCTTCCCTGAGGGCGCGGCCGCAACATCTCTGCCGCAGACAGCCTTGGCAACACCCCCAACCTACAACCGTTTTCGCCCTATGCTAAGCGCCATTACCGGGCATTGCCCCTTTATCAGGCCCGCAGCACGCGCTGCTTGCGGTTGCAATGGCAAAGTAAATTAATTTGAGGATATCAACATGGCAGTATCTGCTTCACTGGTAAAAGAACTACGCGAGCGTACCGGGCTGGGCATGCTCGAGTGCAAAAAGGCGCTGCAGGAGACCGACGGCGATATCGATGCGGCGATTGAGAATCTGCGCAAAGCCTCCGGTTTGAAAGCGGCCAAGAAAGCCGATCGCACCGCCGCCGAGGGCGTTGTCGTGGCGAAGACGGCGGAAGATGGCCGCTATGCGGTCGTGGTGGAAGTGAACAGTGAAACCGACTTTGTCGCGCGCGATGAAGGCTTTCTGGCCTTCGCCCGCGCCGTGGTCGACAAGGCCTTTGCCGCCAAGACGGCCGACCTGGCGGGCCTGCTGGACGATGAGCTGGAAGCGGCCCGGCAGGCCCTGGTGCAAAAAATCGGCGAAAACATCGGCGTTCGTCGCGTGGCCCTGGTGCAGCCCGAGTCCGGTTTTTGTGGCCTTTACGTGCATTCAAACAACCGCATCGCCGCCATCGTAGCACTTACCGGCGGCGATGTTGCGACGGCGAAAGACGTCGCCATGCACGTAGCGGCGGTCAATCCGCAGGTGGTCAGGCCCGCCGACATGCCGCAGGATCTGGTTGATAAAGAAAAGGAGATCATCAAGGCGCAGCCGGATATGGAAGGCAAGCCGGAAGCTATTGTGGAAAAAATGATGACCGGACGCATCAATAAGTTTTTGAAGGAAAACAGCTTGGTGGAACAGGCCTTTGTCAAAGATCCCGAGGTCACGGTCGGCCAGTTGGTGAAAAAAGCCGGAGCCGAGATCGCGCGCTTTGTGCGCTTCGAAGTCGGTGAGGGCATCGAAAAAGCCGAGGAGGATTTTGCCGCGGAGGTGGCGGCGCAAGTCGCTGCGTCAAAGTCGTGATCTGATCACCGCGGCGTCGGACCTTTTGTCTCGCCGCGCGCGAAAAATAAAAAAAGGCGGGATACATATCCCGCCTTTTTACTGCTAAACTGCTGCGAATTTTCCTGACCCTCGGAGTTTTTGCGTGGCGAGTAAATCTGATCGAAAATATAAGCGAATCTTGCTCAAATTGAGCGGTGAGCAGTTGATGGGCGCCGAGGGGTTCGGTATCGACCCCAAGGTGCTCGACAAAATGGCGCTGGAAATCGGTCAGCTGGTGGGCATAGGGGTGCAGGTTGGTCTGGTTATCGGCGGCGGTAACCTTTTTCGTGGTGCGGCGCTCAACAAGGCCGGCTTGGATCGTGTGACCGGTGATCACATGGGCATGCTGGCGACGGTCATGAACTCGCTCGCTATGCGCGACGCGCTGGAGCGGTCAAATATCTCATCCAACGTGATGTCGGCGATTCCGATGAGTGGCATGGTCGATCACTACGATCGTCGTAAAGCTATACGTCAGCTGGAAAGTGGCGAAGTGGTGATTTTTTCTGCCGGTACGGGCAACCCCTTTTTTACCACGGATTCTGCCGCGTGTTTGCGCGCCATTGAGGTGGAAGCGGAACTGGTGCTGAAGGCCACCAAGGTCGAGGGCGTCTACTCTGCGGATCCCGTGCAGAACCCGAGCGCGACAAAGTACGATACGCTTACTTACGACAAGGTGCTGGCCGACAAACTGGGTGTGATGGACCTAACAGCGATTTGTTTGTGCCAGGATCATAATCTGCCGATTAGAGTATTCAAGATGGATAAAGTGGGAGCCTTGCTCAATATTGTGGTTGGCGAAAGCGAAGGCACGCTCATTAGTGCTCATCATAACGGGGAACCTGACGCATGATTAACGATATAAAATCCGATGCAGAAGAACGCATGCGCAAGAGCGTCGATGTTCTTGGAGCTAACTTCAACAAGATTCGCACTGGCAGGGCGCACCCAAGCATTTTGGACAGTGTCTCCGTAGACTATTACGGCAATCCGACTCCCCTATCACAGGTGGCGAACATTTCGATTTTGGATGCGCGGACGCTCTCGATCAGCCCCTGGGAAAAAGCCCTGGTGCCGAACATCGAGAAGGCGATCATGAAGTCTGATCTGGGACTAAACCCGGCGACCACCGGCGAACTGATCCGCGTACCGATGCCGCCGTTGACCGAGGAGACGCGCAAGGGTTATATCAAGCAGGCAAAGGGCGAAGCCGAAAACGCGCGGGTGTCGATTCGCAATATTCGGCGGGATGCTATCACTACCGTAAAGGATTTGTTAAAGGAAAAGGAAATCACCGAGGATGACGAGCGCCGGGCGCACGACGAGATACAGAAAATCACTGACAAGTATATCGCTCAGGTGGACAAGGCTCTGACCGCCAAAGAAGCGGACTTGATGGAGATATAGCTGGTTTCCATCCATAAACGCGCAACTCTCCCGCCAACCCCATTCCCCGCGTCCGCCAGCCAGCCGCGAGCGGACCTTTGCGCAAAAAAAGTCGATTTCATGACAGCTTTCCATTAAAGTTGCGCAAATTCTTCGGAGATAGGATCGGTGAATTCTGCTGAGTTGCGTCATGTGGCCATCATTATGGATGGCAACAACCGTTGGGCCAAACGCGAGGGCAGGCAGGGCATTGCCGGCCACCGCGCCGGTGTCGAACGCATTCGCGACGTACTCGCGGCCTGCAGAAACGAAGGCATCGACGCTCTCACCTTGTTTGCCTTCAGCAGTGAGAACTGGCGTCGTCCGCCGAAGGAAGTCGAGGCCTTGATGGGGTTGTTTTACAGCTATTTGAAAAAAGAAGCCCGTAGGCTTGCAGATGAGGGCGTTTGCCTCAAAGTCATCGGCAGTCGCGACCGGTTTTCCAAGCGTCTGTGTGACGCCATCGATGAGGCGCAGGCGGTGGCCGACGGTGATCAGGCGACCCTGGTCATCGCCGCCGACTACGGTGGCTGTTGGGATATCGCGCAGGCGGCCAGGCGGTGCGCCGGGCGGGTGGTGGCCGGAGAAATTGAGATTGCGGATATTTCCGAGGAAATGCTTGACGGCTATATTTCAACCGCTGGCCTTCCTCCTCTGGATCTGCTCATTCGCACCGGCGGTGAATACCGTATTTCCAACTTTTTACTTTGGCAAGCGGCTTACGCGGAACTCTATTTCAGTGATTTATTGTGGCCGGAATTTGATGCTCGCGCCTTAAAGTTGGCGGTGCGGGACTTCTATTCCCGCCAACGTAGGTTCGGCAAGACCGGCGATCAGATTGCCAGGGAGGCGGCGAGTGCTTAAACAGCGCGTGATCACCGCCTTTGCGTTGGCGCTGGCCTTTGTCGGCATTCTCTTTTACATGCCCTGGTTTGTATTTTCGATTGCCCTCGGTGGCGTGCTGCTCATCGCCGCCTGGGAATGGGCCAACCTCTCCGGTTTGCAGCGCCTATGGGCGCGGTTGTTTTATGTGGTATCGATCTCCCTGGTTTGCCTCTATTGTGTCTGGCTAACCGATTGGACGGAAAAAACCGGGTATTTTCGCGCCATCCTTATTGTCGCCTGCTCCTGGTGGGCGCTTTCCTTACTCTGGATCCGAACTTTTCCGGCCAGTGCCGCGATTTGGGGAACGACGCCTGTGCGTCTGCTGATGGGGCCGCTGGTGTTGATTCCGGCATGGTTGTCCAGCCTTTACCTGCGCACTGAGCCGTCGGGGGCCTGGTTGATGCTGTTGGTGGTGTTGTTGGTTTCCGCCGCGGATATCGGCGCTTACTTCACCGGCAAAGCCCTGGGTAAACGCAAGTTGGCGCCTGAGGTGAGCCCTGGTAAATCCTGGGAAGGCGTATTCGGCGGCGCGATATTGGCCCTGGTTATCGCGATGGCCTTCAATCTGTTGGTGGCCGGCAATGCATGGTTATCACTGTTTGTGATCGTGGTTCCGACGGCGCTGGTATCGGTGGTTGGGGATCTGTTGGAGAGCATGGTCAAGCGCTACCGCGGGGTCAAAGACAGCAGTCAACTATTGCCGGGCCACGGCGGGGTGCTCGATCGCATCGACGGCCTGGTGGCCGCGATCCCGGTGTTTGCGTTGGCGTTCATGTCGACCCACTGGCGGATCTAGGGGAATTCATGCAGCGAATCACCATTCTTGGCGCAACCGGATCGATCGGGCGCAGTACGTTGGCGGTGATCGCTGAGCACCCCGATCGCTATCACGTCTTTGCCCTGACAGCGCGACAGAATATTGCGTTACTGACTCGCCAATGCATTGCCTTCAGGCCCAATTACGCGGTGGTCGCCACCGACGAACACGTTGCCCACTTGCAGCGGACGCTGGCCGACAGCGGTTGCACAACCGAGGTGCTGTGCGGCGTGGATGCCCTTTGCGAAGTCGCCCGGCATCGCGACGTCGACACGGTGATGGCGGCGATCGTCGGTGCCGCGGGTCTGAAGCCGACCTTGGCGGCGGTGCAATCCGGCAAGCGCGTGTTGCTGGCCAACAAAGAAGCATTGGTGATGAGCGGTCGTTTGATGATGGACGAGGTGCAGCGCAGTCAGGCGGTTTTGCTGCCCATCGACAGTGAACACAACGCCATCTTCCAATGCCTGCCATCCGAATTTGACAATCTCGAACAGGCGGGTATCAGTGGTATCTTGCTCACCGGCTCCGGCGGCCCCTTTCGCGCCGCTGACGCGGCCACTTTGGGTGCTGTGACGCCGGCGCAGGCGTGCGCGCACCCAAACTGGTCCATGGGGCGAAAAATCTCGGTGGACTCCGCCACCATGATGAACAAAGGTCTGGAACTTATTGAAGCCTGTTGGCTGTTTAATACCAACCGCGAGGTCATCAGTGTATTGATCCATCCGCAAAGTATTGTTCATTCGATGGTGCAATATGTTGACGGCTCAGTGCTGGCGCAGCTGGGCAATCCCGATATGCGGACGCCGATCGCCCACTGCCTCGCCTGGCCGCATAGAATCTGCTCCGGCGTGCCGGCGCTGGACTTTGCGCAACTCTCTCAGTTGACCTTTGAAGAACCCGACTGGGGTCGATTTCCCTGTTTGAAGCTGGCCATGGAGGCGGCGGCGGCGGGTCAGGACTATGCGGTTGCGCTCAATGCGGCCAATGAAATTGCGGTGGACTTATTTCTCCAAGAGACAATTGGTTACACAAAAATCGCCTCTCTTATTTCAGAAACGCTTGAAAACTGGGCGCCCAACGAACCAGAATCTATTGATGATGTCATAGAAGCGGATCTCAGGGCGCGGCGCCAAACTCAGAGCGCCGCGAAAAATCTTTAATGGCAATGCGTAAAGTGGTTTAGATAGTGATCGATGGTTTAACGACAGTTATCTGGTTTCTGGTGGCGATATGCATCCTGGTGCCAGTCCACGAATTTGGCCATTTCTACGCAATGCGTCGCTTCGGCGTCAAGGTGTTGCGTTTTTCCGTGGGGTTCGGCCATCGGATTTTTACCTGCAAAGATTCCCAGGGGACCGAATTTGCCTTGTCCGCGATTCCGTTGGGCGGCTACGTTAAACCGCTCGATGAACGCAATGGCGACGTCGCCGAAGAAGAGCGGGAACTGACGCTGGGGGCTAAAACCGTTTGGCAGAGAATTATTATCTATGCCGCGGGGCCGGTCGCCAACTTTGTGCTTGCGGTGTTCTTTTATTGGTTTATTCTCGTGATCAAGGGCACCACCTCCTATTCGCCGGTGATTGGCAAAGTGGAACCGGAGTCGCTGGCGGCGCAGGCGGGTCTGGTGTCGGGGCAGGAAATTATCGCGATTGATGGTGAGGCAACGCCCACGCGCAAGGCCGTCGCCATGTCTCTGCTCGGACGCCTGGGTGAGTCCGGCGCAATCAGGTTTACCAGCAAGTACCCCGATTCCAATCTGCAATATGAATCCGAAGCCCAACTGGACGGCTGGTTGAGAGGGGCGGAATCGCCCGACCCCATCGCTGGCTTGGGTATCCAGTTCTACTATCCCCCTATTCCCAAGGTTATCGATCAGGTGCTGCCCGCCAGTGCTGCCGCCAAGGCCGGATTCGAGAGCGGCGATACTCTGCTGATGATGGACGGCGAAGACGTCGCCTCCTGGGAAGCATGGGTAGCGCTGGTGCGCGACAGACCGAACACGCTAATCGATGTCGTGGTCGATCGCGGCGGGGAACGGGTCGATATAATGCTGGTGCCTGAGGCCGTGAGCGGTGCGGATGGCGAGACCATCGGGAGAGCGGGTGTTTCCGTGCAGCTGCCGCGTCTGCCGGAGGAGATGGTTCGACGCTACGAATACAACCCGCTGACGGCCTTGACTTCAGGCCTGAAAGAGACCTGGGATTCCTCAGTATTTGTGCTGGTATCCATGAAAAAGCTGGTTTTTGGTGAAATTTCAACGAAAAACTTGAGCGGTCCCATTGGCATTGCTAAAGTTGCCGCCTCGCACGCCGAGCATGGTTTTTGGGCCTTTCTTTCGTTCCTGGCGCACTTGAGCATCGTCCTGGGCGTTTTGAATTTGTTGCCGATTCCAATATTGGATGGCGGTCATATCGTGTTTTGCCTGATCGAGTGGGTCAAGGGCAGTCCCGTGTCGCAGGAGGTCCAAGCGTGGAGTCTAAATGTCGGTATTATCATGCTGTTCGGTGTTATGGTGATCGCCTTCTACAACGATATATTGCGTCTTTAAATTTAGGACGCAAAAGAATCAAATAAGGTCTGGTTAATTTCCTTTGTTTAGCGTAAATCGACTGTTTGCCGCATGGGTATTGATAATCACGGCAAGCTATGCACACGCCGTTAATTTCAAGGTAAACGACATTCGCGTTGAGGGGTTGCAGCGCGTGTCTGCGGGTCCGGTGTTTGCCGCCATGCCCGTCAGGGTGGGCGACGTAGTGGACAGCGAGGATATTCGCGGCGTTATTCGCGCCTTATTTGCCACCGGGTTTTTCACTAACGTCCAGGTTGCGCGTGACGGCGATGTGTTAATACTCATTCTGCGGGAACGGCCGGCGATCAAGTCCATCGATATCGACGGCAATAAAGCCATCAAAACCGAACAGCTACTGGAAATTATGACCGACAATGGTCTGTCTGAGGGGGAAATTCTCCAGCGCCAGACCTTACAGGGCATTACCCGCGAGCTGGAACGACAGTACATTTCGCAAGCCCGCTACGGCGCCACGGTGGATGTGACCGTGGAAGATCTGCCCAATAGCCTGGTGGCCATTAAAATCCAGGTAGACGAGGGCAGCGCCGCAAAAATTCGCCATATCAATTTTACTGGCAACCGGCTTTTTAGCGATGAGGAACTACTGCAGTTGTTTGAACTACGGCCGAGCAAATGGCATCGGTTTTTCTCTAGCGCCGATAAATACGCGCGCGAGAAACTCACCGGCGACATCGAAAGCCTGGAGTCCTTTTATCTGGATCGCGGTTATCTGGATTTCAAGGTGGCGTCGTCACAGATCTCCATCAGCCCGGATAAAAAAGGCGTGTTTATCACTCTTAATCTGCAGGAAGGCGAAAAATACAAGGTCAGCAAAGTCGATTTGGCCGGTGACCCGGTGATGGCCGAGGAAACTGTGAAACGGCTTTTTCTGTTGCGCGAGGGCGACACCTTTTCGCAGGCCAAAATGACCAGCACCTCAGAATACATTACGACGCTGCTGGGCAATGCCGGTTACACCAATGCCTCGGTGGAGGGCATCCCTAGGAAAAATGTGGTGGACAACAGCGTGGAGGTCACGTTCTTTATCGATCCGGGCAAGCGTGTGTATGTGCGTCGCATTGAATTCAGCGGCAACACCAAAACCTCTGATGAAGTCTTGCGGCGGGAAATGCGCCAGTTGGAGGGTGCCTCGGCCTCCAATGCCCGCATTGAAAGTTCAAAGGTGCGTTTGGAGCGCCTTGGTCACTTCAAGGAGGTGACTGTGGAAACCGAAGACGTTCCCGGCCACAGTGATCTCATCGACGTGACCTATACCGTCGAGGAACAGCCTTCAGGCAGTATTCAGGCCAGCGTCGGCTACTCCGAGGCCTACAAAACCAATGTCGGGATAAGCGTCAGCGAAAGAAACTGGCTGGGGACCGGCAAGCAGGTTGAATTCAGCATCAATCACAACCGTTTTCAGGATATTTACAGTTTTACCTATAACGACCCCTATTTTACGCCCGACGGTGTCAGCCGCGGTTTCAATGTTTTTTATCGCGACACCGATTTTACCAGCGCCAACTTCGGCAGCAGCTATTCGTCGGATTCCGCCGGCTTTCAGGTCAACTTTGGTTACCCGATCTCGGAAATCTCGTTTTTGCGTTTTGGACTGGGCTTTACCAATCAGGTGTTGAAGGTGGGCGACAGCGTGCCATCGCGCATCCGCCAGTCGCCCTATTTCTATGGTGATGAGCTTGGGGTGGATGTCGATTTTGCCTATATGTCGCAAGCCGATTTTGAGCGCTATCACACGGGCTTTTTGGCGCTGAGAGATACTGATCCGTTCCTGGTGGAGACCTTCGCCATTACCGAAGATGTCGTGACCGAAGAGGAGCCGGGCTTTATCGATAAATACGGCAACGAATTCGACAGCGCCTCGGCGAGTATCAGCTGGCGTCGGAGTACGCTCAACCGCGGCATTTTGGCGACCCGCGGCAATTCCCAGACGGTGACCCTGGAGGCCACCATTCCCGGTAGCGATCTCGAATACTACAAGATCTTGCTGGAAGGGCAGATGTTCATGCCGCTGTCGAAGAGCTTTACCCTGCGTTTTCGCACCAAGTTGGGCTATGGTGACGGCTACGGCGATATGGACGAACTGCCGTTCTTCGAAAACTTTCGCACCGGCGGTATGAGCTCGGTGCGCGGTTTCGAGCCCTTTACCCTCGGTCCGCTGGATCTGCCGGCGCGGAGATATCTGTTGGGTTATTCAGGTTTGGTCGATCTGGACGGCGACGGCGTGGGCGATGAGCTTCTCAATCCCGCTTACGTGTTGTGCGAGGATCCCGGCTCGGCGAACGCCAATTTTACCAATTGTGATCCCGGCAAGCTGACCGACAATGAAATACTACAAACGCGCTTGCGTTCCTCCGGCGGCAATGCCTTGGTAGAATTCAGCACAGAGTTGATCTTGCCGATTCCTTTCGTTGAAGATACCCGCTCCATGCAGCTGGTGGCCTTCTTCGACACGGGAAATGTCTTTTCAACCAATTGCCGTAGTGAGCAGATAAGATGTACTGACGTCGATTTGGGCGAACTGCGCTCCTCTTACGGTTTGGGTTTCAAATGGCTTTCAGGTTTTGGCCCCATGACGTTTAGCCTTGCGTGGCCGCTGGAAGAGGATGAATTCGACGAAACCAAACGCTTCGATTTTTCATTCGGCGCCGGATTTTAAAATTGCTATTTTTGGAGGAATTTTCATGATCAAACGATCTGTGTTTACTATTGTGCTGTTGGCTTTCGCCCCGCTCGCGCTGGCGGGAAAGGTGGTGGTGTTTGACCACGAGGAAGCCTTGCTCAAGACCAAGTTGGCGCAAACCAAAATCGAGGCGCTGAAGGCAAAGCCCGATTACGCGCAAATGCTGGCGCAGGCGGAAAGCCTGCGCGTCGACTTGGAATCGCTCAGTAAAGAAGCGAATTCCAAGGGCATGACGTGGAGCAATGAAGAAAAAGCCGATCACCGCAAAAAAATCGAATATGTGCAGGCGGATCTGAAACTTGCCGCGCAAAAACTGCAGGCCGAGAACTCTGCGGTCATCAAGGCCATTATCACGGAAATGCAACCCAAGCTGGAAAAAGTATTGACCAAGTTTATCGAGTCTGAAAACGTCGACCTTATTTTGCGGCGCCAGGTGAGCTACATTACCAAGCCGAGTGCGGATATCACGTCGCAGATTACGACCGAGTTGGACAAACTTAAATGACCGGTGTCATTTGATGGGAAAAAAAGTGACCCTTGGCGAGCTTGCGAAGATTGTCGATGCGCAATTGCGCGGCGACGCCGGCCGGGTGCTCGATGGTATCGCCTCCCTCGAATCCGCGGGCCCGACGCAAGTTTCGTTTTTGTCATCGCGCAGTTTCGAACGGCACCTCGCTTCGTCAAACGCGGGTGCGGTCATCCTGAAACGGGAGGATGCGCAGAATTTTAGCGGTGACGTGCTGGTTGTCGGCGATCCCTATATCGCTTACGCCAAAGCGAGCGCGGTGTTCGACCCGCGGCCCAAGTGCCGGTGCGGTGTGCACCCCAGCGCGGTGGTGGCGCCGAGCGCCGTCGTGCCAGAGTCCGCATCCGTTGACGCGAACGTCGTGATTGGTGAAAACGTCGTCATTGGGGAAGAATGTGAGATTTATCCGGGCGTTGTCATCTCAGACAACAGCCGCCTGGGCGCTAAATGTTTAATATACGCCAATGTGACTATTTACTCCAATGTGCGAATCGGCTCCAACGTCATCATCCACAGCGGCACGACTATCGGCTCTGACGGCTTTGGCTTTGCGCCTTCGAAAGACGGTTGGGTAAAAGTTCATCAGCTTGGCGGGGTCGTGATTGGAGATCGGGTGGAGATCGGCGCCGGTTGCACTATCGATCGCGGCGCTTTGGGTGACACAGTCATTCACCGTGGCGTCATCATCGATAACCTGGTTCACCTGGCTCACAATGTGGAGGTGGGTGAAAACAGTGCCATTGCGGCCTGTGTTGGCGTTGCCGGCAGCACCAAAATAGGGGGCAACTGTACTTTTGGTGGGGCGGCGATGATCAATGGCCATATTACGATTGCCGATAATTGCCACTTTAAAGGTGGCACGCTGGTAACCAAGAGTACTGAAGCTGGCGTTTATGCATCGGCGACCCCCACTCAGGAAGTGAAGCAGTGGCGCAAATCCGTGGTGCGGTTTCGCCAGCTAGACGATATTGCGATGCGCCTAAAAAAACTTGAAAAAGCGCAAAAATCAGATAACTAATTCAAATTGGCGCGGGTTTGCGCACCGTTTTTTTGGGGCAATCAAATATGCTGGATATTCTGGAAATACGCAAATATCTTCCTCATCGCTATCCCTTCCTGCTGATCGACCGGGTGGTCGAATTGGAGGTTGGGGAGCGCATCCTCGCGTACAAAAACATCTCGATGAATGAGCAGGTTTTCGAGGGGCATTTCCCGAATTTCCCCGTGTTTCCCGGTGTGTTGTTAATCGAGGCGATGGCTCAGGCCTGTGGTGTGCTCGGTTTTAAAACCATGAATAAAACGCCGGACGACGGGTCGATATATTTGTTTGCCGGCATCGACAACGTGCGTTTCAAGCGCCAGGTAGTGCCGGGAGATCGCGCCTTTTTTGAATGTAAGATAGTCTCGGAGAAAAGGGGTATCTGGAAATTTGACTGTGTCGCCACGGTCGATGAGCAGCTCGTGACCAGCGCCACCATCATGTGCGCCGATCGCCGCGTGTGAGAGAACGCTATGAGCGCCACAGCCATCGATAACCGGGCCATCGTCGATCCCACGGCTGAGATTGCGGAGGGCGTCGAGATCGGCCCTTGGTCCACAGTGGGGCCCGGTGTGGTGATCGGTGCGGGAACCAAAATCGCTTCTCATGTCGTCCTCAAGGGCCCCACGGTGATCGGTGAAAACAATCGCATTATGCAGTTTTCCTCCGTCGGGGAAGACACACCGGACCTGAAGTATAAGGGGGAATCCACTCGCCTGGTTATCGGCGACTGCAATGTCATTCGCGAGGGTGTGACAATTCATCGCGGCACCGTGCAAGACCGCTGTGAGACCACCATCGGCAGCCATAACTTGTTAATGGCCTACGTTCACGTCGGCCACGACAGTGTGATCGGTGACCACTGCATTCTGGTTAACAACGCGTCGCTCGCGGGCCATGTCTTGGTGGGGGATTGGGCGATATTGAGCGGTTATACACTGGTTCACCAATACTGCCGCATCGGGGCTCACAGTTTTACCGGTATGGGCAGTGCGGTGGGAAAAGACATCCCGGCGTTTGTCACCGTCGCCGGTGCCCCCGCCGCCGCGCGCAGCATTAATCTGGAAGGGCTAAAACGGCGGGGATTCGGCAGAGATCAGCTGAACAATCTGACTAAGGCATTTAAAATTGTTTACCGACGCGGCCTGACCCTGGAAAAAGCCATAGAGGCGCTGCAGCCAATGTCGGCCGAGGTGGAGATTCAAATCCTTCTCGCGTCCCTGAAGACCTCGACGCGCGGCATCGTGCGCTAGGCGCCGGGCTGTCATGAAGCCACTCACGCGCGTCGCCATGGTTGCCGGAGAGGCGTCGGGCGACATCCTCGGCGCCGGACTGGTAAGGGTTCTGCAACGGCGCCATCCGAACTGTGTCTTTGAAGGCGTTGGCGGCGCCAAAATGATCGCGCAGGGATTTCGTTCTCATTATCCCCTGGACCGACTGGCCGTTATGGGCTTGGTGGAACCGCTAAAACGTTTGCCTGAACTGCTGTCTATCCGAAAAAGCCTGCGTCAGCGGTATCTTGAGCATCCTCCCGATCTTTTTATCGGCATTGACTCCCCGGATTTTAATCTCGCCCTGGAAGCCAAGTTAAAATTACGGGGCATCAATACGGCGCATTATGTGAGCCCTTCGGTTTGGGCGTGGCGCCAGGGCCGGATTAAAAAAATTGCCCGGTCTGTTGATCTAATGTTGACGCTCTTTCCGTTCGAAGAGGCTTTTTATCGACGCCATAACGTCGATGTGCGCTGTGTGGGCCACCCGCTTGCCGACCAGATAGCGCTGGAAGATGGCAAGATGGCTGCCAGGGAGGAACTCGGCCTCGATCCGCAGGCCAGATACCTGGCCTTGCTTCCCGGCAGCCGCAAAGCCGAGGTGGAAAAACTCTGTGATGTATTTTTACAGACTGCCACCCTATGCAAGAAAAAATATTCAGACCTAAAGGTGCTTATTCCAGCGGCCAATGCCTCGCGCTTGGCTGAGATTCGGCGTTATCTGGAAAATTTCTCTCAGCTCGATGTACGCCTGTTTGCCGGCGATTCCCACCGTGTGATGGCGTGTTCGGACCTAGTGCTCATGGCCTCGGGCACCACGACGCTGGAGGCGTTGTTGCTGAAACGCCCGATGGTGATAGCCTACCGGGTGGCGAATATCACTTATTGGATTTTAAAGCGCCTGGTGAAATCTGAATATATCGGATTGCCAAACCTATTGGCGGGAAAAAAGCTCGTACCGGAATTTATCCAGCACGATGCGACAGCGGCGAAGCTCTCCGCGGCCTTGGATCAATACCTGCAGTCGACGTCAGTCATCGACGCGCTGGTGCAGGACTATTTGGCGATTCACAAGTCACTGCGAAAAAATGCCGACGAACAAGCGGCAAATGCCCTTGAGGCACTGTGGAATGGCGACATAAAATGATTGGTGACCTATTTGATCCGGGGCAAAAGAACCTCGTCATTGCCGGAGTGGATGAAGCCGGTCGCGGCCCCTTGGCGGGGGACGTGGTAGCGGCGGCCGTTATCTTGGGTGATGATCACGATATTGTAGGATTAAGTGATTCTAAAAAACTGAGCGAGAAAAGACGTTTGGTTTTAAGTGAGGAAATCAAACGTCGCGCCAAAAGCTGGTGTATTGCGCGTGCGAGCGTTGCGGAAATTGACGAGTTGAATATCTTACACGCGAGTTTATTGGCCATGAAACGCGCGGTCGATGGATTGACCATCACACCGGAGCATGTCTATGTCGATGGTAACAAGTTACCCAAGTGGAATTATTCCGCTGAGGCTGTGGTTCGGGGGGATAGTATAATCGCAGAAATCAGTGCTGCTTCAATTCTCGCCAAGGTGGCGCGCGACCTGGAAATGGAGCAACATCATAAAGACTTTCCCGCCTATGGTTTCTCCAGACACAAGGGATACCCCACCAAAGCCCACGTCAGGGCGCTGCAACAACACGGACCATGCCGAATTCACCGCCGATCATTCGCTCCGGTGAGACAATTATTAGACCCCACGGAAAATGGGTGAATTTTTTTGAATTATTTGTGAATAGTTGCATCCAATGAGCTATACCTTTAAATAAGTGCTGTGAAAGGTGTCGAGATAGGGGCGACGAACGGAGCGTTCAGCTGACAATATAATACGGCCCTTGCTCGCATTTTCACCTGACTGTTGAGACATTAGGACAGGATGAGGGGAATGTTTATGGAGAGGGACAGTAAAGAGTTGGGGTTGTTTTTTAATCCGTGGTTGGATTTTTACGCTGAATGGCTCAATTCCATTTCCGAAAGAGAAAACGCGATGCGGCGTTTCATCAGGCATCCATCTGATATTCCGATTGCCTATTCGCTCGGTAAATCCTCTGATTTCACCGATCGATTGCGTGATGTCAGCCGCGGTGGTCTGTGTTTTGTGTCAGATTCTCCCGTGCCTTCGGGCACCACCATCAAAATTGAGATCGGCCTGGAAGATTCACCCTTCCAAGCCGAGGGCACTGTCGCCTGGTGTCGCCGCGAAAATGGTGGCTACGCGGTTGGCGTTGCCTTCAGCGACTCCTCCACTCAGTACAGTGTGCGCATGATCGAACAGATTTGCCACATCGAGCAATACCGCCATCAAATGCGCGAGTCGGAGGGGCGGGAACTCAGCAGTGAAGAGGCGGCCAGGGAGTGGGTGGAAAAGTACGCCGCCGATTTTCCCGCTTAGGCCGCCAGCAGTTTGTCGTAACGACGGCTTAAGAGATCGTAAAACTGCTCCCGCAGTTGCATGATGGTCGATTTGATATCGGCAATTTCCTGCTCACTGATATCCTGCCGGCCGACGTACACTTGTTTTCTGAAAAATGCGATCTTGGCGGCGTAGAGGCGCAGGGTCTTTTCCATGGTTTTTTCCCCCAGCATCAGCAATTTGGCCTCCGCCGCCGCCAGCTTATCGAATTCCAGGACCAGCTCCGCGTTAACTCTGTCGAGTTCCTGGCGGCGGGCGGGGGGCCAGCGCTTGCCGAAGCGGGTCGATTCTATGACGAGCGAAGAATACTTCGCAAAGCTGTGATTCACGCGCCCCACTTCCGATGAGATTTCTTCCAGCAGGCGAACTTTTTTGCTGGCGGGCCGCAGTTGCATGGGTGAATGGTGGTCGCGCCAGAGTTTGCACAACCAGAAACAGGCAAAGGTCAGCGCTATTCCGAGTGATACTTTGAATAGAGTGTCAAAAATCAGCCAATAATCGATAGTCATAAATACTTCGTGCTCGCGGGTCAATCATCTGACGTTTCTTATGCTCTCTTTTTCTTCAGCAAAAAATGGTCCAGTGTTGTCGTTAAAAGTGGTATAGTTTTGCTTAATGGCAAATATTTGCGCCAATATAATGATTTTTGGCGAAGGTGTGCTAATTTATAAAAAGCACATCACATTTTTGAGAAGATTTATCAGGGATTTAAAGGGATGAAAAAGATAATTATTGGGATATTCGCCACGCTGTTCGCTCTGGCCGGAGCGGTGATTGTCGCCATTTTACTCCTTACACCCAAGCAAAAAACCTATTACACCCGCAGCCTCCCCGACGACACCATCGCCTTAGAGCAAAACTGGGATGCCGACGTGCGTCAGCAGATCCACTACATGAGTTTTGGTTCCCGCCTAATGCCCTACGACTTGTTTGTCAATTTAGAACTGGCGGATGACGAGGTTTTGTTAACGGACGCCAGCGTGATGGACCGCTTGGGCTTTATTAACCAGAATCCGGCGTCGAATAACCCGCGAGGGCTGCCGGTGGGTTTTGCCCTGGACGAGTCGCGCCGCGGAGACTGGGTCGGGTTGAGTTGCACCTCTTGCCACACCGGCATGATCACCTATGAAGGACGCAAAATCCTTATTGAGGGCGGTCCCGGATTATTGGATTTTAACCAGTTTGAGTCGGTGGTATACCGAGCATTGGAAGCGGCCTTAAATCGGCAGGACAAGTTCGATCGCCTGGTTCAACGGATGCAACTGAGGAATTCGCAAGAGGTGGCTGTCTTGCGTTCCACGCTGAGCGAGCGCGTTGCCTTTTTTGCCAATCGGCTCGATATCAATCGCGTCAGTGTCCCCTATGGCCATGGCCGTCTCGACGCTTTTGGCAGAATTTTCAATGCGGTGACGGCCACCGCGTTGAACATGCCGGGCAACCATCACGAGCCCAACGCCCCGGTCAGTATCCCCATGCTGTGGGATGCCTCACATCTGGATCTGGTGCAGTGGAACGCTTCCGCGCCCAACAAAAACCCGGGGCCTCTGGGCCAAAACGTCACGACGGCGCTGGCTGTCTACGGTCAAATTGATTTGACCCCCGGTAAGTTTAGCTATCGCTCGTCGGTCAATATCGCCAATCTGGGCTATATCCAAAGCCGCTACTACCGGCTTGAGTCTCCGCGCTGGCCGGAAAAAATTCTGGGTAAGCTCGACGCCGCCCGCGTTGCCACAGGGGAATTACTCTACCGCGACAATTGTCTCGAATGCCACGCGCTGATCGACCGTTCGGCGAAAAATCGCTTATTGTCGGCGAAGTTGGTTCCGGTCGATGAAGTGCAGACGGATCAGCAGATGGCGAAGAACTTTGCCACTTTGCATTCGGCCACCGGCCCGCTGGCGGGGAAGCGCCAGGCGATCATTGGCGGCAAACGCTTCGGCGAACAGGCTCAGACCATAGATATCGTTGTCAACGCTGCGGTCGGCGCGATTTTGCACAAGCCCTTCGCGACGCTGTCAGCTTTTTTTGCCGAGAATAATGTGGTGAAAAAGGCCGAACTTGATTTTTCGCGCCAGGTATACAAAGCTCGTGCGCTCAACGGTGTCTGGGCCACGGGGCCGTTTTTGCACAACGGTTCAGTGCCGACGCTTTTTGATCTGTTGCAGGAGCCGGACAACAGACCACGGGAATTTTTTGTCGGCAGCCGGGAATTCGATCCGCTGAAAGTCGGCCTCGTGCAAACTAAAACGCCTCACAGCAGCTATTTTGACACCCGTTTGCGGGGCAACAGCAATCGTGGCCACGTTTTCGGCACCCGCTTGAGCGAGGAGCAAAAGTGGGCCTTGATTGAATACATTAAAAGCCTCTAGTACTCCTTCAACATAATATTGCCGGG
>JAAUXX010011746.1_pt1 | contig 43725 bp, 42 predicted proteins | sample 7278111 | NCBI WGS metagenome assembly JAAUXX01 (sample SAMN14350116, study PRJNA611818) | marine sediment metagenome | isolation source: surface marine sediment (1.8m) | place: French Polynesia: Moorea | collected 2018-08
AGACGCGCGCGAACCGGGATGCCGGACCACCCTAAAAACAAGGAATTTCACACAATTTCGCCCGTTTTTAAGGGTGACAATTAAATAGGTCAGGACGACCTATTTAATTTCGAGGTTAATCGTAGCGCGCGCGGACCACTAGGCTGCATTCGCGTCGAGCCGCTTTAGTCGACACAAAGCTCACATCGTTTTAACAACAGTTTTCCCGGTCGGGTATTTATACCGCGGCTAATTGCCGTTGGTACTGGTCGGAATATTGTGTTTGCAATAAGGAAGCACGCTATGAGAAATCGAATTTCGAATTTTATTTCACTCTTCAGACAGGCATTCAAAGACAATTCTGACAGAGATTTTACTAAGGGTTCCATCGGTCAGGCGGCATTTTTGTTGGCCGTTCCCATGGTGTTGGAAATGGTTATGGAATCGGTGTTTGCCATCACCGATATATTTTTTGTTTCCGCCCTAGGCGCCGATGCGGTTGCCGTTGTCGGACTCACCGAGGCTGTTATCACCTTGCTTTACGCGGTGGCGATTGGTGTCAGTATGGCGGTCACCGCCATGGTTGCGCGGCGAATTGGTGAGAGAGACTTTGCCGCCGCTAACGTCACCGCAGGGCAAACCCTGTGGTTGGGTGCGCTCGTCGCTGTGATCGTAGCGGGTGTCGGTTTGCTGTTCGCCAGACCTATTCTGCAGATGATGGGCGCTACCGAATCCGTGGTCAGCATTGGCGAAGACTACACCACGATTATGCTGAGTGGGTCGATCACCATATTGTATTTGTTTTTGCTCAACGCCATATTTCGCGGTGCCGGTGATGCCAATATTGCCATGCGTTCGCTTTGGTTGGCCAACGGCATTAACATTGTATTGGACCCGCTGCTGATTTTCGGCATGGGCCCGTTTCCCCAGATGGGTGTCACGGGGGCGGCCGTCGCAACCACGGTGGGAAGAGGCGTTGGTGTGCTTTATCAGCTCTATCATTTGCGCGGCCACGAGAGCCGTATAGCGCTCCGGCGGCAGCATCTGGTGATTGTGCCACAGGTGATAAAAGGGTTGCTAAAACTCTCGATCGGTGGTGTGTCGCAGTTTATCATCGCCACCGCCAGTTGGGTGGTGCTGGTGAGAATTGTCGCCTCCTATGGCAGCGCCGCCGTGGCCGGCTATACCATCGCCATACGCGTGATCATTTTTACTATTCTGCCGGCCTGGGGGCTGAGCAATGCCGTCGCTACCTTAGTTGGGCAAAATCTCGGTGCGGGAAAGCCCGACCGTGCCGAGCGTTCAGTGTGGCAACTGGCTAGATGTAACCTTGTGTTTATGTTGGGCGTAGCGGCTATTTTTTTGCTCTGCGCTGAAAGCATAATCGGTCTGTTCACTTCCGCTCCCGAGGTGTTGCGACAGGGCGTGAATTGCCTGCGCCTTATCAGTTGCGGCTACGGATTTTATGCCATTGGTATGGTCGTGGTGCAGTCGTTTAATGGTGCTGGCGACACAATGACGCCAACCGTAATAAACTTTTTTTGTTTTTGGTTGTGCCAGATTCCGCTGGCCTATTTGTTGGCGGAATACTGGCACCTTGGGCCCTCTGGCGTTTTCATGACAGTTGCCTTTGCCGAGTCACTGGTGGCCGTCGTCGGCGTTATCGTTTTTCGCCAGGGAAACTGGCGCTTGAAAAGTGTTTGATAGGCCTATCTCACAGGGAGGTGAGGCCTACTATCGCATGCCCCACCACAGTTCGTGCAGCCAATAATTGATCTGTTGCGGCATCGAGTTGCTATTTTTCGACGTCGGTAAACCGCTGCGCTTGCAGGTGAGCAGGTCCAAATCCGCATAGCCGAGAGCGGCGTACTCCCAATCGATGATTTTTATGCCGTCCCCACTCTCTATCACGTTGCCAGGAACCAGATCATGGTGCACAAGTTTTCTTGCCCTATGATAACGTTGATACCACGTTAACTGTTGCATGAAACGCCGCCAGGCGGACTGCTTTTTTCGCGCGGATTGTGATTGTGTTTGCCGGTAGTGACACCAATAACGCTGAAGATGGGCAATATAGTCAAAGGCCGGCAGCGCAAAAGACAATGCCTGATACTCGTCGATCACCCCGGCCAGGCGTCGGCGTTGGCTTACAGAGGCAAAATCGCGTCGCGTCCACGCCGTACCGGGTAGGTATTCAAAAACCGAAAACCGGAAATCGCGGTCGGAATACAGCAGTCGTGGGCCTAGATGTTTCTCCGCCACGCGCTCGAGGATGAGGCGTTCGCGAACACGGTTGATGCCGAGCCGTTCCGACCGGCTGTTATTCAAGCGCAGTACTACCCGGGAAGCGCCGCAACGCACAAGGTAGGAGCGATTGGTCAAGCCGCCTTTAAGCAAGTGGATGACATGGGGTTCGGTTTTACTTTCCAGCGTCCAGTCCGGCCAACTGGCGAGAGCGGTTTCAAGACGTTGCGGCAATGTCCACTCCATTGATGGCGCCTTCTGTCGCCCGACGGTAGCGCTTTTTCCAGGTAAAAAAGCCCACGACACACATCACCAGGTAGAGTGCAAACAACGCCGCTGTCGGATAGAGGCCGCGTTCGATGTAAAGCAGTATCGCGGCGCTGTCGATGACCATCCAATAAAGCCAGTTTTCCAGTATTTTCCTTGCCACCATGTAGGTGGTGAGCACGCTGGCCCAGGTCGTAAATGAATCGATATAGGGCCACGCCGCCGTGGTCTTGTGCTGCAAGAAGGCGCCGGAAAGTGCGCTCAGAGCGGCAATGCCGAGAATTGCCAGGCTGTGGCTTTTCCAGCTCCAGCGGGTGATGTGGTGGGGTGTGTCGGCGCGTTGCTCGGCAGCCTTGTTCCAAGTCCGCCAACCGTATATCGCCATTGCCATGTAATAGACATTCAGGGCCGAGTCCATCAGCAGCGACACTTGCCAGAACAGCGCGGTATAAATTGCGGTGCTGACAAAGGCCGCCGGCCAACACCAGTTATTTTCCCGTGTTGCCAGCGCGATATAGACAAGGCTCAGAACAACCGCGACCAGTTCCCAGAAAGATTTGGTTTGCAAAACCGTGAACAATACTTCCGCCATTAATCCAGGGCCGCGTAATCGGGAATAAACTTGGCAATGAACACGCAGCGGCCGAATTCACGGTGGCTCCAGGCGATGGTGTCCTTTATTGCGTCCATGACCAACTCGTAATCGCCCATTAAAATAGTTGCGGTGGGAAAGGTCTGCACCTTGATGCCGGTGTAGGAATTCAGATGTTGGATGGTGGTTTTGATGGGTGGAATATAGGATTCCTGAAAAGGATAAAACGTCAGTTCTGCGCTAAGTATCATGGTCATTCACCTCTCTATCAACCCTCTGCCAAATCTCTATCGGGGAAGACCAGAGGTTCGCGGCCGCGACCTGCCAAGCGCTATGCTCGATTGGCCCCGGCGTCGCCCGTCTGCGTCCTGCGCGCCGATCTGGATAAGTGGACAAAAATCCCCAATGGTTAGCAAAATGCGAGAAATAAAAAAATCACACGTTTTTATTTTCGACCTCCGAATACGTGAGGATGACTTATTCAGAGCTGCCATAGTACTACCTGAATTCCAGCCTTGCACTTACTCCGACGACTCTTGGCGCACCGTATTGAAAATAGGCCTCGGTGGCGTAGAATTTTCGCGGGTCGTTACCAAAACCGCCAAAGCCTCTGACAATGGTTTCTTTGTCGCTCAGGTTTTTTCCCCACAGCGCAATCTCCCAACTATCGTGGTGATAGGTCAGTCGCGAATTTAGCAGGGTATAGGCTTGCGTCTTGACGTCGTGGCGCGGTGAAAGAAAAAATTCGTCTTTGTACTCCACATCGATACGCCAGTCGAGCCAGGGTGATAGGTTCATGTTAACGCCCAAGGCGGCCTGGTAATTCGGCGCGTGCGCCTGATCGCGGCCGTCCAGATCCACCGCTGTGCCCGTTTCTGCATCGGCGTCCACATGGGAGAAACTCAAAAAATCCCGATATTCCGTGCGCAACCAGCCAATACTGGCCCAGGTCAGCACTTTCTCGCCGAGCGCCGCGCTCAATTCCAGTTCGAGGCCATAATTGATACCGCTTGCCGCGTTGCCGATAAAGTCGGTGAAATCACAGGGGCAGTCGCCGTTGATTTCACCGGTGTCGCGACTGGCCACCAGCGATTGCTTGATCTGGATATCGTCGCGATCCTGGTAAAAAAAACTGCTTTGCCAAGCGATCTCGCCATCGCGCCACGACGCTTTGTGGCCAACTTCATAGTTCCACATAAACTCGGTGGCGAACAGCAGTGGGATCAAATCTTCGCCATTGGCATCCTGTGGGCCGGGGATATTGTTGCCGCCGGCTTTATAGCCGCGGGAAACCAAGGCGTAGAACAGTTGTCCCTCCAGCGCGCGGTGTTCCAGCGCCAACTTACCGCCCCAAAGATCCTCCTCGCTGTGCAAAAAACGGTTGTTGCTGTCGTCGTATTCGGCTTTGCGTCGCTCTCTCCGCGCGCCGACCACAAGCGCGAGCGAATCTGTGAGCGGCAGCTGCAACTGCCCATAGGCGGCGTAATTGTCAGTTGCGTAGCCACTGCTGAAGAGGCTTATTTGGCGATTGGTGATTGGCCCGTAGAAGCTGTCAAGGTCGGGGTCGTTGTCGGTGTAGGTGCGCAATAGTTCAACGTCCTGGGTGCGATAATACAAGCCAGCGACCCAGGAAAACGCATCACTGTTCGCTGCTGAGACCAGTCGCGTGTCAAACGTCACGTTGCGATTTACGCGCTGGTAATTGTCGGTGGTGGAGTATTGGAAAAAAGCGCATTCGGCATTGATGGCGCAAATGTTTCGGTACGACCAATCCTCATCGTAGCCGTATTCGGTGTCCGAATCGGCACCACTGAGCAGCGTCTCCCAATTGAACATCTCAAACCCGCTATAGCCGAGTTGCATTGACGCCGCCTTTGTATTGATGCGATCGTGGCCCGGCTGGTCAGACAGGGTGGTGCGAGTGTTGTCCAACGAGAAGGCGTCGTAGCCGTTGTCGGCATCCACTAGATAAGCGGTAAATTTAATCAGGGCGCGGTCGTCCAGCTGCCAGTGCAGCTTGCCGCGCAGGGTTGTTTCGTCGATATTATTGGTGTTTTCCCGCTCCAGATAGGCATTCTTGATATAACCGTCGCTCAGGTTTTTCGCCAAGGCAAAGCGCATGGCGACATTTTCCGTCACTGGGCCGCTGATCACCTGGGACAGTTCCCGGGTATTGAATTCCCCCACGGTTAGCCGCAGCTCTCCTCCGGCCGCCGCGGGATCGCGCGACACAATATTGATTAGGCCGGCCAGGGCATTGGCCCCGTAGAGCGTGCCCTGCGGGCCGCGCAGCACTTCCACCTGCTTGATATCCAGCGTGGTCGCCGCCCCGCCGACGCCGGTAAAATCTATGCCGTCGATCACCAGGCCCACCGAGGGATTGATGGGGTCGACAAACTGACTGCGCTCGCCGATACCGCGAATTTGAAAAAACCGCCCGCGTGAGGCGCCGCTGGCAAAGTTGACGTTTGGAATGACGTTAAGCACATCCTCGATATGGGTTGCTTTGCGTCCTTGGATTTGCTCTGCACCCAAGACGCTCAAGCTGAAGCTGGTATCTAGTTTACCGCGCTGAAAAAAATCAGCCTCGACGATGACTTCTTCCAACGCCGTGGCATCGGCGAACGAAACAGTGGAAAACATGCACAACGGAATGATAAAACGTTTCACTAAAGGCCCTCAGAGCAATACGCGTGAGCGACCCGGTTGGCGTTGGCATGTCAAGGAACAGGCGCCTGTGTCGATACAGGGCTTGAGGCGAGACGTCCTCTCCCTACGCCGGTACTAGCCGGGTCAGGTTCTAAGGGTTTGAATCACATTCATCTCAGGCTCGCCGGAGCCACCCCTAAGGAATCGGCGGCATTTTAACGGCATCTAAGACAACTTTAAAGTGGGGGTTGGCGAATCGCTATCTTCTGTATGGGCCTATTGGGACATGGATGTGCATGGTTTCCTTGACTTCCTCCATGACCACATAGCTGGTCGATTCCTGCACCCCCGGCAGCGTCAGCAGCGTATCGCCGAGCAGGTCGCGGTAGGCGTGCATATCGGCGACCCGGGCCTTGAGCAGATAATCGAAGTTGCCGGAAACCAGATAGCACTCCTGGATCTCATCTAGCGCTCGCACCGCCGCGGTGAATTCGGCGAAGATATCCTGCGACGTGCGCGACAGTCGAATCTGCACGAACACCACCAGGCCGGCGCCTAGCGCCTCGGGATTTAGGGTCGCGGTGAAGCCCTTGATGACGCCGGTTTTTTCCAGCTTTTTCACCCGCTCCATGCACGGTGTGGTGGTCAAACCCACCCGACGCGCCAACTCTGAATAGGTGATGCGACCCTCCTGCTGGAGCTGCCGCAATATCTTACAATCAATCTTAGTGAGATTAACTAGGTTATCCGCGTCTAGGCCCATGGTATTTGTCGTCAGTGGTTGTTTAAATAGTTATTTATTCTGAAAATTTCAAATTTTAAAGAAAATATTCCAAATCACAAGCGCTATAATACTGTCAATATTAATATTGCGCAGGTGGAGATTGAAAGATGTTGATCGGTGTACCCAAAGAGATTAAAAACCACGAATACCGCGTCGGGCTGACCCCGGCCGGCGTGCATGAACTTGTGGAAGCCGGTCACACTGTCGTGGTTGAAACCCTGTGTGGCGACGCCATCGGCTTTCACGATCAAGACTATGTCGAGGCGGGGGCCGAGGTCGTTGCGGCGCCTGCCGAAATATTCCAGCGCGCGGACATGATCGTAAAAGTGAAGGAGCCACAACCCGACGAATGCGTTCAGCTGCGCGAACACCAAATCCTTTTTACCTACCTCCACCTGGCGCCGGACCCCGAACAGGCGAGACTGCTGCTCGCCTCCGGTGCAACCTGTATCGCCTATGAAACGGTCACCGACGCCCACGGCGGCCTGCCCCTGCTGGCGCCGATGAGCGAAGTGGCCGGCCGCATGTCGATCCAAGCCGCCGCCCACAGCCTTGAAAAGGCCCAGGGCGGGCGCGGCGTCTTGTTGGGCGGTGTGCCGGGAGTTGAACCCGCCAAGGTGACCGTTGTCGGCGGTGGCGTGGTCGGTCTGCACGCCGCACGCATGGCCGCGGGCCTGGGAGCGGACGTGACGATATTGGATCGCTCCCTGGCGCGCCTGAAGCAAATTGACGAGCTGTTCGACGGCCGCATTAAAACTCTGTTTTCCAATAGAGCCGCGATTATCGCGCAGCTGAATGAGGCCGACGCGGTGATTGGCGCGGTGCTAATTCCGGGCGCCGCGGCGCCTAAACTAGTGACCCGCGATATGCTCAAGCTGATGAAAAAGGGCGCCGTTCTGGTCGATGTCGCCATCGACCAGGGGGGCTGTTTCGAAACTAGCCGGCCGACCACCCATCAGCAACCCACCTATACCGTGGACGATGTGATCCACTACTGCGTCGCCAATATTCCTGGCGCCGTCGCCCGTACCTCGACCCTGGCGCTGACCAACGCCACGCTCCCCTTTGTTGTTGAACTCGCCAACAAGGGAGCAAAGCGGGCGTTGTTGGACAATGAGCACCTGCGCAACGGTCTTAATGTCTATGGTGGTGTTTACACCTGCAAAGCCGTGGCCGCGGCGCTCGACGCTCAATATCTGGAGCCCTTGCAGGCCCTGCAAGGTGTGAGCCTGGCGCACTTGGCCTGACTTGTGATGATCGGTAGTATAAGAATACGTCTTCTGTGTTGGGCGTTCAGAGCAGCGGCCAATACGCCCCCGCACAAAAAGAGCTGCCGGTCGGGAGTCAGGACGGCGCGTTGGACTGCTTTGTGAGCCAGGGAGCCCAATAGAGCGATTATTCGGCTCATTGAAAGTAAAACTTAAACAAAATAAGGTGGTTGGAGTAAATCGGCGTTTTCAACTAGGCTGCAAAAAAGTCCTTTGTAGCGCCACAGGAAAGCTTGTTGGATGCAGGCCCCCAGGCTTTGAAGGAGTCCTGAGTGCTGCCCACCAGGATTTGTCGTCTCCGAAGTAGAGTAATATTAAGGGGGAAAATATATGATGATGCACACGAAAGTTGCCATATTCCTGCTACTGGTTTTGCTGTGGAGTCAAGCACATTCAGAAATGGAAATGCACTATATCCACACGGATCATCTCGGCATGCCGCAGATGCTAACGGACGAAAACCAAAACGTGGTGTGGAAAGTGGAGAGTCAGACGCCGTTCGGGGAGGTAGTGGTGAATGAGGATCCAGATGGGGATGGGGAGCGGGTTGAGTTCAATTTGCGGTTTCCGGGCCAGTATTTTGATAAGGAAACCGGGTTAAATTATAACTACTATCGTTACTACGATCCGCAAATCGGCTATACCCAGCCTGACCCAATTGGTATCCTCAGAGATTACAGTAATCCGCAATTACAGATGGCAATGCGGCAGGGAGTTCCTTTGCGGTCCGGCCTTTCTGGCATTGGGCCATATTCACTAAATCACCTGTATGGGTACGCAGGCCAAAATCCTATTAATTTTATTGATCCATTGGGGTTAGATTATTTCACTGTGGATCAGGCAATTACCGCGGCCTCAAGTTGGACGCGCGCATCGGCAAATGATGGCAATGGTCGTGGGCCACTTGGTTCCCTTGTATTCCGAAATCCTCCAAATCTAATTGATGTATGGCTATCCGGTCATCCAAGCGGCGCCGACTACGATATCACTAATCCACTAAACCAAACAATAATGAATGGAACTACGGTTCCTCGTGGTGGTTTTGATACAGTTCATGGTCGTAGTTTGGATGGCCTAGTTTGTGGTGTCGCAAGTTTTCCCGTAAATGGTAGTTGGTCACAGAATAGAGCAGTGATTCAAGCACAATGGTTGGCCAATCAATTAGGAGTCCCCGTGCATTGGTCATTAGGAACGCGAATCGGTGGAACGGTAAACCCAAACTGAAAAAAGTTTGAAATATTATCTATGAAAATTAAAGTAAGTATTTTTTTTCTCGGTGTATTTGTTGGGTGTTTTAGTTTAATTGGCTTAAGGCTTTTTTATTACACCCCCTACTCTATTATAGAGACACATAGTGATTTTTTTGAAAGTTTGACATTAGCTGAAAAATTTTACGATGACACTGACAAAAAATTTGAGGGAGATTTGCTATGTTTTGTCGCATGGAAGGCAAAATCACTTGATGTTTATTTTGATAGATATGGCGATGAGTCGAAATCGCTTGACCTAAAAAGTTATAGAAGTTCATACCAATCTGCTTATTCAAATTTTATAGCATCGCGCGGGTTTAGCTCTAGGGAAAAGTTCGAAGAAAATTGCAGTCTAACGGGAGTATACGTTGGTTCGCGAGATAATATCAATTGATGGGGACAGCACACTAGGCGCGTTGTGCGCGGTCGACGGCCACGAGCCTCGCAACCAACTGGTGGCCTTCTGCCAAGCTCAATCCCGGCCGAATGAGCCGCCCGGACGCTGCCTGTCCTGTCTTAGAATCGTTTCGACGTATTTCGCTCGCTACTTTTTTCCGTTTGTTATCTCATTACGCCGAAATCTGCGTGGGTTATCTTTCTAGGTTGGGTTTTTACTGAAATTCAATGGCTTGTTGCCAACCGGATGAAGGCTTAGCGCTCTAAGCTATATCTGATCAGGCTAGTACTCCTTCATCAATAGCGTTGCACGCTATGGCTTATCCACACTGAACCAAAGACCCTGATGACTTTCAAAACAACGGTCATGGGAGTGAAACCATGCGCGCGGTGAAACTACCCTTTCGCAGCGCGGCAGAACCGCAAACCAAGCGAGGAATGCAGTGACAGAATCAAAAATTCGCCAGTCCTGTGACAGGGGGTCGCCTAGTCAAAAAAGTTTGCTCGGAACCCTGGCGGTGATACTGGGGGGAGACGCCGTTATTGGCCTGATGACCTTGTTGAAATCGAAACCCGAACCCGAGGCCCTGGCAGTGCCGTTGTCGGCCAAGGTGGAAACCGTCACCGTGGTGCCGGAGGCGCGGCGAGTGCGCGTCAGCAGCCAGGGAACGGTGTCGCCGCTGCACCAATCAAGCTGATATCCGAAGTCGCCGGTCGCGTCGTCAGCGTCGCTGATGACTATGCCGACGGCGGGTTTTTTACCAGCGCCGAGGCCATTGTCATTATCGATGAACGCGATTATCAGTTTGCGCTGCGACAGGCCGAGTCCGAGCTGGCCAAGGCGCGGGAACTGCTGACCATTGAAAAAGGCCGCGTGCGCCAGGTGCGGCGGGAATGGTGCGATATCGGCGACAGTGAGGCGAACGCATTGTTCTTGTGCAAACCTCAGCTGGCCGCGGCCGCCGCTCCTGGTGGGCACCTACGTGGCGGCGCAGATTCTCGGCAGAGAGGCGGCAGATGTGGTGCGGCTATCGCGCAAAGTGCTGCACCGCGAGGATCAGATTACCCTGGTGGACAAAAATGACGAAATTGTCTTCAAGCAGGTGGACGTGCTGCAAGACGACGGCGAACAGATTCTCGTGCACGGTCTGCAGGCGGGCGACCGCGTCTTACTAACCCGCGTGCCCTTCGCGGTGAGTGGCTTGAAGGTCGAGCCGGTGCCCAACAGGGCCATCGCCGGAGCGCAGGAAACCGAGATCCCGCGACCGAGCCCGGCCCGCGAAGGATAGGAGAGGCGCGATGAAAGGCACATTAGCCTGGTTTGTCCACAATCCGGTGGCCGCCAACCTGATCATGGTGCTGATTTTGGCCGGCGGATTGATCAGCATAGGGGCGCTCAACAAAGAGTTGTTCCCCTCGGTGGATGAGGACGAAATTATCATCACCGTCCCCTATCCCGGCGCCGGCCCGCGCGAAGTCGAGGAGCAAATCTGCATTCGCATCGTCCGGCGCAGTCGATGAGCGCACGCTGAAGGACTTCGGTCACAAGGCTCGCTATGAGCTCGCCCAACTCGATGACGTCGACATCGCCACGCTGAACGCCGTGCGGGCGGACGAGGTGTTGATCGAAGTCTCGGAATTCAACTTGCGCCGCCACAACCTTACCTTCGACGATGTGGTGCGCGCGATTCGTGAGTCATCGCTCAATTTACCCGCCGGTGTCATTCGCTCGCGCGGGGGATTTTCAGGTGCAGACCCGCGGCCAGGTGTACGGCCAGTCCGATTTTGAAAAGATTCCCCTGGTGACCGGGCCCGATGGAACCAAAATCCTGGTGGGCGATGTGGCGCGGGTGATCGATGGCTTTGCCGACACCAGCGTTTACACCCGTTTTGGCGGCGCTCGCGCGGTCCTTATCGCCCGGATCAATCAGTTGCGCGCGCAGGGACTTGATGTTGTGGAGGCTTTAACGCGGGCCGGCGTGGACCGTTTCCGTCCCATTATTCTCACCAGCCTTACCACCTTTATCGGCCTGGTGCCGATCATGCTGGACGACAGTATGCAGGCGCGCTTTTTGATTCCCATGGTGGTGGCGCTGGCATTTGGCATTTTGTTTGCCACCAGCGTCACGTCACTCTGCTGTTTGTGCCGGCGCTTTATCTGGCCGGCGCGAAATTGACAACGGCCGTTATCGGTTCGAAGGATGAAATCAGCGCCCGCCCCGCCGCCGGCATGGCGCCTGAGCTCGAGGCAGACTGATGGGTGAGGCCTTACTTCTTACCGGATTTGTTGGCCGCGAAGTCGACGATATTGTTGGTGTGTTTTTGCCGGCTGGTGATAATTTTCTGCGCCTGCTGATCTGACAACAGGCGGAAGAGCGGCGCCAGTCGCTCCATGGCCGCATCGAGTTGTGAGGCGATCGCCAGCTGATTGCCGGCGTTAATCTGCTCCAATAGATTGTCGATCGACAGCGACCGCCGCGCTTCGTCTTGCAATTGTTTACGGTAGTCCTCCAGGCTCAACTCGAAAATTTGGCTGGCGCCAATTTTCGATGCGCGGGTGAGTGCCTCGATGGCCAGGCCGGTGAGCGTGGCGGCATCCACATCGCTGTCAACCTGTACCGAGGCCACACCGATCGACACAGTGATCTTGATGCGCTTACCGTCGAGTTTCGCTTTCAGCGACTCGATGGTATGGCAAATCCGATTGGCCATGTCCAGCGCATTTTCTGTGAGGGACATGGGCATGGAAACCACGTAACGCGCCAGACTGACCCGAGCGATGCTGTCTTCCTTGCGAAAGGTGTCCTCCAGCACCCGCGCCACCCGGCGGATAACCTTTTCCGTACCCACCCGGCCGATGCGCACAAACAGATCTTTGTAGTGATCGACCTCGATGGCGATCATGGTCAGGTTGGCTTCATGGCGGGCGGCAAAGGAGATATCTTTTTCCAACTGCATGTGCAGGCCGCGCGAGTTGAGCAGGTTGGTCAGCGAATCGATGGTGACCTTCTCTTTCAGAGACCTGTTGGCCTCGCGCAGTTTGGAGTAGGAGCGGGCGCGCGCTTTGAGATCCGTGGCGTTAAAAGGCTTGGTCACAAAATCCGTGGCGCCGAGGGCAAAGGCCTTTTGCTTGGCCGATTCCGGGTTGCCGGCGCCGGTGGCGACAATGACCGGCAATTCGCGGATGTTTTCATCGGTGTGCGAGCGGATCGCTTCGAGTAATTCGAAGCCGTCCATTTCTGGCATTGCCAAATCGGTAAATACCACATGAATGTCGGTGTTGCGCTCGAGAATCGCCAGACCGTCTGCGCCATCGACGCCCAAAATCACTTCAAATTCATCGTCGAACATACGGGTGGCGGCAACTCGGACAACGCGAGAATCGTCGATTACCAGCACTTTTATTTTGCTGGACAGATCACTGTATTCCATCTTGACCTCTTGCGGGGCGCGCGCGGATTTGAAGGCACACTACAATCTATACCAGATACTCGACGCGATCCAGTCCATCGCCCGGCAGGCTAAAAACTAAGCGACTAATGGTCGATTTTACTGACTAAAATATCAATCGATAAGGCAGAGAGGGCGCCAGCCTGCATTTCTCAATGGACGTCGCCGGAAGCTTCTGTCCCCTGCGCCTTGGCTTGTGCTTCAGCAACTGCCCTCGCGTAGATTGCGTCGAAGTTGACCGGCGGTAGGAGCAATGGCGGAAAGCCACCGCGGATGGCCATATTATCGATCGCTTCGCGCGCATAGGGAAAAAGAATGGAGGGGCACATGGAAGACAGCATGTGCTTCAATGAGGCCTCGTCCGCGCCCGCCACTTGAAATAGGCCGGCTTGGTGCACTTCGCATAAAAAAGCGACTTTGTCTTCCTGCTTCACAGTGACGGTAATAGTGAGCACTACCTCGTAGTGATTGTCACCGAGCTTGCCGACCACTGTGTGCAGATCCTGCGACACCGCGGGCTTGCCCTGGGATCGCATGTTAATCTCCATGGGTGACTCAAACGACATGTCTTTGACATAGATGCGCTGTAACGCAAATTGTATCTTGGGCTTGTCGGCGCTGTCCGCTGTCGCTGGATTTTCGGTGTGATGCTGTTCGGTCATTTTTGCTGCCTAAGCGATTTTTTACATATGAGAGCTGAATTACTGGGGTTGGATATTACCTATTTCAACAGTCGAACCCCAATAATTACTCTGGCCCGCAGACAAGGCCACAGTGTCGGTTGGGGTAAATCAGAATTTGTTCGTCGGGGGCAATGTTTTGTATCCGCTCTAACCCTTGATGACCGGCATATTCTGCCCGATCCACTCGGTCATTCCGCCCTGTAGTCGGTTAACGGCGAATCCCTTTTCCTTGAGCAGCTTGCCGGATGCTCCCGCATGTTGCCCCATTTTGTCGACAATGACGATGGTTTTGTTTTTGTGTTTCTCCAGCTTGTCCATTTGTTGGGCGAGTTTTTGGTGCGGGATATTGAGCGCATCGACGATGTGGCCGCTCTTGAACTCCTTGCCATCGCGCACATCGACGATAATCGCGCCGTCGGAATTCACCAGTCGCGTCACTTCGTGAAGGGTCAAAGATTGTCCTCCGCGTTTTCCTTCGACGATGATCAGGGCGCTCACAAGCACAGTCAGGATGCCTACCAGCAGCCATTGCTCTGACAAAAACACCATTAAATCCACTGGAAAAACCTATTCTGCTTTGAATCGGCCGGCAGTATACACGAAAGTAGTGATCCTTGACCCGCCATCCGGGCGCTGCGCCCCACCGACTGTGTCGTTGCTGCGTCGCAATAGAACGCGTAATATACCGCCACTCACCGATGATTCAGGGCGGCACCGCCCTGCACCGACACCGGAATCGCTCACATTATGACTAACGTAAAACGCCCTGTAGCACTGATTATCCTCGATGGCTTTGGTCACTCGGACCAAGACAAACACAATGCCATTGCCGCGGCCAAGGCACCGACCTGGCAGGCGCTCTGGCGCCAAGCGCCGAGAACCACTATCGGTACTTCCGGCCTGCACGTCGGCCTGCCGGAAGGGCAAATGGGAAATTCCGAGGTGGGTCATATGACCCTGGGCGCGGGAAGGGTTGTTTATCAAAACTACACGCGTATCAACAAGGCCATAGCAGACGGCGATTTTTTCACCAATCCAGTGTATTGCCGGGCGGTTGACAAGGCGGTAGAACGGGGGGGCGCCGTCCACATCCTGGGGCTGCTCTCCCCCGGCGGCGTGCACAGCCACGAAGACCATATTCTTGCCATGATGGAACTGGCGGCAAAACGCGGCGTAAAGAACCTGTATTTGCACGCGTTTCTCGATGGCCGCGATTGTCCTCCCCGCAGCGCGGGCCCTTCGCTGGCGCGCGCCGAAGCTGAATTCGAGCGCCTGGGCAAGGGCAGGATCGCCAGCATCTGCGGCCGTTTTTACGCGATGGACCGCGACCAGCGCTGGCCGCGAGTGCAGGCAGCCTATGAATTGCTGTGTGCCGCCAAGTCTGAATTTACCGCGACGTCGGCGATCGAGGGGCTGAACGCGGCATACGAACGAGACGAAAATGATGAATTCGTCAAGCCCACCGTGATCGCCGACGTCGCCGGAAATGGTGCTTCGATCGCGGACGGCGATGTGGTGATTTTCATGAATTTTCGACCCGATCGCGCCCGCCAGCTGACTCGTACCTTTGTCGATAACAATTTCGACGGCTTCGAGCGCGGTCAGCGTCCGGCTTTGGCGGATTTTGTGATGACTACCGAATACGCCGCCGACATCAATGCCAGTTGTGCGTATCCGCCGCAGGAAATGGTCAATTCCCTCGGCGAGGTATTGCAAAAGCATGGCAAACAGCAACTTCGTATCGCCGAGACAGAGAAATACGCCCATGTGACCTTTTTCTTCAGTGGTGGGCAGGAGGCGCTTTTTAATGGTGAGGACCGCATCCTGGTGCCGTCGCCCAAAGTCGAAACCTACGATTTGCAACCCGAAATGAGCGCCTTCGAGGTAACGGACAAACTTGTCGAGGCAATCGAAGCGGGCAAGTACGATGCCATCATTTGCAACTACGCTAACTGCGACCAGGTGGGGCACACGGGTAATTACGGGGCGGCGGTGAAAGCTGTGGAAGTGGTGGACAGCTGTCTTGCCAAAGTCTTTAAAGCTCTGGAAAAGGTCGGCGGTGAAGCGCTGGTGACCGCGGACCACGGCAACGTCGAACAGATGTTCGATGAGGCCTCCGGTCAGCCGCATACGCAGCATACGACGCTACCGGTGCCGCTGGTGTACGTGGGGGGCGAGAATGTCAGCTTTGCCTCCGACGGCAGCCTCGCCGACATTGCTCCCACTATGTTGCACATGATGGGGTTGGAGCCACCCTCGGAGATGACGGGAAGAAACCTGCTCAAAGAGGTGTGACCGCTCAGTCTGCACGGATCGCCGTCCAGGGAGAGGGCCGTGACGCTGTTTTCCTCGAATCAATAAAGCGGAATATGCTCTCCCAAACGACGATCTAGCGTGCCGCATCCTCCATTTCTCGCGAGTCGCCGTTCCTATTTTTTTAACTGCGCGTTATCATCGGCTCTCCTATGGCCAGCCCAGACCGGATCGTAATTTTTATGCTTCTACGCCGCCGTTTTTTGCAACCGGGACCGGCTCGCCTTTGGCCCATTCAATGTCTTTTTGCAGCATGGCTTGCCGTCGTCACCCAGCCTGGTCTCGCCGTCGAAACCGACCGGGAAAAGCAACTACAAACACTGAAAGAGACCATTCGCGAATTGCGCAAGCAGCTGGAGGCCACTAAAACCAGTCGCGACGAGGTCAACGAGACCCTTGAAAAGGCTGAGAAAAATATCAGCGATCTCAGCAAAAAAGCGCGCGCGATCGAAGCGCAGTTAGAGGAGCGGCAGCGCAAACTCGACCGGCTGCGCGAAGAGCGCAGCCAGCTCAATGAGAAAAAGCGTACCCAGGAGGGCCTTGTTGGCGATTACCTCAATGCCGCCTACCGCCTGGGCCAGCAGAGTAATCTGCGGCTGTTGTTGAACCAGGAGGATGCGGCGCAGGTGTCGCGCAATCTCAAGTACTACGATTATTTAGTTGCCGCCAGGGCCGAAAAAATAGGCGAGTATATGGCAACAATAGGCCGGATCAACGAGATTGAGCCGGCGATCTCTCGTCAGGCGGAACTTATCCGAGAAGATTTTGAGCGGCTCGACCGCCAGCGACAGCAACTTCGCGGAGTCCAGCGCGAGCGCACGCGCCTGCTGGCAAAACTTGACGCGCGCATACACAGTCAGGACCAAAAATTGCGCTTGTTGTTGGAAGACAGGCGTCAATTGGAAAAACTTCTGTCCACGGTCATCGAAAATATCGCCGATATTAGACCGCGGGGAAACACCGCTAGATTTTCCAGTCTAAAGGGTAAGCTGCCCTGGCCGACTAAAGGCCGGGTAATCAAAAAGTTCGGTTCCAGCCGCGTCGCCAACAAAATGCGCTGGGAGGGTTTACTGATCGCGTCCAACGAGGGTGAGGCCGTGCGGGCGGTGCATTATGGCCGCGTGGTGTTTTCCGATTATCTGCGCGGCCACGGTCTGTTGATTATTCTCGATCACGGGGCCGGGTACATGAGTCTTTATGCCCACAATCAAACCCTCAACAAAGAGCTTGGTGAATGGGTGGAAAGCGGTGAAGCTATCGCCAGCGTGGGTAGAAGCGGTGGCCAGCAGGACACTGCTCTATACTTTGAATTGCGTTATCGGGGCAAGCCCACCAACCCTCAGCAGTGGTTTCGGCGCGCCTAATACTTGCGGCCTCGCAACGCGAAGGCCTTTTCTCAGGAGATATCTGGTGATCACATCTGTCGGCTTGGACCACAAAATTCTATTTGCGGCACTGTTGCTTGCCTTGTCGCGGCTGGCGATCGGCGAGACCAAAGCGGTCGATCCCCCTGCCCCTGTGAGTGTCCTGCCCCTTGAGGACCTGCGAGTTTTCACGCGCGCTTATGAGCACATACGCAAGTCCTACGTCAAGGAGATCGATGACCGCACTCTGCTTGAATATGCCATTCGTGGCATGCTCGATGAGCTCGATCCTCATTCTACTTACCTTGATGCCACGTCATTTGAAGATCTGCAAGTTAACACCACTGGTGAATTTGGCGGACTCGGCATCGAGGTGGGCATGGAGGATGGCTTCGTTAGGGTGATTTCTCCCATAGATGATACTCCTGCTGCGCGCGGCGGCGTCGAATCCGGCGACCTTATCATCAAGCTGGACGGCGTTTCGGTAAAGGGGCTGACCTTGAATGAAGCCGTCGAAAGGATGCGCGGCCCCAAGGGCAGCGATATTACCATCACCATTGTCAGAGAGGGGGTCGATCAACCCCTTGATCTGGTGCTCACCCGGGATACGATTAAAGTGCGCAGCGTGCGTGCGGAGATTAAGGAAAAGGCCTTTGCTTACATCCGCATCGCCCAGTTTCAGCTGCATACGGGCAAGGATGTGGCGAAAGAATTCGCCAAACTAAAAACTAAAAACCCGCAGTTGAAAGGGGTGATTTTGGATCTGCGCAACAACCCGGGTGGAGTGCTGCAGGCGTCGGTCGACGTCGCCGACCATTTCCTGGGCAAGGGTCTGATCGTTTATACCGAAGGCCGGATGGGCGACTCCAACACCAAGTATGTCGCCAAGCCCGGCGATATCGCCGAGGGTCTGCCAATGGTGGTGTTAATCAATGACGGCTCGGCCTCGGCGTCCGAAATTGTCGCGGGCGCGCTGCAAGACCAGGGGCGTGCGCTCATCATGGGCACCCGGAGCTTCGGTAAGGGATCCGTGCAATCCATCATTCAACTGACCAACGAACGCGCCCTGAAACTGACGACTGCGCTCTACTTCACGCCGAACGGGCGCTCGATTCAGGCGGAGGGCATCGAGCCGGATATCGCGGTGGAAAGAGTGCGCGTCACCGCAATACGACCGCGCTCGGGAATCACGGAAGCGACGTTGAGTGGTCACCTGGAAAACGACGGCGGCGCCGATAAACCTCAGCGAGACACGGATTCCAACGACAACACCAGTTTACAGAACACGGATAGCCAGCTCTATGAAGCCGTTACCATGCTACGCGGACTCAACCTTCTGCGACAGCGTGAAAAGCAAGTTGAAACCAACGAAAAAGTCGCTACCCAGCCGTAGGTCACTGACATCAAGGCGGCTCGTGGAACGGGAATGAGCAGGTGGGTGTATATTGTTTGTATGGTGCTTAGTATTCGTGTCGGCGCCGAGGACATCGCGGAGTGTTTTCCGCAAGCGGCAACGCGGGCGCGGATCTCGATTATCATTGATGATCTGGGGTACGGCATTGATCGCGGCCGACGGCTGGCCACCTTGCCGCATAACATCATGTTCGCTGTCATCCCATTTACACCTTATGGTTCAGATATTGCGCGGCTCGCGCACCGCCATGATAAAGAAATTATGCTCCACGCGCCTATGGAGCCGCTCGGTTGGTCGCGCTGGGAAACGGGGCTGACCGCAGCCATGGGCGAGCGGGAACTCGCCGCCGCCATGGATAAGATGTTGCAGGATATCCCCCATGTGGTGGGCGTTAACAACCACGGCGGCAGTAAGCTGACTCAAGACCGCGCGCGGATGAACTGGGTGATGCGCTATTTGGCGCAAAAAAGGCTATACTTCGTCGACAGTAGAACTGTCTCATCCAGCACCGCTGCCGACGCGGCCCGGCAGGCGGATGTCGCCCATTCATCCCGTGATATATTTCTGGACAATAAAAAGGATCCGGTGTCGATTAAGCGGCAGCTCGATAAATTGCGCGCCATCGCCACCGCCAAAGGCCGGGCAATCGCCATCGGCCACCCCTATCCGGAGACAATCTCCACTCTTGTCGAAGAATTGCCTAGCTTTTATCGACAGGGCATTGAGCTGGTAAGCGTTTCCGATTTACTGGAGCATGAGCTTCTGGCAAATTCCTCGATGGTCGCGGTTCAACACGATGTTAAGGGTGAAACGGCCCGCACCCCTTAGATGCAAAACAATCGCTTGCTTTAACTCTTTGTTGAGCAACCATTGAAAAACGCGACAAAATGCGTAAGATTGCACAACGTATTCTGTGCATTATTCGATTAAAAGGCTATAATTTGGTCATCTGGCATGTCGTTTCAATCGTTTTCAGCGTACGATGCCATTTTGCTTACAATAATTTTAACTGCAATAACAAATATTAAGAGTTAAGGACTGTAATTTTAAGAGGACGTATATTATGGCTATGAACAGAACCGGCGAAGCGGGAAATTGCCCCAACAGGTCACAGCGCTTTTTCAAAAAGGCAGATTATTGGTATTACAGCACACGTGAGGGTGTTGACATCGGTCCCTTTGACAGTTTAAGCGAAGCTGAAACAGGCGTTAGCGACTTTATCGACTTTATTCTTCACGCTGAACCGAGCGTAATTGAAACGCTGGAAAAATACGGTCGCGCCGCCGCTTAGGCGCAGGGCGCCGCAGGCTAGAATGAATAAAAGCGCAGGATGCGCGTTTTTGGATGGAAATTAGCTAAGGCCTGATGACAATTCCCCCTTGCGCCATAAAAGCTTTTGCTTGGGGGATGGTGTATTGGCCGAAATGGAATATGCTGGCGGCCAGCACAGCGTCGGCGCCGCCCTTGACAATCCCGTCCACCAAATGCTGCAGGTTTCCAACACCGCCGGACGCAATCACCGGCACGGTCACGGCGTCGGCGACGGCGCGGGTTAGACCGATGTCAAAGCCGTATTGGGTGCCGTCGCGGTCCATGCTGGTAAGCAATATCTCCCCGGCGCCATAGGCGGTCATGCGTGTTGCCCATTCCACGGCATCAATGCCCGTGGGTTGACGACCGCCGTGGGTGAATACTTCCCAGCGGGGTGAATCGCGTTTGGACTTCGCCTTTTTGGCGTCGATGGCGACAACGATACACTGAGAGCCGAACTTGTCGGCGGCGGCTCTGACAAAATGTGGATCTTTTACCGCCGCCGAGTTGACGGAAACCTTATCCGCGCCGGCATTGAGCATTTTGCGGATGTCTTTTAGTTCCCGTATCCCGCCTCCTACTGTGAGCGGAATAAAGACCTCGGCGGCGATTTTCTCCACTGTATGAATGGTTGTGGCGCGGTCTTCATGGCTGGCGGTGATATCCAGAAAGGTGATCTCGTCGGCCCCCTGTTCATTGTATTTTTTTGCCACCTCAACGGGATCGCCGGCATCGCGGATGTCAACAAACTGCACGCCTTTGACGACCCTTCCCTTGTCCACGTCCAAACAGGGAATGATGCGCTTGGCCAGGGTCATGCGGAATTCCTCTCTTGGGCGTTGCTGTCGCAATAGTTTTGGGCTTCGGTGATGTCGAGCGTGCCTTCGTATATCGCCCGACCGGTAATGGCGCCGATGATGCCGGTCTCCTGTCGTTCGACGAGCGCGCGGATGTCATTCATGTTGGTAATCCCGCCGGAGGCGATCACGGGCAGCGGCGACGACTCGGCCAGCTCAGCGGTTGCCTGGGCATTGACGCCTTGCATCATGCCGTCGCGCGCGATATCCGTGTATACGATGGCTTCAACTCCGGCGTCGGCCAAACGTGAGGCCATATCGCTGGCTTTTTGTTGCGACACCTCGGCCCAGCCGTCGGTGGCGACAAAGCCATTTTTGGCATCGAGACCCACCATAATGTGGCCGCTAAAAGTCCGGCATGCTTGGCGCACAAACTCGGGCTCCTTGACGGCCTTGGTGCCAATAATGACGAAGCTCACGCCGGCGGTTAGGTAGTGCTCTATGGTTTCAAGCGAACGAATTCCGCCGCCGATCTGGATCGGCAAATCAGGGTGGGTTTTGGCGATTTCCGCCACTAGGCGGCCGTTTACGGGTCGCCCCTGGAACGCTCCATCGAGGTCCACTAGGTGCAGGCGCCTAGCGCCCTTAGTCGCCCATTGCGTCGCCGTGGCCAGTGGGTTCGGTGAAAAAACCGTGGCGTCCTCCATAAGGCCTTGGCGCAGGCGTACACAGGCGCCATCTTTCAGGTCAATGGCGGGAATAATTATCATGCTCGTCTCTCTCAGTTAGTCTCAATGCCCTCACGTCTGTCCGTTCCAGTGGACAAAATTCTTCAATAACCGCAGACCATGGGTGTGGCTCTTTTCGGGATGAAATTGCACGGCAAACAAATTGTTTCTCGCGATGGCGGCAGTGAAGCTTATACCGAAATGGGTGCGTCCCGCTTCCAGTGACGGGTTGTCCAACTCAACATAATAGCTGTGCACAAAGTAAAAGCGGCTAGATTGCGGGATTCCCTGCCAAAGGGGATGGTCAATTTTCTGTTCCACCTGGTTCCAGCCCATGTGAGGCACTTTTAAGCGTTCACCAGAGCTTGCGCTTTCGTCGTTTGCATTTAGGAAATCGGTGTTGTTGGCAAAAAACCGCGTTCTGCCGGGCACCAGACCCAGGCACTCTACCCCCTGGTTTTCTTCGCTCCAATCCATAAGTGATTGCATGCCCACGCATATGCCTAGCACCGGCTTGCCTGCGGCAATTGCTTGCGCTACGGTGCGGTCAAATCCGCGGTTTCTGATTTCTGCGACACAGTCTCTGATGGCGCCGACGCCGGGGAAAATCAGCTGGTCAGCGCATTCGATCTCTTCCGTGGCGCCGCTGATTTTGATTTCGGTCTGCGGCGCAACGTGCTCAAGTGCGCTGGTGACAGAGTGCAGGTTGCCCATGCCGTAATCAACCACGACGATTTTTTTTGCGTCCATCGATGCTACTTCGCCTACAAAATGATTTGGTGTTGCTCAAAGCGTGCCTTTGGTGGAAGGCGCGGCGTCGCCGAGGCGAGCGTCCGGTTCCAGCGCCATGCGCAGGGCGCGGCCGAACGCCTTGAATACGGTTTCAATCTGGTGGTGCGCGTTGGCGCCCCGAAGACAATCGATGTGCAAGCTTACCCGCGCGTGGTTGACAAAACCCTGAAAGAATTCCCGAAACAGCTCGGTGTCAAACTGGCCGATGCGTTGCTGCGTGAACGGCACCTTCATCACCAAGCCGGGGCGCCCGGAGAAGTCAACCACTACGCGCGAAAGCGCCTCATCCAGCGGCACGTAGGCATGTCCGTAGCGACGAATGCCGCGCTTGTCTCCCACGGCCATGTGCAGTGCCTGGCCGAGCGTGATGCCGATGTCCTCAACACTGTGGTGATCATCGATGTGGGTATCACCTTCGCAGTTAATCGTTAAATCCACCATGCCGTGACGAGCGATCTGATCCATCATGTGTTCGAGGAAGGGTACGCCGGTGTCGAATTGAGCTTGACCGTCGCCATCGAGATTCAACTCGACGCGGATCTTTGTTTCCAGTGTGTCACGGCTGACGTTTGCCTTTCGTTCACTCATAGTGGTTAAGACGTTGGGGGTTGAGACATAGCAATTTGACAAGGGCGGGGATTATAGCGGTTTACCCCGGATATTGCATGGGGGAGCAGCAATTACGCCGCTGCGCCGACAGTTTCTAAGAACTCTTTTCGGGCCTGCTTTGTTTGACGCATTTTGTCTAGACAGATGCCATATTTTGTCAGTTTTGGCATAAAAAATCACAAAATGTTCAAAACTCATTATGTATCCGTGTCGATCACCGTTTGCAAAAGTGAAAATAAGTACTTTAAATTCAATAAATTGTAAAAATATGCATAGAAGGTCTTGTTTTTATTTTATTTTTCTATAAGTGGGTGTCACGTCTTTTGCAGATAACTTAATCGGAAGAAGGAGCACCGCCCTTGTTTGCCTTCCATGATGTTGTGTGTGGTGCCTTTAACCTTCCATGCTTGTCATTAACCCGCTTAATGCCTCTCTGTTGAGAGGCATTTTTTTTGTGTTCCCCCTCTTCGTGATCAAGCTTGTTTATCACACAGCTATCACGGCAGCTCTCTCAGGCCTGCGAAAGTGCTAAGGTAACGGTGGTTATCCAGGTAAAACTCGGCGGGTAGTGAGTTTGGAGCTATGATCGAGGACAAGCAATTGCCGACAGGCAAAAAACGGGGCGCTCTGGGGCGGGGGCTGCCCTATATCGCCTTCGCGCTGTTGATCTATTTCGGCAACGTGGAATTGCAAAGTTATCTGGGGCGGCGGGCTCTGGAGCAAACGGGTTTGCCCGTGCTCAGCCTGGATGAAGCGCTTGCGCAGGCAAAAGAGCAAAACAAGCGGGTGCTTGCCAACATGGCGGCCATATGGTGTACTGCTTGCCGCAAACTTGACAGGGAGGTGCTGTCCCGGCAACGCGTGAGAGACGCCATCGTCAGGGATTACGTGTTTGCTCGCGTCGAGTACGAATCCGAGGAGGGCGAGGCGTTTATGGAAGAATATCAGGTGCGCGGATTTCCCACCCTACTTATTCTCGACGCCGATGGCGCCATGGTGCGTAAATTGCCGCTGAGCTTTTCACCCGGCCAGTTTGTCTTTGATCTCAGTCAGAGATAGCCTTGAGTAGATTCCAATTCTGAAATTTGTTCGCTCTTTATCTGCGCTCACCTTGCTCTTGCGGCTGACTTTTGCCAGACTTGCGGCCAATTCGCCTGTCTGAGCCCCAGAACAGCTTTGACTTCAAGAACAACTCTGACGCCAAAAACAACGAAGAACCCAGCAGATGACGGTTGCAGAAGCCAGCTTTCAGCCAGATGAATTCCGACGAGTTGACGCCGCGACGCTGGGTTTGGCCAAGCCAGAGCCACGCAAAATTGCCCTGTTGGGATACCGCAGCCACCCCTTTGTTGGCGGCCAGGGCATCTACCTGAAATATCTGAGCCGAGCTCTGGCGGCGCTGGGACATCGGGTTGATGTCATCTCCGGTCCACCCTATCCCGACCTCGATGACAATATTGCCTTGATCAAGGTCCCCAGCCTTGATCTGTTTGCCCGAAAAAGTCACGTCACCGCGCTGCGGCCACGGCATCTGATCTCTTTTGCCGACACCTTTGAGTGGTGGTCCATGCTCACCGGAGGTTTTGCCGAGCCCTATACTTTCGGTCGTCGCATCCAAAAGCACCTGTCCACGTCAGATTATGACATCGTGCACGACAATCAAAGCCTCTGTTTCGGCTTGCTCAACCTGCAAAGACGGGGGATGAAGGTTGTCGCGACGATCCATCACCCCATTCATCGGGATCGGGCAATTGCCCTGCAGGCGACGCAGAAATGGGGAGATCGGCTGTTGGTCAAACGCTGGTATTCGTTTTTGCGTATGCAGGAGCGCGTGGTCAAGGCCCTGGATAACGTCATCACCGTGTCGCGCGCGTCGCAGCGGGATATTGCACGTTATTTTTGCCGCGCCAGCGAGCAGACGCCGGTCATTCCCAACGGCGTCGATACCGACACCTTTTGCCCGCTGGCCGATGTTCCGCGCTCGCGCCGGCGAATTCTGACCGCCGTTTCATCGGATCAACCACTCAAGGGATTGCCATACTTGCTGGCGGCGGTGGCAAAATTGAAGGAGCGATATCCGGATATACATTTGCGGGTCATTGGTTCACTACGGAAAGGCGGTGCAACGGAAAAGCAATTGCGCCAGCTAAAATTGACAAATAACGTTAGCTTCGCCTCCGGCGTCAGCACCGTTCAGCTGGTAAACGAATATGCCAGGGCCGCCCTGGTCGTTTGTCCCTCGCTCTATGAAGGCTTTGGTTTGCCGGCAGCCGAGGCGATGTCCTGCGGCGCCGCGCTGATTGTAACAGATGGTGGTGCTCTGCCGGAGGTGGTCGGTGATGCCGGCGTCGTCGTGCCGGCAGCCGATAGCGGCGCTCTGGCCGCACAGATAACCACGCTCTTGGAGCACCCAGAGCGGGCTCGGGCCATGGGCCGGAGTGCCCGCCGGCACATTGTCGAAAATTTTTGCTGGCAAAAAGTCGCCCTGCAGCTGAGCCATTACTACGAGAGCATCATCGATCGTGCTGACCATTAATTTTGCTTATCTGCACTGTAGAAACGGCGACCTCGTGCTGGATTTGGGATGCGGTGAAGGGCGGCACAGCATCGCGGCCAGTTGCCATTATCCTCAAATTCAGGTGGTTGCCCTCGATGTAAATTTTGCTGATCTGTCTCTTGCGCGCAAACGACACCGGGAGTTTGATTCGCACGCCGCAGCACAATGCTTCTATATTCAAGCCGATGGTGGTCTACTGCCTTTTGCCGACGATACGTTCGATCATATTATCTGTTCGGAAGTGCTAGAACATATTCCCGATTATCATCTTTTTTTTGCCCAGATGCGCCGTGTATTAAAAGTGGGAGGAACGCTCAATCTAAGTGTTCCGCGCTATTGGCCGGAAAAAATCTGTTGGCTTTTGAGCGACGAATATCATCGGGTAGAGGGTGGCCATATTAGAATTTTCGACAGCAATCTTTTGCGCCGGGAGATTCAAGATTATCAGTTTATTTTTAAGCGCCGCCATTGGGCGCACGCACTGCATGTTCCCTATTGGTGGCTGCGCTGTGCTTTTTGGCAACAAGGCGAAAATTTTTTTCTTGCCCGCTGGTATCACAAGATCCTGCTGTGGGATTTATTAAAGCGGCCCCTCATCACGCGAATTCTTGACCGCCTGCTTAACCCGCTGATGGGGAAAAGTGTAGTCATGTATTTTGCCAAGTCCAAGGTGAGCTGATTTGCGTATTATCGCCGGTACCGTTGACGAAAAATTGTCGCAGATTATTGTCGATGCCGGGCGCTATATAAGGAGTTGCCAACAGAGCGACGGCGCCATCCTGTGGTTTGCAGATGGCAAACTGGACCCCTGGGATCACACCGAAGCGGCCATGGGTCTGAGCATAAGCGGCGATTTGGCGGCGGCCAAGAAGGCCCTGTGCTGGCTGTGGCAAAATCAGAATTCCGACGGCAGCTGGTATGCCAAATATTACGGCAGCGAGACGGACGCCGACCTGGAGCGGCACAAGATAGAAAGCAATTTTGTTGCTTATCCCGCCTGCGGTTTGTGGCACTACTATTTGATTTCCGGTGATTATGCATTTGTTGAACAGTCCTTTTCCTGCGTCGAGAAAGCCATGAATTTTGTTATTGCGCTGCAGACATCCGAGGGCGATATTCAATGGGCTATCTCGGAAAAGGAGACACTTGCCAAAGACGCGCTGGTGACGGCCTGCTCATCAATATTGCGCAGTATGGAGTGCGCTATCCATCTCGCCGACGTATTGGGGCGCAGACATGCGTGGCGCGGGGCCTACCTGCAACTTGCGCGGGCGCTAAAAAACAAGCCCTGGCGCTTTGATCGCAGCTGGGTGCCGAAAACGCGGTTCTCTATGGATTGGTTCTACCCGATTCTGGCGGGCATTTATTCTCCCGTAGAGGCGCGTCTGCGCATCGATACCCGCTGGAGCGATTTTGTTCACCCACAACTGGGGTGTCGCTGTGTCAGCGACGAACCTTGGATTACCGTTGCCGAGTCGTGCGAACTGACGCTCGCCTTACTCGCCGCTCAACAGTCGCAACAAGCGCGCAAGGTATTCGAAAGTTTGTGGCAGTGGCAGGATCATGACGGCGGGTTCTGGACCGGCTATTCTTTTCGTGACCGGGTGATTTGGCCACGGGAAAAAACCAGTTGGACGGCGGCGGCGATATTGCTGGCCGCCGACGCGCTGAAAGGTATCACGCCGGCCGCGTCTTTATTTACCACGCCGAGCCAGCTATTTTTTCCGGAGTATTCCCAGGGAGTTCACCTGTTTGATGTAGGTAAAACACCCGGAGTCTAAAACTTTGTTAAACGCCAGTATCGGCCCCTGCCCGCCTGCTTTGGGGTCTGCAAACAGGTCATGCACGGCCAACAAACCGCCCGCGGCTAACTTTTGCGCCCACGAGCAGCAATCGTGCATGGCCGTCTCGTGGCTGTGACCGCCGTCGATAAAAACCAAACCCAGGGGCGTGGCCCAGTGTCTGACGACTACCGCCGATGGAGCAACCACCGGCACCACGGTTTGCTCGAGTCCGGCGAGGGCCAGCGTGCGGCGAAAAGTGGGAAAGCTGTCCACGCATGCTTCCTCGGCGTCGTATAAGGCCGGGTCGTGGTATTGCTCACCACGCTGGTGCTCTTCGGAGCCGCGGTGGTGATCCACGGCGTACAGCGTGTTGTGGGTTTTTCTGCAGGCTTTGCCGATGTAGAGCGTCGATTTACCACAGTAACTGCCAATTTCCAGACAGGGTCCAAGCGTTGCAACCTCGCTGGCGAAATCGTATAACGCTTCACCCTCATCTTCAGCCAAAAAACCCTTAATTGAATTCCCGGCGATAAACTTCGATAATTCTAACAACGTCAATCCCCCCTATCAGGCCCTAAGGAAACTTGGATATTGCGCAAAGAACACAGGCCTCCATTCCTACTAAGGTGGGAGCAATGGAGCAATGCATTATATGTCAAACGCGTTCTCAGACCACAGTTTGATGTGCTTGGAGACCATCCCTTGTTTTACCGTCCCCGTTCCATAAGCATCGCCGGCAAGAATATTATCGCCGGCCATCACCTGCACATCATTAGCGAAACCTTCAAGCCCGTCATTCTTTCAACCTGGTCCAGTAAGCGCGAGCAGGGGAAAATTGTCATCGGTGACCACTGCCTGATCTCACCGGGGGTGAATATTGCCTCGGCGCAGGAAATTGTGATCGAAGATAATTGTATGATTGCGTCCGAGGCAAACCTTTCCGATTGCGATTGGCACGGCGTTTACAACCGCACCCGTCCCTTTCGCTGCAGCGCTAAGGTACGCTTGGAGGCGAACGTTTGGATAGGTTTGCGGGCCATTATCGGCAAGGGCGTCAGCATCGGCGAAAACAGTGTTGTGGCTGCGGGTGCCGTGGTCGTTGACGATGTTCCCGCTAACACAATCGTTGGCGGCAACCCGGCGAGGGTGATCAAGAAAATCAATCCGAATAGAAAAATGCTGACGAGGGAATTTCTTTTTAGTAAGTCATTGACCGGAACAGATGAATATACCCGCCATCAGATGCGTTTGATGGACTACCTGTACGGCGCCAATTCATTGTGGTATTGGTTGAAGACTAAGATATCTCCGGGTAAATTTGATTGAGTCGCTGATAAGTTCGCCAGGAATCGCGATCGGTTTTAGTAATCGATGCTGCGGTGTGATAATGTTGCCTGCGTATTTTCGCTTTTCTAAACTTGGGTGGAAATATTTTTCATGTCCGTTGTAGTACGTAAAAAACGTAACCATAGCTATCTGCTGAAATTGCGAATACTTCGATTTCCCTAAGCGTTTCAGCGGCGAACTCACGCACCGAAGAGTCCGGGTGTTTAACCAGCGTCTTTGCCCGTGGTTCCAGAATGTCGTAATAGTCCTCGATCCAGGCCTGTTTGGCGATGGTGCGGGTGGTGAGTACCCGATAGCCCGCTGCCTCGGCAGCAGCGACGTTGTTGCTAACAGACAGCATGCCGGGATAGCCGGCGAGAAAAAATTTTTTCGCCGTATCCGGGACCTGCTCGCGCAGCCATGACAACTCGCTGACCACGGCATAACCGCCGGGCTTGATTGCGGTTGCCCAAATATCTAATGCGTTAACAAATCCAATACTGTAGGCAGCGCCCTCCGACCAGAGAAGATCGATGTTGGTAAACACGCTTGGTATATCCTTCATGTCCATGCAGTGCGTTTTTATCAACGGCGCCAGGCCTCTCTCCCGGGAAAGGCGCGCAAGCACGTTAAGAAAGGGCGCGTAATTATCAACCGCGTGTACCAGTGTGGCAAGTTCCTCTGCCAGCACAAATGTTTGGCGGCCTGCGCCACAGCCGGCGTCTATTATCAGCTCAAATTGATGCTGTGGCAGTAGCTGCAGCACTTCGCACGTCTTCGCGTCGTCACCCGGTCCGAGCTTTTCCATTCCCGTAAACAGCAGATCAATAGGGGCATTTCTATTCATCGGTCATTATCTGTATCTGTTTTCAATAAATTGCGGAAATAGAAAGAGCTTTCACAGTATACGCCAACTTGACGCCACTTTTGTTATTTCATTCACCGATGCGCGTGTTTCGCCGCAGAAAATGACGCCCGCACAATTTTTAGTGAGGATCACATAATTTTAGGTTTGCCGGCTCTGTTAGGGTCAAAACATCCCACCCACTAGGATTATTCGCTCTCGGTATGGTGAGCGCGTCACCGGGTGTTGTTTTCCTCCGTTAAAAAGAAGGGTCATGCGATGAACAAAAGTTTCACAAAAACTTTTATCCTCACTGTTACGTGCTCAATGGCGGTGTTGGTGTTGTGGCAAAATCCAGCCGTCGCCCAGCAGCAATCGCTAGAAGAGGTGTTGGTCACCGGCTCGCGAATCTTCCGCAATCCCCTGGATGAAGCGGCGCCGATAACTGACCTTACCGTGGAAGATCTCGAACGCACTGGATTGACAAATTTCGGCGACATTTTGCAGCGCTTGCCGATGACGGGCTCGGCCATCAACACCCGTTTTAATGTTCCCGGCAACGATGGTTTTCCCCAGGACGGCACCGGTATTGGCGCCGGGGCAACGGAAGTGTCGCTACGCAACCTGGGCGCCAAACGCACACTGGTGCTGGTGGACGGTAAACGTTGGATTGCCGGCGCTTCTGCCTCCGGCGTTCCCAGTTCGGTGGATTTAAACACCTTGCCGGTCAATGTTATTCAAAAAGTTGAAGTGCTGCAGGACGGCGCCTCGGCCATTTACGGTTCAGACGCCATCGGTGGTGTGGTCAACGTGATTACTCACCGGGATTTCGAAGGCTTTAAAATCGACGCCCAGGCTGGAGGCTACGTCAGTGATGGTGATGGCGAATCCTACGAGGTTGCGGCGTTGTGGGGCGCGGGCAATGACAAAACCCATATTGTGTTCAGCGCCAGCCGAGTGGACGAGCGTGGCATCAACACCTCAGATCGCGCCCAGTCGGCCTTTCCCACTCCCTTTGCCACCAGCTGTGAAGCGGGTGGCTGTTCCTCGTTTACCCCACAGGGCCGCTTTATTCTCGGGCCGAACGTGGTGCCCGACCAGGATCCTCGCGTCGGCTACACCTTGAACGATGGGGTGCTCAATGATGGCGCGGATAATATTCCCGCCTTTGACCCCGCCAACCCAACCGCGGGCGATTTTCACGAGTTCGCTGCGGCGGACCGGTTTAATTTCAATGCCTCCGGTTTCAATTTTTTACGCACCCCTAACGAGCGCTACAACCTGTTTACCAGCGTCGTGCACAAGCTCGACGATAAGGTCGATTTTGTCGCCAAAGCTGTTTACACCAATCGCCGCTCATCGACCAAAGCCGCGCCGGAACCGCTCTGTCTGGGGGACGGTTGTGGCAATGCCATCCTGGATAATCTCGTTGTCGATGCCGATCAGATTTATAATCCGTTCGGCGTCGACCTGTCGGTGGCGGCGGGCACGTTGGAGTTTTTCGGCCGCCGACCGCTGGAATCCGGACCGCGTATTTTTCAGCAGGATGTCGACACCTATTTTGTCAGCGGGGGTCTGGAAGGTGAATTCAATGTTGGCGGTGCGGCCTTTTATTGGGATGTGACGGCAAGTTATGGCGATAACCGTGGCGTACAGCAGAAATTCGGCTCTCATAATGCCGCGCGGCTGGCGGTAGCGCTGGGTGACCCAGACGTCTGTGCGGCGACGCCCAATTGCGTGCCTTTTAACTTTTTTGGTGGCCAGGGGTCGGACGGCGCCGGCTCGATTACCGAGGAAATGTTGGATTTTGTCGGTTATGTGCAACGTGACCTGAGTCGGCAGAGCCTGCTGGACTTGGCCGGCAATCTCACCGGCGCTATCGCACAGCTGCCCGCGGGGGATTTTGCCTTCGCCGCGGGCGTGGAGTACCGCGAGCACGAGGGAGCGTTTGAACCGGATCCTGTCGCCGCGCGTGGCGAGACTGCGGGTATTCCCTCGGGGTCAACGAACGGTGAGTTCGATGTGAGTGAGTTTTATTTGGAGCTGAGTTTACCGCTGTTGGCGGAAGTCGCCGCGGCCGATTACCTGGAATTAAACGCCGCCGCGCGCAATTCGGACTACAGCTCGTCCGGCTCGGAGACCACCTACAAAGTATCATCGCTGTGGCGGCCCATTGCCGATCTGTCGTTGCGTGCTTCGTTTTCCACAGGCATTCGCGCGCCGGGCATCGGCGAATTATTCGGTGGCGCCGCGCGCGAAGATTTTACTTTTTTGGATCCCTGCGCGGACGTGCTCGGCAATATCGGGGCTGGTAACGGCGGTCGCGACACGCCACAACCGCAAGATATCATCGACAATTGCGCAGCGCTCGGAGTGCCCGTCGCATATGCACAAAGCAACCCGCAGTTATCGGCTCGGTCCCTGGGTAACGAGGGCCTTGTCGCCGAGACCTCCGATGCCGTGTCCTATGGTCTGGTTTACATTCCTTCCTGGGCGCAGACAAGGCCATGGGTCGAAGCACTGACATTTTCGCTGGATTTTTACGAATTGGAAATCGAGGACGCGATTCAGGGGCTTTTTGCCGGCGATATTATCGATAATTGCGTCGCGACACTGGATGCCCAATTCTGTGCTTTGATTGAGCGCGCGCCCTCCGGCAGCATTAATATCGTCCAAAACCGCTTGCAGAATATCGGTGGCATTGAGGCCTCCGGCTATGATTTCGCACTGAGATACACAAGCCCCGCCCTGCGCATTGGTCAGTTTGATTGGGACATCAGCGCCACGCACTTGGACGAATATCTGGAGTTTATCCCCGGTAGCCCGTCGGGCGGCACCGAACTCACGGGAAAGATCACCAACGAAACCTTCCAGCGTGCCTTTCCGGACTGGCGCATGATATCCAATCTAAATTGGTATTATGAAGACTGGGGAGCGGGAATCACTTTTCGCTATGTCAGCGACATGAAACAGACTTCCGGCAACACCTTGGATTCGGAGGTTTTTACTGATGTGCAATTACGATACTCGCCGGGTGCACTGGATAATAATTTTGCGGTGACCTTGGGTGCGAACAATGTGTTGGATAATGATCCTGCAACCTGTGACTCGTGCGGTGTCATCGGCATGAGTCCGGTCGTGCATGATATTCCCGGTGTTGTCGCTTATTTAAAAGTTTCTCTTAAACTCGAATAGTCCGTTGACAACTTTGCGCGTTGTAAAATGTGAGCCGTGCTTTAAACTCGAGCGGATATTTTGAGGGATATCGGGGGCGAAACGTATATATCACAGCTGGGTTGTTTTGTGCTGCTTTTATGACAAGTTTGACGACAGAGAAAAAATATCGCGACCATTGTGCGGGGTTGCCGACACACTTATGGCGACAACTTGCCGTAGTGGATACCGAAAATATTTATGCTCGGCCGTTGCATTCAACGGTGAAAAATAGGCGCGGAAAAACTGAGTTGTTTACTTTTTCCGATGATGAAGAGCTGATTTTTTTTACCGCTTTTGTAGGCTTTGTGCAAACCGTGCGATTGGCGCCGCCGCGATCTTCGATTACTTTGTGGTGTGTGCTCGATGGCAAGCTAAAAATCATCAGTGAAAATTTTTTTTGCGGCCAACTCTGTTCGCGCGATGTCGCCCTGATCCAGCAGGCTGATAGCGGTCTGCGTCTCGAAATAAATTTCTCTAAGAATGCGAAGCTATTTATTTGCCAGTTGCCGCAGTTAAAATTTCAAGAGGCGCTTTCGGACTTGGAAATCCTGGAAAAATTTGCTTTGCTGGAATCTTGCTCGGCACGGAAAATTATTCGCTGTGTGCGGGAAATAGCCTCCACGATACATACGCCTTCGCTGAGAAGGCATTTCGTCTATGGCAAACTCTGCCAGGTTTGCAGCTTGGTACTTGACAATATGCTGCAAAAGAATATCGAAAATATCGTCTCGTTAATCCAACGCGACAGTCTACTTATCGCCAGGAAAGCCGAACCAATACTGCGGCAACAATACGCCGCGCCACCCACGCTTGACTCGCTCGCCCGTAGCATCGGCACTAATCGCAACAAGTTGGCAAAAAGTTTTAAAAATGTTCACGGACTAAGCGTTTTTGAATACTGCCAACACTATCGCATGGCAATTGCCCGGAAAATGCTGCGCAAGAGGCGCTATAGTGTCGCTCAGGTTGCTGAGCGTGTAGGCTACGAGCATGCAGGCAATTTCAGCGTGGCATATAAGCGACACTTCGGAGAATTGCCAAAAAATACCCGCCGACATGCACTATTTATAAAAAAAGAAAATGCATAACAAAATAAACTATTAGCCCGGCGTGTATTTATGTCGGGTTAATAGTAATCCCCCAAAAAAATTATCGCTTTAATCGTTTGCGCGAAAAACAACAGGTGGACACGTCAATCTTTGTCTACACTAAAGAGGCGATATTCACGGAGTCAGTGCAAAATGAAGATAAAATTTCTTATTCCATTGTTGCTGGTATTAACCGCCCCCATGTCGCAGGCCGCGGGTATTTACCGCTATGTTGACGATAAGGGACGGATTAGCTTTTCCGACAAACAGCGACACGATGGTTATGTGCCGATGGTGCAAACCTGGAAGGGGTGGCAAGAACTCAGGCCTCCCGCCAATTTAAAGGAGGGGGTGTCGAGATACCGGCCCTTGGTTGTCGCCACTGCGGATCGCTATGCGATTGCGCCCGAGCTTGTCAGTGCAATTATTCATGCTGAGAGCCACTTCAATCCGGTGGCCGTGTCCGATAAGGGTGCGGTGGGTTTGATGCAGCTTATGCCAGCCACGGCAACGCGTTATGGCGTCGACAACCGTCAGGATCCGAAACAGAATATTGAAGGCGGAATCCGGTATCTTCGCGATCTAATGGCCATGTTTAACAACAAAACCGAGCTGGCTGTTGCCGCCTACAATGCGGGAGAAAATGCGGTGAAGAAACAGGGCAATCGCATACCGCCCTACCCGGAAACCAAGAATTATGTGAAAAAAGTGCTAGCTTTATACGATCAGTACAAAAAAGGCAGATATTAGTTCGCCTCTTCGCTGTCAAGGGTGCGACACCGCCTTTCACACAATGGAAACCTTTCCCGCTTCGCCGCGGAGACACCGATATTGCGCTACAAGGCAAAAATTTATCCCTCTGTTGCCTGTTGCGGCGGCGTGTTGAACAGCACCGCAAAATCGTTAATGTCACTTGATAGTGCCTCAATGACATCATCCACCGAGATGATGCCTACTAGATGGCCAGCATTGTCGACTACGGGCAAGCGCCGCACCGCGTGTTGTTTCATCGTCTTGATACAGTTGCTCAGATCGTCGTTCTCTTTTATGGTGACCAGGGGCTTGATAACAATATCCTTTATCGTCACTTCCTGTGGATCAATTTGTTCGGCCACGATCTCGATTGCGATGTCTCTGTCTGTGACGACACCCAGCGGCACCAGCGAACTTTGTTGGCTCTCCACCACCACCACATCGCCGCTGTGACATTCACGCATTGCAATGGCGGCATCCAGCGGGGTTTGGTTTTGATCGATTATGACAACGTCTCGACGGCAGTAATCAGCAACAATCATAGCTTTGTCCTCTAATAGAGTATCTTTTTATGCACTTAAACTATAAAACAGATTGAAGAAGTTAGCTTAGAAACGTAACGCGTTTACCGCGAACGGCTTTGACGATGGTCAAACTATTAACCCGACAGGCAAAACTATCTTCCTGATAGTTTTGCCTGTCACCGCTTAAAATGCCGCGCATAACTGCGCAGCGAGACGGCAACCGTAGGTTGAGGTGCCAGCCGAATCCACTGCCTGATTTTAAAGGTGGTCCGACATTTCGGTTCGCGCTGGTCCAACGGCCAGTGGCGGTGCCTGCTCGCACCCCTGTTAACCCGGCATAAATGTCTGCCGGGTTAACAGATATGGGAAAATGCTGTCGCAAGCGGACGGCTTGAAAAGAAGCGTTTTCAGTGTGATCTGCCTGTTCCCGAACCTGGGTGGATCTTGGCGGAGTTTTCAGGGTCGCCCGCCATCAGTGGTCAATGAGCCGTCTTGGCGCAACACAAAATGATCCAAATCGTTGGCTAGAAACAGTGATCCCGAATAATGCGCCCTCGCTTCAGCGGCCAGGTCGGCTATGGAGTGAGCTTTATTCTGGGCGGGGTGATGGTAGCGGGCGCTGAAATGCGTGAGCACCAAGTTGGGCACCGCTGTTCTGGCGGCAAATTCGGCCACTTGCGCGGCGCTGCTGTGCTGCGGCCCCGGTCCTACGTGATCGCTCACAGCTTGTGTGTAGGTGGCCTCGTGGATCAGAACGTCCGCACCTGCGACGGCCTCAGACAGTAACCCTGGCGTGTCATTGTCGCCTGCGATAACCGCTTTTGCCGCTCTGCGCGGTGGTAGAATGTAGTCGCACGCCCGCAGTCGACGCCCGTCGCCGAGTACCACGTCCTCTCGACGGGCAAGTTTTCCCCATAGTGGACCCTGGGGGATTGCCGCTTGTTTCAGTTTGTCAGTGTCCAGCCGATCTGCGGTAATCGCTTCATTAAACTCAAACGCAAAACTTGGTACCCGATGGGATAGCGCATGGGTCCGAACGCTGAAGTCGCCCTCCAGATCGTAGTTCCTACCTGCTTCGAGGTGCTCAAAACCGAGGTCGTAGGTGATATGCATGTCTGTGCAGTGCATGGTGTGGCGGACAAAATCCTCTATTTCCGGCGGGGCGACAATCCGCAAGGGCTGGCGTCGACCGGCGATGGCCGCGCTGGCAATTAAGCCGGGCAGTCCATAGCTATGATCGCCGTGCACGTGGGTCACTAAGATGGCGCTGAGGTTGACCAGCGAATGCGATGTGCGCAGCAGTTGGTGTTGGGTGCCCTCGCCACAGTCAATCAGGCACCAGGGTTTGCGGTTTTGATATTTCAATACCAGTGCTGATACATTGCGCTGTAAGGTCGGCACTCCCGCGGAAGTGCCTAGAAATATGAACTCAAACAACCCCCATCTCCATATTATCAGCTCGCCTGTGACCCTCTGGCGGCTAAAAGATTGAACGCGATTGGCAGGCGGGACTTGAGCGGGCGATGACCGACGGATATCGCCCCGAACGGCAGGATTACTCCGTGGTGCCTTGGCTTTCCGGCGGTGCCGCCGCTGCGATCACTTCGATAAGTTCAACGTCGAAAAGCAGCACGGAATTGCCCGGAATTTTGGGGCGCGACACCGCGCCATAAGCCAGATCGGAGGGAATGACCAACTGCCACTTGGATCCCTCTTTCATCAGCTGCAGGGCCTCCGTCCACCCCTTGATGACCTGTGTCACGCCAAAGGTTGCCGGTTGACCGCGGTCGTAGGACGAGTCGAATTGCACACCGTCGATAAGCGTACCTTTATAGTGAACTTTAACGCGGTCCGCCGATGAGGGCGATTTGCCTGAGCCTTCGGTGATAACTTTATATTGCAAGCCGGACTCCAGAGTGACGACGCCTTCCTTGGTTTTGTTTTCCTCCAGGAAAGCGGCCCCTTTGGTTTTATTTTCTTCGGCAACTTTCGCCTGTTCCGCTTGTTCCACTTTGCGTTTCTCCTGCATGGCCGTGTTGACGCGCGTGCGAAAATCGTTCATTACCGCTTGCAGGGCGTCGTCATCGAGTTGTGAGCTGTCGTTAACGCCATCGGCAAAGGCTTGCACGAGAACTTCTTTGTTCAATACTATGTCGGTACCGTCGAGCGAATTGAGGTTTCTCGCCATCGCTTTGCCGGAAGAGACGCCTATTGCGTAGGAGACCTTGGTGTCCGTGTCTGCGAGGTCGATGGGCGCCGCTTTTTTTTCCGTTGCTGGATTACAGGCGGTAAGCAGGGCAGTGGCCGACAACAGCGTCGCGAGTTTCAGTGTTGTTGTGTTTTTCAAAATAGTTTCCTTATGGTGTGATTGGCTAATAGAGACCGCTGGATTTTAGGGTGGATTGCTGTGAAATTATCGTGGTGTTGTCAGTGCCGCTCAACTCTCTTTGATTTCAATATCCAGAATGAGATCGTCCGCCACTTCATTGCCTTTTTCCATCTTGCTTATGGAGTCTTCCATCTTCGAGGTCAAACCCTCCATCTCGACGATGGAGCTGGCCATTTGTGGCAGCGCGTTGCGACGAAACTCGCTGATGTCGTCCAGCGCGCTCTGCACATCGGTGAAGGCCTTTTTTAAAGTCTCAATGTCGAGCTGGGCGCCGGCAGCGCGTTTTTGTATGGCGACGCCCTGGGTTTTCAACTGCTCCGCGGTGCCGGCGATCAGGTCATTGGTCGTGTTGGTCACCGCTTCAACACCTTGCAACACCTTTTTCTGATGCTGCAGGGCCACCTGCAGCGTGGCGGCCGTATTGAGGGCTGTCACCGTAACATTTAACGCGCGATCGACGCCGATAATCAGTTCACGGTTATTGCGGATAATGACTTCGGTCGCCAGTATCCCCTGCTGATTCACCGCCAGCTGCTGCTGCAGGTCCATGATACGTTGGCGTAGGGGAAAAAGCACTTCCTCTTCGAGAAATTTACGCCGTTCATTGTCGGTAGCGGCGAGGCTGGCCACCGCGGCGGCGAGTTTTTGGTCGAGCAGTTGCGCGAGTTTGACATAGTCCTGCAATTTGAAGGTCAACTCGCGCATGCGACGCTGGTCGTCGCGCAGCGTGGTATTGTCGCGTTCCAGCTGGGCGCGGCCGTCTTTCAGACTGTTGATAATGTCTCTGATGACTGTGTCCACTGCTTGGTATTTTGCAAACCAGCGCGCCAGTGGCGTGCCCACGCCGGGCAGCTTCGCGAGCAGGCGCCGCACGCTGCTCATGGTGAAATCAACTCGGTTGGGGTTGATGCTATTGACCTGTTCCTGCAGAGACAACAAGTCGTTCGCCACCTGCCCGCCGTCTTCTGCGTCTTTCATCAGCGTGGCCATGGGGGTTTTCAGCATTTCGCTCTGACGGGCAATTTCCGCCTGCACCGGCTCGCCCAGGCGGCGAATGGCGCGCGCGTGATTGTCTTGCGCCTGCAGATCCTTGGGGTCGACGGTCAACAGCTTGTCGACGATCTCCTCGGCCTGTTCGATCAGCTCCGGGCTGGCCTGGTCGGCCACCACGGCGTTGGGGTCCTCGAAGTTCAAATCGGTTTCCAATTGCGCCTTGGTTTTCACTTCCGGTTTTGCCACCAGTTGTTGATCCATGGGTTCCTCCGCTAAATGATGAAGTTTACAATCGCTTTCCCAAGTTATTTGGCGTAACTGTCCGCGCGCATAATCAGATGTTGCAGTTCCGCCATGGCCTCCTCCAGATCGAGCTGTGCACGCCCCGCTTGAGTTTTGATTTCTGCAATTTTCGCCGTCACATGATCCAACTGGGTCAGGGCCTGTTCATTTTCCAGCAACAGGGCGTTGGCCCTGAGACGCTGCGTTTCGCGCAGGCTCAAGCGGGCTTTGAGTTCCCCCGCCTTGGTTTGCGCGGCGGCGCTGTGATCGTCCTTCAGTTTTGCCAGCGAATTTTCGATATGCGCCATGTCGATGGCGCTGACGCTCTTCATCGCCAGCGCGGCATTTTCCAGATTGTCCAGGCCGCCCAGAAACACCTGTTCGGCAATGGTTAGGTAGCGTTGATACGTCAGTTCGCCGGCGTCCAGCTTGCGGCCGAGAATGGCGACGAAGTTATCGTACTTGTCCTTGAATAACTGAATTTGTTTCAGTCCCTGCGCGTCGCCCGCCGCGCGCATATCTTGCTGCAACTGCCCGAGCGAGACCCGGCGTTGGTGTTCAATTTCCTCGCGGCAGCGGCGGATAAACTGGCTGGCGTGATGCTGGCCGCGGGCAAAGACCTCCCATAGCCAGCTGACCGAGGTGATGGCGCCGCCCGCGGCCATCGCCGCGACAGAAAGGGCATTGGCGTCGATCAGCAGGGCGAACCCCGCGCCGAGCACCGCTAGCGCCGCCGGGTAGATCGTCAGGGGGCGCTGCGCCGCGGTGCTCAGCACCGATTTTTTTATGGCCTTGGGCGACATATCTTTGACGAGGGATTTTTGCAGCGACATGGGGCAGCCTACAGGGTTTCCCTGACTAGCACCAACTCCACCCGCGGCAGGCGATAAGCGTAGGCGCGATTGGATTCGTTGGACCTTTTAGGCAGGGGCAAGCTGCCGCCGAAACCGCGCGCCCGCACCCGATTTTTCTCCACCTCGTGGGTCTCAAGCAAGTAGGATAGCACCGTCTGGGCGCGCTCGCGGCTCAAGGCCAGGTTGACTTCCGGGTCGCCGCGCACCCCGGTGTGGCCTCGCACTTCGACCCGAAATGCCGGGTAGTGGGTCAGATCTTTTACTAACTCATCGATTTTACCGCGACCTTCGTCGGTCAACGCCGAAGTGCCGGAAGCAAAGCTGATTTTGCGGGCTTTTAACGAACCGATGGCCTCTAGTCTGTCCCACTGCGCATCGCTAAGTGGGGTAAATTGCCGCGTCTCGTCCATCGCCTGACGCCATCCGCCGCCGCTACCAAACAGGCGATAGAGCTGCGTGATGTATTGACGGTTGAGCAGTCGATAGGGATCGCGGTTGGGCAGAGGATGCTCGGTGAAGTCACCGTTGTCGATCAGGATATCCACCGCCGCGTCGATGGCCCTGGCCAGCGCCTCCTCGGCGAATCCTCCCTCTGCGACGCTGTACCATTTATGAGCATTCTCGCTCAGCGTCGCCCACTTGACGCCGGCTAACAGCGGTGCGACTTGCGTCTGTTGCAAATCCACATACTTCGCCATGGCCGCCACTAATGCCGCCTCGTCTTCGCGGTAAAATTTCAGTGTTTGGAAATAATTTTTCAGCAAGGTTTTGACCAATTCACCCTCGTTGCTGGCGACGCGACGCGAGGCAAGTAAAATGTCGACGATAAGCTGCTGGGTGTCTTCCGTGCCCAGCAGGCGCACGAATTGCTCATTTGCCAGTGCGTGCGACACCTCGGGCTCCCACAGCACGGCGACGTCGGCCGCCCCGACGGTCAACGCCCGCAGCGCGTCCGCGGATCCGCTGGCATGAAGGTGGGAGGACGATGTTCTGAACGCGGGAATGTCGAAGTGAGAGGCGACGCTTTTTAGCAGGTGGTGACTGGGCGAATCCGGCGTGAAGGCGACCCGGATATTCGCGGCCGACTTTAGCGCCTCCAGGGATGCCACAGCGGTGCGGCGTGCGACGATCGCGTCACCGCCGTTTGACTCGTCGATCACCGCGACAATCGCGCCTGGGTAGTTGAACTTGGCACCGTTGAGCACATAGCTGTCGATGGTGGCCACCGCGAAGTCGTAGGCGTTGTCGTCGAGCTTGTCGAAACGCTGCTGGTAGTCCGCCGCGTCATCAATGCACTGCAGGCCGTAACCGTCGCGCCGCAGACGTTTTTTCATTTCCGGCGAGCACAGCGGAAAATAGCCGGCCCAGCCGTCTATGGCAATGGTAACGTTGCCCCTCAGGGAGGCGGCGTCGGTAATTTCCGCCTGTGTGTTGGCCTTCATATAGGGCTCGGTGAAGCGCCAGCCGGCGATGCCGAGCAAGCCGATCACCACCAGTGCAAAGGCAACCTTGGCGTGGCTCATTTAATTGTCACCGCTAAAATCCGTCACGCTGAAGTCCGGTGCCTCCGCGAGTACCGCTTCCAACCCGGCGGCCAGCGATGCGGGGTCGTTGGCGGCCTTGTACAGGGTGTAACCGGGCTGATTGAGTGAGTGGCGATCGTCGATGCAAAAACCCACGGTATGCAGCACGATGGGGGAGTTCTGCAATAATTCCAGCACCGCCTGGTCGGGCTGATAGCCAGAATTCGCTTCGCCGTCGGTGACCACCACCAGATGGTACTCGCCGTAGCCGAGTTGTTTCTGCGCCTGCCGGGTCAGTGCCGCGTCGCCCGCGCGAATGGCTACTGACAGGGGCGTACCGCCGCCGGCGCGTATGCTGTCGAGCACCGTGTAGATCTGCTGCGCGCTGTTGCGGCCAATGGCTAGGCGCTCGCCGATGCCGGCGTGGTCAAATGCGAAAACACCGACGTTAGCTTGCGCCGGCAGTTTGTTGATAAAGGCTTTTAACGCGTCCTTGGCCACCGCGATTTTCTCCCGTCCGTCGGAACAGCCACTGTCGGCCATGGAGCCGGAACCATCCATCACCAGGTAGTAGTTGGACGCGGCAACATTGTCGGCCAGGTCGGCAAAATTCTCATCGATGGCCGGCCAACCGCTGGCGGTGCCGATATCGCCATAAGTGACAATATTTGCCCTGGCGGCGGTAACCGTATTGTCGTTTTCCCGGTCGTTGTAAAGCACCTTGTAGAGCACGAAAGCGATTAGTAGTAGGGGAAGTAAACTCTTCAGACTTGTCATGGGAACTCCCCCGTCAGAGCGGCATGAAGACGTCGCTTTCCGCCTCCACCTGAATAATTCTGAACACCACCCGCATGTTTGAACGCCACTCCTGCTCATTTTTCGGCGCGCACGGATCGGCGCCGCAGGCGCCGGTTTTAGGCTGGGTAATGCCGTGCCCGATGGGCTCGAACTGACTCGCATCGAGCACGATGCGCTGCGCGCCGGCGTATTGAATAATCGCTTCTTGCACCGCCTGGGCGCGGCTGACGCTCAGGTTTTTCGCCGATTGCTTAATGCGGCCGAGAATCACGCTGGCCTGGCCCTTTTTCTTCGCCCGCAGGTAGCCCATGGGATCCGAATGGCCTTCGACGGTGATGATGGCGCCGCCGTAGGTGGAAGCCAGTTCGACCACGCGGGCAAAATCGTCCTGATAGAGATCTACCGGAAATGCATTCTGATTGGGCGCGAAAAACACCTCGAAGCTGAAAAGTTCGCCCTCGGCCAGCGCGCCTTGCTGTTGTTTGCGCGTTACCAGAGCGGCAACCTCGGAGCTATTAAAACGCTGCCGGGTCGTGCCGCCGGTGTTGCTCAGGCCGCTGGCCAACTGCTTGTGGTTTAGCTTGGCTTGTTCGAGGTCGTTGTCGCCCGACACCAGGCCCAGGTTCTTAAAACCGGCGCTGATCTCGCTGTTCAAGCGCGCGAAATTGCGCGGGTTGTTGGCATCCGCAAAAAACTTGATATTGCCGCTCAGGTGCACGAACTCGCAATCGGCGTATAGGCCCTCGATATCGGCGATCGCCTCCGGACTGTCCAATAGAAAATCCGCCGCCGCGGCCATCAGTTGCTGGTATTGCGCGCGCTGCTGTGTGCGCCCGCTGACCAGTTGGGCCAGCTTCTCTTCCGCTTCCAGCAGGGCCTTGGTCAGGCGCTCGATCTCGCCTGGATTGGCCTTGTAGTAGTCCGCGCGCACCGCGTAGACATCGGCGATCACCCGATTGGCGGTCTTGGTGGACATTAAAATCCGCGCCCCCTTGATGGAATCCTCCGCCCCGGTGCCGATATTGCCACCCGAGGTTAGCGCCAGGGCGTCGGGGATAATGGCAAAGGCCGCGTCGACGTCACTTTGGTAGAGGGCCGATGCCGGGCTATTGTCGGTGCCGGTGAGATCGGGTAACCACTTGACCTCGACGTCGCTGAACTGCAGCCCGGCGTCTTTCAGCACTCGAATCAGATAATCCACGTGCGGGCCGTAGGCTTGCAGGGCAATGGTTTTGCCACGCAGATCGCGTGCGGTCTTGACGGTATTTTTCACCACCAGAGCGTCGCCGCCGGCCGACCAAGTCATTTGATAGAAGACGACAGGGCGGGTGCGAGCGTCCCGATTGAGCACATCGGCGGCGCTGCTCAACATGCCCATGGTGCCGCGCAGAAAGGGCGTCTTGCCGGATAGATAGTTTTTCACCTGATTGGAAAACACATCTTCGCGCTCGAGACGATAGTGCAGTTGGTGCTGGGCAAATGTCGACCCCGCCTGGGTCTGGCGCTTGCCGCCGTTGCCGTAGACGGTGGCGATGTCGCCGCCCCAGGTAATGATGGGCAGCGTCTTGACTCCGCTGCCAACGCTGGCCACCGGCGTTTTGACGACCTGGTCCAGCGGTTTGAACTCAATGTATTGTGGCGCTGCCTGAGTGCTGGCGGCCAGTACCAGCAGCAATCCCCCCCATTGTTTGATCACGTGTGTCTCCTTAAATTTGGCGGTCTGCCATTATTTTAAGGCAAAAACCAAAATTCGGCATGCGTTGGTGGCCGGCGAAAACACGGCTTTTCCCTAAGTAAGCTCTGAATAAGTCATCCTGACTTATTCAGAGGTCGAAAATAAAAATGTATGACTTTTTATTTTCTCGCATTTTCAATGACTTAGCGTCATCGAAAATGACAGCACA
>JAAUXX010010760.1_pt1 | contig 42835 bp, 44 predicted proteins | sample 7278111 | NCBI WGS metagenome assembly JAAUXX01 (sample SAMN14350116, study PRJNA611818) | marine sediment metagenome | isolation source: surface marine sediment (1.8m) | place: French Polynesia: Moorea | collected 2018-08
CTTGTTTGACCATCAATTGAACCATCATAAATCAAAGACCTGACCCCAAATCATAAATCAAAGACCTGACCCCAAGTCTCTTGACCCCAAATCACTATTGCAGAGCCAGTCGATGAGCGGCCGCCATTGGGCGAGGTCCGCTTGCACTCTGTTGGGTGGCAAATCAAAAATACTCAGGCCGGCGTCCATGACTCTGACGTAGTTTTGCGTATCGCGCAGTGAGGTCACCAGGGGTAACTGCAGGCGCGAGAGAAATGCTTGCAATATTTTATAGTAGCGGGTGTAGGTGCGCGCCCGGTTGGCGATCAGACCCACTCTGATTCCGCGTTCCAACATGCCACTGCGATGCAAGCGCATGATAAAACGCAGGCAGGCCTTGATATCGTTGGGTGATGCCAGCACCGGAATCAACACCCGATCCTCGGCCTGGAGGGTATCGTGCACCTTTTCCAGACTCCAGGCGGCGGGCATGTCGTGCACCACCCAATCGGCGCCGTTGCCGTCGACGGCGGCATCGACGCCGGCGATGGCCAGAGCGATTTTGGGCTGCGAGGCGGGACGGCCGGCAAGCCAGTCGCTGCTGCCCTTTAAGGCGTCATGGTCGACCAATAATACGCCCTGGCCCCGCATGGCAAAATAGGCGGCCAGCTGGGTGGAGATCGTGGTTTTACCGCAACCACCTTTGGGGTTGGCAACAAATACCTGTTCCATTGAACGTGCGGTTGGACGTGTTTGGGTCGGGTTAGTGCTGATGTTGGTGCTTGTCAGTATAGACCGCAGCGTGGTGATGGCCATGAATCGATGAATGCAGGGCGGCAAAATAGGCGGTCCACAGCCCAAAGCCGATGAGCGAAAGCCCCATTAGGGACCGCAAGGCCGGCTGTCGCAACACGCTGCGCAAGCCTTCGCCGGCGACGCCGCCGATCAGCAGGGCGGGCAGCGTGCCCAAGCCAAAGCTCAGCATCACCAGGGAGGCGGACAGCACCTCCCCCTGCGCGAGCGCGAGCACCAGCGCGGAGTACACCAGCCCGCAGGGCAGCCAGCCCCAGACGCCCCCGGCCAGCAGGGCCTGCCAGGGCGTTTTCACCGGCAGCAAGCGCGCAGCCAGCGGCTGTAGGGCTCGCCACAGACCCGCGCCAAGCTGCTCCAGCCGCGCCAGCACTCGCCACCAGCCGCCCACGTACAAGCCCATCAGAATCAGCATCAACGCCGCCACTGTGCGCAAAAGTGGGAAGCCAACCTGGGCGTCCAGCGGTTGCACGACGCGGCCAACGGCCCCAGCCAGCAGGCCAATCAACACGTAACTGGCGATGCGGCCAAGATTGTAGGCGCCGAGCATCACGACTTTGCCGGCCAGGCGGGGGCCGTCTGCGAGGGCGAAGGCGAACGCGGCACTGATGCCGCCACACATTCCCAGGCAATGTCCGGCACCCATGAGGCCGATAAAAAAGGCGGGTAGCAACAGATCGACAAGCATGGCGATTACGGATCCTTGGATTGGCTGCTTCGCCGCGACGCCTTGTCGAACAGAATGCGCTTGCCCTCGGTGTCGAGGTCCTCGAATTGACCGGCGCGCACCGCCCACAGAAAAATGCCGATGGCGATGGCGACGAATACCAACGCGACGGGGATCAGGATAAATAAACTGGCCATCGACTTATCTCCATCCATAACCGCGTTTACCGCGGGCTTATGGCAGGTCACCAATAAAATTGCGATTTTATTTACTCGCCCGCAGGCGCGTGGCGTTGAGCACCACCAGCAGCGAACTCGCTGACATACCGATGGCGGCGAGATAGGGCGGCACCAGGGCCATGGCCGCAAGCGGCAAAATAGCGGCATTGTAAAGCAAGGCCCAGGCAAAATTCTGTTTTATTTTTGCCCGCACCCGCCGCGCCATAAGCCACATGTCGCGCAGCGCCAACAAATCTCCATGGATCAACACGGCGTCGGCGTGGGTTTGCGCCAGGCGGGTGGCGTCACCGGCGGCGATGGACAGATCCGCCGCCTTCAGCACCGGCACGTCATTGATGCCATCGCCGACCATCAGCACCTTGGCGCCGCCGGCCTGCAACGCTCGAATATGCTCAAGCTTGTCTTCCGGTAGTGCGCCTCCACGCGCCGGCAGACCATAGCCGCGCGCGAATGCGTCCACGTTGTCTGCGCGGTCGCCGCTCAGTAACTCCGTGCGGATGTTGTGTTCGGCAAAAAACGCCAGCAGCGGCGCAATATTCCTGCGCGCCCTATTGGCCAACAGCACCCAGGCCGCGGGCGCGCCGTCTTCCGTCAACAACTGCCACATGCCCGGCGCCGGATAGTCCAACGCGCATTCCGGGCCGGCAAATTCCCGCAGTCCGAATTTATAACGCCGCCCCTGATACTCGCCCACCACGCCCTGGCCGGGGACATGGGTGACCCGCGATGCGCTGCCGCAATAGCGGTAGGCGGCGAAAGCTCCAGCGATCGGATGGCTGCCGCCGGCCTCGAGGGCGGCGATAATCTCACCAATCCGGCGCTCGCTCTTGCCATCGAGCGACCGAATTTCGGCGACGGTGATTTCACTCTCGGTCAGGGTGCCTGTCTTGTCAAACACCACGTGGTCGATAGCGGACAGCTGTTCAATAAACTGCGCCGAGCTCACCAGCACGCCACTTCTGCGCAGCGCCAGCGTCCCCGCGGTCAGTGCGGCGGGTGTGGCCAGTGAAAGGGCGCAAGGGCAAGTGGCGACGAGCACCGACAACAGCACCCAAAGCACTTTTTCCGGCGCATGGAGATACCAATAAACGCCGACGCCGAGTGCCGCCAGCAGCACCAAGGCGACAAAATAGCTGGCCACCCGGTCGGCAATGGTAACGCTGCGCGGCTTGTCGGCGCCGGCGCGATCCAACAGCCTCTCCACCGCCGCCAAGCGGGTATTTTTGCCCACCGCCAGGGCCTGGATAAGCAAGCGGTTCTCGATATTACCGGTGCCGGCAAAGACTTCGCCGCCGGCGCGCAGCGGCCTGGGCGCGGATTCGCCGGTGAGCACGGACTCGTCGACACTGCTCGCGCCCTCCGCCACCCGGCCATCACAGGGCATCACGCCGCCGGCCGCAACGCAGATCCGATCGCCCACCCGCAAGGCCGCGAGGGGGATGGTTTCCACCTCCGCATCGCGCAGCCGGTCGACGGTGGTTGGCAATAGGCTCGCCACCCGTTCGGCCAGGAATGCGCTGCTCTGCCGAACCCGCATTTCCAAGTAGCGGCCCAGCAGCAGAAAGAAGGTGAACATGACGATGGAATCGAAGTAGACCGCACCGCTATTGCTCACCGTGGCATAGGCGCTTGCGCCGTAAGCCAGAGCGATCGCCAGGGCGACCGGAACGTCCATGGTCAGCTGGCGGTGGCTAATCGCGCGGCGAGCGTTGGCGAAAAAGGGCCAAGCGCTGAAAAACACCACCGGTGTCGCCACCAGTAAACTCACGCCGCGGAAAAACTGCCGCCACTGACCGTCCATGCCCTGGAAATCGCCGGCGTGCAGCGCTATGGCAAACATGCCCACTTGCATCATGCCAATGCCGGCGACACCGAGACGCATCAAGGCGCGGCGCGCTTCCCTGTGGCGCAGGCGCTGTTGTTCCGATTCGGTAAGCGGTGACGGTTGGTAGCCAACCGAATGGATGGCGGCAAAGAGTTCGCTCACGGGCAATTGCGATTTTTGCCACACGATGCGACAACGGTGGGTGGTGGCGTTGACGCTAACCTCGCGCACCGCCGCCAGGCGCCGCAAACGCTGCTCTATCAGCCAGGCGCAGGCGGCGCAGGAAATTCCGCCGATCGAAATCAAGGCTTCGTCGTCATCGGGCGTCAATCGGCTGACAAATGCCTCCTGCACCTCTGGGAGGTCGTATGCGGCGAAGTTTTTCGCCGGGGTATCGGCGGGCTTATTTTTGCTGTCGCGAAAGGCATAGAAATCCGCCAGGCCGCCTTCGATGATGGCGCTCGCCACGGCTTGGCAGCCGACACAGCAAAAGGCCCGCTCGACACCGGCGATCTCGCGCGTGTAGGCGCGCACGGCGGGCAAGCCACAATGAAAACAGGGCAGCATGGGCGATTACCTGAGTTCCACCCGGCGGCCGCGCGCAAAATCGACTTCGCCGTGCAAGCGCCACAGTTCGCCAGCGTCGTTGGCGGCCGTCAGGCGCAGGTACCAGCGACCTTCGAGCCCATGCGCGAGATCGGCGCGAAAGGTCTGCGGCAACATTCGCCGAAGCTCGACGCGCTGGTCGCGCGCCGCCTTCGCCGGATGAGAAATTAACAAGTTAAGCACTTCGGCCGGCGCCGCCTGGTTGAGCTGCAGGAAAACCTCCCCGCTGATCAGGTCGAATTCCAGCACGCCGGCGAGACCCAGTTTTGCGGCGTATTCTTCCGAGGTAAATTCCTGGGCCAACAGACGACCCTCCCGATAGTAATTATCGGACACCACGTCATCGGCATAAAACACCGCGATGCCCACCGTGGTCAGCGACGCGAGAATAACCACCAGCAAGGGGCTCATCACCAGCCAAAACCAGGGTTCGCGATACCAGACTTTGGATTGCGCCTGCAACATAAATTTACCTCCTCGCCGGTCCCATAAAGTTGGTTTCCTCCATCGCCGCGATGCGCGCGTCGGATGTTGACTCGACGCGCACGTAAATCGCGGCCTTTTCCGCGTCGAATTGATCGCGCGGCACGGAGACGCGCAGCGGCAGTGAAAAGACCTCGCCTTCGAGCACCTCAAACACGCGCAGGTTACTCGTGGTAAACGGGTAATCCCCCTCCACACGGACGCGATATTGATGCGGCCGCCGGTCTTTGTTGCTAATTTTCAGGGTATAGACGTTCTGCACCATGTCCCCGGAAATGCGGTACATGCGCGCGCCGCGATCGCGCAACACGTCGACCTCGAGCGGCGTGCGGGTCAGCACCGCATAGGCGAAAGCACCCACCATGACCGTCACCGCGAGGGAATAAGCGAACAGGCGGCCACGCACAAACTGAGTGTGCCCGGTGGTGAGTTCATCTTCCGATGTAAAGCGAATCAGTCCGCGCGGATAGGCCATTTTGTCCATCACCGCGTTGCAGGCATCCACGCACAGGCCGCAGTTGATGCATTCGTACTGCAAGCCATCGCGAATATCGATATCCACCGGGCACACCTGCACACACCAGGAACAATCGATGCAATCGCCCAGGCCACGCGCTTGGGCGTCCTCCCCCGGTTTTCTCGGCCCGCGCCGCTCGCCGCGTTTTGCATCGTAGTGCACGGCCAGGGTGTCGCGATCGTACATCACCGATTGAAAGCGCGCGTAGGGACACATATATTTGCACACCTGCTCGCGCATCCAGCCGGCGTTTAAATAGGTCATGCCGGTGAAAAACGCTGTCCAAAACGCCGCCGCCGGGTGGGCGTCGATTCTAACCATGCCGCCGGCGTCGCGGTAGGGCAAAAGGCCGAGCAGCAGTTCCCGAATCGGCACAAAATAGCCGATAAAGGTGGCGCCGGTAATAAAGGCAATGAATAGCCAAACGCCGTGTTTAGCGCCCTTGCGATAACACTTTTCCAGATTCCAGTTCTGCCGGTCCAGCCGCATCTGACGGTTGCGGTCGCCCTCAAAAAAATGCTCCACCGCGATAAACATCAGCGTCCAGACGGTTTGCGGGCAGGTAAATCCGCACCACACGCGACCCAGCAATACGGTGACGGTAAACAGGGCAAAGGCGGAGATAATCAGCAACCAGGCCAGCAACATAAAATCCTGCGGCCAGAAGGTCAGCCACAATACGTGAAACTGACGGGCGGGCAGATCAAACAGCACCGCCGGGCGGTCGTCTATCACCAACCAGGGCAAAAAGAGATAGCCGGCAATCAGAGGCAGACCGGTATAGCGGCGAATGCTCTGGTAAAAGCCGGAGATCTTGCGGGTATAGATCTTGTCCTCTGACTCGTAGAGGTTGACGTAACGTATGCCCTCGTCCGCTTCGGTCCGCTCTTCTTCCGTCACACCGACCTCGCCCGCTACTCGTAATCAAATGAAAGTGAATACACATAAGCGGTTAGCAGATGAATTTTTTCTTCCCGCAACAATTCCTTTTGCGCCGGCATTTCGTTGGCCAAGCCGTTGCGCAAGGCGTGCAGGATCGCCTCCCGCGAGCCGTCGTAGAGCCAGATGGAATCCGTTAAATTGGGCGCGCCAATGGCGTGCATGCCCTTGCCTTCGGGACCGTGGCAGGCCGCACAGTTTTGCGCAAACAAAGGTTCTCCGAGCGCAGCGGCGGCGGGCTGGTAGTCCTGACCGGAAATTTGCAACACGTACTCGGTGATATGAGCAATGTTTTCCTCGCCCAAGATCGGCCCCCAGGCGGGCATGTTGCCGGCGCGGCCGTCGACCAAGGTGCTTCTGATGGCCTCCGGCGAACCGCCGTACAGCCAATCGTTATCGGTCAGGTTGGGAATGCCGAAATTGCCACCGCCGTCGGCACCGTGGCATACCGCACAATTGTTGGCGAACAGTCGCACGCCCATTTTCATCGCCCGGTTGTCGTGAATCAATTCCTCCACCGGCATCTGGGAAAATATATCGTAACTGCGCGCGTATTGCTCGAGGGCCTTTTCCTGGTTGGCGGCCAGCTCTTTGTGCGAGGTCCAACCGCCGATGCCGCGCCATACGCCGGGAAACCAGATCATGTAAACAATGGCAAAAATCAGGCTGTACAAAAACAGCTGGAACCACCATTTCGGCAGCGGATTATCGTATTCTTCAATGCCGTCGTGGCTGTGTCCGGTGGTCCTGTTTTCCGGATCGACGTCATCGCGCACAGCGACCTTTCTGTTCGCCAACAGCACCCACAGGACCAGCGCGAGCGAAACCGCGGTGAGCACAAAGACCCAAAGACTCCAAAAGCTACTCATCATTTATCCCGCCTTGTCGCCGTTGCGATCTGGTTCTGGTTTTGCCTTCGGTTCGTCGGCAAAGGGCAACTGGGCAGCCTGTTTGAATCTCGCCTTGCGCTTGGGGGAAAACGCCCACCAGCAGACGCCGATAAAAGCCACCGTCACCAACACCGTCGACAGCGCGCGCAGACTATTGATATCCACAAGACCTCCTCAACGTTTGTATTTTTTCAAGGTGCCGAGCTGCTGCAGGTAGGCCACCAGGGCGTCCACTTCCGCCACCCCCTCGACCGCGTCGGCCGCGCCGGCGATATCCTCGTCGCTGTAGGGCACGCCCACCGCGCGCAGGGCCCGCATTTTGGCGGCCGTATCGGCGCCGTCTAGGGTGGCGTCAAACAGCCAGGGGAAGGCGGGCATATTGGAGTTGGGCACCACATTGCGCGGGTTGTACAGATGCGCTTTTTGCCAACTGTCGCTGTAGCGCTTACCCACCCGCGCCAGATCGGGGCCGGTGCGTTTTGAACCCCACAAGAAAGGGTGATCGTACACCGATTCGCCGGCCACCGAATAATGGCCGTAGCGCTCGACCTCGGCCCGCAGCGGGCGCACCATTTGCGTGTGGCAGACGTGACAGCCCTCGCGGATATAGATATCGCGCCCCTCCAGCTCAAGCGCCGGTAGCGGCTTTAGGCCAGCGATTGGTTGGGTGGTTTGCGGCTGAAAGAATTGCGGCACAATTTCCACCAACCCACCAAAACTGATCGCAAACACCACCAGGATCAGCATCAGGCCGAGATTTTTCTCTACCATGTCGTGATTTTTCACCTTTGCTCCTCCCCTACACCATCTGCGGCTGCGCCGCGGGCTCTTCCCGCTCTTCCCAGTACACGGTTTTGAACGCGTTGTAGGCCATCAATAACATCCCGAGCAAGAAGAACGTACCCCCCAAAAAGCGGACGAAGTACCCGGGGTAACTGGCCTCAACCGACTCGACAAAACTGTAAGTCAAACTGCCATCGCGGTTAAAGGCCCGCCACATCAAGCCCTGCAGAATGCCGTTGACCCACATGGAGGCGATGTAGAGCACCGTGCCAATAGTGGCCAGCCAGAAATGCGCGTTAATCAACGGCAGGCTCCACATTTGGCGGCGATTGAACAGCACCGGCAGCAGGTGGTAAACCGCGCCGATGGAGATCATCGCCACCCAGCCCAGCGCCCCGGAATGCACGTGGCCGATAGTCCAATCGGTATTGTGGGACAGGGCATTGACGGTCTTGATCGACATCATCGGCCCCTCAAAGGTCGACATGCCATAAAACGACAGCGACACCACCAAAAAGCGCAACGTCGGGTCGGTGCGCAGCTTATGCCAAGCACCGGACAGCGTCATAATGCCGTTGATCATGCCGCCCCAGCTCGGCGCCAGCAGCACCAGCGACATCACCATACCCAGGGTCTGGGTCCAATCCGGCAGGGCCGAATAATGCAGGTGGTGCGGCCCCGCCCAGATATACACAGAAATCAGCGCCCAGAAGTGCACGATGGAGAGCTGGTAGGAATACACCGGGCGCTCCGCCTGCTTGGGCACAAAGTAGTACATGATGCCAAGAAAGCCCGCGGTCAGGAAAAACCCGACCGCATTGTGTCCATACCACCATTGAATCATGGCGTCTGTGGCGCCGCTGTAGACCGAATAGGATTTAAATAGCGACACCGGCACCGCCATGCTGTTGACCACATGCAGTACGGCCACGGTAACGATAAAAGCGCCAAAGAACCAGTTGGCAACATAGATGTGCGGCGTTTGACGCTTGAGTATGGTGCCAAAAAACACCAGAGCGTAGCTCACCCACACCAAGGTGATCAATATGTCGATCGGCCATTCGAGTTCAGCGTACTCTTTGGCGCTGGTATAGCCCAGCGGCAGAGTGATGGCTGCCGCGACAATCACCGCCTGCCAGCCCCAAAAAGTAAACGCGATCAAAGGGCCGCCGAACAGGCGCGCCTGACAGGTGCGCTGCACCACGTAGTAAGAAGTCGCAAACAAGGCGCAGCCACCGAAGGCGAAGATGACCGCGTTGGTGTGCAGCGGACGCAGACGCCCGAAATGCGAATAGGGCTGCAGGATATCGTTCAACTGCGGCCAGTACATTTGCGCGGCGAGCAATACGCCGACGCCCATGCCGACGATGCCCCAGACAATGGTCATAATGGTGAATTGGCGCACAACTTTATAGTTGTACGCCGGCAGCCCCGCCGCCGGTGTGGATTCGGCACTCATAGTTGCTTCCCGTTGTTGGCTTCTTCTTATGCGGCGGACCGCTTACCGCGCCGTTGATATGAGCGCACATGCCTGCCAGCCCTAGAGCAGGTGGCAGAAATTATAGTGAGAAAGCGGCTTTGCGATTTGATCAGTATCAAGCGCGACAAATGCGGGCTAGACGCGCCCTTTTTGCGCCGCGATGCGCATGCGTAGCGCGTTGAGTTTGATAAAACCTTCAGCGTCTTTTTGATCATAGGCGCCGGCGTCGTCTTCAAAGGTGGCGATTTTTTCGTCGAACAGACTCTGTGCTGACTTTCTGCCAACGACCGTGGCAGCCCCCTTGTACAGTTTCATCCGCACATCACCATTGACGACGCTCTGCGATTCGTCGATGGCGGCCTGCAGCATTTTTCTTTCCGGGCTCCACCAGTAGCCGTTATAAACCAGCTCGGCGTACTTGGGCATGAGTGAATCTTTCAGATGGGCGACCTCACGGTCCAGCGTAATGGACTCAATCGCGCGATGCGCCGGTAGCAAAATGGTGCCGCCGGGCGTTTCGTAACAACCGCGGGATTTCATGCCCACGTAGCGGTTTTCGACGATGTCCAGACGGCCGATGCCGTGTGCGCCGCCTTTGGTGTTCAACGTTGCCAAAAGCGTCGCCGGCGACATCACTTCGCCGTTCAGCGCCACCGGATCGCCATTTTTAAACGAGATTTCGAGATATTCGGGAGTATCGGGCGCCTTTTCCGGCGCTACCGACCAGCGCCACATATCTTCTTCCGCCTCGGTCCACGGATCTTCCAGTATGCCGCCTTCATAGGAAATGTGCAGCAAATTGGCGTCCATCGAGTAGGGAGATTTCTTCTTCGCCTTGGCGTAATCCACCGGAATATTGTGCTCGCCACAGTAGGCCATCAGGGTTTCGCGCGAGGTCAAATCCCACTCGCGCCAAGGCGCGATCACTTTGATGCCGGGCTTTAAGGCGTAGGCGCCCAGCTCAAAGCGCACCTGATCGTTACCCTTGCCAGTAGCGCCGTGGGAGACGGCGTCGGCCCCGGTTTCATTGGCGATCTCGATCAGGCGCTTGGCGATCAGCGGGCGCGCAATAGAGGTGCCCAGTAGGTATTCGCCCTCATAAATAGCATTGGCGCGAAACATGGGAAAGACGAAATCGCGTACGAATTCTTCACGCAGATCGTCGATGTAGATCTCTTTCACCCCCAAAGCCTGTGCCTTGGCACGCGCCGGCGCAACTTCCTCGCCCTGCCCGATGTCGGCGGTGAAGGTGACTACCTCGCAAGCGTAGGTCTCCTGCAGCCAGCGTACGATAACGGAGGTGTCGAGGCCGCCTGAGTAGGCCAGCACGACTTTTTTAATCGGCGGTGACATAGGGACTCCTTGCATCGGGGGTGAAGACAATGCCCGCATACGCGAGGCTGCGGATTTTAGCGCTATTTGTCCGTGATGAACAGCGGTGTCGAGGGGCGAGGTGATGCCGCCGACACCTGGGCGGGTTTCACACGCAGGCGGGGTGCGATTTTTTTGTTCAATACGTCTAAATGTAACTACCGGTTACATAGAGAATGGATTGGGAGCCTAACAAATGAATGGGAAAAAAATTGTTTCCTTACATGCGGTGTTAATCCCCTTGTGCGCGGCGTTAAGTTCCAATTTAGTGGTTGCCGACGGTTTCTCCTACGATTTAGAAGAGAAGATCCAATCGGCGATGGTGGGTCGCGGCGCTTCCCGCGGGAGAACTGGCGCAAGATGGGAGGGAGAAAACTGCGTTAAATCGCGCGTGCTGCGGAAAATCGTTGATCGTGTGTATAACAAGCCCGTGACGAGCCCGGTCACGGGAATAACTGCGCCGATGGCGCCGGGATTTTCAGTGGCAATTCGTTCCCCGGAATGCGGCGAGTTCACCTACGCCGTTGGCCACCGCGATATTGCCGCCCGAAAACGCCTGACAGTCAACACGCCTATGTGGTCCGGCAGTATGACCAAGCTGCTTGCCTCTGCCTTGACGCTACGTCTGATCGAAGAAAATTATTTTGGTAATACCAACGTCAATGACGTGCTCAATACCAAAGTCGATGAATGGCTGACGTTGGAACAGATTCACGCGCTGAAAGTGGGCAATGATCTAGCTACCCCGCTTTGTGTCGAAGATGCAAGTGGCCCAAATTTACGCACATCCTTTCTACAAGGGAGAGATGCGCCCATCTTCAATCTGGTGCCTATTTTTTGTCCCGATTTATCGCAAATCAGTTTGCGCGAGTTGCTAAACGCCAACCACGGCATGATTGACTTTGTTGCCGAGGAGATCAATTTTACGCTGGGCCTTCCACGCATCAATGATTTGCTTTTTGATAAAGCTCTCATCGCCTTGGGGGATGATCCAGCGGGTTTGTTACAACGACCAGACGCGATGGAAAATGGGTTTGATTTTCTCAGGATTGCCGGCATTGCCAAGTATCCCGGAGCGACCATTGGCGGCACGACATTTGTCGATACTGAGACTAGCCTCGGCAACACGGGTTACCAATTGGTGGGCATTATCCTGGAGAACCTGACAGGAGAGAGCCTGACCCGGCTTTTCTATAAATTTTTAGTGGCGCCTCTGGGTTTGGATCCCATTATTTTTCCAGCGGTGACGCCCGAACTGCATCCAATTTGCGAATGGTTGATTGAGCGTTATCCCGAGAAAGAACGGCACATTGCCAAAAAGTGCCGTAATAGTAGCTACGCAAAAGCACATCGCCGTTTGACCCTTGGCTACATTGAAGAACTACCTGCGCAGGTATATGAGACGGTGGCTCAGAATGGGCATCCATTAGTGGACAACAAGCAACTTGCTGATGGCCGCATCGAGTTTATTGCGGGTTTCGGAGCAGCCGGCGGAAGTGCTACCACGCCGCTGAGCTATGCAAAATTCCTGGATGCCTTTGTTAACGGCGATTTATTGAGCGAACAAAGCAAAGATGAACTTTTTGGCCCATTGGACAATGACCCCTCGACTCCGGGTTCTCGCTATTCGCTCGAGGTGACTCCCGGTGTGCCGTCAGGCATTAGTTATTCTCTGGGAGTCATTATCAACGAGCCTGGCCATATACCGGAAGCGCCGGAGGTCACTCGCTTTAGCCACAACGGTGGTACCGCTGCGGGTGTTTGTTCAAACTTTGTGTTTGAGGAGCCCAGCAAACCGTCGATCACCGGAGTTATTTGTATGAATGGTTTCCTATTCAGCGCATTTGCCGCTGGAGCTGAGCCGGAGGCATTGACAAAGGAGCTATTTTTAGCAATTCGGAATAATGACAGCGGTGGCAATGTAAGTTACGATGACTTTTGCCGCGCAGCCGGAATTTCTCGGAAAGACCAGAGCATTGCCAACACTTACGACACCGACCTGGAGGACCATGGCAACCCAGCATCCCAACAACACTGAGCATGCGCACTATCTCGACTACCACTACCGGGAATTGGTCCGTCTAAGTGAGATCCAAAACAGCCACCTAAACCACGCCTTCGCCAACTTCAAATTGTTTGGCGCGGTGGGCGCCATGTTGGCCTGGAAACCACTGACGGCGGTGTTCATCGAGCAGGCGCGGCCACTGATGTTGCTGATCGGTTTTGTCGCGCTGCTGTTTGTGGCGCTGCTGATCCTATTTTATGATTTTATGCGCCAGTCGATCATGCTCTTTTATACCGAGCAGGTCAAACACCACGAAGCCGTGCTGCGTCAGGCGCTGCAACTAGGCGATGAACGAAGCTTCGCGGTGGCGAGCCAGTGGAAACCCTGGGCAAAGAAAGTCCATGAGCCCATCGCCGTGCGTTTTTTCGCTTATCTATACCTTTTAATGATTGCCTTTCCCACGGCAGTGTTCTTTGCCTCCGGGGAAAATTACCACGCCCTGGCCTACCTGGCGATCGCCGTGGTATTAATTGGCGTGCACGCGTGCATGACCGCCGTCATTATCCGCCAGGTTGATTTGACTACCGGTTAACCCGTGTACGACAACCTATTAACCCGGCATAAACGCATGTCAGGCTAATAGCTCGCGCCATCGGCATACCGAAACGCGGATCGGGCAAAACGGATTTACCCGTGTATCTGCCCCCTGATATACTCCAACCACCTGAAAAAAAATCCATCGCGCTCATATTCACCCATATGGGTCCGCGGTTACCGCAGGCGCAGCCCGTGAAGGGAGTAGTTGCAATCGGGAATAACGGCGTTAAAACTCTTATTGACGTGGGGAAGGAAGTTAATAACCTATATTAACAATCTATAATTGTGCAGCGATCCACTATAGTGCAGCAACCCACCCATATGCCCATATCCCATATATGGAAAGGCGTTAACACACTGCACGAACTTAATTGTATAGCCGTGATTAAATAAAGACATTTTTATTTTCGGACGCTCAGGACTTATGAATGTGGATTTCGCACGATCACGTTGTCGCTATGGTTTCCCCGCGCGACCGGCAGTCCCGTTATCTTTATTGATGTTTTTGCTCGCTGTTTTGCGCAGCGAATGCATGGCGTCACCGCCGCGCGGCTCCGTTGCCCACATCCCGGTAGCGGAAATTTCCAATCTCAATATCGCCATTGCAAAATCTAGCCTACCCTACGCGTTGAATATCGCCATCGCACCCGGCGAGTATCCCGTGCTGGTGCGAGTGAATGAAAGCGCTGTCGATGTTGCGCTGACATTGCTTAACGACAGCGGGGCCCCGGTCAAGACGCGCAATCACAATAACTACGTCGAGGGAGATGAAGGGCTGCTCATCTCGATGCACGAGTGTGGTGCATGCCGTGTGCTGATAACTCCGATCGCCAACGTTTCGCCGGACGCCTCTCTCAATGTGCGGGTGAATAGACTAGATGCCATCACCTCGCAGGAGCAGCTGCTGGCGCAGGCCTTGCTATTCGATCCCGACGGGCCCTTTGGTTGCCGCACCTGCGAAGACTGGGAAGCCTATGCAAACGCTGCGCAATTGTGGCGGGCGACGGAGGACTACGGGCAAGCCTCAGTGGCGACACTAAGCGCCGCCTACAGCCTAATGGAACATGGCAAGTTTCTGGCCGCGCAGCAACACCTTGCCTCGCTGATCCACGACGCGGGGCAACACTCCGATCACCGGGTTCGTGCGTGGGCGGCCGTCCATTGCGGTTTTGTTCATTATCGCCTCGGCAATCTCGACAACGCCCTGGCCTGTCTCGACCAAGCGGCGGAACTTGCCAGGGGCCACTGGCTTATCAACGCTTACCGTGAGTTTTACCAAGGACTTATTCAACTAACACGGGAAAACTTCAACGCGTCAAAAGAGCACATGCGCCAAGCGCTTGGCCTGTTTAAACGCAACAACTCGTTAGAGGGGGTTGTAATGGCCCTCGACGGCCTGGGATTACTGGCGCAATTTCAAGGCGACTATCAGCGCGCCCTGCCCTACCACCTGGCGTCCAATTTGCTGCTACCCGCGGCGGGCTTGGAAAAGCGCGACTCCATGTCCAACTATTACCTCGCCAATGTCCACCTGCGACTGAGCAACTACGATCTGGCCGCAGTCCATGCCAACCTCGCTTTGCTTCACGCCGAACAGGCCGGCAGTTTATTTTGGCAGGCAAGCGCCTACTACCGACGGGCCCGGATTTACCGAAGTTTTGGATTATTGGCTGCGGCGCGGGAAGATTTGTTAAACGCGGTGCAATATTTCACCGCGTTTGGTTCAATTGCCGATATTTCCGATTCCCGCTACGAATTGGCGATGGTTTATATCGCGCTGGGCGACTATAGCAACGCGCTGTCGCACCTGAACGAGGTGGTCGCCTTGGAAAAACAAGTGGGCCGGCGGGGAGACATCGCCTTTGCCAAACACGCCATGGCAAGCGCCCATGTGAAAGAGCACGAATATGCACAAGCGCTCGCCGCCGCAGAGCAGGCGCTGGCAACGATAGCGGGCCCCAACGCCTATCTTCGCAGCGTGATTGTCAGCCAGCTCGGTGAAATCCATACCCGCACGGCATCTTATAAGGCGGCCGAACACTATCTGGCACAGGCAGTATCCCTGCAAGAGGATATGGAAGACAGTTTAAATTACCTTACGACGCAAGCGCGATTGGCGGACTTGCAGAATCAGACGGGGCAACGCCAGGCGGCCATCGACAACTACAAGGCGCTGATTTCCGGCATCGAAGCCGAACGCTCCAGGATAGAGGATACCGAACTGCGGCGCGGTTTTCTGAGCCTGCAGGCACGCGTGTATCATGCCTACATAACGTTACTCAATGAACTTGACCTGGAGCCGACGGCTAAAAATCAACAGACGCTGGCGCTTGCCGAGGCCCTGCACGCACGCACCTTGCTCGATGAGTTCAACGAGATACGCAATCACCAGCGCAAGCGCATGGGCAAGGTGAACAACCTGCGGCAATACGGCCACGAACTGCGTGCGCTGGCGAATTTATATAAGCAGCAGGCATTTGACAAGAGCGGGCGCAACGAACATTTGTTTTCCGCGCTGGAAAACCACATTGAATCTTTGCTTGCCCTCCCGCCGTCGACACGCCTTGAACACGCCGCCGCGACCGCCCCGCCTTTTTCGCCGACCGACGCCCACACATATCAGTCTTTGTTGACTGAAGACGAGTTGGCGCTGGTGTTTCTCGTCGGCGAAAAACACAGCTGGCTGTGGCTTCTGGCACGTGACAGGCTGGACGTGAAAAAGCTTCCTCCGGGAGATGAACTTGAATTCGAGGTTAACGAGGCGATCAAGCTTATCGGTCCGCGCTCGCAGCGCCAATCGTTACACACCAGCCGCAAGCGCCAGAAAGAGGCGTTGGCAAAAATCGCCGCGCGTATTTTTGGCGGCCATTTTTCCACCCTCGCACGCTACCGGCACATTCTGGTGATTCCGGACGGCCCACTGGCCAACCTACCCTTGTCGACGTTGGTCTATCCACAATCCCAAAACTGGTTTGTGGAATCACACAACATTTATTACGCACCCTCGCTTTCAGTGCTCGCCAAGCTAAGGACGCAACCGCAAAAACCGCGTCAGCAACAGGGAACTAAAGCCCTGGTCGTCACTGATCCGGACTATGCCAATACCGTCGATCCACGGCTCAAGGTGTCGGGGCTGCCACGGCTATGGTATTCCCAGCGGGAAGCAGAAACCCTGGACGCCCTGCTACCCGATAGCACGATAATCAATCAACGCAGGGCCACGAAAAAACATATTCTCGGGCACCCACTGGCGCAGTATTCAGTTTTACACTTCGCCGCCCATGGCTATTCGCATCCCAGCGACGCGAAGCTGTCCTCCCTGTATTTATCGACCGGCGAGACCGATACGGAGGGCGAGGCCTATATCAGCGCCGCCGAAATTGCCGACCTTACGCTGCGGGCCGACCTGGTCACACTGAGCGCCTGCGATACGGCCCTGGGCAAATACATAGCTGGAGATGGCATCTTGGGGCTGAGCCGAGCGTTTTTTCACGCCGGGTCGGCCAGAGTGCTCGCCAGCCTGTGGCCGGTCAACGATCGCGCCACCGCCGAACTCATGCGGCGATTTTATCAAGCAATGTTTGGTGAAACGCGCCTCGGTCCGGCCGCTGCACTGACCCGGGCAAAGCTGGATATGGCGACATCACCGGATTGGCAGGATCCCTACCACTGGGCGGGGTTTATTTTGCAGGGGGAGGGGAACGACTGGCGTGAATGAAAAATCGACCGAAAGCGACGCACAACACCTAGTGGGCAGGATACTCAATGGCGATCAATACGCTGAGACCGAGATGGTGCAAAGTTATCAGCACAGCCTGATCTACCTGCTGCGGCGACGGTGTCAGGACACTGACACAGCGGATGACATCGCGCAGGAAACATGGCGCGTGGTGATCGAGAAAATAAGGGCGGGCGACCTGCGAGATCCGAAGAAACTCGCGGCTTTTATTCTCCAGACGGGCAAGAATCAACTATTGATGCGCTATCGGCGTAGCAGGCAACATACCGATGGCGACGATCTCGACAACTTGCCGTCGCAATACCCTACGCCCGGCACGAATCTGGAAAACCATGAACGCAAGCGCCTGGTTGGGCAAGTATTGAGCCAGTTAACAGCCGCGCGGGACCGGGAAATTCTACTGCGCTTTTACCTGGCGGAGGAGGACAAGGAACGCATATGTGAGGAACTAGGCGTCTCCAGCCTCCACTTCAACCGCATTTTATTCCGCGCTCGCCAGCGGTTCGGTGAGCTTTGGCGCAAACACAACGATGGCGAAACCCACCTTTGACTTGAAAACCCTGCATTGGATGCAACTAATTACTTTTTGTATGCCAAATTTTCACTTTGGGTGGGTCATTTCAGCCATCATCCGCACTATAGCTAAACAAGGAAGATTAAACTGGAGGTTTTGTTTTGGATAGAGACGATATTTACGAAAAACAAATCGTCGAGCGATACGTACTCGGGCGCCTGAATGACAAAGAGACCGAGGAATTTGAAGCGTATTGCCTGGAACACCCGGAATGCCTGGAAGAGATAAACGATACTGAAGGCTTTTTGCTCGGTCTGAAGGCCTACGCCGCGGAGGAGACCATACACCGCGCGGCCGGGCCGCGACCCTCGGTCATCACGCGACTCAATGACTGGTTGGACCGGTTTATTCCTCAACCGGCGCTGGCCTTTACGCTACTGGCGCTGGTGGCGCCTGTGGGCCTTATAGTGGGGGGCAATGACGGCGCCGGCCCCGCCATAGACGACGGGCAAATCGGCATGACCAGCGAAATCCTCGACCTGGGAGGAGGCACGCGGTCGGCATTTGGCATGGCGCCTGAAAATAGCGCCGCGGCTAACGCCGAAACCGCCAGTCTGCTCGTTTTCAGAGTCTTTTTACCCATCGACGCAGAACAGGGACAGCGGTTTGCTTTCTACCTTTATGATCGGGAAAAAAATCTGCTTTGGCAATCCGAAAAGATCAGCGCCAGCTCCACCGGCGACCACCTGGCGATCGCCTTTGCCAAGGATTTCCTGTCCGTCGGCACTTACAGCTACGAGGTCAAAACCCACGCACAAGCATACGGAAAACTGGAGAAGATCCTCGACGGGACTTTTGAAATGCGATAGCAATTGGCCAGATGTAAAAATTTTTTTTACATTCGTGAGATAACCGCAGACTTTCCTGCACTATTAAAGCAAAACCGGCAACAAAGAGAATTAAAAATGCCCATTGCACAATCTTTTATCAACCATCTACCAAGTAAAAAATTATTGCTTGAGACATGTTACACAACGTGCTGGATCGTCCCCGGGTATTCGAACATCCAGCTAAAAATTGCCCCAGGCAATGGAAGCTTCGATTTGTTCATCTGGTCGGACGCGACGGTCAGAAAGTTGCCCTTTGCCTCCAGCGGCGTTCGTAGCATTGATGAGATATATGAAGGTTACTGGCTTTTAAGATACGACTTTGAGTGCAAGACGGATCCCATCGACAATGTCGTGTCACAATTTCAGATAGAGGTAGCAATGTTTTTGCGTGACAATCTGCAAGACGCAAAGAACGAACCGACACCATTGACATCGACGAATATCGCTTTTCAGTTTAGCGTGAAGAACCTTGATGACGCATATCTAGTGGGAGGCGGCACGGGACCCAAAGATTACTATTAGGGAAACTTTGACGTAATCAGGGTTTCCCGCAACACAGGGATGTGCTGGGATTTTCGATGACGCTACGTCATTGAAAATACGAGAAAATAAAAATCACACGTTTTTATTTTCGACCTCTGAAAAGGGTGACAATTAAATAGGTCAGGACGACCTATTTAATTTCCAGGTTAATAGTAACTGACAGGCTGTTGAGAAAACGGAGTTTTTCCGTGGCCTGCCACCGATACAGGGAGGTATCGGTACAATCAAAGGCTCACCAGCCTTTGATGTCGTCCGAAAAGTAAAAGTTACGTTTTTACTTTTCACACGTTGGGGAAGGCGGGAAGCCTTTTCCAACGACTTTTACCACCGGCGGGCATTATGCCGGGCTAGCAGGCCGTTGAAAAACTATGTTTTTCGGTAGCCTGCCTCGATACAGGGATGTATCGACACAACCGAAGGCTGCTGAGCCTTTGATTGTGCGACAAAAGTAAAAATCGCGCATTCTACTTTTCGCAAGTTGAAAAAGGCAGGGATTGCACCTCACCAGCCGCTGGTATCAAACCAGTGCATGCCCTTTGACATCACACAGTTTCTCACACTGTGCTGCATTTTAGGGGGGGGACGATGGACAAGTGTATCAGGACGACATACTTGTCCACCAAGTTGATAGCTTCGGCACGGAAGCTCATTAACAATGCAGTATCAGGGAGTTTTTGTTGAAGGGACACAAATTTAAAGGAGCACTATAGCAGGGATGCTGCCCATGATTTTAATAAATCTTTCAAAGGGCTTTATAAAGGCAAGAAAAATGACCACCTACGCTTTTTCCACAATTAACCTACTCCGATGGCTGCAAGACAACCTAAATAACATTTTCAAAACATTTTCCCGCGGACCCGACGGACCGAAAGACGAAGATGAAGCCGATAAACCTCGGCACGGTTCGGTTACCAGTGACTATATCAAGCTGCTTGACGAGTACGCCGAACCGGTTGCGGAAGAAAAACTGGAGGCACTGGCCGGTCTAATGGGCCCTGCCGACAATCCCAACTCTGATATTCCCGCAGGCTACACCTATTTCGGCCAGTTTATCAGCCACGATATCACCTTTAGCCAGGCCGAAGGCCACAACGCTAGATCTCCAATACTGGACCTGGACAGCATGTACGGCGCGGGGCCGAGCGACGACTCGTGTTTGTACCGCAAAACAAACGGAGATTCGTACTTATTTATCACCGGCAATGCCAACAACCGGCATGGAGACCTGTACCGCGACTGCTACGGCAGGGCCCTGATTCCCGACCATAGAAATGATGACAATATTGTCATCGCATCATTACATCTGTTGTTGCAAAAATTTCACAATAGGCTGGTCACAGATAAGGGCCTTAGCTTCGAAAAGGCAAAGCAGACCGTCATCTGGCACTATCAGTCGGCGGTGCTAAATGATTTTCTGGTGAAAATCGTCGGTCAGAAAATGGTTGAACAGATACTAAATGGCGGTAGGGCACTCTATTTACCCGAAAAAGTGGGAAGAATATTTATTCCCACCGAGTTCGCCGGCGCCTGCTTTCGCTTCGGTCACAGCATGGTCAGAGAAAGGTACAGCTTCAACGAAACATTCGACGACGTCAATGCCAGACCCAACCTGTTCTTTGGTTTCCCTGGCGGCAGGCCAACGCCGCAGGGCCACCAAATCACCGAGATCTGGAGCCTGCAAGGTAACGGCAACAGTTTGAGACGATTTTTCGCGACCGACATGTGGGCGGCGAACGACGTGGATAACTCGTCGGGCAAAATCGACAGCAAACTGCCCTTCGTCCTTTTCAAACTTCCCGTGCCAACGCGCGAAAACAACGTCTTAGCGTCACGCAATTTGAAAAAGGGCCAGGCCCTACAACTGGCAAGTGGCCAACAGTTGGCGAAATTCATGCTCGAGAAGCGCATTGATGTCACTCCTCTGAAGGCGTGTCAGATAGCGCTGCCCCGCATGCCCGAAGAGTTTATCGACAACACCCCCCTGTGGTTCTATGTACTGCGGGAAGCCGAAATCCAGGAAGACGGCCGGCGGCTGGGCAAGCTCGGCGGTCGCATTGTTGCGGAAACCCTGGTTGGATTGCTCCAACTCGACAAGGGCTCGTACCTCAACAACCGCGAGTGGCCTTTCACAATCCCCGGCGTTGAAGGCAAGTCGGTATCCATGCTCAACATCATCGACTTCGTCGACGCACCGCAATATTATGCCAAGAGGGAACTCTACTAACTTTTTGGGGGTCAGGTCTTTGATTTATGATCCTCGATGATTCCACCAACAATGAAACAGCACAGCTGAATTCAATATCAAAGACCTGACCCCTAAGTTGTACCCCCAAGCTCGCAAGTTCGTTATCACACCAATCAAACAAAGGTAATCGACATGCGAAATCGACGCAGCGCCGCGAGAAAGAATACCAGGCCGATCATGGCAATGGCCACGACTTCGCGCCAAACCGTCGACATACCACCGCCGCGATAAAGTACCGTTTGCGAAAAACTGACAAAATGCGTGGACGGAGAGAGCTGCATCACCTGTTGTAACCACGCCGGAATACTTTCCAATGGCGTGGTGGCGCCGGACAGTAAGTTCATAACAATGAAAACTGGAAACGCAAGCAGGCCGAACTGCGGCATGGAGCGCGCCAGCGTCGCCAGAAAAATGCCCAGCGCGGTAACGGCGAACAAATAGCAAACGAGCCCGAGTGCGAATAAGGGCAGGGATCCGCTGACGGGCACCTGAAGTGCGCCACGCACGACAAGCTGCAGCGACAGCAGCGTGGCAACAATAATGACCAGGGCGCTCGCCCACACCTTGGCCAGCATAATCTCCACCGGCCGCAGGGGCATCACCAGCAAGTGTTCGACAGTACCGTGTTCGCGCTCGCGAATCAGCGCCGCACCAGTGAGAATAATCGACATAATAGTTATCATATTAATCAATTGTGCCACACCCAAAAACCAGGTCGAATTAAGGTTGGGATTAAACTCCGCGCGCACCACCAACTCCAACGGCGGCAAATCTGCCAGCGAGTACCGGGTAAAATTTTCGATCTCGTCGCCGATAATGCGCTGCAAATAGCTCGCACCCACCCCTGCCTGCGTCATCGCGGTGGCATCGACGTTGATTTGGATCGCCGGCCGGCGGTCGGCCAGCAAATCCGCCTCAAACGACGGTGGAATATCGATGACGAAGGTGTAGCGCCCAAAATCCATAGACCGGTCGATGTCACCGGCACTGATCAGAGCAGGTGTTTGGAAAAATGGCGGCAACAGCGCGTCGCGCAGGCGCTGCGATAATTGCGAACGGTCTTCATCGACAATAGCCACCGAGGCGTTGCGCAATTCGGTCAGCGCATTTTTGGAGGGAATAAAAATCGCGAGACTGAAAGTATAGAAAATAAGAATCACCATCACCCGATCGCGGCGCAGACTAAATAACTCTTTGAGCCCCAGGCGCAGGATATTGCGCAGCGTTTGGCGCATTCACAGCTCCTGTTCTTTAAGCAGCATCACGCTCAGGCACAAAAACACGGTGATAAACAGGGCGATGATAGCGTAATTGGGCAAGAAAGCGGCAAAATCCAGGGCCTTGGTCATGGAGCCCACGGCAATCTGTTGGTAATAGCCACTGGGAAAACCGTAGCCCATGTATTTACCGCCGCCCTCGATGGACGACACCGGGGACATGAAGCCGGAAAAATTAATGGTGGGCACCACGCACAAAATGGCCGCGGCAAAAATGGCGGCGATCTGCGATTTGACAAAGGTCGATACCAAAAGCCCGAAACCGGTACTGGCCACCACGTACAAGAAGCTGCCAAAAAACAACGCCACAACACTGCCTTTGACCGGCACCTGAAATACCGTCAGGGCCACGAGCAGCAGGGTGAGAAAACTAAAATAAGCGACCGCCACGTAGGGCAGTTGCTTGCCGAGCAGAAACTCCCAACGCGTCACCGGCGTCACGTAGAGATTGGTGATGGAGCCCAACTCTTTTTCACGCACCACGCCGGCCGCGGTCATCATGGCGGGAATCATCATCAGCAAGAGCATGATGATTCCCGGCACCATGGCATAGACACTTTTGAACTCCTGGTTGTAGCGAAAACGCGTCTCTATATCTAAGACGGGCTGCCGAGCAGCGGCGTAGCGCGCGAGGTAGTGAGCGTGTATTCCGCGCACATAGCCGCGAATGGTCTCCGCCCGGAAGGTGACGGCGCCGTCCAGCAGTACGCCGATCGTCGGCCGCCGACCGCGTTGCAGATCTTTACCAAAGTTGGGCGGTACCACAATGGCAAAGGCGAGCTCGCCACTTTGTAGGCGGCGATCAAGTTCGAGAAGGTTGCCAAGCGGCGACTGCCGTTGAAAATAATCGGAAGCCTGATAATTTTCCAGGTAGCGCCTACTCGCCGGCGTCTGATCCTGATCGAGCACTGCGTAGGCGATATTTTCCACGTCGAAGGAAATACCGTAACCAAAGACCAGCATCAGGATGATCGGGCCGACCAAGGCAAAGGCGAGGCGAATGGGATCGCGCAGCAGCTCGGTGGCTTCGCGCTGGGAATAGGCCAGAAGGCGTTGCAGACTAAAGGCCGCCGCGCGCCGATCGTGGACTGTCCGCGGCGCGTCCCGCTGGGCCGCGATCACTGCCATGGCATGCTTGTCCGCCGGCGCCTCACCGGCTTGCGTCAAGTGATAAATAAAGGCCTCTTCCAGATCGGCGCCGCGACTATTTTTAACCAACGCCGCCGGACTGTCGCTGGCCAGCACTCTGCCGGCATGCATGAGAGAAACGCGATCACAGCGCTCCGCCTCGTGCATGAAATGCGTGGAGATAAAAATGGTCACTCGCTGCTCGCGCGACAGTTCGATCAGGTAGGCCCAAAACTGGTCCCGGGCGATGGGATCGACCCCGGAGGTGGGCTCATCCAAAATCAACAACTCCGGCTGGTGTACAATCGCGACCGCCAGCGACAAGCGCTGACGGATGCCCAACGGCAACGCCGCGGGCAACGCGTCGCGGTAGCGGTCGAGCTCGAACTGGGCAATAAGTTCTTCCACCCGTCGCGCAATCTGCGTTGCCGGCAGGTGAAATAGTTGCGCGTGCAAACGTAAATTCTGCAGCACACTGAGTTCGCCGTAGAGAGAAAAAGACTGCGACATATAGCCCACGCGCTTGCGCGTCGCCAGATCGCGCGTGTCCACCGGGCGACCAAATAACCGGGCCTCGCCCTCGCTGGCGGGCAGCAGGCCGGTGAGCATTTTCATGGTCGTGGTTTTGCCGCAACCGTTGGAGCCGAGGAAACCAAAGATTTCACCAGGGTAGATGGCAAAGCTCACGGTATCGACAGCGGTAAACTGATTGAAGCGCTTGCTCAACCCGCGCGCCTCGATCGCCGGCTGGCTATCCCGGCGCTGGTAGGCGCGCACGCGCAGGCCCGCGTGCTGCAGACGTTTGGACGCGGGCAGCAGTTGAATGTAGGCGTCGTCCAAGGTGTCGCTGGCGGTTTGCATTTTGATATCCGCTGGCCGCCCGGTCGCGAGAATACGGCCCGCGTCCATGGCCACCAGCCAGTCGAAGCCCTCCGCCTCCTCCATGTAGGCGGTGGCCACCACAATGCTCATAACGGGGTGCCGCTGGCGGATATCCACGATTAGCTGCCAAAAATTGCGCCGTGACAGCGGGTCCACGCCAGTGGTGGGTTCGTCCAGCACCAATAGATCCGGGTCGTGAATCAGGGCGCAACACAAGCCCAGCTTTTGCTTCATGCCGCCGGAGAGCTTGCCGGCCGGACGCTCGGCAAAGGGCGCCAAGCCAGTGCCCGCCAGCAGTTCGGCGATACGCCGGCGCCTATCGGGCCAGGCGTGGCCGAACAATTGGCCGAAAAAATTCACATTTTCAAAAACGGAGAGCGTGGGGTAGAGATTTTTTCCCAAACCCTGGGGCATGTAGGCAACGCGCGGCGCCACGGCCTTGCGATGAAGCGGCTTTCCCATTTCCCCGCCTAGCACCTCCACACTGCCCGCCTGAATCTCACGCGCACCAGCCAACAGCGCCAACACACTTGACTTGCCGGCGCCATCCGGGCCGACCAGGCCGACAATGCGCGCCCCAGGAATCGCGAGATTGACGTCCGTGAGCGCCTGGGTTTCACCGTAGCGGTGGCTAAGCCCCTGAATTCGGGCAACGGTATTCATGGCGGCGGCAGCGCCACCTGCAGCTGCTCGGGCCACGGCACAGTCCTATCCAACCGCACATAGGCCACCCCGGGCACACCGGTTTTGACGCGTTCGATATACTGCTGCAGCAACGCCGGCGCCAACGCCACCTTGACCCGAAACATCAGCTTCTCGCGCTCGCTGCGGGTTTCCACTTGCTTCGGCGTGAACTGCGCCCGCGGCGCGACAAAGGACACCGTGGCGGGAATATGATACTGCGGCACGGCATCCAAAATAATGCGCGCCTCGGCGCCGATGGCAATGCGCGTGGCCTCCGCTGCCGGCAGGAAAATGGACATGTAGACATCAGTGAGATCGAGCACCGTCAACACCTTGCCGCCGGCAGGGAGCACTTCACCCGGCTCCGACAGGCGGTAGAGGACGCGGCCATCAATCGGGGTGGTCAACACGCTGTCGGCAATCTCAGTCTGGATGCGCTCCACACTCGCGGCCGCCGCCTCGATGGCAGCCTCGGCTTCCACTACTTTGATACCGGCCGCTGTGAGGGCCGCATCAGCGCTGGCCCGCGCCGTAATATCCCGATCTAGTTTTTCCTTCGACACGTGCCCCTCCCGCACTAGCTGGCGCGAGCGCCGCAGCTCCTTTTCGGCGTAGCTGAGCTCGCTCTCCCGCTGGGCGACAATCGCCACCGCATGATTGCGCGCCTCGCGGCTTTGATTGAGCTGCGCCTGCGCCTGATGCAGGGCCGCGTCGAGGGTGGCGGTGTCCATGCGAGCCAGCACCTGACCGGCGCGGACCATGTCACCTTCCCGCACCAACACCTCTTTAAGGCGCTCAGCACGCTTGGTGGCAATATCAAATTCCGTCGCCTCAATGCGGCCGTTGGCGAGGGCGAAGCCCGCGGGAATATCCGTTTGCGCGGTAAATCGCAGCATCACCGCCAGTGCCAGGACCACGAAGATGACAAAGGAAATACCCATTTTTTTGCGGCTGATCATCGGCTGCTCACTCGGTGTCGCCGGAGGGTGCAAAGCCTAACTCGGCGAACGTGCATTTTCCTTCTCCAAGATAGTGTGGCGTAAAGGCGTTTTTAGTCTTCTTGCTCGCCCAGAATATCGGGCGCGCAAAGGTTAATTGAACCGATGGCGAGGCAATTTGATAAACATCAATCGGGCCGGAATTTGCAAATCTACCATGATCCACATACAGTTCCATTTTTATGAGGCGCCTTCAGTCCGCCATGGAAAATCACCTTTATGTCGGCACCTGCGGGTGGTCCTACCGCCACTGGGGCGGCGCTTACTAGCCATAAGCACTCGCCAGCAGCGAGTGGTTACCCTATTACGCCAGCGAATTTCCCTGTGTCGAGCTGAACACAAGTTTTTACCGCCTGCCGAAAACCGAGGCGGTGCAACGCTGGACGATGCAAGCACCCGCGCATTTTCAATTTGCAGTGAAGGCCAGCCGTCTGATCAGCCACCTAAAAAAGCTCGCCCACTGCGAACAGGCGCTGGAAGCTCTTATGCAGAGCGCAGCGGGCTTCGGGGACAAACTCGGCCCCATTTTATGGCAGCTGCCGCCCAACTGGCACCTCAATCTTGATCGTCTGCGCGCATTTCTCGCCGGCTTACCGAAACATCACCGCCACGCCCTCGAGTTTCGCGACCCCACCTGGCATTGCCAGCCGGTCTACCAGCTACTGCGTGAATTCAACGCGGCGTTCTGCCTTTTCGGCTTCAAGGGCGCACCGTCGCCCGAGGTGCTGACCACGGATTTTGTGTATTTGCGCCTGCACGGGCCGATCGAAGCGTATGCAAGGTCGTATTCGGAAGATGCGCTCAAGCAGTGGGCGGAAAAAATGCAGCATTGGCAGGCGGCGGGAAAGACGGTGTATGTGTTTTTTAACAACGATGCGCGAGCTATGGCAGTGAGTAACGCACGGACTTTACGGGCGTCTTGTCGGCGATGATCAGGACTACGGGATCGACGCTGGCGTGGGCCATGGGCTTGTCGAATCAGCTGGCTAAGGCCTTGGACCGGGGCGCTTACCACTCATAAAACACGCCGCCGTTAGGCGTGGAGGAAATTACCGGTTGACATTCGCTTCAAAGAACCCTATTTTGCAGCTCCCTTGCCCAGGTGGTGAAATTGGTAGACACGCTAGCTTCAGGTGCTAGTGGCCTCACGGCCGTGGAGGTTCAAGTCCTCTCCTGGGCACCAATCATTGATACTCTTTTTTACTCTTTTTCAACAAAATCAAGCACTTAGAGAGCCCTCAAAATCGGGTTTTACTCTTTGATACCCCATTTTTTCGCTATAAAGTGGACACCTTTTGGACACCCGACGGCTGATTTCTGCCTGCGAGCACGGGGCTATTTTTTGGACTTTGGTTTGCGCTCTTCGACGTGCAGGTTGGTATGGCCCGGCAGGATCTCGCGGGCTTTGACCAAGGCCAATTCGTCGTTGGGGGCCAGCATACGGCCTGTGCGCTTCTTGCGGTCCTTGATGTCGGCGAAGATATTGAAGCGCCTGTATGGGGTGCCGTACCAGGGCTTGAAATTTAGACTCATGAAAATATTACCTAATAGAAAATCTACGACATCCAGATTTTGATACCTTCATCAGACACTTCTAACTCTTTTAGTCTTTCAAATATGTTTCTGTAAGCAAGCTCAAAGGGCTCAGACAAATCTTTACTTGACCAAAATATGACCTGACTTATAAATTCCGGCCAATCGGGAAAATACTTCAGTGTCACTTTCCGCTCAAATGACCACTGAGTCGCCTCCGACAAGCCAGACGGTGGTTTATAGCCCGCGCAAAGAACACCAGCTCTATACACTTGGTTTTGTATAGCTTTGTTAACAAAATGGTAAATGTCTGGCCCAGAAACAGGCTTGTCTCTTACCTCTAATGCGATAAAAAGTTGCTCTTCGTCACCTTGATGAGTTGTCACAACCCCAATATCACCGGGAAACCTGGCATCAGGATCATGAATTTTACCAACTCTAATATTTTCTGAATCAAAGGCCGTATCCATCAATCCGGCAGCAACTGCTTGCGCTCGTTTCCCATATTCCCCATCAGAGTTAACTAAATTCTTAATCAGCTTAACTAAAGCCTTTAAATCCATTTTTCTATTTTTGTCTAAAGGCCCATAGTTTTTCTGCTGGGAAATTCTACATTTGAGAAAAGCCCTAAGCGCACTCTCTGCACCTTCCTGAGTATCTATTTGATTAATTTTTTCAAGAGCATTTAACAATATACTCAATGCGTTTCGAGCTGCCGGCTTTACGGGTAGCTTATTAGAAATTCGACTTTCTGCAAAAAAAGGCTGATTATTCAGGGGCTCGCGTCCCGTGACACCAATATCAATCCCCAGGCGAAGAGAATGCGCCGCCAAAACATGCTGACACAAAGTTCTTGCAGAATAGGCTCCTCTCGTATCAAGGCCTGCCTTTAACGCAAATGGATCAATTTCAGGGTTGGTCGCCTTTGCAAGCAATGCGGTCCCAAGTGCAGCTATGAATGTTCGGTTAGTCTTGGTTGCAGTGATCTCAGTTACGAGATTTGTAACGATTGATTCCCAATCGTCAGAATGCTGAACAAAACCAACTAAAGAGACCTGCTCTTCTAATATTTTTAGCGCTTTGGCTCTATCAACCTTCAATGTCGGCACCATCTTTTGATGGCACAAACTCAAGAAGATCACTAATTTCGCATTTGAGCGTGCTACATATCAGGTCAATAGTCTTAAGGGTGGTATTGTAAGAAGACCTAGATCCAAGCGATTGCAAGGTAGTTACCGAAAGCCCTGTGGCCTCGGACAATTGAGTATAAGTAATCTTATCCCCAGTACGAATTTTGTACGCTTCGATCGCTGATTTTAATTTAATTGCTATCACTTGTATTACCAATACAATATACTGTACTATTGATACAGCTATGTTAGGGGTAGTCTTACCACTATATAATTAAACTTTCGGATGGTAGCTGGGGAACATTTGATGCGCAAGGTTATTAGCCTTTATACCGGTGCTGGCGGCTTGGACCTAGGCTTTGAGGCTGCGGGATTTGAGACCGCTGTAGCCGTAGAAATTGATAAGTGGGCGTGTAAAACAATTAGGCATAATCGAGATTGGCCAGTATTTGAGGAAGATATTCACGATGTAACGTCAGCACAAATTAAGAAAACCGGTGGTTTTTCCAGGAAACTTCCGGATCTGTTGATCGGCGGGCCGCCTTGTCAACCGTTTTCAAAATCTGCCTATTGGTCTCAAGGCGACACAAAAAGACTTGACGACCCCCGGGCAGATACGTTGACGGCGTACCTAAGGGTTCTGAGAGACTTAAAACCAAAGGCTTTCTTACTTGAAAATGTGCAGGGGCTGACATTCAAGGGGAAAGATGAGGGATTAAAACTACTAAAGAATATTGTTGAAAAAATTAATATAGAAACAAATTCAAACTATTCGTTTACTTGGAAAGTACTAAATGCAGCCGATTATGGCGTTCCTCAGATAAGAGAAAGGGTTTATATTGTAGGATCGAGAGACGGGAAAAGCTTTAAATTCCCTGAGCCTACACATTCGAACCCAGATAGCTTACACGATCTTTTTTCACAAGATACGATGCAATGGAAAACTTCTTGGGAGGCTATTGGTGACCTCTCAAAAGCCTCCGAAACAAAAGATCCATCACTAAAAGTTGGGGGCAAATGGGGTGACCTCTTACCCTCAATTCCTGAAGGCGAAAACTATTTATACCATACAGAAAGAAAAGGTGGCCTTCCACTATTTGGCTGGAGAACAAGGTACTGGGGATTCCTCCTAAAGCTAAAAAAAGATAAGCCATCTTGGACCATTCAAGCCCAACCTGGTAGCTCCATCGGGCCATTCCATTGGAAAAATAGAAAACTGACAATGCGCGAGATGTGCAGGTTGCAGACATTTCCAGATGACTATGTAATTCAGGGCGGAACGTCTGAAATTCAACGGCAAGTTGGAAATGCTGTTGCTTGTTTAATGGGAGAAATATTGGGAAGAGAAATTCGCAGCCAGCTACTCGGGGATAAAATACCTAATACCGCATATAAGTTAATACCACAGACAAATACAGATATTCCGAAGGCTGAGCGCGTTGCAAAGGTTAGCGAAAAGTATCTACATTTAATGGGTGATCATGCCCCACACCCTGGCACAGGCCTGGGTCCAGAAGCATTGAAAAGAAGAAAGCGAGCATGAGTATTTATATCTAACATCAATTATGCTAAGGCAACTCCCTGTCTTATAGTATCGTCGCGGAAGAAACTCTCGAACAGTGCTCCATTTTCAAAAGTAATCATGGCTTTAATCAGCGGTAATAAGTCGTTATCAAGCTCCAATACAGTGTCTGGCGAAACGTCCAATTGCTTTGCTAAAAAATCAGTATAAGCCGGTTCGTTACCATCTGGAGAGTAAGTGTTAATGATTTCGCGAACAGTGTTTATTCCACGCCTTTCATAGTTTCTAAGAATTCGAGCCATAGCCCTAACCCCCCATACTGAGGAATCAAACTGCACAAAATCCGGGTCGGTTTGTACCTCACTCATACCCCGCCATCGATCAGAAGTGTGGCGAATATTACCAGGATTGTTATTGCGAATACCCCTTGGCAACCACGTCTTGCTGGATAACAAAAAAAGGGCTGCACTTATGGCAAACAACAGAACGAATCTCAACGAAAAACACCCTCTAGAAAAACTTTTATATGCTGGCCGACAACAGCCGTTAAAATTGCGCTTAGAATAAAAATAATGATATTCATTTCAACCCAGCCAGACAATCTCAGCAATATACATAATGTGATCAGCTTTACCAACAAATACGAAATAATTTTGGCCTTCAAGAAATAATCGATCGCCAGCAAACAACGGCACTCCTTTTGAAACCTCACCACCTATCCAGATCGGCGCAAGGTTGTTGGCATCAGCCGTTACAACCAATAGGTCACGCTTATGGTTCGCATTTACTACATGCTCAACCTCGAAGTCTGGCGGGCTGTTTGCGGGTGCTTCAAAAATCGCTGTGGGTAAAGTTTTAAACTCCTTGCTTTTTCGAATCACATCAACTTGATTTTTCTTAGGATCGATACCTACACACTGACCTTTTACAATCTTTACAGCATTTTCATTGGGATCAATACGAACTGGGTTCTGCACTACTGATTTAACAGTGTTTTTTTTGATATCGATGCCAACGCACTGGCTTTTCTCAATCTTGATGGTGTTTTCGTTTGAATCGATTCTGACCGGATTTTGAATAATCGACTGGACGATATTGGCCCCCGGATCAATGCCCACCAACTGGTCATCGGCAATCTGAATTGCGTTTTTCACATCCACGCCCGTGCGCTTATCCACCAGCAAATCACTGGTGTGAATTTCAAGCTCATTGACACCGCCAGAGACGTTTTTAATCCGAATAGCTCGATCGTTGGGGCTTTCGCCACGCAGGTGTATGCGGTCCTTTTCATCCACAGTAATCGGCGTGGTGCCGCCTATGCTTAACTCCACCGGGCCCGTTGCCTGGGTGACGACAAGAAAACGGCCTTCAAACTGTATGCGTTTGTCTTCGTTGGGTTGCAGCGTAAATTGTCGAAGCATTAGCCTTTCCTCTGAAAAAATAGTACAGCGCCCAGCGCGATAAATCCGATGACCACCGCAGCTATTAATAGACGCGTTGTGGTGCTGCCTGTATTGAAGGATTCCGCAATATCGCGAATTTTGGTGATGGCGTTGGTTTGCGCATTACCTGCGACCGATAGCGCGCTTTGCGTGATCTCCTGGGCTTCGCTGAGAACATCACGGCCAAAATCCTGGCTGTCGGTTAAAGCCCGAGAGCCAAAAGCAAAAGCGTTGTCCAGGGCATCGCCACCCAAATCAAAGGCGGCGGCTGTGGTATCGTCCACGGTGTTTAGTGAGCGGTTGACTACTTCGTCAACGCTATCTAAAGCAGACTCGCCAAAGTTGAAGGATTCTGCGATTGCGCCCTGGTCCGACTGGATAATGGTGGCTTCGCTGTTTTCAGCACCTTCAAAATTGAGCACCAACCCTTCGGTATCGTTAATCTGGGTATTGCTATTGTCGGTCTCGTTGGTATTAACCGTGCTGGACCGTGAACTGGATCGACCGCCAGACATCGTTACTCCTCTAAATTCTTGTAGTAGACAGTTTCCATTAACTGAAAATCGGCTTCCTGGATTAAGCGGTTAAGGCCCTTGCGCTGGGTATGGAAGCGCACGGAGCTGAAACCTTGTTTCTTTGCAGTATCCAAAATTATTTGCGTAGCGGCCTTTAAGCCTCGCCCCTTGTAGCAGCAAACCACCAATTCAGGCTTGCGCGTAGGGAAATACTCGGTGCGCGTGATCATCCAGGAATGGCCGCCCACCCGCCAAAGTTCGGCAATACCGCGCTCGACCTGTGCGCGCAATAAGTCCTCACAGTCCCGCATCGTTTCGCCAAGGCCCGCGACCGCTTCCCAGCTCCAGCGCACCCGCTCAAAGTTCATTTACGCCGCCGCATTAGGAACACGGCGAGCAGGACCACCGCACCGATAATCAACAGGGTTTGCGAACTAAAGCCGGTGGTACTGCCTATGCCGCTATTACCACCAAGCGTGACGCTGGAGTTGGAAGTTACGCCCGATTGCGCGGGACCAGCAGCCCCGCCCGACGCCGACAGGCCACCGCCACCGGTTAAACTGGATAATCCCGACATTAGAATTTCACCCCTAAAAATTGCCGTGCAAAAAGGAAGATCAAAAACAGGCCTGCGAGAATTCCGGCCACGGTAAAGGCCGTGCCGAGCTTGTCACTCAGGGAGCCACCCACCACAAAGCCGGAGGCGCCCGTAAGGCCCGATATCAACAAAATAGGAACAAGTGGCAGGGCCATTACAATACCCTCGCGACAAGCAAGCCCAGAGCCACCAGCGCCACGCCACCGACTACCAAGAGCATGGGCGACGCAGTAAAACCGCCAGGCACAAGCGCCTGGCCGCTGGGAAGCTGTGAGCGGTTCACAGGCTGGGTGACGGTTTGCGGGTTGGCAAACTCGGTAGCGCCTTCGCTGCGTTCGCTGGTCCGCTCGCTAAAGCGGTCCGCAATGGCAGCGGTTAAGGCAATATCGAGATTGTCCCGAAACACATCACCAAAGGTTCGGTTTTGTTCCATGCGGTCACCTATGCGTTAATCACTTGCGGCAGGATTTCGATGGTTTCAAAAATCACCTCGAAGTCACCCACAGCGGTTTTTGTTGGAATAATTTCAAAGGTGGAACCCTGGGTGCGCAGAGGATCAGCCACGCCGAAATCAGTTTTTACCGCATCGAAGTGGTAAATATTCGGCTGTGGCTTTTTACCGAAGCGTTCCAAGGAGTAGTTTTGATCTTCCAACGGTTTGTCAAACAGCGTGATACCATTGCGTTTTAGCTCCAGATTATTAATAGAGCCGTCCAACAAATGCGCCCGGCGGATTCGCACCGGGTTGGTGGTGCGGTTTTGGTTCACAAAGTTTTTAAAGCGGTTTTCACCCGCTACCCCGCCGTTCATTACATCGCGATAAATACGCGGCACGGTTAGGCGCTGGGTTTGGGAAATGCCCAAAATCCCCTCGGCGCGGATCGATGCCACCGCATTGCTGTTTACCTGCTCGCTGGTAGGCGCATCGGTTTCCACTTCCATCACAATATTTTCACCCGGCAAGGTCACCAATGACGTTAAATTCTGGCCCTCCTGGGTGGTCATGGAAAAATCCGTAAAGGGAATAACCCATTTACCATCACGAATTTTTTCGTCTTTAAATTTTTGAATCATTCGCAGGATTTCGCCGGATACGTCAATAAGCGAATCGCCATTAAGCGATAAGGTCACGCGGCGCAATTGGTCGTTATTCAGGTTCTCGCCGTGAATGGTAATTTCCTTGTAGGTAATACCGGCAGGCAACTGCAAATTAAATTTACCGTTATAACCATTGGCGGAGGAACCATTAAACGAATCAAAATCAATTTCTGTATGACGCATTTATTCCCCCTTAACCGATGGTGCGTTTGACGGCGGCAACGTTGTTGGAAGCCCAGACAACGCCAGCGGCCACCACCATGGAAATAGCGGCGACCATCAACATATTTTTTGTCGAACGTGGCATAGTGTTTTCCTCTAAATAGCCTAATGTGTTAAACCATGTGCTTACGCTATCAATCGCTTCCGGTTCGATGTCAAGCGCTTTGTTTAGCGATACACTAAATTATTAAACTTGCCGCAGGTGGCGCTTACACTTAAGCGCCTGGCGCCAGGGGCATGCTTCATAAATACCGGTTTATTTTGCTTAAACGCCACATGACCGGCTGCGATTTCACCCTTGCTGGGTGACCAGATTAAAAACTTGAGCGGCACACGCGGAATTTTTTCCGGTGTTACGCCCAGCTTCTTGGCCATATAGCGGGTATCGTCTTCGGTGTTGTGCTGGCACACATAGAGATAGCTGGAGGCGTTCATAATGCTTTTATCCACCTCCTGGCCACGCTGGACAGTGGCCAGCAAGGTGGCTCCCAGCCCTAGCGATTGATTGACCAGCACGCCCCAATAACCGGATGCCTTCCCGGCATTGGTGACCGCCGCTAATTCCTCGATCACGATCACCGCCGGGCTTTGCCGGTTCCAGATATACGCCAGCCTGCAAAAGTTATCAAACTCCTGTTTGCTGTAGCCGGTGGGCACAAAGGCAAAGCGGCCATTGCCCTTGCACTTGCGCAGTTCGGCCAATAGCTGGGGCATGGAGCGGACCACGGTTAAATTGAAGGCCGGGCCATACTCGTTTTTTGCATCCCAAATTAGCAGCCGTTTGGCTTTAGGTATCATGGCCTTAATAGGTGTGGATTTACCGGAGCGGGTAATACCGATAAATAGACCCATAAGGCCGTCGTTACGCTTCCCCATTACTCGCCTCCCTGCCTTCCACGCTGTTTAATTCCGGTGCAAAGGTTTTCTTTTTGTTCGCTTCGGCCTGTTTCTTGGCTTCATCTTCCTCCTGTTTTTTAACCCGCGCTTCCGCCACGGCACGGATTAAGACAAAGGTTGCGGTGGCCGCCGCCAGTTCCTCTTTGTAGCGATCCAACAGCGCGAAAATACCGCCTGGATAATATTTGATAATGAGTACCGCGTAACTTTCAGCGGCTTGGTTGGTTACTTGCTCATCCACGGTAACCCCGGAAAACGTACCGATAGCAAAGCGCAATGATGTGCCTATCATGCCGGCGGCCATGGCGATTTCGGCCTGCTGTTGGGCTTCGTCTATCGGTTCCTGCTCCGGCGAGCTTTCCGCCTGGGCTTGCTCTTCGGTGCCTATTTCCTTTTCCGCCGCGTCGAATTCGGCGTTTACGGTTTCGGGGGATGTATCAACAATATTGGTCATGGTGTGGACTCCTAATCAAAATAAATCAAACACACTGTCCGACGCATTGACGGGCTTGTGTATTTTGGGTGTGGATTTTTCTTGCGGTGGCTGCGCTTTTTCTTCCGGTTGTTCTGCCTTATCAACGACCGGCGTTAATTTATTCAGCAACCGCGCTTGCGCTGCCTTGGACTGGTAGCTGGTAAATGTTCGACACTCGGCGCAGTTAATAAAATACTTGCGCCCGTCGTGTTTTACCGGCTGTGTGCTGTTACATTCTGGGCAGGCAACATGCCCTTTAATCGTGGTGGCCATCGGTTTTACCTCCTGTTTGGTTTTGCGCAAGGCATAGCAATACCTCGCTTATTTGGTGAATCAGCGATAAGGTCTGTTTGATTTCCGGCATTAGCTTTAAATGTGCCGGTAATTGTTTTTGCAGGCTTTTAGCCTGCTCCACTATGTGGCTGGCGGTCTGTATTAGCGTTTCATCATGGGTTTTCACTCTTTGTTAACTCCGTATAGTTATTGACACAAGACCAAGGGAGGCGCGTGCGCCTCCTGATCAAAAGAAGCATCCGTTTGGCGGATGGGTTGAATAATCCAGTCGTATAAGCGGGTAATCACCGGAATGGCGTCCCAGGCAAGCACGCCTTTAATGCGCTCGATAACTTCGCCGTAACGATTGTTTACCGGCTGGCCCTGTTCATCGCGTTTAACGACCATATAAGCCCGCAATGGCTGTTGGTCTCGCGGAACCGTCGCGCCGCCCATATGCTCGATATAAGCGCACCAGTCGCCTTTGTCGGCGGCTTCGCGAATGGCCAGCAACTTGGCTTGCTGCTCTTCAGAGGGCAAGTGTTGCAATTGCGCGCTTATGGCTTCATCGGTCAGGCGGCGGCATTCCCGGTAAGCGGTAACACTCGGCCCACCGATGGGCTGGAACTGGCGGATTCCCCAAGTGCGCGACCAGGCTTCGGTGCGCACGGCGGTTTTAACCGCATCCAGGCTCCAGGCTTCGCCATCCGCGTTTAAGCCGTCCACATTTTTGGAAATATATTTGGCGATATATCCGGTGGCGCCCTTGGCCAGTTCATCGCGTTTAACGGTAAAGCGCCGCTCTGTCGCGCCCGGTTCGTTGGGTGAGTCCTGCAAGGCGTAAGACCGGTAAATTTCCAGGGCTTCATCGGTTATGGCTTCGGGAAACCAGAGCAATAAATGCCAATGCGGGCAACCGTCGTGATGAGGTTCGGCCACGCGAAAGCCAAAGCAATCGATGCCCTGGCGTTTCCACTTGGCCCGGACCTTGGCCCAGATATCCGATAGATAGTTTTGCGCTTCGCGGGGTGTTGTCTGGTTCCAGTTTTCGTAAGCGTTGCCGCTGCGGTTATGTGAGTGGAACCGGCTGGGACAGGTTTGGGTGATAAATACCGGTATATAACCGGTGCTTTTATCCGCGAACTCTTCGGAACCGCGAATGCGGGTCATTAATTCATTGCGGCGGTTTACCGGATTGGATACGCCGAGTTCGGCCAGTTCCGCCAGGGTATAGCGTTGGCCTTCATCGTTAATGGCTTCCAGCTTTTCCAATAAATCCCGGTTGCGTTGTTTGTGGGCGCGATGGCGGCGCAAGGTATTATCGGAACAATAGCCGCCGCGTCTTTTGCACACCGCGCCAAGGTAACGGCTGGCGGTTTCCAGTTTGCGGCCCTGTAAAGTGCGAATTTGCCGCCGCCACCATTTGGCATCGACCAGGCGCGCCACGGCGCTGGTCACAGTGAATTGGTCGAGTAATTCCGGTTCGGGTAATGGCGGCTCCCGCACTTCCATACCGGTGCAGAGTGTTTTAACCAGAGCCACGCCCGCGTGCTGGCGATAGCTGGCGCTGCGTTGCTGCTGGAATTTAAGCTGTCCGATTTCTTCCAAAAAGGCACGCTGGCACCTGTTAGCTAGACTTTCCGCCGCGTTACAAATAGAAAGGTCATGGCTTTCCACTGTGAGAAAAGCCGTATTGATTTTTAGGAAGCGGTTTTCAAAAGCTCTGAGCCACTTTAAACCCCGCTGCACACTGGTTTTTGCTAGCTTCGCGTCCAGTGCGTTTTCCAAATCCTTGCGCAGCGATGGATATTTGGCGAGTACGCGAAAGATTTCGTCCCAACATTCGTGAAACTTCAGCGGTTCATCAAAATTTAGTCGTCGAGGCATTCGACAACCTCAACGTCGAATAGACCATCGTCAAAGGCATCGTTGACGTTTTTCACCAGACACGCCAGGCCCACTTCCAACGATTCGTCAACAATATGTAAGGCGGTTTCCCAATCCAAATTTTGGTATTTTCCAACGCGTAATATCGTCATTCTTCACTCTCTCGTGTTGCGGTCAGCACATAGCCTTCCGGTGTTTTTTCAAAATCACAATCAAAGCCGTCCTGCAAAAAGGCTTCGCACGTGATGTACGCCAACCGGTCTTGATCGAGCGGAAAGCACATGGTTTGCGTTTCAATGACGGGTGGGCTTTTCATTGTCTTTTTTGGCTTCCGGTACAGGGGAAATAACCAGGGTGAGTAGTACATTGTTCGGTTTTTCCTGTATGTGAAGGGAATAGACCAGCACGGTTTTGCAATGGCAGCAGCGCGTTAAATGCGGCCCGGTATGGCGGACTTTTGTTTGCTGTGTTTTATTGCAAACCGGGCAGCGCATTTCAAACAAGGGCAAACCCAGTGCATCCAAATTAATTGGCATCATGGTTGTCCTGCTCCATACAGGTATGGGTGCGGCGCGCGACGTTAATTAAGCGGCGCTTGCCCACTTTCACGGTGGGGATGTACCCGCGATCAATCCAGCCCTGCACGGTGCGCACGGTGACGCCCACATACTCGGCATATTGTTCTATCGTCATTTCCGGAACAGGAATGGAAAAAGTTTTTTCTGGCATATTTGCGACCTCAACAAAATTTCAGGCAAAGAGAACCCTTAAACTGAAAATTCAATTTTCAATTCAAAAGCTAAAATTCAATTTTTAATAACTACAAAGATGCAAATTTTGCGCTTTGGAAAAGCGGGAAGCGGGATTATCAAATAGATAATGAAGGGTGCTTCATGCACGTCTATTTGGGGTAATTTCTCGGCGGTTTCACCTCCTTTGGCCTTACGCTGATTTACGCTTATTATACTGTTTTTGCATACAGTATTCTAACGTGCAGCAGCCTGTTTGGTGAGCGGTTAATCGCTCTGTAGCCCAGGGAATACGCAGTGTTCCGCTTTATTACTCATTAGCGGGCATAATCTTTTTTAGATCAATTTTTTATAAGAATTCTGGGTGTTTTCAGGGAACTTTCCCACACTTACCCTTTACTCCCCATTGTTACCCTATGCCCTATAACCGGCTGTTTTGGCGGCGCTAATCGCTCATATTTTGACCAGACACAGAGCGGCCACTTTGGCGCCAAATTGATCATTTTTCGATCTCTTGAACATTGCCCTGAGAGGGTTTATCCTTGCCGGTACGGAGCTTCAAAACTCCATCAACGAGTCGGGTAACCGCGACTTGGTAGCACGCGGTTTTTTTGTGCTCGAAATCTGCTACCTCTCGCTAGGATCGGGAGGCCCAGGTTATATAACACCTCCGGGAAAGGCCTGGGGGCAGTCTCGTTGCTGTTTTTGAACCTCCCGTTCACCCCATTTGGGGTGAACTCACCAACAACTTCAAAATTGTTTACAGCGAGAAATCACTATGCCTATTTCAATCTTAAATCCCATTATTCAATCCCACACCACCGACACCCTTGGCTTCTGCTCTGACAGCCTGGCTTATCTGAGGGAGTCCATAGGCAAGCTGGAGCTTGAGGAAGTGCCTAATCAAGCACAGCGGGGCTTGCAGACCATTTTGGACTGCATATCCCACGCCATCGACTTCGAGACGATCCGGACGTGTTCGGACACTGACATAGCCGCCCCGGACGTGATGAACGACTTCGAAATATCCTTGCTGAAGGAGATATGCGCGAAAATCGCGAAGGATGGCGAGGACCTTATCATCATGCCCAACCCGGTCCCCAGGAAAGACAACTAATCCCGATTTTACCCAATAACTGGTATACTGTATTAACGTACAGCAAAGGAGGATGTATGCCTTTTAAGAATACGAAATTGAAAGAAGTCGAGGCCGGTATTTGGACTTTGGAGAATGGACAGTACTTAGTGGACTTTCGGCCCAATGGCAGCAATCGCCGATTTAGGAAGATTCACAACACCAAGGCCGAGGCCCGGCAGTTCAAATCCTGGGTTGTTTCCAATCACGCACGCAATCCCGACTGGACGCCCAAAAAGCGAAAACAGCAGGACCGGCGGCGCTTGAATGAATTGATCGAGGAATGGTGGAACCTGCATGGCTTTATGCTGGATGAAGGGATTAAACGGAAGAAGAAATTATTATTGATTTCGGAGATTATGGGGAATCCAGTGGCGGCGACCATCAACAAGGAAACCCTGGCCGACTTCCGCCCTATACGTCTTGCCGATGGTATCAAACCCAAAACCGTCAACAACGAGCACGGCTATCTGGTGAGCCTGTTTAACAAGCTTATCGAGCTTGGCAAATGGAAGCATGAGAACAAGCTCACCGGGATAAAAAAGCTCCGGCTGACAGAAAAGGAATTGGCCTATCTGGAGGAACCGCAAATAGTCGCCTTGCTGGATGAGCTGAAAAGCGCGGGCAATCAGCGCGTTTTGCTGGTGGTGGAATTGTGCCTCTCTACCGGCGCACGCTGGAATGAGGCGCTACAGCTCCATAGCCGCCATATCAAGAAAGGCGCGGTGCAATACGTCGACACCAAGAACGACACCACCCGCTGGGTTGAGATTGACGGCGGGCTGGAAAAGCGTTTGCGGGCCATGGCCGAGGAAACCGAGGACGGCTATGTATTCCGGCGTACTCGCTGCGAGGATCAATTCGCCAACGCCATCAAAAAGGCCGGTATCGACCTGCCAGACGGCCAGAGTACCCACGTCCTGAGACATACCTTTGCCACGACCTATCTAGCCAACGGTGGAGACATCAAGACGCTGCAATCCATCCTTGGCCACAAGCATCTATCCAGCACCATGGTATACCTCAAAGTGGTGTCGGCGATGAAAGCCAAGGTGGTGCAGTTGAACCCGCTTGCCAGGATGCGCCAGCACCAGGAAAACAAGGAAACTATACACCTGGTTCAGGCACAAAAATAAGTTGGACACCCTGTGGACACCCGGCTCTGTCGGGTGTCGTTTCCAAACCAAGCCCGCCCTAAAATATCACTAAATATCAATCAGATACGAAGATTTTTGAAAACCTGAGAAAGGTCAAAATGCGGTGAAATCGAGGGTTCAAGTCCTCTCCTGGGCACCACAACGTTACAACTCATTGATTTTCCTCAAATTTTTTATCTCACAGGGTTAATGGTGCCCAAGGTGGTACATTCAGGTAGTACATTGCGACTGCTAGAAGTGGATCACCGGGCCTGACGCTTAAGCCTAGGGCTTGCCCGACAGCGTAAGCACGAAGCCTAGCGTTTACGCGTTAGCGCTTCAAAGTGTGAGATCGCGTTGTGACTGCCAAACACTATCTGCTTCAAAACCGCCATAGCAATATCTGGTATGGCCGCATCACTATTCCCAAAGACCTTCGTCCACGCTTTAACGGCAAACGAGAGATCAAACGCTCGCTGCGTACCGCCGATAAAAAGCAAGCCAAAACCCTTTCGCTAAAATTATGGGTACAATGTCAGGAGGGGTTTGAACGCCTGAAAACCGCAAATCATGAGGCTGTTGTTTTTGATGACAGCACGGCGTTTTTAGGGTGGCTAGAACAAGACCACACACGACGTGCTGCGCATATGGACTTAAAAACCTTGTTCGACCGGATAACAGGCAGAAAAAAGCAAAAAGGCTCTTCTTCAAGAGAGTTGGGCACCCGCGACTGGATTGAGTTTAGTGACAAAATAGGCAATAAGTTCAAGGTCGATTTTAATGACCCTGAGAAAGAAGCTAAGCTCGCCCTCACGCTTCAACAGCAAATTCTCGATAAGTACGAGCAAGTCTATCGTCAGGACACCCCAGAAGATCAAAGCAGTCTGCCCGAAACGGTGGCCACATTCACTGAAGCCGCCGACCTGTATATTGAACGGCTCAAAAACCAAGGGCGTAAAGGCAAGAAACTCTCACAGCGCACGCTCCTGTCTTACGAAGGCCGTCTGATCTTTTGGGCAGAGTATTTTGAGGATCGCTGTGTTCATGACATCACCCTCAGAGAGTTGGGTGAAGTTCAAGACTGGCTGCCCTGGCTCATGCCCAACTATAAAAAGAGGAAGAACAAAGCCGGGAATCCCATCTCGACCGCTCAAGCGATTTCCGTGGCCAAAAAAGCCCGCGCAGCGGGAACCCGTGCCACCGGGCAGACACAACGCGCAGTCACGGTTGCGGGCGGCCCAACAGGGCGAACCGCAGAGCAGTCGCGTCACTATAATGACCATATCTCTGAAAAAACCTTGGCCGAGTATCTGGGACAGCTCAAAGGCGTTTTAGAGTTCTGTCATAGTCGCGGCTTTACCACCTCGAATATGGCCGTACATGTTGAAATTCCGAACACCAAAAATGCGTCCGCTATAGACCGTTTGCCGTTCAGTAAGGATGATCTCAGCAAAATCTTTCCGGGCAATGATTACAGTATTGATTTTGGCAAAACGCAGAGCGGCGTAGACAGGGACTGTAAGTTCTGGTTTCCTCTGCTCGCGGTGTTTACCGGGGCGCGACTGGAAGAAATCGCCCAGCTTAAAACCACCGATATTAAAACCTGCCCCGACACAAACATTGCCTATATGATGATCGACAACAAGGGTAGTGCCGGAGATGGCACCAAAAAGCACACCAAGAACCTCAACTCCGTGCGGCCCATTCCGATCCATTCAACGCTGACCCAGATCGGATTTATGGACTATGTTGAAAAGCGCAAACAGGACATCATTGATAAAAGCCTCTTCAAACTCAAGCGCGACAGGCAAGGCCGTCTCGGCAAGGGCTTATCGAATTGGTTTTCGCGGTATGAGCAACGGGGCAACGCGATCATCAAGGGCTATATTGAAAAGCGTGGCGTGGCCAGCTCCGGCCTTGATCCCGAAACCGAACAGAAGTGGAGCAAGACGTTTCATAGTTTTAGGCACACGGTGATTGACAACCTGCGCGGTAAGAAAATGGCCAATGGCGAATATATTCGCGAAGACGATATCGCCCTCGTTGTCGGTCATGAAAAAGGCAAGCTCGAAACCGCCAACTATGGCACCGACCGCATGCAACTCGAACTCAGGCGCGATGTTGTTGAGGCC
>JAAUXX010033918.1_pt1 | contig 42188 bp, 33 predicted proteins | sample 7278111 | NCBI WGS metagenome assembly JAAUXX01 (sample SAMN14350116, study PRJNA611818) | marine sediment metagenome | isolation source: surface marine sediment (1.8m) | place: French Polynesia: Moorea | collected 2018-08
GCCCATTGAGGAGCTAATCGTGACTGCTAAGAAGATCTTTGAAAGCGCATGGAATCAGCGAGGTCTACACCAGAAGCAACTAAAGAAGTTGCTACAGGACGACTACCAAAAGCTTGAGCGTCAAGCTAGTCAGCTACTTGATCGTATTTTAGAAGCTGAGTTGCCAAGCGTGGTTAAGGCTTATGAACAGAAGATCAAGAAAATCGAGGAAGAAAAGCTCAAAGTGAGTGATAAACTGAGCCGTTGTGGTGAGCCCGCTAGACCCCATGATGAAATGCTTCGAACTTCGATGGAGTTTCTTGCAAACCCCTGTAAACTCTGGGCTTCGGAGCGTTTGGAGGACCGGCGAGCCGTGTTGAAACTAGCCTTTTTAGGCAAACTTGCATATCGTAAGAATGAGGGCTTTCGAACACCCGATATCCCCTAACCATTCAAATGGTTAGGAGATTTTTCCAGATTAAAAAACGAAATGGCGGTGGGGCAGGGATTCGAACCCTGGGACCTGTTACAGTCAACGGTTTTCAAGACCGCCGCTTTCGACCACTCAGCCACCCCACCGGAAGGACGCCGATTATACCTGGGATTACGCCAGGTACAAGGCGTAATCCCGCGGATGCGCAAAGATCAGGGCTCTGTATGGGAGCTTGATATTTTCACTTCCTGGTCCTGACTATCGCTGCCAGCCAATCTCGGGTCGTTGGCTGGGCGTCGCAGTTGGCGGGGTTTGCGCTCGATATTTGCCGGTGTGGCGGTGTCCAAGGCCCGGCTCATCTTCATTTCAAAGGGAACGGTCGTCACAACGGTATCGGCGACTGGCTTGGGGGTGCTGCGGGGATCGTTTACCGGACGAGAGAAGCTTCTGGATTCGGCGCTGGCTTGGCCCTGCGTTGCGGCCGGTTCGGGCGCCTCAGATTTGTCCCCCATCCTCTGCTCGCGCGGTTTCGGTGACGCCGCTGGCGTTATAGTAGCGGCGGCGTCAGCGCTTTGCTGCGGAGCTTTTGAGTCTTCTATGGCGGGCATTTTCTGGGTGTCGGCCAGTTTGATTCCATCGTCTGCAGGTAATGGCGCCTCCTCCGGCGAGGTTGCGTCCACCGACTGCTCGACAATGTCATCGCTTATAATAGGCTGTTCCCTTGTGACAGCCTCGCTTAACGGTACAACTGGCTCCGGCTTGTCGGCTTCCGCTCGGGCAGGTTGGCGTTGCCGCTTGGCGCCTTTACTCACTTCACCGGCGCTTGCTTCAACGACGCTCAATTCCTCTGGCATCGGGCCGCGTTGTTTTTGCTGTGATTTGGCCTTGCGGTTTGATGGCCTTTTCGGCGGCCGCTGGTCACTTTCACCTTCAGAGACCTTGCCGGCAACTTTGCCCTCCTGGCCGCTTCTCGTCCTGTCCGCCTGTTTACCCCTCTGGCGGCTTTGACCCCGCCCTCTGCCTTTGCCTTCGCCGCGACCTTCACCTGGCGTTTGTTTGTTTGCGGCGGTTTTCTCCGGCGGTTTACCGGTCAGGTTATCGGTAACTTCTTCTTCACCGCGGCGGCGGTTTGAACTTTTGCGGCGACTTTGGCCGCGGCTGCGACCACTGCTTACTCCCTTTTTGTGCTGCCTTTGTGGTCCGCGCTTGGCCGTGGCTTTGCTTTTCTTGCCCTCGTTGGAGAACAGGGCGACCAGAGAGGCGATAAGTTTTGCCAGAAGCCCCGGTTCCCTGGGCTTCTGCGGGGCGGGCGCGCTGGGCGCCACCTGCTGTATCGCGGGTTTGGCCGGTGCGGTGGGCACTGGCGTCTCCTCAGCGCTCTCGACGACGCCTTCCTCGCCCACCATGCTGATTTTGTAGCTGGTCTCTGCGGCACTGAGATCATCGTCGCGCAGGCGCTGAACTTCGTAGTGTGGCGTCACCAGTTCGCTATTGGGCAGGATGACAACCCGCGTATCGTGCCGATTTTCAATGGTGTAGATGGCTTTGCGTTTTTCATTGAGTAGGAAAGTGCCCACCGACACCGGAACAATGGCGCGGATTTCCGCGCTGCGTTCTTTTTGTGCTTGCTCTTCCAGCAATCTCAGAATCGACAGTGCGAGTGACTTGGTCCCACGAATGGTGCCCTGGCCTCCGCAGCGTGGGCAAACCTTTGATGTCGTTTCGCCGAGCGAGGGACGCAGGCGCTGGCGCGACATTTCCAGCAGGCCAAAGCGTGAGATGCGACCCACCTGAACCCGCGCACGGTCAATGGAAAGCGCTTCGCGCATGCGGTTCTCCACTGCGCGCTGGTTTTTTATCGGCTGCATATCGATAAAGTCGATCACGACCAGACCACCGATATCGCGCAGACGCAATTGGCGCGCGATCTCGTCGGCGGCTTCCAGGTTGGTCTGCAGGGCGGTCTCCTCAATGTCACCGCCCTTGGTGGCGCGGGAGGAATTGATATCGATACTGACCAAGGCCTCGGTAACGTCGATCACGATGGACCCGCCGGAGGGAAGTTTTACCTCGCGTTCAAAGGCCGTTTCTATCTGACCTTCAATTTGGAAGCGGTTAAACAACGGCAGCGCTTCTTGATAGTATTTCACCTTGCTGGCGTAGTTAGGCATCACCTGTTGTACAAAGGCGCATGCGAGGTCGAAGGCGCCCTTGCTATCGATAATGACCTCGCCCACGTCGGGGCGGAGATAGTCGCGAATGGCGCGGATAATTACGTTACTTTCCTGAAACAAGAAGTGCGGGGGCTTTGAGTTGTCCGATTCCTCCTTGATGGCGGCCCATAGTTTGATCAGATAATCCAGGTCCCACTGCAATTCCTCGGCGCTACGGCCCACACCGGCGGTGCGCACGATCACGCCCATTCCCTTGGGGACTTCGATTTGGCCCAGGGCATCCTTCAAATCGGCGCGATCGTCGCCATCAATCCGGCGCGAAATACCACCGGCGCGCGGATTATTGGGCATCAGTACCAAGTAACGTCCGGCCAGGCTGACAAAGGTGGTGAGCGCCGCGCCCTTGTTGCCGCGCTCCTCTTTGTCGACTTGAACAATAACTTCCATGCCTTCCTTGACGACATCTTTAATCTTGATGCGACCGTCCATTTCTTTCGGGTCTCTGGCAAAATATTGGCGTGAAATTTCTTTAAGAGGAAGGAAACCGTGCCGCTCGGCGCCATAGTCGACGAAGGCGGCTTCCAGGCTGGGTTCAATTCGGGTGATTTTGCCTTTGTAAATATTGGCTTTCTTTTGTTCTTTCAGTCGATTTTCGATATCCAAATCGTACAATCTTTGCCCATCGACGAGGGCAACCCGCAATTCTTCCGGTTGCGTGGCGTTAATTAGCATTCTTTTCATTAAATTGTGATCTCTGTATGGCACTTTGAGATCGTGAATTGAAGAAACAGCAGGTGCAAAAGTCTGACTATGAAAAAATTGGCATGGATTGAGTTAAATACTCAAAAAATGCGCTGATGCAAACGCCACCGGGCGATGTTCCCAGAAGTGACGCGCTTTGCAGTTGTCTTTTTCTAACGGCCACATGGGTCCGTTTTACGCCTAACTTCAGTTCGGGCGGCAGAATCCCTGGTTGTTAACTAAATTAAGAACTACTTTGTGATCACGCCGGCTTTTGCCGCGCAACTGCGCGTTGTGGGCATGTCGGGTTTGACGCGCAAACCCGGTAAACGGGTTTGATGTTATCGCGTAATTTAAGCAGTGTACTAATTTATCTCCGGAGCGGATTTCGGTGTGTTGCCAACTCCGTTGTTCGGGTAAAATCTGTCGACCCAGCAATCTGATTTGTTTTTTACAATTCGCGATCGTTTGAATGCGCGAGTTTATCGTTTGCCAGAAGCGCTACGGCGTTCTGGCACCTAATTAGCTATTAATACTAGCTATTAATATTAACTATCAACAATTGCCCAAAGTGGCGAGAGCGTATCGTCAAGATGCTTTTGCCTGCTTTGGCGCCAGTCAGCGTTTATATCGGTAAATCGTCGCGATGCGAAACGCTGATCATTTTTTAATATAACACCGAAGGATAAGGCTTTCAATTGGTCTGACGCATTGAAGGTTGCGGTCGGTGCCGCCAGTGAGGTGGGTTTGTCGTTAAAAATTCAGTATTATGCAGCGCTGCCAATCAGCTATTGCGATGAACTATGCCGCAAAGTGTGCAATTCTTAACCGTCTCGGGTGATGAAGCCGGCCAGCGACTGGATAACTATCTGTCCCGGGTGCTCCGGCAAGTGCCAAAGCCGCTTATATACCGCATCATTCGCAAGGGCGAGGTGCGTATCAACAAAGGGCGCGCAAAGCCCGAGCGCAAGCTACAGGCCGGTGATGTGGTCAGGATTCCTCCCGTGCGAGTGGGCGAGAGGGCGCAACTCGCTCGGCCCGGTGAGCATCTGAGCCGCTTGCTCGCCGCTTCCATTCTTTACGAGGACGCGGGGTTGCTGGTTGTGAACAAGCCGGCGGGCCTGGCCGTGCACGGGGGATCGGGGATAAAGCTGGGTTTACTCGAAGCCTTGCGCCAAATTCGGCAGGATGTCACCCTTGAATTGGTGCACCGGCTCGACCGTGAAACGTCAGGTTGCCTTGTACTGGCAAAAAAACGCTCGATTTTGCGCCAGATGCATCAGAAATTGCGCGACGAAAAGGGCATCGATAAGCAGTATCTGGCGCTCGTGCGCGGCGAGTGGCCGAGGCGCAAAGGCCGCGTCGAGGCGCCGCTTAAGAAAAACGAATTGGCGAGCGGAGAGCGGATCGTGCGCGTTGATTCGCAAGGTAAAGCCTCCAAGACGCTATTTGAGGTTGTCGCGCGCTACGAGGGTTGTACATTGATGCGCGCTAAACCCATCACCGGCCGCACCCACCAAATACGCGTTCATGCCCGGCACGCTCATCATCCACTGGTGGGAGATGAAAAATACGGCGATGAGGTCTTTAACAAGCAGATGAAGTCATTGGGTTTTCGACGCCTGTTTCTACATGCGGCATCCTTGAGGTTTTCGCTCGACGGCGGCACAACGGTGTATGTGGAGGCCTCATTGCCTAACGAACTGCGAAGCGGGTTGTCCAACCTAACGCCTATTGGGAATAATTCACGTGCTATATATATTTGATTGGGACGGCACCATCATTGATTCGGCGGATAAGATCATCCACTGCATGCAAAGAGCCGCAGATGATGCAGCCATCGATGTGCGCTCGCGGGAGGAGATCAGGAATATCATCGGCCTGGGGCTGCCGGAGGCGGTGGCAAGCCTCTATCCCGATCTGTCGCCCGATCAGCGAGAATCCCTCAAAGCCAACTATGTCGGGCATTTCCTGCGCAAGGATGTCGAGCCCTGCGCGCTGTTTCCCGGGGTGACGGAGACCCTTGAACAACTGCTCGATGGCGGACAGACACTGGCGGTGGCGACCGGCAAAAGTCGTCGCGGGCTCGAGCGGGTGTGGGAAAACCTCGATATAAAAACTTACTTTCACGCCTCGCGTTGCGCCGATGAAACAGCCTCCAAACCCCACCCCCTGATGTTGCAAGAGTTGCTCGTGGAATTGTCCGTGGCGGCGGATGAAGCCGTGATGGTGGGGGATACCGAATACGACATGGCCATGGCCCGCGCCATTTCCATGCCGCGTATCGCGGTCAGCTATGGCGCCCATCGCATTGAGCGACTGCAGGCCTTTGACCCGGTATTATGCGTGGACGAGTTCGATCAGGTATTGGAGTACTATTAACCTGGAAATTAAATAGGCCGTCCTGACCGATTTAATTGTCACCCTTAAGAACGGGCGAAATTGTGTGAAATTCCTTGTTTTTAGGGTGATCCGGCATCCCGGTTCGCGCGCGTCTCCGACTCGCGGCGGTGCGCCCCTGCACCGCCATAAACCCGACATATTTGAATGCCGGGTTAATAGGATGACGGGTTGCTCGCCAATGTCTCGTATTGCTCACTCTTTAGGATCCAATGTTCTTCTTTGTTTTCAATTGCCGACCTGAGCGACGCCTGGCGCTTCAACAGTTGCCGCAGGTTATCGCCCTTTCCCTCATAGAGACTGGAATCTGCAAGTCGGGATTCCACTTCCAGCAGTTCATTTCGTAACGTTTCAATCTCACTTTCCAGGTTTTTGATGGCCCGACCCAGCGGCTTGAGCTTGTCACGCAGGGCGGCCGCGGCCTGGCGTTTTTCTTTTTTTGCTGTTTTGGGAGAGTCGCGGTCTGCGCGCCCGTCGAGCTTGACGTCTCTATTTCCATTGAGCCATCGGGATTGGTAGTCGTTTAGGTCGCCGCTGAATTCTGTCACCTTCCGATTGTCGACGAGCAGAAAATTATCGACGGTGTTTTTCAGCAAGTGACGGTCGTGTGAGACCATGACGATGGCGCCGGCAAAATCTTGTAGCGCCAGTTCAAGGGCGTGGCGAGCCTCCAGATCCAGATGGTTGGTCGGTTCGTCGAGCAGGAGTAAATTGGGTTTTTGCCAGGTGACGATGGCGAGCGCGAGGCGCGCTTTTTCACCCCCGGAAAAATGACGAATAGGTTCAAACGCACGCTCGCCTGAAAAGTCAAAACCGCCGAGAAAGGTGCGAATTTCCTGTTCAGTGGCCTTGGGCGATAAGCGCTGCAGGTGCAAGGCGCAGGAGGCATCCAGGTCGAGTGCTTCCAGCTGATGTTGGGCGAAATAACCAATTTTCACGTGCGCGCTCTCGGTTCTCTCCCCCTCGAGCAGCGGCAGCTCGGCGGCCAGGGCCTTGATCAGCGTGCTCTTGCCGGCGCCGTTGCTGCCGAGCAGGCCGATTCTTGAATTGGCGAGCAGGCTCAATTCGATACCGCCCGCCAGGGGCGATCGCCCCGCATAGCCGATGGCCGCGCCCGTTAACGTCAGCAACACTTGGGGAACTTTTTGCGGCGTTGGAAAGCGAAAGTTGAATGGCGATTCAACGTGTGCCGGCGCCGCCAACTCCATGCGCGCCAGCTCTTTCAAGCGGCTCTGAGCCTGTTTGGCCTTTGTCGCCTTGGCGCGAAAACGCCTGACGAAGTTTTCAATTTCCGCGACGCGTTCCCGTTGTTTTTTATAAATGGCGGCCTGTTGCGCAAGCCGCTCCGCTTTCTGCGTTTCGTAGGCGGAGTAGTTGCCGGCATATGACATTAACTTTTGCCGCTCAATACTGAGGATATTGTCGACCACGTTATCCAGGAAGTCGCGGTCGTGGGACACGACAAGCAAGGTACGCGGATAAGCCTTGAGCCAGCTTTCCAACCAGAATGTGGCATCCAGGTCCAGATGGTTGGTCGGTTCGTCGAGCAATAAAAAATCCGATCGGCACATCAGCGCCCTGGCCAGATTCAACCGTATGCGCCAGCCACCGGAAAAATCCTTTACCAGGCGTTGGCCGTCTTCGCTTTTGAATCCCAGTCCGGACAATAGTTGTTGGGCGCGAGCTTGTGCCGAGTAGCCGTCAATATGTTCTAGTTTTTCATATAGCCGCGCCAGAGCCTCGCCGCCTTCGCATTGCGCGATGGCCTTTTGCAACTGGCGAAGCTCCCGGTCGCCGCTGATAACGTACTCCAGGGCCGCTTGGGAGGTCGCCTCGACCTCCTGGCCCATATGCGCGAGCTGCCAGTCTCGGGGTATGGAACAGTGGCCCGCATCTTCGTGAATTTCGCCGAGAAAGAGTTTGAACAAGCTGGTTTTGCCGGAGCCGTTGTGACCAATCAGACCCCATTTTTGCCCGGGATAGATGGTCGCATCCGCGCCGTCGAGCAGTACCTTGGTGCCGAGTTGCAAACGAATTTGGTGGAGTTGGATCATTGCCGAACCCAGCCTGTCAATTAATAGCCGGCAATGATCTTTTGCCAAAACAGGGCCTGGCCCAGTCGTGGATCGAGCTCGTAGCCCTTAAAGCCAAATCTTTCATAGGTTTTTTGTGCCGGGATATTGCCCGCCAATACCTCCAGGGTAAGTTTGTAGTAGCCCCGTGCCCTGGCGTGATCTTCAATGGTTTGCAGCAGTAAGTGGCCGATGCCACGTCCCCGATAGGCGCTGGCGACAGCGATATCATGGATATTGAGGGCCGGTTTGGCGGCAAAAGTCGCCAGCGTTTCGAAACAGTTGGCAAAACCCACGGCGCTGTCGTCGCAGTGCGCGAGAAAACTGGTGGCGTAGGACTTGGTTGCCAATAATTCGACGCTGGCTGCGGCAAGCTCGGGCTCCAAGGGCGCGCCGCCGCCCATGGGATCGCCGGAGTAGTCGCGCAGCAGCGCGGCCAGTTCCACACGCTGTTTGGCATTGCTAAAATCGACCTTGGCGATGGTTACCGGCATGCGCTATCTCATTTTTTCCTGGTGGCGATAAAAATTCCCCGGCGGGGCGCGGGGTGCCCCTCGACAGTGAGCGCCGGGTTTTCCGGATCGAGGAAGTCGCGCAGCGACTGGTGGGTCATCCAGGCCGTCGCGCGCTGTTCGTCGATACCGGTCTTATTGACGTCGACGCAGCGCGCGTCGTCGAAACCGCATTTGTGTAACCAGGACACCAGGGTCGCAACGCTGGGAATAAACCATACATTGTTCATCTTGGCATAACGTCCTTCGGGCACCAGGGCGTGTCCTAATTCGCCGTCGATAATAAGGGTGTCCAACACCAGTTCACCACCCGGCCGCAAGCTCTCGCGCAATTGTGTCAGATGATCCATGGGGGATCGACGATGATACAGCACCCCCATGGAAAACGTGGTGTCGAAAGCCTCGAGTTCAGCGGGCAGATGCTCGATGCCCAGCGGCAGGACATCCGCCGGCAGTGTCGGCAGATATTTTTTCAGCAGATAAAACTGCACCACGAAACGCGGTGACGGGTCGATGCCGATAACCCGTCTCGCGCCCGCGCCCAACATGCGCCAGCAATGATACCCGTTGCCGCAGCCGACATCCAAAACAAGCCGATCCTGCAGCGCTGAAATGTGGGGGCGCAGCCGCTGCCATTTCCAGTCGGAGCGCCACTCAGTATCGACATGGATTCCGAACAGCCGCAACGGGCCCTTGCGCCAGGGCTTGAGTTCCAGCAAGGCCTGCTCCAGTGCGTGAATCTGGCTGCCGGAAGCGTCTTTGGCTTGACCGATACTCACGCCCTCGGCAAGGGAATAGGCGGAGGGTCTGAGTTCGGGTAGCGCGGTCAGGGCGGCCAGCCAGCGATCCAGATCGCCGTAGCGTTGCCGCGACAAGCCCCGCGCAATCTGCTCAGGAAGCCGGTCCACCCAGGGCCTTAGGCGGGTTTTCGCCAGTGCGGCGAGCAAATCTGCAAAGTCGATCATCGCGCGCTATTTAAAAGCGATGAAGGAGGCAAAATTAAAACACTGGAACCACATTTCGGTGCCGTGAAAACCGATGTCGTGGAGGCGTTGCCGGTGGCTGGCGAAGGATTCTGGCAGCAGAACATTTTCCAGTGCGTTGCGTTTTTGCGCGATTTCCATCTCGCTGTAGCCATTGGTTTTTTTAAAATAGTGATGAAATTCCGTCATGAGCTGCTGGTGAGCCTGATTGGCAAAGGCAAGTTTTTCCGAAATGATGAGAATGCCGCCATCGACCATGCCGCGAAATATTTTTTCAAGTAGGGGTTTGCGTTCTGACAATGGCACAAACTGCAGGGTGAAGTTGAGCACGCAGACCGACGCCCGAGTGATTTCAAGGGCGAGAATGTCTCCCTGAACCAACTCGACGGGCACTTCGCTCGAGTCGGCGTCTATGACCTGCCGACAGCGACGAATCATTTCCGCGGAACTGTCCACTGCCACGATTCTGGTGTCGGCGCTGGTAATTCGGTGCCGCATGGCCAGTGTTGCGGCCCCCAGAGAACAGCCCAAATCGTAACAACGGGTGCCACTTTGGCTGTAGCGTTGCGCCAACTGGCCGATCATGTGAATAATCGTGCTGTAGCCCGGAACCGAGCGTTTGATCATATCGGGAAAGACATCGACCACGGTCTGGTCGAATACAAAACCGCTTATCTGGTCCCGCGGTGTCGTGTACAGCCGGTCTTTGTTGCCTGAATGCATGGGGTACGGGTCTTTGTCACTGTGATGGCCGCATTCTAGCGTGAATTCCCGTCGATCAACTACACTTGTCCTGAACGGCACAACATTTAAAGATTTTGGAAATTGGGTGAACAAGGTTCAGTATCAAGATCTTGCGGTTTTGGTGGCGGACGATTTTAGTAATTTTCGCGGCACCGTAAACAGCATGTTGCTCAATCTCGGGGTCAGAGATGTGGCGATGGCCTCCAGCGGCGAAGAGGTCATCGAAAAATGTGAATCTAGCATCTATGACGTCATCCTCTGTGACTACGATCTGGGCGCGGGGCGCAATGGCCAGCATGTCTTGGAAGAGCTGCGCCAGCGCCAGAGGATCGCGCCGACGAGTGTTTTTATCATGGTGTCGGCGGAGGCCAGCCGCAATATTGTCATGTCGGCGTATGATTGCGAGCCCGATGATTATCTGATGAAGCCCATCACCGGTGTCATGCTGCAAAAGCGCATGCATCGGCTACTCGAGCAAAAACAGATATTGCGCCCCGTGTATACGGCGTTGCGTCAGGGGGATATGCAACAGGCAACGGATTTACTGATCGATCGTTCCATTGCCGATGACAGGCATTCCGTGGCGGCGCAGAAAATGCTGGGAGAGCTGTTTATCCGTCAGGCCGAACTGCCAAAGGCGGAGAAGCTCTACACCCGGGCATTGGAAGCGCGCCAGCTGGATTGGGCGAGGCTCGGGTTGGCCAGGGTAAAACACCTCAAAGGAGACCTGGAGCTGGCGGGTGACTGGCTCGATAAAATTGTTGCTGAGAACCCGCTGTATTTGCCGGCCTACGATGTGCTCGCCGACAACTGGGATAAAAGAGGCGAGCGCATTGCCGTACAGGAGACGATTAAACGCGCGGTGGACGTTTCCCCCATGTCCATTCTGCGGCAAAAACGCCTGGCCAAAGTCGCCAATGACAATGAAGATTCGCTCACCGCGGTGGAGGCCCTGCGCAAAACGATCAAACTCGGACGCCTGTCGTGCTATGGGTCGCCGGATGATAACTTTGAGTTTGCGCGCACGGTCTCGAAGGCTCTGGAGAAAAACCTGGCCCTGCCTGCCGGCGCGCTGCCCGAAGCGATAACGGTGCTACAGGCGTCCCAGGAGGTGTTTGACCTCAGCGCCGCGGAAACCGCGCAATTGAACTTGGTGCAAGGTAGGCTGCACGCCAACGGCGGTAGCACTCATGAAGCCAAGAAATGTTTGCTGTGGGCGCAGGACTTGGCGGCCGATGGCGAACTTGACATTGATATCGAGATTGATCGCGTCGACCTTCTGCTTTCTCTCGGCGAAAACCAGCGGGCTAATGAGTTACTGTCGCGGCTGCAGGAACGTCATGTGGACGATCAGAGCGCACTGGAAAAACTGGATAAATTTCTTACCGAACCGGCCAGTGAATCCAATAGGGCGCTGGTGGCGGAGGTCAACCGCGAGGGCATCGACTTGTATAGTGTCGGCGACTTCGATCGCGCCCTTGAGTGTTTTGAAAAGGCGCGCAAATTGTTTCCCAAACACGTGGGAATTCAGCTCAACATTGTGCAATCCCTCGTGGGTAAACTTAAAGAAGAAGCGGCCAGCGAGCAACTGCTGGAGCAATGTCGCTCCACCCTAATTTTGGTGGAATCGTTGGTTGACCGGGAACATTCACAGTATGAACGGTTCCTGCGCCTGAAACGGCGGGCCGAGGTTTTTATACGTTGATGCGGGAGGCGTGATTCGGTGACGGACGCAAAAGAAAGGATTAATTTTTCCATGGTGCTCGCTTCCAGCGTACACGACATGAAAAATTCAATTGGCATGTTAATGGCTTCATTGGAGGATGTTATTCAGGAAACGCCGCCGGCAAATCCCGCCCAGAGAAAGCGCTTCAATATTCTGCACTACGAAGCCTCCCGTATTAACAGCGAGTTGGTTCAGCTATTGACTATCTATCGTATGCAAAATGACTATCTGCCTTTGCGCATCGATGAACATTATGTAATTGATGTGCTGGAAGATCAGGTTGCCCGCAATCACATGTTAGTGCAGACCGGAGGCATCAATCTCCATTTGAGGTGCGCCGAGGACTTACACTGGTACTACGACGATGACCTCTTCGGCAGTGTTATTCACAATGTATTGATCAATTGTGTTCGCTACACCAAAACTGAAATCGCCATCAATGCTGACATTGTCGGCGACTATCTCTGTGTTGGTATTGAGGACGACGGACCGGGATACCCCGACTCCATGCTTAACCGGCCGGCGGGCTTGATCGACGATGTCGACGTCAACGATGGCGGCACCCACCTGGGCTTGTATTTTGCTGACAAAATTGCCGCCTTGCATAGGCAAAAAAATCGCCATGGCTATATCAAACTTGAAAATGGCGGCAGTCTTGGCGGAGGGGTATTTAAAATTTTTATACCTTAGGCTATTGCGCTGAAGGAAACTCTGATGAAGTCAGAGTTTCCCGACAGAAAATAGATACCATACACCTCAAACACCCGGTCACAACTCGTTAATGCGTAAATCCAGCGACTGCGCCAAGTTCTTGTTGGCCGCATGGGTCACCACGGCGACATTGGCCTTGTCTGCGGTGAGGTAGCGCTCGGCGACCCGCCGTAAATCCGCCAGTGAAGTATCGAGTACGCGCTCGCGAAAACGTTGGCGGTGTTCCACCGTCCTGCCGTGCAATTGTGCATGAAAGCAGCGCTTGGCCCGGCCGGATGGAGACTCGGATTTGTCAATACTGCTGATGGTGCCGAGAATCGCCTCTTCCAGTTTCTGGGGCGCATGTTGTTCTTCGGCCAACCAGGCAAGTGAGTGGTCGAAATCGTCGAGCGTTTCGCCAAATCGGGGATCGCGGTAAGAATAAAACCGAAAAGCGCCGATATTATTGTCCTGCGAGGCGCCGCCGCCATAGGCGCCGCCCCGCTCGCGGATGGCGGTGTGCAGGAAGCCGTTTCTCAGGAAGCCGCCGAGCACCACCAGCGCGGCGGCGTCCGGATGATCCATCGAGACCGTGGGGTAGGCTTTGGCGCAAAAATTGACTTGCGTATTGGTAATCCACGCCTCTCTAACCTGCCTTGCCAATGCGGGCAGAGAAAACACCGTGGTTTGCTGTTGGCCATTGGGTGCGGATAGAGGGCCTAGGCCGGCGTGGAAATCCGCGAGGTGTTCGTGCTCGCCGATCAAGAGCATTTGCCTGCTGCCGGAGATAATATCGGTGTGCAGTTGGGCAAACTTGCCGGCCAGTGCCGACAGTTGCGGCGCCTCCTTGATGGTGCTATCGAGTTCTTTAATCGCCGCAATACCGGCTAGACCACTCAAGCGGTGATTCAACTGCGCCACCGGGCAGATGCCGGATGCGGCGGCCATCATCGCCAGCACGTGACCGCTGCCGGTGAGGCTTTGCTCCTGGTGAACGCGGACCTGAGAGATAAGTTCCTGGATGCGACCCAGTTCGTCAAAGCGGGCGCCGTTCAGGGTGTGTTGCATCAACTCGCTCAATGCCGCCTGATTGCGGTTTAGGGCTTTGCCGGAAAAGGTGTAAAAGCCGTTCACGCGCTGATTGTCATCGACGCTGGCGCGAATGGAGCTAAAGGCGTTGAAGCTGCCGCAAACGCTGGCCTGCAGGCGCTGCATATCCAGGTAGGTGCGGTCTCCGGCGCCCAATTCCGTGACGATGCCGCTGTAGAGAGATATCAGCGGCAGTATTTCGGGGTCGATGGCGGGCAGTTGGTAAATCACCTGCTGGTACACCAGGCCGTTGGTGCCGGCGGTATATTCGGTCAGGGGAGTGCCATGCAGTTGCGATGTTATGCCCGCCACCGAAGTTTCTTGTTTCGGCACGTCATCCAAGCTGACTTTGGGCAGAATACTCTCGTCGTCGGTTTGCGCCTGGCGGGTTTTCAGGGCCGCCGCCCGCTCGATAATGCGCTGTTTTTCATCATCGCTGAGCGCGTCTTTGATCGTCTGTAACCTGGCCTTTTCCGCTCCCTCACGGCGCGCCGCCATGTCGCGATCGGGCGTCAGCGTCAGGCGCACCCGGTGGCAATTGTCCAATAACAGGTCGCGGGCGAGTCCTTTGATAAAATCCGGTGCTTTGAGGTCTTCCCGCAACTGTTCGAGTTCCTCGTCGATGTTCAGCAGCGCTACCGGGTCACCGCGGTGCGTGGCATTGGTGAGCGCGGTGAGAGTCAGCTGCAAGCCATAGGGGTAGCTGTCACCTCCCACTTCCCGTTGATGCAGTTCCAGTTGATGCAGCGCGGACTGAGCGTCCTCCTGGGGAATGCCCTGCTCGGCAACCCGTTCCAGGGTCGCCAGGACCAGTTGTTCAACGGCCTCCGCGACATCGGGTTTGCAGCCCGCCAGGCCGCACATGAAAGTCAGTTCCTTCTGCGAGGTATCCAGGCCGCAGAGTGGCGAGGGGGCGTTGCCGAGATCGCTGCTTTCCAGGGCGTGCATCAGTGGCGTCGCACTGTTGTCCAGCAGCACGCTAGACAGTAATTGCGCGCGTAGACTGTCGCGTAAACTGGCGCTTCTGCCCAGCAACCAGCTGATCACGACATGGGTTTTCTCGCTGATATCCTCGTCCGCATTGGCATAACTCTCCTGCACCCGAATGGGGGCATACAGGCGCTTTTCATCGGCCACGGCAACCGCGTACTCCAGGCGTTGAAAATGTTTTAGCGCCTGCTCCTCAAACTTGCTCTGGTGGTCGCGGGCGCTGATGTCGCCATAGGTCATAAAAATCGCGTTGCTGGGGTGGTAGTGGGTTTCGTAGAACGCTTTCAACTGTTCATAGGTCAGATCCGGAATGGCTTCCGGGTCACCGCCGCTGTTGAAATGATAGGTGGTGGTGGGGAAGAGGTATTTGCAGGTGCTCTGCCACAGCTGCGACGGCACTGAACTCATGGCGCCTTTCATTTCGTTGTACACCACGCCCTTGTGCTCCAGTGGACTACTCGCATCGTCGGGGACGGCAAATTCCAGCCGGTGGCCCTCCTGGGCGAAATCGAGTTCATCCAGGCGCGAAAAAAATACCGCGTCCAGATAGACATCCATAAGATTGTTAAAATCCTTTTTATTGAGGCTGGCAAAGGGGTAGGCGGTCCAGTCGGAACTGGTAAAGGCGTTCATGAAGGTATTGATCGAACGGCGCGTCATCATGAAAAAGGGATCGCGCACAGGGTATTTTTTGCTGCCGCACAGCGCCGTGTGCTCAAGAATGTGGGCCACACCGGTGGAATCGTGCGGCACCGTGCGCAGCGCCACCAGAAAAACATTTTCGTCGTCGCCCTCGGTCTGCGGGGAGAGATGAATATGTTGCGCCCCGGTTGCTAGGTGTTCGTATTCCTCCACATCGAGATTGAGAGAGCTGATGTGATGCTTGCGAATAAACCCGAATGCTGGATGAGCTTGTGACATTGAAACCTCAGATTCCTGATGTATGATTTTATTAATCCGGTAGGTATTGACGCCGGATTAATAAGCCTTAAAGTTCCCCTGCGCAAAGGCGCATAGCGACATCATAATCGATATTGCAAACAAATCGCTTTTTTTAATGAGTATTCGCTAAGTTTTTTCCAGATGTTTCAGCAGCACCTCCTTGGCCAGGTTGACGCGTGCGGCGAGATAGTCGTTGCCGCCGCGATCCGGATGCAGTTTTTGCATCAGCGAACGGTGTGCTTTTATCACCTCTTGTTTACTGGGGTTTTTATTTAAACCCAGAATTTGCAAGGCCTCGTCGATGGAAGGGGCGGTGCCGGACTGATAACTCCGCTGCTCCTGGTGATAACTGTGACCGCCGCGCTGGCGAATCCCCCGGATTAAATAAAAAGACGGCTTATCCTTGTCCTGGTAGTAGTTTTCCAGTTGTTCGAGTTCGTCCTGCGTCAGCTCGGCAAGGGATTTTCCGGCCAGGGGGCCACCGAGCACCCGACCGAATATCTGACCGTTTTTGAGATTAATATTCACTTCCAAAAACGCGGTTTTAAACCGCGGATTGTCGAAAAATGGTGACCGTCGAAGTATGTTTAAAAAGGGCAGGGCGCGGAAAATGGTGTGAAGGCCGAATTTCAGCAGCGCGGCCAGGCCCGCCACCACCGCCCCCAGCCAGTGCAACCGGCCGGTCAGCACCGCCAGTACACAAGCGAGCAGGGCGGCGATAACGAGGGTTTTGATCAGTGCCTGCCGGCGCGCTCCCGGCGGTAGGGTGCGCCAGCGTTTAAAAACCCAGTAAATCAGCGTCAGCGCCGCCAGCGCGAGTAGCAATCGAATGATCATCAGTCAGAGGCACCCCTGAGTTTCAAACGCCAGATTAACCCCGATGTTGCCAAAGTGCGCCCGCTCCTGTTCAAGGCTCGCCAGCGTCAGCGGGTGGCTTGCCAGCCAGGTCGGCGGAAAGCTCAGCACGTAGGCGCCGTTGTTTTTGCTGAGCTGTGGCAGCGCGTCCAGGTTTTCCCGCCGCCGATGCAAGAGCACCGCCAGTCGCAGGCAAAGCAGCAGCGGTATGAAGGCCTGACGCGCGGGTTTGTCCAGCCCTTCCGCCACCCGATCGTCCGCCAGCTTTTTGCGATGCAGACGCACAAGGTTGGCGAGTACATATTGCTCGTAGCGGCCGAAACCGGCGAGATCGCTGTGCCGGAGTATATAGTGGCCGTGATGATGGTAACTCGAATGCGAAATGCTGAGGCCGATTTCATGCAATTGTGCCGCCCAGCTGAGGATTTTGGTGCGCGAAACTCCCGGCAGATCGGGTCCCTTTATTTGCGACCAGAATTGTTTCGCCGCGCGGCGCACGCGCTCGGCGTGGTCGCGATCGATATTGTACTGCGTTTGCAGCTGCGCGACCGTTTCCACCCGGCTGTCGCGATCACTGAAGCGCCCGAGCGTATCGTAAATTAGCCCGTCCTTGAGGGTGGCGTCGGCGACGTGAATTTTGTCGATTTTCAGCAGCTCGAAGATTGCCTGCAGAATGGCAAGGCCGGCGGGCAGCACGTCGCGGCGCAGTTTGGGGACAGTGGCTGACGAAATTCTGCCGTTGGCGACGGTGTCTTTCAACAATGCCTCCAGGGAAGCCCGTGTGATCACCGCGCCACCGTCCTGCTCGACCAGTAAATCGGCCACCGCTTTCATGGTGCCCGAGGTGCCATAGGTGATATCCCAGCCGGTTTTCAGGTAGTTCTTGCGAATCTCTTCGAGTTCGGCGCACGCCGCGTAGTAGGCCTTGCGCATGGTGTCGCGGGTGACGCCGCCACTGTGCAGTATGAATTTCTCGGAGAACGACACACAGCCCATTGCCAGACTTTCCAGACAAATCGGTTTAAAACCGGCACCGACGACAAATTCGGTGCTGCCGCCGCCGATGTCTATCACCAGTCGTTGATCGGCCGCGGTGACAGTATTGGCCAGCCCCGCGTATACCAGGCGCGCTTCCTCGTAGCCGGAGATAATCTGGATCTTTACCCCCAACACACTTTCGGCGGCGTTGAGAAACCTGTTGGAATTTTTTGCCGCGCGCAGAGTTTTGGTACCAACGGCCCGCATTTGTGCGCCCGGAATGTCGCGCAGGCGCTCGGAAAAAAGATGCAGACACGTTAGCGCGCGTTCCTGGGATTGCTCATCCAGAGTACCGTCGGCGCGCATTCCACGGGCGATCTGCACCATTTGTTTTTCCCGATCGACGGTTTCGACCTTGCCTTCATACACCCGTGCGATGAGCATATGAAAACTGTTGGAGCCAAGGTCAATGGCGGCGAAGTAGGGCGATTCAAATTGCGTCATAGTGTTAGTAGGCTTGCTGCGGGTGTCGATAGGCGTCTTGGTAAAGCATAGGCGCCGGCGGGCTTGATTATAGGTTGCCCGGCCTCGGTATAATAGCGGCCTTTAAGCGCCGCCACCAATATTGGAGTGAGATTTGAAAAATCAAACCTTGGAGCGTACTGCGTTCGGGCTCAAAATTTTAAAAAATAGTCATCCCGAAATCCGCAGACTCCGTAGCCAAACGGGAACCCCATCAATTCACGGCAATAAATTTTGGAAATCGACTTTTCTGCTGATGGATTACTTGCAGCAGCACCCGCCCAAAAAGCGGACGAGAGTATTGGAAATCGGCTGTGGCTGGGGCCTGGGAGGTATATTTTGCGCCCGCGAGTTCGACGCCAACGTGACCTCGCTGGATGCTGACGATACGGTGTTTCCCTACTTGGAACACCACGCCAGGCTCAATCAGGCGAAGGTTAAAACCTGGAAATGCCGCTACGAAAACGTGCGTAAGGCCGACCTTGCCGATTTCGACGTAATGATCGGCGCCGACATTTGTTTCTGGGATTCCATGGTCAAGCCGCTCTACAACCTCACCCGCCGTGCGTCGGCATCGGGCGTGCGCGTGGTCATGACCGATCCGGGCCGGCCAACCTTCCGCGAACTTTCTGAAAAGGCCGCGGACAAACTGGATGCTTATTATGACAACTGGGTGACGCCGCATCCCCATAATGCCACGGGTCTGGTGTTAGATGTGAAATAGTCAAAATGGGAAAGTAATTAAACGGGTTCTGAGCTGAGTGGTACTGACTAGAACGGGATAGGGGTATTTCTCGGTGGGAGGATCGCGGCGGGGTGGAGCTTTCCGAGACCGTCTGCCGCCGGGAGCGGCAGCCGAGCCCCCAGGGACGGGTTTACGGCGTGTCTCGGAAAGCTCCACCCCGCCGCGATCCGGGGTAAAAACGGTAATTAGCCTTGAGTAAGTGGCATTCGAGCCCGTTACCAATAGCGCTTACTTGAGAGAGAATCCTTGGCTTTGCTGCCGGTTGTCAGCTTTGGGATAGTTTCCAAGACACGAACTAGGCGTCCCCCCGTGAATCCTTCCCTGGGGGCTCGGCTGCCGCTTCCTCGGCAACTGCTCCTGCGTTGCCCTACTACACCACATCCATGTGGTTATGCGGCAGACGGTCTTGGAAACTATCCCAAAGCTGACAACCTACAACATTTTTGTCTTGATCAAGACCCCTTCGGGTCTGACTTAACCACTAACCGCAGGAACTATATTATGTTGCCTAAAACACAAATGCCCTCCGCGGAATCCGCCCTGCCAGGGCGTGATTGCCCAATGGTTGTGAGTGACAAACATTTTGTCAATGGCCATGCGCTAAAAGCGCCGTTTCCCGTCGACACGGATCATATTTTGTTTGGCATGGGCTGTTTCTGGGGCGCCGAAAGAAAGATGTGGCAGCACCAGAGCGTCTATACCACTGCCGTGGGTTATGCCGCCGGCTTCACCCCCAACCCCACCTACGAGGAAGTCTGTAGCGGTCTGACCGGCCATAATGAAGTCGTGTTGGTGGTGTATGAAAACTCGCCACAGAATCTTGCAGAGTTATTGAAAGTATTTTGGCAAGGGCACGATCCCACCCAGGGAATGCGGCAGGGAAATGATATCGGTACCCAATACCGGTCCGGAATCTATGTCACCAATGAGACGCAGAAGGAGGCGGTGCTGGCGTCACAGGAAGTCTACCAGGCCAACTTGAAGACGGCGGGCTACGGCGCCATCGCAACGGAAATCCGCGACAACGTCGCGTTCTATTACGCTGAAGACTACCATCAACAGTATCTGGCGAAAAATCCCGGCGGTTATTGCGGTGTGGGTGGCACGGGTGTCTGTTACCTTTAAGTAAAGGGTAACCGGCTGCCATTAACCCGGCATGCATTTATGTCGGGTTAATGGCGGAGCATGGATGCTCCGTCACGGCTCGATAGAGCCGTGCGAACGCCTTAAAATCAAGCAGTTTCGCATAACTGCGCGGTGTTTTAAGGGGTGACAGCCAAAACTATCAGGAAGATATATTTGGCTGCCGGTTAATAGTCAGCGTCTTCGATCAACCGCAAGCGCATGCGGTAAGCGAAGGCGATGATGTGGGCGATGGCGAGGTAAAGCGACTCCGGGATATCGTCGCCCAGCTCCAGCTCCGACAATAGTTCCACCAGCGGCGCGTTGTCGCACAGGGGCACGCCATTCTGCTCGGCAATTTCGATAATTTCCTCGGCGCTGGCGCCCGCGCCCTTGGCCGTTAGGGTGGGTGCGTCGGTGCCGTCGTAAAACAGGGCGACGGCCCGTTTGAGTTGCTCGTCGGTAATGCTCATCTCAGGTCTTCACATCCACCAGAGAGCGTTCAAGGCGCGTGCGCTGCGTCGGCGCTTCGCCCTCTTGACACAGGAGTTCAGCGACGTCGATGCCGCTTTGCTGCAAGTCTTCCTTTAAGCCATTCAGGTGCGACTGCGCCTCGCGCCAAAGGTCGTGCCGTTGCACCCAGAGCTTGGTTTTTACGCGCTTGTCTTGCGCCCTGATCTCGCCGGCGAAGGTGCCCAGATCGTCCAGATCAAATTCCAGGTACACGCGCCAGCTTTTTTTCAGCGTGCGCGCTTCGCGCGCGCCCTGCTGCGACTTCTCCCGCTCGCGTCGATTGTCATAACAGTCTTCTTGTATATGCACAGTCAGCGGGAAGATCTGCTCGCTCGCGCGCACCGGCAACTCCAGAAAACCGCCCTTGGCGGAAACATGCCCTTCTTCCCGGGCCGCCAGCAAATGCCGCAACTGCAGGCTGCTGATACGCGCCAGCGCCGAAAACAATAGCGCACTCAATCTGGCGGCTGTCGTCTCCTGACGACTCGATGGGATTGTTGTCTGGTGATCGTTTTCGTGCTTTAAAAAGAGCGATTGAATGAGCTTGTCGACGCCGCCGGTATCCGCCGATTGGCTTGTGGGCGCGCTTGCGGGAAAAATGCGCATGGCTTTGATTACCCGCAGTAACTCCGCCTTGATATCCTGCTCTACGGCTGGAGCGGGCGCCTCTACCGCGGCCGGTGTCGGCCGTGGGCGAGTTTGTCCGGGCGCTGACGGCGTTGCGGCGGCTTTCGGGGCGGCCATAGCGGCGAGTTTGGCTTCCAGAAAGGTGCCGGAATTTATCAGTGCCTGCTTCAATTGTGGCGCGTTGGTCACTTGCTCGATGGTGGGGATTTTGGCGAGCAGCGGTGATAACTGTTTTAGTGCCGCCGCCGGTGCGTCGTTATTGTGGTTACGGTGCATTTGCGCTTGTTGTTCGGCGTTGATCACTTGCCGGGCGAGCACAAAAGCGCTGGCAACCTTATTCTCGCGGGGCAGATATTGCCGCAACCCGGCGCTCAGCGTCTCGCCGGCGCTGGTCGGGGCTGGGGTTGGCGGCGTTTTGGCCACTGCGCCGGCGTGCTCCGAGGGGGCAAGCGCACGTTGTCGAGTATTCGCCGGAGATGCCGGCGGGGTGTTGTCGACGTGTTTCCGGCGGGAGGTGTCCACTTGCAGCTGGCCGTCGCGTCTGACGTACAGAGAGATAGTCTGGCGGGGCCGCAATTCAAACTCGGTGACAGCCATTATCTGCCTGCCGAGGGCGCTGAGTTGCACGGCAAAAAGTTGCGGCTTGGTCAGCAGCGTTGCCACCGCCCGGCGCGCTGGCGCCATCTGCGCCGATGATTCGCGCCGGGTCTCGAAGCTGGCAAAATGTTTCGTCAAACGCTGTTGCACGACGCCGTCGAGTGCTTGCACCGCGACGACTTTCGCCAGTAGTTTGCTGCCGGCTGGCAGTTGGCCGACATCCAAAGAAATGCCGGACGCAGCCCTAGGCGCTGCATGGGACGACAAATATTGTTGCAAGGGAGGCAAGTCCATACAACAAGTGTAGATGATCTGGCCCGCTCCTGGTCCTACCGCCACTTCCGGGTATAATGGCGCTTTTTTTGCGGAGCCGTGAACGTGTTACTCGCGTTAAGATTGCACAACATTGCGTGCGAAATAGATGAGCGCGTGTTGTTCAACGGCCTGTCGGCCACATTTGCGCCGGGCGATTTAATTCAGATCCTCGGTCCCAATGGGGCCGGCAAAACGACGTTGCTCAAAATCATCACCGGGCTGTCCCAGCGCTATCGAGGGGAGTTGTCATGGGGGCGTTTCCCGATTCCCAGTTACGAGTTCTATGCCTGCCTGCTTTATCTCGGCCATGCCACCGGGGTTAAAACCTCGCTCACGCCGCTGGAGAATTTGGCCTGGTATTTCGGCCTGAACGGCAGCAAGGGAGAATCCGCGTCGGCACCGACGCGCGAGGATCTGCGCGAGGCCCTGCGGCAGGTGGGACTGGCCGGCTACGAAGACGTACCCAGCTACCAAATGTCCGCAGGACAGCAGCGGCGCGTGGCGCTGGCCAGACTTTACGTGTCGCAGGCGCCGCTTTGGGTGCTCGATGAACCCTTTACCGCCATTGACAGGCAGGGTGTCGCCAGTCTGGAACAACACCTCGATGGCCATCGGCGCAACGGCGGCATCGTCATTCTCACCTCGCATCAAAGCCTGTCCGCCGCCGCGCCGACGCTTATTGACCTGGCGGATTACGCCGGAGAGCGAGCATGAGATCGCTGCCCGGTCTCGGGGCGGCGTTCGCCTGCACGGTCGTAAAGGAGACGACGGTGAGCTTTAGAAACCGCGGTGATCTGGCCAATCCGCTGATATTTTTTCTCGCCATCGTCGTATTCATACCGTTGGGCATTAGCCCACAGGGAAAAGTGCTCGCCGGACTGGCGCCGGGCATGATTTGGATCATCGCGCTGCTGTCGACGCTACTGTCGCTGGATCGCCTGTTTCAAAGCGATTTTGAAGACGGCAGTCTGGAGCAGGCGGTGGTCAGCGGCCAGTCGCTGTATTGGCTGGTGATCGCCAAGGTGGTGGTGCATTGGCTGATGACAGGGCTGCCTTTGACCCTGTTGGCTCCCCTGCTGGGCGTGATGATGTCGCTGTCGGCGGAGGGCTACCTGCCCTTAATGCTGTCACTGCTGATGGGCACCGGCAGTCTGAGTCTGATTGGCGCCATCGGTGCGGCGCTGACTGTGGCCTTGCGCCGTGGTGGGCTGTTATTATCACTTATCATTTTGCCGCTGTACGTGCCGGTACTGATTTTCGGCTCGGCCGCGGTGCGTAACGCGATAGACGAGATGCAAATTGGCGGGCAGATCTCCATATTAGCCGGATTTTTAGTCTTATCTTTGGTATTGGCGCCCCTGGCAGCGGCGGGCGCCCTTAAAATCAGTATTAAAGGGTGAAGGTGACTTGTGACTTGGCAATGGTTTCATCGTTTGGGCAGTCCGCGTTGGTTCTACGACAAAACCAGCGCCTGGATGCCCTGGCTGACGGTGAGTTCGGTGGTCGTGTTGCTGGTAGGCGCGGTGTGGGGGCTGGGCTATGCGCCGGCCGATTATAAGCAGGGCAACAGTTACCGCATTATTTTCATTCACGTGCCCGGCTCGGTGGTGGCGATGGCGGGCTATTACGTAATGGCCATCGCCGGCGCCATCGGGTTGATCTGGCGGATGAAGCTGGCGTTCATGACAATGAAGGCGGCGGCGCCAATTGGCGCCGTGCTCACCTTTATTTCTCTAGTGTCCGGCTCGATTTGGGGCAAACCGACCTGGGGCACCTGGTGGGAGTGGGATGCGCGCATCACCTCGGTCCTGGTCCTGTTTTTTCTCTACCTTGGCATCATCGCTCTGCAGGAGGCCTATCGCAACCAGGACGCCGCAGATAAAACCAGCGCCATTCTCGCCTTGGTCGGCATGGTGAATATTCCCATTATCTATAAATCTGTCGACTGGTGGTATACCCTGCACCAGCCGGCCACCATCAAATTCACCGAAGCGTCGACCATTGACGCCAGCATGGCCTACCCGCTGATCTGGATGATTGTCGGTTTTTATTTGACCTATGTGACCCTGCTCATCGCCCACACCCGTATCGAAGTCATGCGCCGGGAGAGAAAGACTCAGTGGGTGCAAGATCTGGTGTTGGCCGCCAAAGGAGGCGATTAATTGGAATTTCAATTCGAAAGTCTACGTGAATTTTTCTGGATGGAAGGGCACGGTCCCTATGTGTGGTCCGCCTATGCGATCACTTTTGCCGGTCTTTGTGGCCTGGGTCTCAAAGTCAAAATGGACCGCAAAAACTTTTACAAAATTCAGGCGTCCATTGTTAAACGCAATCGGCAGATTGCGGTTGAGTCATAATTTGAGGTAGCTATGCATCCCCTTAGAAAGCAGCGATTGCTCACCGTTATTTTTATCGTGTTCGCCAGTTCGGCCGGCGTGGCGCTAATTTTATTTTCTCTGCGGGAGAATATGAACCTGTTTTATCCCCCATCAAAAATTGTTGCCGGCGAGGCGCCGGAGGGAAGGACTATCCGCGCTGGCGGCTGCGTGGTGCCTGGCTCTGTGGAGCGCGATGATACCAGCTTGAGGGTGCGTTTCGACGTCACCGACGGCAATGTGTCGCTGGCGGTGACGCACGAGGGTATTCTGCCGGATCTCTTTGCGGAAGGGGAGGCCGCGGTTCTGGTCGGCCAGCTTCACGAGGGCGTGTTTGAGGCCGATGAAGTACTCGCCAAACACGACGAGACCTATATGCCGCGCGAGGTCGCCGACAGCCTCGGCAAACCCGCCGACAAAACTTATGGCGGCGGTGATGCCGCCACCTGTGAGGTCATCGACTATGATGCCTGAATATGGCCAGCTGGCGCTTATCATTGCGCTGCTCCTTGCCCTTTGTCTGTCAATTGTGCCGCTCGTGGGCACCTACAATGGCAAAGTGGTATGGATGTCTGCCTCGCGCTCCCTGTCGGTCGGCCTGTTTGTATTCGTCGCCATTGCCTTTGCGGTGTTGACCTGGTCCTTCTACGTCGATGACTTCTCCGTCAAATACGTGGCTAACCACTCCAATACTCTGCTGCCCGTGCGCTACAAGATAAGCGCGGTGTGGGGCGGTCACGAGGGCTCGCTGCTGCTCTGGGTGCTGATTCTGGCGGGGTGGAATATGGCGGTGAGTATTTTCAGCAAAAATCTCCCGCTCGACATGGTGGCGCGGGTGCTCGCGGTCCTGGGCATGATTAGCGTGGGTTTCTTGCTGTTTACACTGCTCACCTCCAACCCCTTCGATCGCGTGTTGCCAAACGTTCCCGTCGAAGGTTCGGATCTCAACCCCCTGCTGCAGGATTTCGGCCTCATCATCCACCCGCCAATGCTGTACATGGGTTACGTCGGATTTTCCGTGGTGTTCGCCTTCGCCATTGCCGCGCTTTTGTCCGGCCGGCTCGACAGCGCCTGGGCGCGCTGGTCGCGCCCCTGGACCAATCTCGCCTGGGCCTTCCTGACCATCGGCATTGCCTTGGGCAGTTGGTGGGCGTACTACGAACTCGGTTGGGGTGGCTGGTGGTTTTGGGATCCGGTTGAAAACGCCTCTTTCATGCCGTGGCTCGCCGGCACGGCGCTGATTCACACGCTGGCGATCACTGAGAAGCGCGGCGCATTTAAGAACTGGACGCTTTTTCTGGCGATTCTGACCTTTTCTCTAAGTCTGCTCGGCACATTTTTAGTGCGTTCAGGCGTACTGACCTCGGTGCACGCTTTCGCCACCGATCCCGAACGCGGCGTTTTTATTCTGGGCTTTCTGTTGTTGGTGGTGGGTAGCTCACTGGTGCTATTTGCAATGCGGGCGCCGGTGGTGAAAAGCGTGTCGGGCTTTCAGTTGCTCTCGCGCGAAGCCTTTATGTTGGTGAACACCATTGTGCTCACCATCACCGTCAGTTTCGTTTTGCTCGGTACCTTGTATCCGCTGCTCACCGAAGCCGTCGGGGCGGGCAAGATATCCGTCGGCGAGCCCTATTTTAATTTCTTCTTTGTCAAGTTTATGGCCCTGTTGGCGTTAATCATGGGGATCGGGGCCATGCTCAACTGGAAGAAAACCGACTTTAGCAAAATTCGCAAATGGCAGATTGTGCCGCTTGTGTTGAGTTTGTGGCTGGGCACGTTTATACCCGGTGTCATAGATGGTCCCTACTCGGTGGCGGCCGCCATAACGATTAGCCTTGGTAGTTGGGTGATTTTGTTAACGTTGGCGGATGTGCGCCGCAAAGTCCACCATGCGCCGTCCCTCGGCGTCGGTTTAACCCGCCTATCGGCCAGTTACTACGGCATGGTGCTGGCGCATATCGGCTTTGCCGTGGCGCTGCTGGGGGCGTCCTTAAATACCATTTACAGCGTGCAGAGGGATGTGCGGCTGACGGTGGGGAATTCGGTCACGATTGCGAATATGAATTACGAACTTGCCGATGTGCGACGCGAACGCGGACCCAACTACGACGCCAACGTGGGAGAAATTGTGGTCCGCAAAAACGGCGACATCGTGTCGCGTTTGGAACCCGAGAAGCGGAGCTATTTTTCCGGCGGGAACGTGATGACGGAAGCCGCGATCGACGCGGGTTTTTGGCGCGATGTTTACGTTGCACTCGGCAACCAATTGAATAACACCGACTGGGAAGTGCGCATCCACTACAAGCCGGTCGTCAGGTGGATCTGGCTGGGCGCGATCTTTATGGCCCTTGGGGGGACGATTGCCATCGCCGATAAGCGCTACAAACTGCTGCGCGAAAAACACCGGCGGCAAGTCGAGGAAAGAGACAGCCCGACGCCTGCTATTCCGCGAGCTGAGTTATTGACGGTCGACAGACAGCAAGCGGGCGAATCGTGAAGCGTTTAAAGTTATTCGTTCCACTTATTATATTTTTGTTGTTGGTGCCGTTTTTATTCGTCGCGCTGGGCAAGGACCCCAGCCATTTGCCCTCTGCCCTGGTGGGAAAGCCGCTGCCGGAAGTTAACCTGCCGGCATTGTCGGGCGGCAAGATTATCGAGCGCAGTGGCCTGCTTGGCCAACCATTTTTACTCAATGTGTGGGCTACCTGGTGCCCCACCTGTATCAATGAACACCCCTATCTTATGCAGCTCGCGGAGCGGGGCATCAAAATTGTCGGCTTGAATTACAAAGACGAGGATGCCAAAGCGCACGAGTGGCTGCGGCGCCTGGGGAACCCCTACCAGCTGAACATTGTTGACGCCGACGGTCGTATGGGATTGAATCTCGGGGTCTACGGCGCACCCGAAACCTTTGTCGTGGATAAAGACGGGATCATACGTTACCGCCATGCGGGCGACTTGAATCAGCGTGTTTGGGAGACGAAGATAGCCCCGATATTCAGCACTTTATAAGTCCAAGGTGGCGCTGCCAGTTTGCTTCTGTTTGTGCTTGTTTTAAAAACTTGCAAGTCTAGACTATATTGGAGTAAACATAGAGATAATAATGAAACGTATGCTGTGGTGCAGCATATGTGTTACCATGCTCAGGAGTAGTTTTCGTTATACGCAGGGGGTGTTTAATGCTGTATCACGCTTATGAATTAAACCACGCCGCCGTAGCGCCTTTGCGCCACTTAGTCGACTTCAACAAACGGCTCTGCCAGTCGCCCTACAACCCGATGTCCTACACCTGGACCGGTAAAAATATCTCCGCGGCCTGCGATCTGTTCGAGGCGATTACGCGGCGTTACGAGAAGCCTGCATGGCGCCTTGGCGAAACGATCATCAACGGCTGTTCAGTGCCCGTGACAGAGCGCGTGATTTGGCAAAAACCTTTCGCCCGCTTGATTCATTTCGCGCGCGATCAAAAAGTCCGTGAGAAAGCGGTGGGCAGCGACAAGGCGGATCCGCGCGTGTTGCTCGTTGCTCCGCTGTCGGGACACTACTCGACACTGTTGCGCGGCACAGTCGAAGCGTTTTTGCCCGAACACGAGGTCTACGTCACCGACTGGAGCGACGCGCGCGAGGTGCCTCACAGCCGCGGCGGTTTTGATCTAAACGATTACATCGATTACATCAGCGAGATGCTTGAGCGTCTCGGCCCCAACGCGCATGTCATTAGTATTTGTCAACCGGGCCCGCCGGTGTTGGCGGCGGTTGCGTTGATGTCAGAGGAAGGCGCCGGCTTTTTGCCGTCGACGATGAGTTTTATGGGATCGCCGATGGACACCCGCATGTCGCCGACTCTGCCTAACCGGCTGGCGCTGGAGCGCAGTTACGACTGGTTCAGGGAAAATATGATCTACTCCGTCCCCTGGCCTAACAAGGGCTGGATGCGTCGCGTTTACCCGGGTTTTCTGCAGCTAGGCGGATTTATCACCATGAATCAGGATCGCCACGTGCTCGCTCACAAGGAGTACTTTGACCATTTAGTGCAAGGTGATTGTGACAGCGCCAACAAACACAAGGAATTCTATGACGAGTACCTGGCGGTATTGGACCTCACCGAAGAGTTTTATCTGCAGACGATTCGAGACGTGTTTCAGGAGCACAAGCTGCCCGAGGGGACTTTCGAACACCGCGGTCGCTTAGTGAAGCCCGAGGCGATCACCAAAGTCGCGTTGATGACCATTGAAGGCGAGAACGACGATATCTCCGGCATCGGGCAAACGCAGGCTGCCCACACCCTGTGTCGCAACATTCCGGATAAAATGCAGGTGGATTACATTCAGCCCGGTGTCGGCCATTACGGGGTGTTCAGCGGCAGGCGTTTTCGCACCGAGATTCAGCCGCGCATGAAAGAGTTTATGCGCCAGTATTTTGATCGCAAAAAAGAACTGGATTATCAAAAACGCCGTCCGGAATTGATCGGCGCTTGTTGAGGAGGCATTAACAAGACGCTGACCCGCCATCTAATTTATTGTAAAATCGATAGACAAAGCTCGTCTCACATGGGTCGTCTTGTGAATAAATGGCGACCTATTCACATATCGATCAACCGGGTGAACATTGGTGAAACGATATATTTACCTCATTGTTGTGTTCAGTATTTGCGCAGTTCAGTCGGCTTTAGCGATCGATGTCGTCGAGTTTGACACTCAGCGCGACCTTGAACGTTACCAGCAACTCACCTACGAACTGCGCTGCCCTAAGTGCCAAAACCAGAATTTGATCGACTCCGATTCCCAAATCTCGGAAGACCTGCGATTGGAGGTTGCCAGATTGATTAAGGACGGCAAGAGCGATGCACAAATCAAATCACACATGGTCGCGCTCTATGGCGATTTTATACTGTACCGCCCGCCGCTGCAGAACAATACCGTCGTGCTCTGGTTGGCGCCGCTCATCATGCTGGGGGTGGGCGGGCTTATCTTTGGCGTGATTGTGTTGCGCCGCTCGCGGACGACTGACGACGAGCGCAGTGAAGATGTCCCGCATTTGCAACAATCTCCGCTGGCCGAGGCATCGACGGGAGAGGCGGTGGCCGCCCGCCCTGATGCGTCCGAAGGCGACAAAATTTCGTAAGCAAAATCACGGTTCATTGGCGTCGGGGTAACGATAGCGCATGCAATTTTGGCAGATTTATTTGCTTGTTAACTTATTGGCCGCGGCCTTTATCGTCTGGCCCACCATCTTTGTGGCCAAGAGGTACAAACAGGAGTTGCGTTCCAACGCCAGAACCGAAGCAAACTCCGAAGTCTATAAGGATCATCTTAGCGATTTGGAAAAGACCCTGGTGCGCGGCGAAATTGATTCTGATGAGCTTGAGGGGCTGCGAAAGGACTTGGAGAAGACGCTGGTGGAGGAAAACGCCATGGCCTTCGACGACAGTGAGAGGCCTATCATTTCTTCGTTCAAGAGCCGTATCCCGGTGTTGACGCTGGTCTTCGCACTACCGATATTGTCGCTCGCCATCTATTCTTCGCTGGGCGCAAAAAAGGATTGGGAAATCTACCAGTTGGCCAAGGCGCGCGCGCAGGCGCCGCCGTCGGACCTGGAAAAGATGTCGGCCGAGTTGATTTTGGCATTGCAGGATCGCCTGCAAGCCCGACCGGACAACACCCAGAATTGGTATCTGCTGGCGGCCACTGCAGTGGAACAGGGACTGTACGAGGAGGGGGTGCGGGCCTTCCGCGAGTTGTTGGCGATACAGCCCGATGCGCCAGTGGTCAAGGCCGAACTGGCGCAGGCCTTGTTTTTGCGTGCGGGCAACACCATCACTCCCGAAGTGCGACAGCAGACTCGTGAAGCATTGCAGATGGCGCCCAGTATGCCCACTGCGCTGGGCCTGGCGGGGATTGACGCCTACCAGTCCGGCGATTATCAACAGGCCATTGATTTCTGGCGACAAGCGCTGGTGCAGTTGGACCCTACTTCGGCGGCGGCCCAGGCCCTCACCGGTGGCATTGCGCGGGCCAGAACCGCGGTGGCCAAAACCGATTCAGCGATGCCAAAAGTCGCCGCCGGCCCGGCGTTGCAGGTACGGGTGTCGCTCGATGGCAACCAGGTCGAAGTGCAGCCGAGCGACACAGTGTTTGTCTACGCACGCGCCTGGCAGGGACCAAAGATGCCCCTGGCCATCAAAAAAATCAAGGTGACCGACCTGCCGGCTGATGTGACGCTCGATCAAAGTATGTCGATGACCCAGGGAATGGATCTCAGCAGTTTTCCGCAGGTGGAAATCGTTGCGCGAATATCATCGACAGGAAGCGCTATTTCCCAACCTGGCGATTGGCAGGCCGCCTTCGGGCCGGTGATCGTCGCCAGCCAAAAAGAGCCGATTTCGTTGACTATCAAGGAAAAAATCTCTCCCTAAGCCTAGCCCCTAAAGATTCACCGGATTTTATTTAGCACTCCTTCAATATTATATTGAAGGAGTGCCGGGGTGCCGCCATGTGTTTTTGCGCGACTTGTGACCACTGTGTCAAACGAGGGGGCGTTTTCGCGTGATTCGCGTTGTTTAAGCGTGTAGAATCGCGGGTTTTTAAACACTTGCCCCGCATACACTCAGGAGGCGTTGCAGGTTGGTGTCGGCAATTATCGGCCTTGTAAGTCCCCTCCGCTCAGGATCGGCGTTAAATCGAGAGAAAGAGAAGACAAGCGAAATTCAAACATGCGGTTGAAATCCATCAAGCTGGCCGGCTTTAAATCCTTTGTCGACCCAACCACCGTCACATTTCCCCGTGATCTGAGCGCCGTGGTCGGGCCCAATGGATGTGGTAAATCCAATATTATCGATGCGGTGAGGTGGGTCATGGGGGAATCGTCGGCCAAAAACCTTCGCGGTGAGGCAATGACCGATGTGATTTTCAATGGCTCCAGCGGCCGCAAGCCTGTTGGACAGGCCTCGATCGAACTCATATTCGACAACAGCGACGGTACCATCACCGGCGAATACGCCAGTTATGCTGAAATTTCCGTCAAGCGCAAAGTCACCCGTGAGGGACAGAATGTCTACTACCTCAACGGCAATAAATGCCGCCGCCGCGATATTACCGACATTTTTCTTGGCACCGGCCTGGGACCGCGCAGTTACGCCATTATTGAACAGGGCATGATCTCACGGCTGATTGAGGCCAAGCCGGAAGAGCTGCGCGTCTACATCGAAGAGGCCGCCGGTATTTCCAAATACAAGGAGCGGCGTCGTGATACCGAAAACCGCATGCACCGCACGCGCGAAAACCTCGAACGGCTCACCGATATCCGCGATGAACTGGAGCGCCAGTTGTCGCGTTTGGAGAGGCAGGCGAACGCGGCCGAGAAATATAGCGAATACAAGCAGCAGGAGCGCGATCTCAAGGCGCGACTGCAAGCGCTGCGCTACGATCTGCTGGCCATCAGTCTGGAACACAAGCACAAAGCGATTCGGCAGCTGGAACTGAGTGTTGAAGCCAGTGTTACCGAACAGGTGCGCCACGATTCCGCGATTGAAAAACACCGCACTGAAACCTCCGAGCTGGGTGACAACTTTAATCAGGTGCAGGGCCGCTTCTATGCCATCGGCGCCGATATCGCGCGCATTGAGCAGACCATCCAGCACGCCAAAGAGCGCGAACGCCAGTACCAAATCGATCTTGAGCAGGTGCAGCGCGACTGCCGGGATGCCGAGGAGCATCTCGCCAGCGATCGCAACAAAGCGGAAGGTTGGCAAGCCGAACTGGTAGAGATAGAGCCGGATCTGGAAATCATTCAAAACGCGGAAGAGGATTCCGCCGGTTTGTTGATGGCGGCGGAGGATGCCATGCAGACCTGGCAACAGGAGTGGGACCATTTCAACCAGCGGGCCGCCGGTCCTCGCCAACAGGCGGAGGTGCAGCAATCGCGCATCAAATATCTCGAGCAGGTTCAACAGCGTCTGCTGGAGCGCATCGATAAACTTGGACAGGAATGCAGTGATCTTGTGGTTGGTGATGTCAGCGGCGAGATCGAAGGGCTCGACGAAACACTGGCCGAGCTATCGCTGAACATCGACGACAACAACGCTCATATCGAGGCGCTCGCCGAGCGCGTGCACGAGCAGCGCGAATCCCTGCAAGTGCAAAATGATCGTCGGGATAGCTTGCGCGGTGAATTGCAAACCGCCAAAGGGCGCTTGGCCTCGCTGGAAGCTCTGCAGCAGGCGGCGCTGGGCGGTGATGGGGGGGGCGCCGGCGACTGGCTGGAAGCCCGGGGGTTGCAGGATTATCCGCGGCTGGCGGAAAAAATCCGCGTTGCCGACGGGTGGAGCACCGCGGTCGAAGTGGTGCTGGGTAAGTCGTTGCAGGCGGTATGCGCCGCCACGATGCCCGAGGCCACAATCATGCCCGACGCCATTGGCGCCGGCTTGCTGGAACTGGCGTCCGGCGAATTGATGTTGATCGATCGCAATACTGGCGATAGCGCCATTGGTGCAAGCGACACTTTGCTGTCCAAGGTGCAATCCGATATCGATTTGTCCGGCTTGCTCAGCGGAGTTTACGTCGTCGAAAATCTCGCCGTGGCGCTTGCCAGGCGGGCTCATCTCGCCGCCGGTGAATCACTGGTGACAAGAGATGGGCTTTGGATTGGCCACAATTGGATTAGGGTCGTCAAAGAGGATGACAACGCCAGCGGCGTGATTGCGCGCCATCAGGAAATAGAAGCGCTGAGCGCCCAGATTGGTCGCGCCGGCGTCGGCATCGATGAACTCTCACGCCAGATTGAAGCGGCCGCAGCGACGCTGAGGGAGGCCGAAACCAAGCGCGAAAACGTGCGGCGGGAAGTCGAGGCGCTCGGTCGCAAGCACGGAGAGGTACGCGCCCAGCTCAGTGCCAAAAGGGCCAGAGCGGAACAGGTATTGGACGCGCGCGAGCGAGCCGAGCGCGATATCGCCGAAGCCAGGGCACAGCTCAAGGCGGAGAGTGAACATCTGGTGGCTGCCAGGAACACGCTGCAGGAAGCCATCACGGCCATGGAAGAGGACACCGATGAACGGGAAAACCTGCTTAGCCGGCGAGATCAGATTCGCGCCAACCTCGACCAGGCGCGCCAGCGGGCGCGTCACGACAAGGACAAGGCGCACGCACTGGCGATGCAGCATCAGTCGGTCAAAACCCAATTGGAATCTGTGCGCCAGGGCATGCAGCGCCTGCAGGAGCAGATGCAGAGAATGGCCGAACGCCGGGAATCCCTCGTTCGGTCCCTGGCGGAAAGTCGCGAACCGGCGGTGGAATATCAGCAGGAACTGGAGGCCAATCTGGCGAAGCGCGTCGCCGTTGAGCGAGAGCTGACAGTGGCCCGGCAGGCGATGGAAACGGCGGAGGCTTCGTTGCGCGACGCGGAAAAGCAGCGCGCCACGGTGGAGCAGACGCTGGCCGGCTTGCGCGCGGACCTTGAAAGCGAGCGCCTGCAGGCACAGACGCTGGACGTCAAGCGCCAGGGGTTGAAGCAGCAACTGGCGGAGGACGAGTTGGATATCGAGGTGGTGGTCGCCAATCTCGACCCATCCCTCAATGAGCAGGGGCTGGAGAGCGAGCTGGAAAAACTTGCCGCTAGAATAGCGCGGTTGGGGCCGATCAATCTGGCGGCGATAGACGAATTTAAAACCGAAGCCGAGCGCAAACGCTACCTGGACGCGCAGAATGACGATTTGCAGGAAGCGCTCGAGACGCTGGAAGGCGCGATCAAAAAAATCGATCGCGAGACGCGCACCCGCTTCAAGGAAACATTTGATCAGGTCAACGGCGGGCTCAAGGAGCTGTTTCCCAAGGTCTTTGGCGGTGGCCATGCCTATCTGGAGCTTACCGGCGAAGATCTGCTCGACACCGGTATCGCCATCATGGCGCGTCCTCCCGGCAAGAAAAACAGCACTATTCACCTGCTGTCCGGGGGGGAAAAAGCCCTTACGGCCATTGCCCTGGTGTTTTCCATCTTCCGCCTGAATCCCGCGCCCTTTTGTATGCTTGACGAGGTTGACGCGCCATTGGATGATGCCAATGTCGGCCGCTATGCGCGCATGGTGGGTGAAATGTCCGCCCAGGTGCAGTTCATTTACATCACACACAACAAAATTGCCATGGAAATGGCGCAGCAGCTACTGGGGGTTACCATGCACGAGCCCGGCGTGTCGCGCATGGTGACGGTGGATGTCGATGAAGCGGCGGAACTCGCCGCCTCGTAGGCGCAACGTTGGGGCCTAGATCAAGTAAGGGGGAAATAACGTGGAAAGTTGGTTAACCGTTATTATTGTTGTGCTCATCGTTGCCATCGTGCTTGATGGTCTGCGCCGTATGCGCCTGGCCAGGCGCGAGAGCATCCGCCTGTCGCGCAATGCGAGAAATGCGGATCTCGAAGGCGATCTTCCCGCCAACACGAGCGAGTTTCCCTCCGGCGGCGCGCGCGTTGCCGGCTATCGGGCGGAGCGGGAGGTCACCGACCTCAATCAGTCGGTGCGCGAGGCCTTCGAAGCGGGCCGCTCGACCTTCGGCGCATCCCGGCGCATCCCCGAGCAAGTGTCTCTCAATCTGGAGGAGCGAGTGCCGATGCTGATGGATTCCGTCGATGACGCCGAACAGAGTGACGCTGCGCCGGCGGTCGATTTCGCCGAGCCGCAGGAACCCGAAATCGGTTCTCTGGAGGGCCTGCAGGAGGGTGTGGCGGAGGTTCCGCAAGCCGACGCGAAAGCGGAGCCAGAGGCGGATGGTGAAAAAGATTACCAAGAACCCGACGAAGTGCTGATCATGAACGTCATGGCCAAGTCCGGGCAGCGCTTCGCCGGTGGTGATCTGCTGCAGGCGCTTATGGACGAGGGAATGAAATTTGGCGATATGAATATATTCCACCGCCACCGCGACAACGACGGCGATGCCCCGATTGTGTACAGCCTCGCCAACATGGTCGTGCCCGGAACCTTCAACCTGGCCGCGATGGAGGATTTCGAAACCCCCGGTGTGAGTCTGTTCTTAGGTTTGCCCGTGGAGGCGGAGAGTTTAGTGGCGTATGACGATATGGCGACCACGGCGCAGCGCTTGGCGCAAAGGCTGGGGGGTGAACTGAAAGACGAAAACCGCAGTGTGATGACCGCGCAAACCATCGAGCACGGCCGCCAGCGCGTTATCGAATACGAACGCAAGAAAAAACTCGCGCGCGTGTGAATGACCGGCGGGGAAAATGAATGACGGCGTCTGCGCAAGTCAAAGAGCGTCTCCAACAGCTAAAAGAGCAACTCAACTATCACTGCCATCGCTACTATGTTCTCGACGACCCCGAAATTCCCGATGCCGAATACGATCGCCTGTTCCGCGAATTGCAAGCGCTGGAGGAGGCGCACCCCAACCTGATCGCCGCAGATTCGCCCACACAAAGAGTTGGTGGAGCGCCGTTGTCAGAGTTCACCGCCGTCACCCATCCCACGCCGATGTTGTCGCTTGACAATGCCTTTAGCGACGAGGCGCTGCGGGCCTTTGACGAGCGCATTAAAGATCGCCTCAAATCCGACGCCACGATTGAATACGCCTGTGAGCCCAAGTACGACGGTATCGCCGTCAGCTTGCTCTACCGCGCCGGCGTGCTCGAACGTGGCGCTACCCGCGGCGATGGCGAGAAAGGAGAAGACATCACGCAGAATGTGCGCACCATTGGCTCGATTCCGATCAAGCTCCGCGCCGGCGGCTACCCGCGGTTGCTGGAGGTGCGTGGCGAGATCTATCTGCCGCATAGAGGCTTTGATGCGCTCAACGACAAAGCGATGGCCAGTGGCGACAAGGTGTTTGTTAACCCGCGCAACGCCGCCGCCGGCAGTCTGCGGCAACTGGACCCGGCCATCACCGCCCAACGGCCGCTGGTCATGTGCGCCTACAGCGTCGGTTACCATGAAGGTGGTGAGTTACCTCCCAGCCATCTTGAAATTCTGGCCAGGCTGGAGGAGTGGGGCTTTGTGGTCAGCCGGCAAAGGCGTCTCGCGCGCGGAATTGACCAGTGCTTGGGTTACTACCGCGATCTCAGCAACGAACGTCCCGAGCTACCCTTCGATATTGATGGTATTGTGTTCAAAGTGAATACCGTGGCGCTGCAGGAAGCGCTCGGCTTTGTCGCGCGTGCGCCGCGCTGGGCAATCGCTTACAAGTTTCCGGCGCAAGAGGAAGTCACTACGCTCAAGGGGGTGGAGTTTCAAGTGGGCAGAACCGGGGCGATTACGCCGGTCGCCAAGTTGGAACCCGTTTTCGTGGGGGGTGTAACCGTCGCCAGCGCCACCCTGCACAACAAAGATGAAATCGAGCGCCTGGGCGTCAAGGTGGGGGATACGGTGGTGGTTAGGCGTGCGGGGGACGTTATCCCGCAGGTGGTGTCGGTGGTGCTATCCAAGCGCCCGTCGGATGCCGCAGACATCGTCTTCCCGCGCGCTTGCCCGGTATGCGGTTCACCTGTTGGCGCCCGGGAGGGCGAGGCCGTGTATCGCTGCTCCGGCGGTATCGTCTGCGAGGCGCAGCGCAAGGAGGCGATCAAACACTTTGCCTCGCGTCAGGCCATGGATATAGACGGCCTGGGTGATAAAATTGTCGAGCAATTGGTTGACAAGGGTTTGATTCACTCAATGGCTGATCTGTATTCATTGCGCGCCGATGAACTCGCCGACCTCGAGCGCATGGGGGAAAAATCCGCCACCAATTTGCTCAAGGCGCTGGCAAAAAGTAAACATACCACGCTGGCGCGTTTTATCTTCGCGCTCGGCATTCGCGAAGTCGGCCAGGCCACGGCGAAAAATCTGGCGGAACACTACGGTACTCTAGAGGCGATTCGGCAGCAGAGCAGCGAAAATCTACAGTCGGTGACCGATATCGGTCCGGTGGTGGCGAATTTCATCGTTGAATTTTTTCACCGGAAACAGAACAATCAGGTGATCGATGCCCTGTTGAACGCCGGTATCCACTGGGATGAGGTGACGCCAAAGGCGCGGCCAAGGCTGCCGCTGGCGGGCCAAACCTTCGTCCTCACCGGCACGCTGGAGGCTATGAGCCGCGATGAAGCGAAGGAAATCTTGCAGCGCCTGGGGGCGAAAGTGACCGCCAGTGTATCGGCTAAAACGCACTGTGTGGTGGCGGGCCCGGGCGCCGGCAGCAAACTTGCCAAGGCGCAGACGTTGGGGGTCAATGTGATAGACGAGCAGGCCTTTGTGGCCCTGATCGAGAGCTTGCGCGCATGAGGCATGCCAGCGCAACGACGGTTCTGTCCCTCGTGTCGCTGCTGGCTGTCGCGGGCTGCACCAGCGCGCCGCCAAAACATACCGACAACATTTGCCACATATTTGATGAAAAACACGGCTGGTACAAGCATGCGCGCAAAGCCACGAAAAAGTGGAAGGTGCCGATTGCCACCAACATGGCGTTTATGTACCAGGAGTCGCGTTTCGTGGCCAGGGCCAAGCCGCCGCGCAGAAAGTATCTCGGGTTTATTCCGGGGCCACGCAAAAGCAGCGCTTATGGTTATTCGCAGGCGAAAAAGGGCACGTGGCGCTGGTATAAAAAGGCATCCGGACATCGCGGCGCCGACCGCAACGATTTTGACGATGCGATTGACTTCGTGGCCTGGTATAACCATATTTCAGTGAAAAAAAACGGCATTTCACCGGCCGACCCCTACGCCCTCTATTTGGCCTATCATGAGGGACACGGCGGCTATGCTCGGGGAAGCTACAGGCACAAGAAATGGTTACGAGAAGTGGCTCAAAAAGTCGCCAAGCGCTCGCATCGCTACGATGCTCAGTTAAAAAAGTGTGAACGCCGCCTGCAGTCCTCCTGGTGGTGGCCTTTCTGACAATAGTACTGCGATGGTTATGGATCAGGAATCAATAGTCTACGGTTGCATTAAAGATGTTTGCGGCGCTGAATTTGGCTCGGAACGCCGGCGCATCAATCGCCGCGCAATGATGAATTTACCCTCCTGCGAAGATTGGCCGTATCTGAGCCGGGAAATGTTTGCTCTGCCGCGCATGGAAATCGGTAGTGACAGTTATCTAACGGACGTCATGCACTTCGGTGCCTCCTACAAGGCCATTGAATATGAGTGGTCCGAATGGATGAAGCGATTCGAAAGCCTGTTGGACAGTATGTATTGGGTGTCGGCGGTCGTGCATCTGGAGACGGAGCTGTCCGGTTTGCACACCTTTTGCTGGGAAAGCAAGAACAACGGCCACGCCCCCGGGGCGGGGAGACAGCAAATTCACTGTGCATGGACGCAGGAACAACACTTTCTGTAGGTATGCTCGCCAAAAGCACCCGCGCCCGGCACTTGCGTCAGGAGCCCCCGCCGGCGGATTTTGCTGAACTCATCGCGGGTCAACATGTAAGTGGCGCTCGACAACAACGCGGCGCGGGAAAGGAGATGGGAAAACGGCGTTGCCTATGCGCTGTCCCAATGCCATTAAACAATACGCTCAACAGGTGTAATGTGAAGTTTAAAATTCGATTCCAGCGGCGTTACAGTGTTTTGATCACCATACTCGCCTGCGCCAGCGCAATTGCAATGATGGTGCGCAATTTTGGCTTTCCCGTCGAAAGTGTCGCGAGGTTTGCCTGGATATGTTTGCTGCTATTGGCCGTTATCATTCTAATTGCGGCGCCTGTTGCCTTAGCGAGCCGATGGCTGGCGGACAGGAGAGAGCGATAATGCAGCCCATGGTGCCGGTACATTACGCGACGCAATTATTGATGCAAGCGCAAAAAGCCGGCTGCCGGATCGAGGAATTGTTGCGCCAGTTGGATTTGCCGGCGGATTATCTACAGGCGCGAAAAGAAATTTCCGCCTTAAAATACGGTGAGATTTATCAGCTGGTGATGCGCAGTACACAAGATGAGTGGTTCGGTATTTTTGCCGGGGGCAAAGTGCCGTTGGGTGCTTTTCGCCTGATGTGTCTCACCTTGTTGAGTTGCGCGAATTTGCGCCAGGCGATTGTACGGGCGGGCGAATTTGCCGAAATATGCCGTGGCTTGCACGTGCGCTATCTGCTCACCACCGAAGGTGATCTGGCCCGCTTGACGCTGGGCCCCTCCAGAACCATGCCCGCGCATGAGTTTGATCGCAAGGTTGAACGGGCCGAGCCAGAGACGCTGGCGGCCTCGCTGATAACCTGGCATCGGCTGTCGGAATGGTTAATTGGCCTGGAGATTCCGCTTGTGAAAGCGAGCGTGACCTTCGGCAAAAACGTAGACGACATTCCCTTTGATTTTCCCAGGGTGGAAATGTTGGAACACAATGCGTCCGCCAATGCCATGTCTTACGATATGAAATACCTCAGCTATCCAATCGTGCAAAATCAGGACACTCTTATGTCCTTTTTGCGCACCGCGCCATACCAACTGGTGACGGAAGATCCGACACACATCAGCACCGCCGACAAGGTCAGGAACATCTTGAAGCGGGATGTTAGTGGCACCATGCCGTCGGCCGAGTCGGTCGCCCAGCAGCTCAATGTTTCCGTTACGACCTTGCGGCGTCAGTTGCAAAAAGATGATACGTCCTACCAGAAACTGAAAGACGAGTGTCGGATGGAGGCGGCGTTTCACTACCTGAGTTGTCCGGATTTATCTAACAATGACATCGCTGACATGCTCGGGTTTGACGAGCCCAGTGCCTTCTTCAGGTCCTTTAAGAAATGGACCGGGCAAACGCCCGGAGAATACCGGGCGACAATTGAACAGGATCGTTGAGCGGGTATTTGCAGTGCGTCACCGTTTGCAAATTAATCGAACTCCGTGCCGCCCGGGGTATTGAATTGGGGCCGGGCGCGAGTATAGTAAAAACGAGTCCCGGCGTTAGTGTGGCACAGACTGTCTCATCATCATAATGAAGAGGTGAGTTAGCCCGAATAGAAGTTTTTTCACAAGCTTTGCGGGTCGGCGGCGGTTCAAGGGTGGCGCCTTATGTCGTTTGTTATTCGATATGACGTTTTTGGCAATTGAATCTACAATTCTATAGAGGCCAAATATGCGCAAATCATTCTGAGGATTGTTGTATGTCTGATTATAGGGTTCCAGTGCGCGATATGCGGTTTGTGATGAACGAGCTGCTGGATTTCGATGCCCATTACCAGCGCCTGGGTAAGGCTGAGGAGGCGCCCGCGGATATTGTCGCGGCCATATTGGAAGAGAGCGTCAAGTTTTGTGAAAACGTCTTGGCGCCGCTCAACGCTGTCGGTGATGAGGAGGGTTGTACGTGGAATGAGGGCGAGGTGACCACACCGAGCGGCTTCAAAGCTGCGTATCAGCAGTTTGTCGAAGCCGGCTGGCCATCGATGACCCACGCGCCGGAGGTTGGAGGCCAGGGCCTGCCCGAGTCCTTGGGAACCATCCTTAGCGAACTGTACGGCACCGCTAACTGGTCTTGGGGCATGTATCCCGGCCTTTCTCACGGGTGCATGAAGACCTTGCAATTGCACGGCACCGATGAGCAAAAGCAGACCTACCTCACCAAGTTGGTGGAAGGTCGTTGGACCGGCACCATGTGCCTGACCGAAGCTCACTGCGGCAGCGATTTGGGCATGCTGCGCACCAAGGCCGAGCCCAACGCGGACGGCACCTACCGCGTCAGCGGCACTAAGATATTTATCTCCGCCGGGGAACATGACATGGCGGAAAACATTGTTCATATTGTGCTTGCCCGGCTGCCGGATGCGCCGGCCGGCACCAAGGGTATCTCACTGTTTGTGGTGCCCAAATTCCTGCCCGATGCCGCAGGTGATGTGGGCGCGCGCAACGGTGTTGTCTGTGGCTCTATCGAGCACAAGATGGGGATTCATGGCAACGCCACCTGTGTTATGAATTTTGATGACGCGACCGGGTTTCTGATCGGCCCTCCCAACCGCGGCCTCAATTGCATGTTCACTTTTATGAACACGGCGCGCATTGGTACCGCCATACAGGGGGTGGCGCACGCCGAGATCGGTTATCAGAAATCGCTTGCCTACGCCAAGGAGCGCACACAGTTTCGCTCTCTGTCCGGCATTAAGAGTCCCGAGGGCCAGGCGGATCCCATTATCTGGCACCCCGATGTGCGGCGCATGCTGCTGACCCAAAAGGCCTTTGCCGAGGGTGGTCGCATGTTGCTCTATTACACGGCGCAACTGGTGGATATTGAGCACCTTTCCGGGGACGAGCAAGAGCGAGAAGAAGCCAGCGAACTCCTCGCCCTGCTCACTCCGATAGCCAAAGCTTTCTTAACCGAAACCGGCTATGAAGCGGCGAATCTGGGGCTTCAGTGTTTTGGCGGCCACGGTTACATCAAAGAATGGGGAGCCGAGCAAAACGTACGCGATTGTCGCATCTCGATGCTGTACGAGGGTACCACCGGCATTCAGGCGCTCGATTTATTGGGCAGAAAGATATTGCTCAGCCAGGGAGAGACGCTCAAGCGCTTCACCAAGATTATCCACAAATTCTGTCAGGCTAATGCTGAAAACGCCTTCGCGCGGGAGTTTACCGAACCCTTGGGTGAACTCAATAGGGAATGGGGCGACATTACCATGCATATCGGATTGATGGCCATGGAAAATCAGGAAGAGGTTAGCGCCGCCAGCGTCGATTACCTTATGTACGCCGGCTATATCACCCTGGCATATTTTTGGGCGCGGGCCGCCGTGGCGGCCCATGACGGCATGAGTGCTTCGGCGGACGAAGGCTTTTACGCCAGCAAGATCAAGACCGCGCGCTTTTACTTCCAGCGGATATTGCCGCGCACCCGGGCGCTGACGGTGACGATGAAATCCGGCGCCGGAAACCTGATGGATTTCGAACTTGAGGAAATGTAGGTAATGTCTATGAAAAAAGCCGATGCCTGTCATCGGTTTTTTTTTGCGCAGCACAAAACGGATAGGCTAAGGGGCTGGCGCAAGCTAGGGGATAGCATTTGCATTCTATTATCTGTCGTGCCAATCTGCCAACAAGAGGATCCTGGCCCTACACTACTATTAACCCGGCAATCAAATAGATCGTCCTGATCTATTTGATTGTCACCC
>JAAUXX010024184.1_pt1 | contig 41437 bp, 64 predicted proteins | sample 7278111 | NCBI WGS metagenome assembly JAAUXX01 (sample SAMN14350116, study PRJNA611818) | marine sediment metagenome | isolation source: surface marine sediment (1.8m) | place: French Polynesia: Moorea | collected 2018-08
GAATGGCGTCGGGGTCCGTGCCGCCGCCGCCGCCCGCGGGCAGGTCGGCAATCCGTATCTTGATTTTTGAAAAACCGTCGGCGCTGTCTTCCCCCAAGAGAATGTCATTGCCGATAGGGGCGCCCTTGATCGGCATGGCGTTGATTTCGCCTGACGCATCCGTGTGATAGGCGTTTGGGTCGCGTTTGTTGAGATCGGAAATCTGCGCTTCGGTTATCGTCAGCGCGCCCTGATGCTGCGTGACGTTCGTCTCCGCAATCCGCGCGTCGGCGAATGTCCCGCTGGTGATATCGCCTGCAACATGCGTGTGAACCAGCGGCGCAAAGGCGACGTTTATCTGCGGCAGGAAGTAGTTGGTATAAACCTGAGACCACGTTGTGCGGATTTCCGAACCGGCGCCGAAAGGCGAGGACTGTCCGTAAACCTCGTCGTCGCCTGACAATGTCGGTTTTGAGGTAAAACTATGCGGGTCAGCCATTCATGGCCTCCATGCTCCTTGATCAGTTGTCGGATGAATGCGGTTAGTTAAGCGTCGAGAAATTGACGCCGATATCGGCGAACGACGCTGAGCCATGCGCATCGGTAACGGTGCAACGCCACACCGCCGACCTGTTTGCAGGCGAGGGTATGGTGAACGTCACGCTCATCGCCGTGGTTGATGAGATTTGAATGGTTGCGTCGCCCGAAACCCGCGACCATGAATAGGAAACAACCGCTGCCCCGTTGACGCCGTTGGCCGTTACCGGACCGGCCACTGTCGCGCCCGCTGGCGGCGAGGCGGAGCCAGTGATAAACGCCGAGAATTGCGGCTTGATCATCTCCCACACGCCGGAAACGCGGGCCTGAAGGCTTGTGCGCCGCCAAACACCGCTTACCTTGACGTAAACGGTCTGAATGTTCTCCCAGGTCGAGCCGACCTTGGCGTGCAATGTCATTTATGAGTACCGGAACCAGACATCGCCGTTTGAGCCGCCGGAAGGCGCCGCGGTGGAAATTGTCAAATCACGCTCAGCATTCGAGCCAAGGCCAAGATTGTTTCGGGCCGTGGCGTCATTCGTGAGGTCGGAAAGATTGTTCGATTCCAGTAAGTAGCGCGCGTCGGCCTGCGTTCGCGTCGGAACATTGCTGGCGCCCGTGCCGGTGTTCGCCGTCGCCGCCGTGCCGAGCCCCAACGTCCCGCGCATGGCGGACGCGGACGTATCGTCAAGAAGCGTGCGGGCGAAGGCGGTCAGCGCCGTTGTCGCCATGGACATGTCGCTGTCGAAATAGGCGAGAAGGTCCGCCGCCGCCGTCACTGCGCCGAGGGCCTGAATATTGGCGTTGGCCGCCTGCGTGATGATCTGAAAATTCGTCCCGTCGTAAATGGCGATGACAATGGCGCCGACGTCAATCCCGCCAGCGAGAACATCCTTTGAACCGAAGTTTTTGAGCGGAACCGCCGCTAACCCGTCCACGGCGAGCGTCGCCGGCCCCGTGTTTTCGCGATCCGCGACAAACCCGATAATATTTCCGCGCTTGTACGCGGTCAGCGCGTTTCCCGCCGGGCTTGCGGCCGCATAGGCGTTTCCCGTTCCCGTGGAGTCCGCGACAGCGCCGATCTGGTATAAAAACGCCGCAATCGCCGCCATTTCGGCCCGCGAGGAGTTGTTAACCGTGTTGGAGTTCTGTTGCTCCTGCCAGTTAATATTCGGGTCGGCCGTTCCATTGTCGGCGGCCACCGTTGACCAGTCGTAAACGGACATTTATTCTCGTTCCCGTGGGGTTTCTTCAATATTTCGTGGGCCGCATGGCGGTTGAGGTGTGGGAGACGATTAAATCGTCCGCCTACCTCGTTCTTATTGGAGCGGCCCTTGCAGGGCTCGCTGCTCTTGTCTCTGCGGGTCTATCGCTTCTATAGAAGCCGCACCGCCGCGCGCCGGGGCGTTGACGTCCGGCAAGACAAAGCGCTGCGCTCTGTCCGCTTCAATTTGACGGATAAGGCGCAATAATTCGTCGGGGTCTTCCGTCGCCATACGGATCAACGCTTCGTCGATTTCCTGTTGCGTTTTCATTAACGAGCGCGAAAGACGCTGCCCGCCGACGGTGCGCGCAACCCGCGCCGCCGCGCCGCGCGGACTTCCGCCGATAACGTCATTGACGAGCCCTAGCACCTGATTGGCGGTCTGCTGTAAATTCTCGGCAGTATTCGAGCCGACATTTGGGCTGATGCGATTGCGCGCCCGCGTCATCAGGTTTTCGACCATCATCCGGTCGATAAAGGCTTGGCCCCGCTCTTCGCCCAACGCCGTTCGCATGATCTTCTGACGTTCCGGCGATAACAGCCTCAATGTCACATTGGCGTTCTGACTGCCCGACTTGCCGATTGATTCTTCAAGGCCTTGCGCAAAGCCCAGTTCGAACAAATCACGGTCCGCATCGCGCACGCCGTCACGCAGCAAGTTGCGCACTTGGCGCTCATTTGACGCCCTTGCCGCCCGTTCCCCCAGCCGCATGGCGTTGATGGCGGATGAGCCTTCCGACCACGCCTGATCGGCTTTTTTGAACGCCGGATTGGCGGAGCGGATAGCGTTATTGAAATCGCGTCGAAGGCCGACAAGCGCGCGACCCCGTTCATTCAGGTTCAATCGGCCCGTCACGGGATCGCGGAACGCATCAATCTGATCATCAAGCGCCCGGCGCATGAAATGCAGCGTTTTCGTATCGACGCTTGCGCCTCTCGCAATCGGATTAAGCGCCTCGCCTTCAATCGCAGCGATTTCTTGCGCTTGCTGTTGCGCACGCTGTAAAGGAGGGCGATCCAGCAAGCCGCTTAGTTCGTCAGTGACTTTCGTTGGCCGCGCCCACGCTTCCCTGTAAAGCGGTCGCGCCTGCGTTTCTCTGGCCGCTTGGCGTAAATCGATCTCATCAAGAAAATCGCCCCTGACACCGAACGCAGACCGGATATCCTGCGCCACGCGCGGAAACTGGTCGGCTTGGCGAGGATCGAAAAAGTCTTGCGCGACGCTCTGGCCCGGTCCCGGCCTGCGGGCGGCCCCTTGCAATAATCCCTGGCCTTGCCGCGTCGTTAAATCCGCCACCGCGACGGGCTGCCCGCTGGCCTGTAAACGCTGCGCTTGTTGCGCCGCTTGCGCTAAATTTGGATCCGCTTCTGCAAGCTGTCGCGCCGCTCGCCCCGCTGGTGTTCTCGCCACGCCTGAACGCAATGGCGCGGCGGCGCCTGGAGCCAACAGCAACGCGGTTTCGCCGCCAGCCGTCAATGCGTTCAATCCTTCCCGCCCAGCGGTTTCAAAATCTCCCGTGACCAGCGCCCTGTTTGCTTCAACCGCACTTGCAGTCGCCCGTGACGGCGCTGTGGCCATGCCGACAAGCATATCGCCGATGGTCGCAAGGGGTCTGTCAATTAAATCGGCTGTGGTCCCTGCGAGACCCGACCCGATCAGCGCCGCGCCGCGCGGAACGGCGTCCAATATCGGGCTTGGAAAGAATTGGCCTTCGGACGCATCGGCGAGGTCTTCAGCAACGCCCCTTATCGAACGCGAGACGGCGTTTCCTTGCGGTTGCGGTTGTTGAGCGGGTTGGGCCGCCTCTCTGCCAAGGCTCTCAATCGCTGTTGCGCGCGCTTCATTATCCAGAAACCGCTTCGCGGCTTGTGCGGCTTGTTCGGGCGTGTCGGCCTGAACTGAAATCGCGCGCCCGTCCGGCAAGTTGACGTTGATCATTCGATCAGATTGCCCTCAAGATCGATAGTGATGGTCTGAACCGGTTCGGGGGCGGTTAATTGCGGTTGCGGCGTCGGCTGCGCCATGCCGCCGTTGATTTGCTGCAACGCCCTGCCCGATCCGGCGCGAATGGCGTCAATCGCTTGCTTTCTGAGCTGGCGCTTAAACTCAATCGTTTGCGCATCATCGCCTAATTGCGGAAAATACCGATTGTTGGCGCTGTCAAATTCAAACTGCGTCACGGCGGCGCCGGTCATTGGCCTGATAATGGCGTCGATAAAGGTCTGTTTCGCCGCCTGATATTGCTGGCCGCGCCGGTTGCGCGTGAGGTTAAGCCGTCCCGGCTGTATCAGCGTCGGATTGAAGCCTTCGGTGTTTTCCAGCTTGTTGATCTCCGTTTGCGCCTGATTGGCGAGCGTCGCAAATGTCGAGAACTTGCGCTCGCCTTCCGTCAGCTTCCCGCCGGCGCCCGCCGCTTTCTGCGCGAGTTCCAAACGCTCCAGATCTATGCGCTCCTGCGCCTGGCGCAATTCTTCGTCGGCGCGCTCCTGTTCACGCGCGAGCCTGCGTTCTTCGCGGTTGCGCTGATTGCGAACAAGTCGCTGCTGTTCCGCCGGATCGTCCGTCAAAAACTGCACCGCGCGAATTTCTTCCGGCAATGCTCGATTGCGATCAAGCGCCAGCCGCTCCCGCGCCATCTGGTTTGCAAAGACTTGCTGCGCGGCCTGTGCTTCGGCCTGGCGTTGCGCTTGCTGCGCAGCGGCCTGTTGCGCCTGTTGCTGAAACTGCGCGTTGCGAATGGCCTGCGCGTTCGCCAGCCCCGCCGACGGATTTCCCTCAAGAAACCCGATGCCGGCGGCGAATGTCGGGCTCGCTGCGGCGCGGTTGATACGGTCGAAAAGGCCGCCCGCTTGCTGGGCTACTGGAGCGAATATGCCGACCATTAAAAACCTCCCCCGCCCGAGAACCATAAGGGATTAAAGCCGCCCGGACTGAAGCCGCCAGCGCCAGCGCCCGCCGCAGCAGTCGCCGGGCCGCCGAGGAATGACGCAGCGAGCAAACCGCCGCCCAATATCGAATTGAACAAGCCCGGACTTGTAGTTTCCTCAGTAACGCCCGTTGTCGTGCCGCCGAGCAATGGCCCCAAACCGCCCACACCTGCGTTAAGCTGGTTTTGCGCTGCAATCGCGCTTTCAAACGGGAAATTGTACCGGAACTGCGCCTCGTCCAGCTCGCGTTGTCTCTGCGCTTGCTGCGCGCCGCCGATGGCGAGCAAGGGCTCCAATCCAGCAAAGCCCGCTGCGTTGATTGAGGGCGCTAGTCCGGACGCGGAAAGGCGCGCCGATGCGTTTCTAAACTGGTTGCCGACGTCGTTCTGAAAGATATCGGCCAGCGAGCGCGCCGCACCTAACTGATTTGCGCGTTCCTGCGCAAAAAGATCGGCGCCAAATTGCCCGACGCCCTCTGCGACCGCCGCGCGGTTGTCAAAAGAGCCGCCGGCGCCCGCTCCCCCAAAGAACGAGTTCACCCGGTCGCGAATGGCGTCCGTCCCCCGCAGAAACGCCGGGTTGTTCGAAAAGTCGAGGAAATCCCCTCTTGCCGTAGGCGTCAAAAAATCAATTGCAGCGTTGGGCGTGAGCGCGCCAATCCCTGACCCTGCAATATCCGAGACTGCGCCTGTGGCGGCGTCCAGAACGGGCGAGCCGCCGACCGCCCGGTCGCGGATAAGGTCAAACGCCAATTCCTGATCGGGCGTAAAGCCTGCGGTGAGATCAAAGTCCGGCGCCGTGCGCCCCTGTAATTGATTGAACAGCGAGCGACCTTGATCCAGCGCAAAGCGTAGTTCGGGCTCGGCTGCCGATCTTTGCGTCTGCGTTGATTCCGTTCGCCTGCGGGTTTTCATGTCAAATCCAGCTCATAAATCCAGTATTTTTGGCGGAAGTCAGGGAGCAGCTTTTTCCATGCGAGACGCCCCACGATGTCCATTTTCTCAAACCCCGAACGCATCGCCCAATCTTTGAGGGTTTCAATCAGCGGTATCCATGACCGGGACTCTTTCCCCACCACCATGACGATGGTCGCCACCTTCAAACCGTTCGGATAAGGCGTCGTATCGATCATCAGCGCCGCTTTGATCTTCTCGCGGTCTTCCAAGACAAGCCACAAGACCATGCTTCCGGCTTTAAGCTCTTGGTAGAAATAATCCGCCGTCCAATAACCGCCGGCGGCGCCCTCTTCGGCCCTGAAGCTCTCACCAACCTTGTAATCGTTCCAGACGAGATCGATGGCGTCTTGCGCCACCATTTCAAGCGTTACCCGACGATCAGAAGGTCGAACGTCTGGTCCGTCGCCGCGCTCGACGCGTGTGTCAGCGTGATCTCCTCCGGTCCCGTCACCGCTTGGTGCAGGTTCGCCAGCGCCGCCGCCGCGCTCGCCGTTTTCGCCGCTGGAATCAGAAAGCTCTGCGCCCCGATGTTCGGATCCGTCACCACCGTTGTCGTTGCAGAGGGCGTCAGGGTAACCGCCGATAGCGAGTTGACCTTGCCGCGCAATAACGCATTCACCCGCTGCGCCACCTGTCTCGGATCGCCGCCCTGCGGCGGCAACGGGGGTGTTGACGCCCTGACCATCAGATTTCACCGGCTGGATCGACAATCGCTTCAATTCCTTGCGCTTTTGACCATGTTGAGCCCGCCGGAATGCGCATCCGCGCGGCGGTGTAACGGGTTTCAAGATTGTGCGGGCACGTCCCGTCCGCGCCGATGGCGGAAAAGGCCGTCACCGCTGGGCTTTCGCCCTGTTTAAAGCGATGCTTTATGGCGATTTCCGCATCAGGCGTATCGACCAGCGGCCTTGCACCGCTCACATAAAGGATTTGTCCGTCCCCGTCCCTTTCGACGGTGTCCATAGTGGCCTCTAGGGTCGAACCGGCGAAAAACCCAAGCTTGTGCGTGCGATCAAAGGCGCCCAACACGAGCGCGCCGCCCTGCCAAACGCCGGAGTCAAGCGAGAAGGGCAAATCATCCAGCGAAAATCCTGTTTGCGACGTCAGATCGTCCAGCGATGTTCCTGGCCGGAAGGCGGTGAACAGATATTCGGTGTCTATCGTCGCGAATGCGCAATCGTCCGCTGCCCAATTGTATAAAAATATCCGATCCGGAAGGCCGGTTGTCGAACTTGTGGACGGATACGCCACCAGCCAGATGGTGTTGATCGGATCAATAGCCGATGAGATGTTTTCCACATGGTTTTGGTTCAACTCCGCGAAAAACGTCTTATTCCAGCGGGATTCTCCAATCGGCGCGAAGTTGCCAAGCCCGTCCATGCGATAAAACGAGTTCTGGCCGATGAAAAAGATGATATTGCCGAATTGCGCGACCGATCCCGGCGCCAGCAAACCAACGCCGGGGCCGATTTCATCCCGCGAGAACACAAGCGGCGAACCGGCGTAGCTGAAGCGGTGAATTGACGTTGTGCAGAACACAATCGCCACCTCCCCGCCCAATATCTTTTGTACAGGCCCGCCGGACGGAATAAACCGCTGGCTCGATTGGTTGTCGCCTTGCGTCCACCCCTCAGCGTCCTGAAACCCGGACCATGCGACCCAGTTTTCGTTGCCCGCCCAATTGCCGATAAAGACAAAATCCCCGACTACTGCGCCGTGGCGCGCGTGCGGCGGCGAGCCGCCCAGCTCTTCAAAATTGTTCCCCGTAACCGGGTTTATCTTTTGCGGATCGTCAACGCCGTTAAGGCCGATGAGAATGTCATTCGACCACGGAATGAACGTCCACCCGCCTTCGCCTGGCGTTGCGTAAGCCCCGCCGGAAAGACGCGAGGCGTCGTTAAAGACCTGTCCCGAAAGCTTGTAGAGCTTCGTCGCGTCGCCCGCGAAGGTGTAAACGTTGCCGCTCGTCTCCCTGCCCGATACGGCGCCTTGCGCCCTTGCGTCCAGAGCGTTTGAGTAAGGCGCAATATCCGAAAACGGGCGATAATTGCCGCTCGCCGGTATGACGTTATTGACAAACGGCGAGCCGGGGTTTTCAAACGCCGCCTGGTCCGGCAAGTGCTTGCCAAAGGGGATTTTAATCGATTGCGGCATTTACGGCGTCGGCCCCATGGGCTCTATCTCAAGCGAGCCCTCGCCCGCCTGCTCTATCAGCCATTGCTGGTTATTCTCTTCGATCAGCGCAAGCGCCTGGCCAGTGTAACGGTCCGCCGACTCCCAATTGCGAAGCGCTTTGAAACCTTCCGCCAGCGTCATATAAAGGTAGATGTTTGAATATTCCGGAAACAGTGCGTTGACCGAAACGGTTGAACTAAGCGGCATGGGTTTTGCAAAATACCGCATCCAGAATACCGACATGGTCCCCCATGAACCGGAGCCGTCCGCCAGATCCCAAAACCCGCCGCCGTCCGCCATTGACCACTGTGTCGCAACCGGCGTCGGGCGAATGTAGATATCCTTGCCCAATATCGACCATTGCGGGTCTTTCTGCGCAAAGGCCGGATCGTCCAGACGAAACAGCATTTTTGGCGAGGCGTATTCAAGCGCCTTGGTCATGTCGTCGCTTTTGCGGATTTCGCCAACGCCGCAAAAGTCAGACGGGGGCGTCGCCTTGCCGTCCATGGGCTCAATCGTGCCGACATTCTCCATTTCGCGCACGCGCAGCTTTTGCGTGATGTTCTTTTCCGCCGTCGTCACCCAGGTTTGATACTGATTGGCGAGGTTTGTTCGGCCCAGCCGTTCCTCAACTTGTGCAATCAGGTCCGCGTAAGTTTCCATCAAACGCGCCAGTTTGCCGTTCTGAGTTTTCTAAAATCGCCGTCGTTCAACAGCTTTTTCAGCTCGTCAAAATAGTTGGGATCGGTTAGGTTGATCCCCTTATTTCGATACTCAGTCAGAATCACTTGCGGGATAGACGCGGCGCTGCGCATCACCTTGTCTTTGTCGCGGCTCCAGCCATCGCCGTCATTGGCTTTCTGCTGGTTTTGCTCCAACAGCCCGGCGACGTCTTCCTTGTACATGATATCGGCGGTATCGTCGCCGTTATCGCGCCAATAGACTTCCGCGCCAAATTCTGGAAGGCTCAACGGCCGCCACGTTCCCGCCATCAGAGATCGCCGCGTTCTTCGGCCTTGGCCATAACCATCAACCGGTCGCGCTCTCTCTGCTGGGCGTCTTTCCAGTTGGCGTACATGTCGTCAGCGCCTTCCTGCGTCGGGGACGCCACGCCTTTTCTGCGCAACTGATCTGCAATGCCTTGCGGCACGACCAACGTGTCGCCCACCTTGCAGAATTGAACGCCCTCGCCGCCGGGCGATACGGCGCGCGGGACCGCCACGTATATTTTTACCGAGCCTTCGGGAATCGGCGCGTCTTTCGACTGTGTTTCACTCTTCGCCCCCGGTTTGGCCGCTGGTGTTTCGCTCATTTTCTTTTCCTTTGAAAAAATGGCGGTCCTCCCCGCAAAAAGAGGACCGCCAACCTTCAGGTTTACGCTACAGGGAGGTGATTACGACGTCGAAAGGTCCGCCGCGACGCCGTGAGCCTTTTCGTTGTTGGGCCTTAAGGTGTACTCGGTCAGAATTTGACGCCGCTCGCTATCGCCGGTTTTCGCCAGCTCAATCGATTTGAAGTTTCGATCCCCAAGCGTTCGCATGGAAATCATATCCGGATTGATAAACGTCGCCGTCCGTGGGCGGCAGAAGTTCGTGGCAATCGCGAACAGTGGGCCAAAGTCCGAAACATAGATTTCAGATGAACCGAAAATCGTCCGCATTTGCGTGCCGGATATGTCATCGCGCGTCTGCGACAGGCCGTCAAATCCGGAAAACACTTGCTTGACGTGGGCGCCCATATAGATTTGCGACGGACGCGAGCCGTTTTCAAAGCAGCTTTTCATCACCGCCTTAACAATGTCTTCCGTAAAGGCTCGTTGCGTGCCGTCCGTCGGCGCGGAGGTCGTACCGCCCGAAAAACCGCCGCCAGAGCCGCCCGTGCCGCGCGACGCGTTGGTCACGATCCACGATTCAATGCCGCCCGATACGCGCGCCGTGCCGGCGGCGCCGGCGACCGAACCCTTTTCGGACATCATTTGCTTGTCAATATCGCGCCGCAGTTCAATGCCCTTAAGCATTTCCTGATAGGCGATTTCCGACTCGCGGCCCGCGCTGTCCACGGCTTCCGCCGTGCCAGATACGCGCGCCACTTTGTCGGCAATTTGCGTGTGATTGCCCGGCCGGACGGTCGGGACATGCGCGTCGGTGGTTGCGTCATCGCCTTCAAGATTGGCGTTGTCGTCCACCGCCGTCGCGAGGTCTTGCGTTTGCCACTCGTGATAAGTGGCGGTGCAATTGCCTTTGGAGATGTTCGAAAAGAACGGGGTCTCCTCCGGCGCGACACGATAGATGCGATCCGCGAGGTCTTCGCGAATACCTACCGTGGCGTAGGTGATTTGTGTATTTGCTGGTACAGCCATTTAGTTTTTCCGTCGTTCTGAGACAATGCCCGCAACGGCGGCGTCGAGTTGGGCGTTAAGCCCGCCTCCGGCCGTGCGAACGGTGTCAATTGTTTTCAAGCTTTCTTGACGGGACTGCTGGCGTGTCGGCGCGGGTTTGCGGCCCGAAGTGGGCGCTGTTTTCTGCGCTGACTGCTTTTTGGGTTTTGACGGTTTGGTCTTAGCTTGCGCTTGTTCGTATTTCGCCGCGTGTAGCAGCGTAATGAAGATGTCTGCGGTAATGCCGGACAATTGCTCCGGCGTGACGCCATCAAGCTTCGCCGCGTAGGCTTGCACCATGGCCGCGTCTTCTGAGAGGACTTTCGCGCCGTTCTCACCCCTATATGCGGGGTTTTTGTCTAGCAGTCGGCGGTATTGTTCCTCGCGAAAGGTTTGGCCTTGTTCCGCGTGCGCCCTGTTGGCTTCCTCTAATGCGTCCTTGTAGGCCTGCTGGTCGGCCTCGTGTTCCGCTCTGAGCTTGTTGTAGTCTTCCGCGTCCAGTTCTTGCGCAAGTTTGACCCAGTCGGTTTTCTCCCATTTGCTTTTGGCGTTGGCCTCCAGCCTTGGGATCAACCCGTCGAGCTTTTCAATGCGTGATTGCAGTTCCGTCTCTGCGCGGGTCTTCGCTTCGTCGGCTTTTCGACGCGCTTCCGCCGCTTCTCGACCTTTCTCTGAAATCGCGGTCTGAATTTCGCTTTCACGGGCGAGAATGACTTCCCGCGCGCTATCGCTTAAATCGTTCCATTCATCCAGTCGGTCGGTCGGCCATGACGACGGCGCATCGATGACGGGAGTTTCCTCCGGTTCGACTGCCTCGCCCTGGTCCCCGGTGACGGGCGCTGGTTCTTCTGGTTCCAGCGCCGGTTCGGGGTCGGCCCCTTCGGCCTCAATCTCTTGCGTTTGCTCCGGCTCGGCTGGCGCTGCGGGCTCCTCGGCCTTATCGCGCGCCTGCATCCGGCCTTCGGTAATCTGCGCTACAGCTTGATCCATAGTCAGCGTTAGCGGCGTGTCGCTCATGCTTCGTCTTCCTTGTCGTATTGGTCTTCAATTTGTTTGTTGGTAATCGGACGCTCGATAAGCGCGCGCATGTCCGTTAGAACAGCGATCTGCGCGCCGACTTGCTCGACCAACACTCGCGTTTCTTCTGTTGGTTCGTTTTCGAAAAGCTCGGCGAGCGTTTCTTTGTATTCCTCGCGCAAAGCGTCGAACCACGGGTCCGCCAGTTCCTTGAATCGCTGCGCTTCCTCAGCGCTCGGAAGATCAGCCAACCTGACCGCCAAATCTTACGTTGGTGATGGCGTTGTCCGCCGCCTTGAAATCTTCACGCGCCGACTTGGCGGCTTCGCCCGCCGCTTTAATGTTCGCGTCCGTAATCGCCTTGTATTCGCCAATGCGCGCTTGCGTTCGCTGCGCTTGCTCAGCAAGGCCCGCTTCGATTTCCGTTTTGTAGCGCGCTAACAGCGCCTCTTGCTGCGCTTTCCATTGATCCAAACGGGCGTCGGCAAGCATTTCCTGCCGTTTTAATTCTAGCTCGCCCTGCACCTTGATGACGTCCGGATCAAGCTGTTCTTGCTCTTGCGTGTCCTCGCCGTCTTCGCGCTCAACCGCCGGGTTGGTGAAATACAATTCTGCGCTGCGGACGTTGCCCGCTTGCATGTATTTCTGGAGGGCGTTGTAGATTTTCTGGTTGTCCGCCATCCCGTTCTGAGCGGCGAGAACTTGCTTTTGCAAAACCGCATCCCAAAACTGGAGATCAAACTGCTTGGTGTTGGTCCCGAGCCCGACTTCAATCGAGAGATCCTTGCGCCTATCCCATTTGTTCGGATCAACCTCGATAAAATCGTCCGTCAGCCTGACGGTTTCCTTTTCCTTCGCGTGCCTGACGATGAGGTCGTGAAGGCCGAGGAACATGTCTTTCACGCCCGTCTCGGCGAAGATGCGCGCAATCATGCGAACCCGGCGCTGGGCGTTGTTCATCAGCTCCATCGCGCCGCGCGCTGTGTCATGCAGCGTGTCGGGATTGAGCCCTTGCGCGTTTCTGACAACGCCCGAGCGCTCCTCGCCGACGGTGGACATATACTCGAGGGCGCCCTGCACCTGGTCCCCGGTAATCGGTGGGGAATGCCAACTAAGGGCAGCCCTAGCGTCGCCTTTGACCCGGATTGGCCGTCTTGGCTTGTTCGATTTCAAATCCGCAATCGTAGAATTGCCCAGCCCTTGCTCGCTAATCACCGGGCGCGGATTGACGCCCATGTAATAGCTGTCGAGCATCTGGCGGGTGAGCGCCGTCTTGATCTTCTGGATTTCCACGAGAAGGTCGGCGAGGGATTTGCCGTAAAACGTGTGCGGCGTGATATAGGGCCGGTTCACCGCAAACTGGATGCCGGCGATTTCCTCTTCATCCAGAATAACCGACTCATTGTTGCCTGTGATGAACTTCCAGCACCTGACCTTGCCGTCGCCTTCCCGGTCCAGCCAGACGTGAAACTCCGAAATCTCCACGATCTTGAGCATCGGATCAGTGGTCGTGGACTTTGCAGGAATAGCCGAGGCGTCAATGTTGCGCGCCTGCTTTTCCGTCTCCGTCGGCGCGCCGTATTCCGAAAGGCTCATCACTAGGTCCGCGTCAAAGCCCTGCTCAATCAGCTTGTAGGCTCTTACGCGGCTGTCATGACCGGCGAGCGTCGCGTCCGAAATGTCGGTCGCTTCCGAGTCGATAAAGAAATCTTCCGGCGCCACGGTCGTTACTCGCGCCCGGCCGCGCTTTACTGTCTTTCTGGCGCGGACAGAATACGTGCCCTCAATCGGGTCGCGTTCGGGCTCTTCGTCACGCTTCCTTAAATCAAAGACCTCCTGACCGCGTTTTTCCGCTTCGTTGCGAAACACCCGGAACTCGTCCGGGCTCATATTTTCAAAGATCGCCTCTTCAGTTTCGTCCGCCTCTTCCCACCACCATTTAAAAACGCCGGTTTTGGATAATAGCGCGTCCTTGAAGTTCTCGTAAAGCGTCATCCAGCCCTGGTTCTGGCGATAGAAGACGTAGTTGACGTAATCGGTCTCTTGCTGGGCCTGCGCCTCGTCGTCCTTGTTCTGCGGGGTGAAAGCAACGACGTTATCGCCCGACGTAAATATCTCGATAATGTCGGGAAGAACCGTCTCAATCGCGTTTTGAACGTCGGTTGATACGGCATGGCTGCGGCCCTCTTCCGGCTTTAAATCCTTGCGCATGTACCCGCGCTCGGGCCGTCCCTGATAGTAATCAAGCGCGCGGGTGCGGTCCTCTTCCAGTTGATTGTCGTCAGAGCGCGCAGCCTGTTTTTCACCCTTCAGGATGCTTAAGATTTCCCCTTCGGAAAGGGGCCGCCGGGTTTCAGGCAATTACGCCACCGCCATGTCGGGCCAGTCGTCTAGCATGTTCATGATTTGCTGACGCGCCTCGCCGTGGGCCAGCAAAATAGACTCGCCCCTGTCTGGCGAGCGTCCCAATCGTTTTTTCACTTGCTCTTTGCTTTCAATCTGAATACCGCGCGGCGTAAGTTTCCACGTAGGCGCGCACAAATCCGCCACCATTCTTTCGTCCGGCGGCAAGGCGATCTCCGGGTTGTTTTTCGGATCAAGCGCCTCTCGAAACTTCCAGTGCCATTCCGCTCGCTTATTGACAAAATGAATGGGCTCCGCCGATCCGCCCGAATTGTGTTCGGTTTGTTCGAGCGTGACCGTCTCTTCGGACTTGCCGGACGGGATCATCTGGAAACACAAAATCCCGTTGGCTTGCAGATGGTCGTATGTGGATTGACCGTAGCCGCCGCCCATATCAACGTTGACCTGCGCGCCGTTGCGAAGATGCGAAACCAAAAGCGCCGACGCTTCCGGGCCGCCCGGAGTGTTGGTTCCGGGCTCTACAATCTGCTCGCCGAAATAGCCGCCCGCGTATAACGGACTGCCGACCGTTTCATCATCGCCGCCCTGCGCAATGTCGGCGCCCATGGTGAGCATTCTCGCGCCTTCAGGCGGTGTAGGCGTCCACCGCTTTTGCGCCTCTCTGACCCAGGCGGTCGGGATAACCTGATTGGCTTGGTCTTTCTCGGCGACGTTGAAATCGCCGTACATGAGCTGCGAACGAAGCGGCTCCGGCATGGCCGCAATGGTCGCGATGTAGTCGCCGTCAAGAAACGGGTTGTCTTTGGTCAGCGCCGGGATAAACGTCCGCGACCGGGGGTGAATTGTTTCGCCCGTCGCCTCGTCTACCTTGCTCCAGTCCTCATCAACCCAGATTGTTTTGCCAGTCGCGGGGTCCGTTGTCGCCCACCGCAATTCGCCGGGCTCGGCTGGGTCGGGAAACGTCGGGTCCAGCCACGGCCCCCAATATTCCTTGACCCAGTAACCTTCCGGCGTGGTCGGCGGGTTGCCGGTCGCTACGACGCGGCAGCGCTGGCCTTGTTTCGTTGTCCGGTTCCAGCCGCAAATGTAACGAAACTGGCTTTCCGTGAACTGGCAAACCTCGTCGAACGCTTTAAGATCATGCGCCTGGCCCTGATAGCCGTGCTTGTCGTCTTCGTTCTTGCAGGAACCGAGCTTGATTTCGTGACCGCTTCCTAAACGCCACTTGCGGTCTTGCCCGTTCCAACCATTCGTGTGACCGATGATTTCCTTGAACCGCCCTTCCATGGCGTCCAAGTCGGGGCCCTCTCTGCGGACGATCAGACTCTTGTGGTGTTCGTCAAGCGCCAGCCCAATGAGCAGATCGGTTTTACCGCCGCCAGCCGCACCGCCATAAAACAGCTCGTCAGCTTCCGTGAAATAGCCGTCAGTTTGCGGGCCTGGGTTCGGTATCCAGTAAAGGTCACTCGTCTTTTGAAGCGTCGCCTTCTTGTGCTGCTCCAGCTCCTCCTCGCTTAGCGCGCTGAAGGACGAAAGCAGTTCGTCGAGCATAGTCGAGATCGCTTAGTTCCTTAGTAACAACAGGGTTTTCTTCATCGCCGGCGTGGGTAATGCGGTCGCCGTACTTCTTGGGCGCCAGCTTCGAGGCTTTCCATTTTCGGGCGTCCACTCGCAGCTTTGAGCGTTGAACATGTTCGCCGCGAAACTCATACCATTCCGGCTCGCCTTCTTTGCTGTTTTCAATGAAATCGTTCCGGCTGTCGTCTGCAATCGCCAAAATCATGTCGGCGTGCAATTCCGCCTGTAACTCACGCGCGCGCGCGTATTTCTGACGAAAATCCTCGTTTTCCTCGCGTTCAAGCCAACGATAAACCGTTCTTGCTGACGGAAACTCGTCATTCTCCTCACAGATATGGTCCAGCCCGTACTCGCTCCCGGCGATTTCCTCGCAAATGCGCTCTGCAATCTCCGGGGTGTAATCGCTAGGCCTTCCTGCGGTCATGGCCAGCGATCCTCAACCACACCAACCGCGCCGGTTACGCTTTCCTCCGGCGGCGCGTCGTTTGTTGATCCTCCGAAGGTCGTTACCTGCCATTGCTGCACGCCGCTCAATGACTGCATGAAAGGTGTTTCTTCCGGGTGTACAGTATGCACCACGTCCGTCAAATCTTCCTTTCGACCGATTGCGCCGAAAGCGGCAAGCTGGTTTCTAACCGTCTTCGCCGCCGCTTCAAACGGAACGGCGAGGGTCGCAAGTGCGCCGATGAGGAAGTTGCGTCTGGTGGTCATTTATTGCGCTCTTGCAGGTACGTCTCGACGGTCGCGTCCAGAATATCCAGCAAGATATCGAGCAACTCTCCGACGGTCACGGCGCGCATTAACCCAGGCGAGCCCGTTGGAACCGCTGCGACCTTGTCGTCAACCGCGTTCAGCTTTTCGAAAATCTTCGCCTTTATGGCTTCGCGATCCATCAAATCAGTTTCCTCTCATCCCTCCCGCGTGGGAATAGCCGCCGATTCAAACAAATGAGATGATCGAGTGCGAGCGGTATTTCCAGCGGGAGAGAAAGGTTTTGTTCAGTTTAGGCCGCAGCGCTTTCGTACATGCGCTGGCGTAGTAAATATCCTTCGAGGGGCCAGATTTTCTTAACTGCGTTGTCGCGCGCGATTTTCCGGCCGAGTTCCTGATCGTAATTCGCGGGATCTGCGCAAGCGCTCTCGCCCGTCACGGTGTAGCCGTTTTCAAGCGTCAAAATGCAGATTGTGAGCGTGTTGCTGTCCGCCTCCACATAATCTGTTTTTGCAATGCGGTCCTCGATTTGCTCAAGCCTGAGACCATAAGAGCAGCGGCGCCTATGAGAAAGTTACGGCGGGTGGTCAATGTTTTGTTTCCGGGTGCGTTGCCTGGTTCTGATACCAACGCGCAAGGTTGGGCGGGTAGTTGTATTCGAACTGTGCGCGCTTTTCCAGTTTATCGATATCGCGCATAGCGTCGAAATATCCCTTTCGCCAAACAGCGCGAGCGCCAAGCCAACCGCCTAAGCCCGTAACGGCCAGTGCGGTGAAAACCAAGAGCGATTGCTGGAATACTGTCATCCTGTCCTCTCATCCCTCCCGCGTGGGAATAGCCGCCAATTCATTCAACTTAACTGATCGATAGCGAGCGGTATTTCCAGCGGGAGAGAAAGGGTTTTGCGCGGCTGTAAGCATCCTTACGGAGAGCTTCGCCCCTTGCGCTATCGGGGCGTTGAGACGAACCGCGCAAACTGGTGAATCCAAAAACGCCCCCTTGCGGGAGGGCGTATTCGTGCAGCTTAGGAATATTGGTGACGTGTTTTGCCATGGGGGTCAATACCTGTCCAGAAAATCCGCCAGCCGGTCAAAACTGGCGTTAATGTTGCGCCAGCCGTCTCTGTACGCCGTGCGCTGCGATTTCTTGCCGTAGGGGTTTTCCATGGCGAAGATCTGCGGGACGGTCATTTGATCAAGCACAGCGCGCCTGATGCGCGTTGCGTGCAAGGTTCCGATTGACCGCTCCATTCTTGCAAACCAGCGGGTCGCTTTCACCCTGCCGATATTGGGAAAGGTTTTCGGCTCGTAATGATCAGGCGGCGGCGAGTCCTCATAGCCGTTGTGAGAATACCCGTTGCTGAGCTTTTCCGCATGTCGGAGATAGGTTTCCGCCGCGATAATCCGGCGCTTGTTCTTCTCCCGGTCCTTCCACCAGCCGCGTATGATGTTCTTATGAAAACGCGAGGCCCATTTCCTACGGCGGGTGTCTTCGTTCATGGGGTTGTAGCCGGCCTCGCCTAACTTGGCGGCGCGTTCTTCCTTTGGAATAGGTTCAAGCGTCATGTCTTCGCCGTCGAAGCCAGGCGCGCGGGGTATCGGTTGTGTTGTGCTCATTGTCCGTGAATTAATCCGCTGATGCTGTAACCAAGGCCGAAACACAACAATAAAATGATAGCTATTTCTGCCTGTTTAAGACGCTGAAGTCTGCGCTCTAACTTTTGCAATTTTCGTTCGAAAGGGTCCATTGTGCGGGGTATGTGCTGGGGGGAGGTCATTGGGGGTTGGCCACCTCGATCACTTCAACGCCTGCGGCTTTCGCGCGCCTCACCATGTCTGCCGTATAATCGTTGGCGAATCTGGAGCAGGCAACGCCGGCACCTCAACGCGCTCGTTTCCATCCAACCCCTCCGGCATTCCCTTGCCGTCATGGGGTATCCATACATTTGTGGGGAGGGGTTTGGGTTGTTTGCTTGACAACGCTTCAACGATTTCGGCTTGCGACTTGCCATCGTGCATCATTTGTCGAAGGCTATCGAAAAACGCTGGAGAAAAGGCGCTGTCTTCGGTTGTTTCCGTTTCCGCTTTGCATTGGGGGCGGCTCGTAGCATTGTGCGTTTTTTGCACTTTGCTCGCATCTCTTAAGCCTTCGCGGATGGAATGGGCGAGGTCGGGGAAGCCCATGACTTCGAAGCATTCCGCCTCGCGTTCTGTGAAGTAAGCGTCGCTTCCGCAATCGCGGGCTCGGTCATAAAGCGCCTTCTGCAATAGCTCATAATCCGTTAGCTGACGTTCGGGCTCAGGGGTTTTAACAAGCGCGCGTTGCTCGTCATACTCACCCTTCATTGCGCCTTCATCCGCTATCGGATATAATGAACCGTCTGGGAAGTAAGTGTTTTTCATTTGCCTGCTCTCAAACGATAGTTTCTGTTATTGGCTCGAAACGCCCGTCGCAAAACTCTTCAATCGGACGACACCACGGTATTGAGACGCGCTCGTTAAACGCCGCGTAGAGCACGCAATGAACCTCATCGGCCTCCCGCTTGCAGATGCCCCGCACGACATAAACACCGCCAGTTTTTTTGTGCCTGTACGCCTTGCCCTCCTCCGCAATCATCACGCCACCTCTTTGTCTGTATGCTGTGGGGTCATTGTGCGTTATCCTGTTCTCTTAATCGCTTGCGCTCCATGACGTGCGCGCGAAACCCGTCGGACCATTCCTCAATGTACTGATTAATTTCTTCCAGCGAAAGCATCGCGACAGAAATTGTCGCTGTTTCGTCTTTTTCTGTTGAGCTTGAGCGCGCCCCCGTTTCAACCCGCAGATAGTTAGGGAAATTGCCCAGCACTATTTTGAGATTGGCTGTCGCCATCATTCACCCTTCCTCTGTTTGCGGTGGGGCGGGTATGGGCGCCCAAGCTTCGTATTTCACTTTGTAACACTCATTCGGCGCGCCAATATCTTTGCACGGAAACGAATTTACGCTGACGCTCATTCCAAGCGCTGCTGCGTGCGCCAAGGCGTGGTTTAATTCTTTCACGCGTTCATCAATCGCGTCGCGTGCAGCCATGATTTCGTCAACCATCACTCCCCTCCTGTTGGAGCGTGTGCGACGAGCCTCAGTTCACACAAACTCGCATCATTTCTCACAACCTTTGACGGCGCCGGCAAAATACAACGCGCCATCTACCCGTCTCCTGTTTGCGCGCACACAGACGGTTTTACCCCGCGCCGCCCTTGCCATGTATCGCGTTGCTGCGTTGCTTTTTCAAAAGCGCCGAGGCACGAGCTTAAATATCGGGCCAGAATAACATCTGGCGTCTCGCTCGCGCTTTCCTGCGAGTATTTGCTGATCAAATGGGCCAGCTCTTTTTCAAAGGTCACCAGCTAGTCTCCTGTTGGCGCGCTGACGCGCGCTAGATAAAACGGCGAAAGCGACGCCCAATCAAATTCGTCCTTGAAATCACCGCAATGATGATCGCGCCGCGTTAACGGGTGCCCCGCGCCTAACTGCAACGTGCAAAACTCTATGCCCAATAGCGCCAATCGTTGCTCGCCGGAAATAGGGGCCGCCTTCTGACAATGCCCGTGCGAGGATGAGATGCGATGCCAATAATCGCAACCTGCGCAGCACGGACCATTTTCAAAATAAAAGCGGTCTGCACATTCTTGTTCAGAATCGGTAACTTCGCTCACTTCCGCGCGTCTCCTGTTGGCGCGGCGGGGGCGAAACGCCGGATGCTGAATTGTTTGCTCATGCGTCGAATACCTCCACGCCTGGCGGCGGCTTGCCCTTCGTGAACTTCTTGCACCACGCAGGAAAGGCGCGACGCGGGACTCTTGGCGGTTCCAGCTTTTCGCTTGCAACGGCGTCGTTGTAGAGCTTTGCAAGGTGGTAGATATCCCAGCGCGGGGCCTGTCGTTTCGCGTCCTCTAAATCATCCCCATTCAAAAAAATCAGGACGTCAAACCCCTCGCGCGCGCGCGGCGTAGCACTAGAGAGATTGGATTTTATATTTCCTGATTGTTTAGGTGATTGTGATTGTGATTGTGTCGATGTTCCTTTGCCTGTTTTGCGGCCTGTGCCTGTGTCATGTGCTGTACTCTGTTCACTGTCCTGTCCATTACCTTGTTTAGCGGCCCGTGCTTTAGCCAATGCAGCAACCTTTGCTTTATGCTTTTCTTCGGCCTCCGCGATCTGCTCATCAATCTTGTCGTGACGCCAGCCCTCGTCGGTTTTCTTGAAAAACGCCAGCACGGCGTCGCGCACCGAATCCCATTCCTCTTTGTCGGCGCCTATAAGCTTCCTGAGGCGCGTTTCATCGATTGGTAGCGGTCCCCGGCGATCCCAGTAAGCGTCCATCAGCAGGCGATATGCGCCGTGCTCGGCTATGGTTAGGTGACCGGTCTTGCGCCGGTACTTTTCAATGTGATGAGGATACCAATATTTTGTCGCCGATCCCATCACGCCGCCTCTTGTTTGAACTTGTCGGCTTCATCGCCCCACGAATCCCAACGCGGCCACCGCTGGCGAGCAAACATCTCCAAATATGGGCCATCTACAAGCGATTGTATGCGCGTGTACTGATCGTCTGGTTTGCGAGAATGTTCGCGGCGCGGCGCAATGATGAGTTGGCGCACTCCGCGATCCCGCACGGCGGGCTTGCCTTTTGTCGCCAGCAAACAAAGCTCGCATTGCTGACGCGTCCGATACCCCATGCTGAGCGGATGCTGGTCGTCATACGCGTCGTCAAGAAAAAACGCCCCCTGTTCGGCTGCGCCATTTTTGCTTTTGACCCAAACAAATGCTAAACTTTTCTGCCGAAAACCCCACACCCGAAACAAATCAAGCGCTGCGTCTAAATGTGACGACACGACCCACATGAACAAAGCACAAGACCTTGACGCGTTTTCCGGAACAGGAAGTCCGGCCAACTTATGCAGCGGCATCGTTTTATAGTGATCGTTCGCTGACCTGTGCGGCGTTGCGCTGTCGCCCCCATAAGTTTTAAAAGCCCATGGAGGATCTATTAATATCGCGCCATACTTCCCCATCACGCCCTCGCCCACGCCGTGCAGCGTTCGCGGCGTTCTTGTGTTTTGATGATGCGGTTTTGTTCAAAAAGTTCAGACAGGCGCGGCTTTACGTTGTCGCGGTCCTCGCCGAGAATATGAACGATTTCCTTGTAAGTAAGGTTGTCGTATCTTCCGAGAAGGTCGTAAATCTCTGCACGGAGCTTCGATGATTTTCCTGTAACGGCTTTGGCCGCGTCTTCACTGGCGCCGCCTTTCTCTTTGAAACCGGGAATGCCGTTTGGGTACGGCGATTTGAGCAGGTCAAGCTGGGTCACAAGCGCGCCTCCGACCGTCCGTCCACGGCAAAACGTCCAAGTAACCGTAATCGTCAAAACGCCGCCAAATCAGGCTGGAGATTTCCGCAACCTCTGCGCCTTCTTGATATTCGCTGCGCTTCATCAGCTCAATCAATCGACGTTCGCCGCTCATTACGGTAGAGTGCTCGCGGTTTATGATGTCGCCGATCCGCGTATAGGAAAGGCCCTTGTAACCAGACTTTCTAAACGTGCCATACTTCACAGCATACGGATGGTACCGAAGGAAAAAGGCCAAATATTTGCGCCCTCTCCCGACCTCCGGCGACTGGCCGGGGCCGGTAAACCGCCACAACGGCAGCTTTGTTTTTGCACAAATCAATGACGCAACATCTTGTGTGAACTGCAAAAGCTCGGGCTCAAGATGTATGCGATATGCAATCTGCGCTGGGCCTCTGTAAATCGACCACCCCGGTCGCGTGTATGGACGTTCAGCGCCGACAAAGCTTACACTCTCGCTCATGACGCAACGGCCCAACCAAGAAGCGTCCATGAGAAAATCACCGCCACAACGCAAAGGCCGCAGAAAGCGTCCTTTATCCAGACGGAGTAATGACTTGCAGGGGGAGATCGCCACACATTGCGGGTATAAAAAGGCTCCCGCCGCAAACGCGGGCCGCGTGGGAGGGCGTTTCCCTTGCGGCGGGAGCGTGCGCGCTTTGACCGGGGACTGTTGGGGTGTGTCAGCCAAAGCCGCGCAATATCAATCATGTCAAAACCTTTGGAAATTTGTCCGGGCGCAGAAAGTGCATGGAGATGCCAAGCTCGCGCGCAACGTCCGGCACATAGCCGGGCGGCAAGCCTTCCTGCTTTTTCCAGTTGTGAACCTGGCGAACCGACACGCCGCAAATGTCGGCGAAATCCTCAACCGATCCGGCTTGCTTAATCGCTTCTCTGAGGGCTGCGGTGCTCATGACCGCAATTAGTGAATTAAATTTCACCGCTTGTCAAGTCGGGGGTGAAAAACCTTTCCCGTGATTGTTACACGCCTGCAAGTTATGGAATCCGACATGGGTGTGGGAGAAACAATCGGCGCCAGGGCGAAGAGCCGGCGGAAAAAGCTCGGGCTGCGTATGACGGACGTTGTAAAACGCGTTCGAGACGCGGGCCGGTCGCAAACGACAATTCAGAATATTCGCCAATTGGAAAATGAAGAGGTGAACAAGATCACCTATCTGGCGGAATTGTCGATTGCGCTGGAAGCAGATCCGATATGGCTGGCCACGGGCAAGAAAGCGCCCGAAAAACGCCCGGAAATCAATAGGAAAGCCCTAGGCGCGGCGTGGGACGCCGCAAGGGTGATTATCGACGAACACGACCTCGACTTCGATCATGAAGATCAAATGATACTGGCGCTGCGGATTTATTTCGACCTTTCCGGTAATGGTGCAAAGCCGCAAGAAGTCGCGAAAGAGGCTTTGCTTCAAATGCTGGCAGATCGCCAGTCGAAATCAAAATCCTGACACCGGCTTTCAGCGCGCGTTCGTCCAAACTCGGCGGACCGGACTGAGTCATTAACGTCTCCTGAGTAACCAACTCTGACTTTTCTTGCGCCTGCGAGCAAGAAAAAACGGCGAATTGTGGAAAAATAGCGAAATCTGCTTCACTTTCCGCTTGACTGTTAGTGAAATTTGTTTCACTGTTCTCCCTGTCGATACGGAGAACGCGAGCATGTCAGGCATTCCAAAACAGTTTCGGGACGACGCGGTATTCCCGGCGGACCCTGACATTGAGCGCGAGGAAGGCGAGCCCTTCTGGGACTGGATCAAGCGCCACGGCAAGGCCTCCGGCGAATGGCTGGACGCGCACCGGAAAGCCCTCGCCGACCCCCGCAACATGACGACGGAATATTTAAGAACCCGCGTCACCCAACACGATTGGAACACGAAGATTTTCACCGGCGCCCCGTTCGTCAATGCGCGAATAGCCGCCGCCCAACCTAACGACACGATTGAAAGCTACCGGGAAGAACTCGCTCGTCGAGACGCCCTAACCCAAGCAGCGGAGTAACGGAAATGAGCGCCCACAAACTAAATCTTCCGTGGTCTATCAAGCAAGTTAACGGGCAAGACAGCGCCACCATTCTGGATTGCGAAGGCATCCCGGTAGCCCATGGGCTTTATTATACGTCGCTTGCCGCCAATCAGCCCGACAAAGGCGTCACATACAATATGTCGGACGCGGCGGGGGTCATTCGTGCACGAACAATCGTCCAACAAGTCAACACGTTAGCAGGAGCCGATGTCGACAAATAATACATTCTGCGGCCTTAAATGGAAAGAGCATAGCGAATATCACCTGTCCGCGATGCTGGACGGTTCGCGCATTGATTACTGGCCGACAAAACGAAAATGGCGGCATGAGGACGAACTGCGCACTGGCGATATTGAAGGATACATTCGCGCCCGTGCTGGCAAACAGCGCGAGTTGGCGCAATCCTTTTGCGACTTAGACGCAAACCAGCAAGCGGAATTTATCGAAACCGTTTTTGATATTGCCAAGAAATGGAACGCGAGCGGCGAAGAACGCCTTCAATGGGCGGAGATCGGCAAGGCATTGTCGCCGCGCGGGCGCAGGCTAACCGTCACTTTCTTTCGGCTAGTGCTTGGATTTGAGCAATGGAGAACTGCATGACCCCCTCCCTCACCCTTGTGAAAGACGATACGGCGTTAATCCGCTTGCTGATGGATGCTTCCAAAGAAGCGCAGACATTAAAGCATAAAGCGGAAGGCGAGGGGGAGTTCGGTAAACGCGATCAATACGGCCTAATTGAATTTGCGGCTTTGGAAATGGCCCAGCGGTTGGAGGGGATGAAGTGAGTTATGCGCGAACCGACAACACTGGAAGAGCGCTGGGCGTGGTGGGAGTCGCAGTTTACGGACGATCCCCTGCCGAGCAACGAAAGCGAGGTGCATTGCGGGTATTTCAAAATCCGCAAGTTTCGCTGGGCGCTTTGGCCAAACCGGCGAAACCCATGGCGGCCTGCGCGCATCTGGATGCGTCCGGCGCCGGTCGATGAGGCGGGCGAGCTTTTAGATGACGAGAAATGGTTTTGTGAAATTGACGGAAACGAGGCGGACCCATGGCTAGCTTGGATGTTTCTCAGCAAGAACCCGATAACGGAAGACGAGTGGAAATGGCTGACGGCCAAAAGCCCGCTAACGCCAACGAAGATACCACAGAAGAAGAACGGGAGCCAGTCAAAACACTGACGCAGCGCATGGCGGCGATCCGCGCCGATGCAAGCGGTGTTGGCAAAGAAAAAATCGATATGAAAACCAAAAGCGGTTCTGAATATTCAATTAAGGCGCACACAATCGAGGGCGTTCTACACGGCGTGCGGGCGTTGCTTGATGACCATGGCGTATGGATGCTGCCTTGTCTTGATCGCTATGAATTTCACGGCAATCGATGCGACGCGGTTTATCGGTTCGACTTTCAAAACATGGACGATTTGGAAGACCGCATGTCGATTACGTGGGCGGGGTCCGGCACCGACAACAGCGATAAGGCGCTGGCGAAGGCTGGCACAAACGCCCTTAAGGAAATGCTCAAAAAGGTCTTTCTCATCACCGACCGCGAAGACGCGAAGGAAGAGGAAGACCGCACCGAGTTTCGCACCGACGAGGGCGCGACCCGCGCGGAAGTAGACGAAGCTAAAGATCAAGCCAAGGCCGCGCTTCACCAATGGGCAAACAACCACAAGGCGGCTTTGGAAACGGTCGAAACAATTCCAATGCTCAAGCGGTTGAAACGCGAAAACAGCGATCAGCTAGACGAGATCAAGGACATAAGCCCCGCGATGCACAACTTTTTTACCGAGTTGTACGAGCGCCGCGAAAAAGAACTGAAGGAAGCGCCTAATGAACGCCAATCCTAATCTCCCGATATCAGAGCAATTCCGATTGGCCGCTGACGATTACGCGGACAAGGACGCAGCCGCGCGGCTTCTGGAGGAAATGAAAACGGCGACGCTCGCGGAATGGGTCGTGATGGAAGGCGACAAGCCTGTGGCCCATGCGGAGCGCGACGTCAAATCGTCAGAGAAATGGCGCGACTACATCAAGAAAATGGTGAACGCGCGCCAAGCCGCCAACCGCGCCAAGTTTCATTTGAAGTATCTCGAAATGCGCTTTGGCGAATGGAACAACTCAGAAGCCAACGCAAGAAGCGAACGGCGTTTATAACGCGGCGCCTCCCGCGCTGCATAGGAGAAGAGGGATGGAAGCTACAGATAACAGCTTTGACAATTTCACAGAGGCGATGCAAGCCGCTGGCGGGCGTAAACCAAAAACATACGCCACAGCGCCCTATTCGCTGCTCGAACAGGAGGCGTCGCGGCGCGCCGTCAGCGTATCCGCCCTTGCGGCTGAACACGGCTACTCAGTCACAGCCGGGACCGGCTGGAAAGCAAAGAACACAATTCCAAAAGTGCTTGGCGACGCCATCAAATTGCGCCGCGAGCTTGATCGATTGAAGGGCGATGCGACGGCTGATGATCGCAAACGCACCGTGCTGTTCGCTGGCGTCTTGAAGCCCGGCATGGGTGAGGAGCAGGCCAAGCTTGTGTTGAGCGCCATCTTTGAGCGCTGCAAACTGATGGACATTCACAAACCATGACCGCCCCCCGCCGTTCCTTCTCCAAGCGCGAGCCAATTGAATTGGACCCTCAGCGATGTTTCTCGGCGAGACAGCGTGCGGAGATATTCGCAAGGGCTGGCGGGCGTTGTGAAGTTGACGAATGCGGCAAGAAGATAACCGGCCCCTGGGTTGCGGGGCATATCAAACCCCACTCGCTTGGCGGGCGAACGACAACAGATAACGGGCGCGTCGAATGTCCCGAATGCTGTATTGATACGCAGGCGGAGGATACCACGATCGCCGCGAAATGTGAACGGATGGCGGGAAGAAAGGGCCAATACGCCCGTCGGATGAAGCGGGGCGGGTCACTGATTCAAGGCGCTGGCTTCCCCGGCCATCGGAGAATGAATGGAGAGATTGTGTGGAACAACAGATGACGGAGAAACGAAAATGAATACAGGATGGACTATTGCTGGAACAATCGGCGCGATTCTGCTAGTGTTGACGCTAGTGTTTTTCCGACCGGTGTTTGGGCCGTGGATACAAGAACGCAAAGGCTTTGCAAATCTGCGGCAGGCGGAACAAGAGCGTCGCATACTGATTGAACAGGCGCAAGCCGAAAAAGACGCGGCGACGCTTCGTGCCGAAGCAATTCAAATCGTCGGGCAAGCCGCAAAAGACTTTCCCGAATATCGCGAACAAGAATACATTGGCGCTTTCGCGGAAATGCTGACGCAGTGTCGCGGCCAACAGCTTATTTACATTCCAACAGAGGCGTCAATTCCCGTGCTGGAAGCAACGCGCCTGCAAGAATAACCGCCGCGCAAGACAGGAGAGTGAGGGATGACAACGCCGATAACAGAAACACAGCGCGAGGCAATCATCAATTGGGCAAACGCGTATTGCGAAAAGGGACCATTGCGCAGCGTATCGCTGACAGAAAAGGCGGACTACTTCCTCAAATACGAAGCCGCCCTTACCGCCTCCGAACAATCCCTTGCAGAAGCAAATCAGAGGATAACGACGCTCAAAAAAGCGTTGCGGGAGGCGCCGCACGCCGTTCCGACCACTTGGCTTGATCCGCTTTTAACCGGTCCAGACAGGGTGCTGACAAACGAAAGCGGCAATTATAACGCTAAAGAGATTGAAGAATTGCTGCGTCGCTTAAAGGCGCGATTGCAAGAAAAAGTCGACGCCGCCCTACAACAGCAAGAACAGGAGGCGCAGGGATGACGGATATCGAAAGTGTGCGGCAATCTGCCTTTAAACGTATCGCAAAAGCGTTGCGCGAATTTGGCTACCCCGATGTAACGCATAAAAATGTGGCGGCTTGGTTTGATGAATGGAAGCGCAGCGTTCCGGCAACTGATGTTTGCGCCATGATCGCCGTCAAGGAGTTTGAAAACCCTGACAATTATCGTCTGTTCGGGGAGCCTGACGGGCAACAGCAGGAGCCACAATGACCGCCCCCAAAGAATCAACATCAGCCGTGGTGGAGCCGGTAAGCGCTAAGGTGGCGCGATTGCAAGGCTTGCTTACAGAATTAGAGTCTTGCCACGCAAAGAATTGCCTCCCCGCCCCGCCCCAACAAACGAGAGAGTGATGAGCGAGACAGAACCGGATATGGTCAATCATCCGCCGCATTACAAAACCGGCGGAATAGAAACGATTGATATTATTGAGGCAAAACTGACGCGAGAAGGGTTTCGCGCGTATTGCGTCGGAAACGTGATCAAATACATTACGCGCGCGGAACACAAAGGCGGCGATGAGGACTTACGAAAGGCGGAATGGTATCTGAAACGCTTGCTTGGCGATAGGCGGGCAAAGTGACAACCCCCACCATGATGACTGTCGAACAACTTGCCGAACGCTGGGCGTGTTCGCGGGGCTCTGTGGATAATATGTTGAGAAAAAACATTTTACCGCATGTGCGTGCGGGCCGTCTAATCCGCATTCCAATCAAGGCGGTGGAGGAGATGGAACAATGCGGCTTACAAGACATAGAAAACGCTGGGCTGTCGTCATCAACGGGAAACGGTATTCAACCGGCGTCCCCATCGAACACGGTCGTGACCTTGCCGAACGGAAGGCCCGCGACATTGCAAGGGCCATCGCCCGCCAGACGGCCGGCCAAACATGCGGGGAGATCATGAACGCGTGGCTTGCTGATATGCCGAATAGAGCAAACCCAAAACAGGTGGGGCATGGGTCCTTCTATGCGGTGCAGAACGCGGCTAAGTTCTTCGGCGATCATTACCCTGAAGAAGTGACCCGCGAGGAATGTAGGGCGTATATTCATTCAATGCGCGAAGCTGGGAAATCTGACGGAACGATCCGGAAAAATCTGGGAGCCCTCGCTGCCGCGCTGCGATGGCGGGACCCGTCAACCCCTGCTGTTTTAGAATTGCCTCCCGCTCCGCCGCCGCGTGATCGATGGCTTTCGCGCGAAGAACTTCAATGTCTTGTGAAAGCTGCAAAACCATCCCCGCATATTACCATTTTCATTCATCTGGCGATAGCGACGGGGGGAAGAAAAGAAGCGATCCTGCAACTTCGTTGGGACACGCATATCGATTTTGACCGAAGATCCGTCTGGCTCGGATTTAAGGAAGGCGGCAAGGGCCGCGCGACCGTTCCGATGACGCAAAGGCTGTTCGATGAGCTGACAAAGGCCCGTGAAGCAACCCTCTCCGACTATGTGGTCGAATGGGCCGGAAAGCCCGTTAAAGACGTCAAGAACGCCCTCAGAAAGGCCTATGAGCGCGCCGGGCTCGGAGACGTTCCAGCCCCCGCCCACGTTCTCAGACACACCAGCGGCGCCTATATGGCTATGGCGGGCGTTCCCATGCTGGAGATATCAAGACGGCTCGGCCATTCGTCTATTCAGGTGACGGAACGGCACTATGCGCATTTCGCCCCTGACTCTATGCAAGCATCAACGAAAGCGTTGGAGATATGATCTTGACAACTAGTGCATTCTGCACTAATATGGTTTTGTCGGCGGCGAAGCTGGCGGTTACTTCTCTTGAAAAGAAACTACACCGCAAGCGCTTGTTCCCCGATCTGAAAGTTTTGTGCGCGGCGTAGGATACGGTTACTTCGCTTTGGGAGCCGGAGGTCGCGGGTTCGAGTCCCGTCATCCTTTAATGAAGGGTGTAGCTCAGTTGGGAGAGCGCCGTAATGTTCCGTTTCCGCCTGTTCCCGCTTTCTTTCAGAAAAGGGCGTCGCCTTAACCGGCGTCAATGATGTGTGGAGATGTGCGCAGCGTAGAAGGCAGTTACTTCGGCAATGATAGGTTCGATCCCTATACGCCCTTGGGCGTGTCAATGGTGACAGCTCTGTTTTCGCTTGTTCTCGCGCTCCGCACTTCATTGGCGCCAAACTAAAGGAGGCGCATTGTGGCGCGTTTAAACACGGCTGAACGCTATCGTCCAAAAACCCATGAAGGCGGGGCGGCCTTCCCGCATCTGACACCGGAGCAATCCCTGCGGCGCTCGGTTATGTCGTGTTTTTTGTGGGAGCGCGAGTTCTATGAAGACGGCGTCAAGATCGCCGAGCGCATTGCGGACACGGCGGCGAATGTCGCGCCTGAAAAGCTCGCCGAGATCGCGATTGAAACGCGCACGCAAGCGAGCCTGCGCCACGCTCCTCTATTGCTTTTGGAGGTGCTGACCCGCACCGGCAAGGGCCGCCTTGTCGGCGATACGATAGCGGAGGTCATTCAACGCGCCGACGAGCCGGGCGAGTTTCTGGCGATCTGCAAGGCTCGCGGCATGAAAACGCTTTCAAAGCAAATGAAAGTCGGCCTTGCGCGCGCTTTAAAGAAATTCGACGAGTATCAGCTCGCCAAATACAATCGCGACGCATCCTACAAACTGCGCGACGTGATGTTCCTCGCGCATGCGCGCCCGAATGACGAAGAACAGGAAGCCCTGTTCAGGCGTGTTGCGGAAGGCTCGCTGAAAACGCCCGATACCTGGGAAGTGTCCCTATCGGCCGGCGAGGACAAGCGCGAGACGTTCGAGCGCCTGCTGCGTGAAGGCAAGCTCGGCTATCTCGCCTTGCTCAGAAACTTGCGCAACATGGCGCAGGCGGGTGTTGATGAAACGCTGGTGCGTGACGCGATTATCGCCCGCAAGGGCGGCACCCATCGTGTGTTGCCGTTCCGCTATGTGGCGGCGGCGCGGGCTGCGCCTCAATATGAGCCGTTTATTGATCAGGCGCTATCGGAAGCAATTGCGGAAATTCCGCCCTTTGAAGGCAAGACTGCGATCTTGATCGACGTTTCCGGCTCGATGACATGCAGGCTTTCGGGCAAGTCTGATCTGTCGCGCATGGACGCGGCGGCTGCCGTGGGCGCTATCATTCCCGGCGATATTCGTTTGTTTACATTTTCGAATCAGATTGTCGAAGCGCCGCCGCGTCGCGGCATGGCGGGAATCGATGCTATCGTGAAATCGCAACCGCACGGTGGGACGTATTTGCGCGGCGCGCTGGAGGCGATCAATAGGGAAGTCAAGCACGACCGCCTGATTGTCATCACTGATGAGCAATCCCATGACGGCGCATGCGATCCGGTCGCCGAGCGCGCATACATGATCAACGTCGCCAGCGCCAAGCATGGCGTCGGCTATGGAAGGTGGATGCATATTGACGGGTTTTCCGAAAACGTCATCCGGTTCATTCAAGAGTATGAAACCTTCCGATCTGCGTAAGGCTGGCGTCCAGTTATACGGCGAGCGCGGGTGGCAGACTCGCCTCGCAGAGAATTTGGGCGTAGACGGCTCAACGGTGCGGCGCTGGATTTCCGGCGCCGTGCCGATACCCAACCCGGTGGCGGCGGCGATCCGATGCTGGTTGAGAGAGCAGAGTTAGGGACTTACCTTTTGTACGCATGTACATGATTCCATGAACGAGACGGGAACAGATGAACGAAAAGGCCCATAAGACCGAATGAGAAGCCAAGCAAAATCAATAGGTAGACGGACAGTCCGGCCCTTGGTAAGGGTGAGGCCCGCAGTTCGATCCTGCGTTGCGGCACCACTCAAATCAACGTCTTACCTTGTGGATAACAGCAATCTAGGGCGTGACCGATTGGTCAACGGTACATCCGCCCTTTTGGTCAGGGGTACATGAATGGCGAATGAAACAATGAAGCCGTGGGGTCATGATCTAAAACGCGACCCGGACAATAACATGCTAGTGGGGCCAGACGGCTGTCATTACGACACTCCTCAGGCAGCGTTTTATTTTGGCGTTTTGAATTTCTGCGTGTGCGGCGTGCCGGAGGAGGTGCTGGAGCATTTGCGCGACGTTTTACGCATTTTGGACGCCAGATCGCGAGAAAGCCGCGCCCAAAATCCACGCCCCAAATATGAAGACAGCGCATGGGCGAAGCGCACTGAAGAACTTGATAAGCTTCTGGGTGACGGAATGCTATATTGGCTGACGCTGTACTGGCTGGATTCTCTTGATTTGACAGAGCACGGATCGACCGTTAGCGGAAGCTGGCTAACGCCAGAGGGCGAGTCAGTTCTTGCGATGCTCAATTCCGTCGAAGACTTTGACGGCGCACTATAAACACCCAACAGCGGGGAATAGGAGGGAGAGGATGGCCTACGTTGGCGCTTATATAGTGTGGCTTATTTTGCTTTTTGCGTTACGTGTTCCTATGGACGGAGGCTATTGGGTTTTGCACGCTCTTCCGTTTGTTGTTGTTATCTCTGCTGGAGTCATTGGTCATTGCGCTTTGTTTGGCTGGCGGCTGTGGGCATCGATCAAAGGCCAAGAATGGGAGGGGTTTGGCGAGATCAAAAGCGAGTCGCGCATTGGCGGGGTATTAATGGCCGTCGCCTATTTCGTGATAATGGGTTTTGGGAACGCGATCTTTCTATTTTTGCCCGCAGGCGCGTTTTATCTGTACATGCTGGCGGAGTCGCGCGGCGTTCAGTCACAAGCTCAATAGCCGCCCATCACGCGATGCTGACGACAACGATGATCGCCAAGAGAACGAAAGCAGCTAAAAAGCCCCGCCCGTTCATATCGTCTGTTTGGTTAATGCTTTAGCTGTTCCAGAATCCATTGTCCGGGCTCAAATGGTTGTTTCAGTTACTGGCTCAAAACGCCCATCACAAAACTCATCACAGGGGCGACACCAAGGGATCGAAACGGGTTCGTTAAAGGCAGCATAAAGAACGCAAATTTCCTCATCAGATTCGCGACGGCACAACCCTCTCACAACATAAACCCCGCCGGTTTTTTTGTGTCTGTAAGCCTTGCCTTCTTCTGCGATCATTATGCGGGACTCAAATGTGTTTCTCTGCGAAGCGCGGCCGGAAGCAATTTTCCAGCTCCCCAGTTTCGCGGTTTAAGTTGCGATGAATGCCGCCTACGTCATGCGCTAAATTGAAATCGTCGGCCTTCTCCAATCGATCAAAATCAAGAGCGCAGCCGTGGTTGTGGCAGGCTGTCAAATCCATCTGATGATGCAGGATCGTTGTCTTGATGCCAGCCGCCTTGACTAGGTCCGCGTACCGCTTGGCGATCCGATTTACTTGCGCTTTCCGGCCATGCGGTAAGTCAAAATTTATTTCATTCATGATCGGCCTCTAATTTAGAATTTGAACTCTTGGTATTTTGTGACCAATTTTCGGTCATCAGAATGGTGCATGGTCGGGGTGACTGTGACGCCAAAGCTTTCCAAGGATTCCGCCACGCCTCTTGCCTGTGATCCGCTATTAATCATCAGCAAAAGAAGCGCCATGAAAGCGTCAGGGTCGTCTTTGATGTTGTGACCATAATCATGATTAAATTCTACTATTGTGCGTGACGACATACGGGCCTCAAAGATTGCTTTGAAGAGAGGGCCGAGACGCTACCCTCGGCGACCTGGCATCGCGGGCGGTGCGACCGCCTGGGAACCACCCTGCCGCTAGCAGGCAACGGGTAGCCAGGAATAAGGTACTCCGGTTTGACGTGTCTGCGACTTCCACGCCGCCTCTCTTCAAAACATTCTCCATTAGGGGCCTCAATCGTTGAATTGGACAGGGCGTGGGACTCGAACCCACGACGGGTGGCCATCTCCCGCCCCGACACCTTCGCATTCTGCTGCCCAGTTCCCCGAGGGCCGGACGATCAATCCGGCGACCCCAGAGCCGCGACGGCATTCAGCTAAGTCGGCTCCCCTCATCGTCATATCGGGCTCTCTTCTTCTCAATTGGCTCGTTCTGTTACCTATTTACATAACACTGAATACACCCTATCACAAGTGAAAACAATGGCGCCAATGCAACAAAATTGACAGGGCTATGAAATTCGGGTTATTATGGAAGGACGGACGCGGCCCGCGTTCGGTTGACGAGCAAAAGGAATGGTTGAGCGATGAAGGCGTTGCCGAAAAACGAATGTCGTTTTCAGCCCCGCCAGGTCGCGCGAGATCAACCACCTATGCCTGCTACATCGCCGCTTTTGGACATGACCCCGAAGGCAAGAAACGCCGATCAATCCGCTTTGCTATCGAGGAATATGTCAGATACACGCAGGAAGGCGCCCGTCTTCACGTTCTCGAATTTGACCGCACCTATCAAGGGGTTGAAGGCTTTCGCGACTTTCTGTTCGATTGGCTGGACCGGGTGGGGAAACAGCAAACCAGCAAGGCCCGCAAGACACGCCGGCGTCAGAAGAAAGATCCCTTCCCTCGGTTCTACCGGGCGCTGTCGCCTGCTGAAAAACGCAAGTTCGCGCGCGAGTTCCAGAATTGGACGTTTAAGGGGGTGCCGGACATGGCGCACGCATACGGCACAAGCGAGCCGTCTATATGGCGCGCCGCTCGCGTGCTAAACTTAACGCGCCCCAGGCGCAAGTAAGGACTCTTATGGGATTAAATTGGACAGATATTCCAGAGAAATATCGCAAACACCTCAAAGAAAAGCTTACACCTGAAGAGGTCAGAAAAATGTTTTTCGGTGAGTTTCCAATGCCGACCAAGACTTGCGAGCACTGCAAGTACGGCCTTGCATCATTCGCTGCCGTTCGAAAAGACCCGCAGCAACGACGCTGCACCTCTTTAAAAAGCCCTGGATACAATCAAATGATGCCGCTGGGAGCGACGTGTGATCGCTTCGATTGGCGCAAACGCTAGAGGACCATCGAAATGAGCGCCACAACCGAACAAGACTATCGAGCCGCAATTAAACAATGCGACGCCGCGGTTAATGAGATCATGGCGAGCTATCGCCGCGATAATCGCGCACAGTATGCTTCGATATTCTTTGCCGGCGTCGTTTCCGGCGCGGTTGGCGCTTTTGTTTTTGCCGCTTTGTTGTTTCTATAGAGGACGATATGGCGAGGGAAGCAGAACGGCCAGTGCGGCCACGCCGTTTAGAGCGGATGGTATGTAAGCGGGTTCGACTCCCGCCCCTCGTCGCTTTTGTTAATGGAATAATCGTCTGTTTGGTTAATGGCTTTGGGTTTGCAAGAATAGCAGAAGGGAGGGATAATGAAAATGGAGGGTCTAATGAAATACTTTGTAACATTGCTGGCGGCGCTTCTAATGGGCTGCGCAACGCCTTATGGCGATGGTTTGTTTGGCGGGGTGAAAGCGACGCGGCTTTCGCAGAATGTCGTCCTGATTAGCGCAAGCGGAAATGCGTATACGGATAATACACGCATAGCAGAGTATATGCTGTTGCGCGCAGCGGAGGAAGCGCACGCAAGCGGGTATCCTTATTTCGCCGTGATGGATTCAAAAAACACCGGCTATGTTTCGTCAGGCACGGTATACACGCCTTATACAACGGATTTCAGCGGAACCGCTAACAGCTTTTCGCCATATACGACCACCTATTCAGGTACGGCGACAACTTACGGCGGGCCGCAGACCTACAGCTTTTATAAGCCCGGCGGACAAGCGACGTTTGCGCTTTTGAATGAGGTTCCCGAGGGATTATTGCCCGGCCAATATTACGAAACAGCCTTTGTGCTGAACAGTCTTGGCTCGAAATATATCAGCGATTTTGAACCGATTGTAACGCCATGACGACAATGCGCGATTGGTTTTGGAGCATATTAACGCGCCTGACGTGTAAACATCCAGAATGGGTTCTTATGGGCGAGGAAGATTTGGGGGCGCCGTTCTGTATCAGGCTTTACGAGCGATGCCCATTTTGCGGCGCGACGCGCTCGCGGATTGTCAGCGCTGAAACGATTACGGCGCACGAAGATGAATAGGGCTTTGTTGGGCTACTGACAATAAAACTCTATATGCTGCTTCAGTCTTTCGTGTTTCGAATCCCTAAGCGCAATCTCGCCCCATAAGTACCGGGTGTAGCCTTTCCATTCCGTGACGGCTGTGGAATTGGGCGGCGGGTCAGGGAGTTCCTTCGACGCCATCAGGCTCGCCGCCGGCGAGCAGTCTCTATTCAAAAATTGCGTAGTAATCGTCTCGCAACTGCATAACGTCAGTGTCGTTAATGCAAGCGCGGCCGTCTTGAACATCCCGCTCATTCCTTGTGTATAGAAGGCGGCGCAAGCGCGCAATTTCCCCCTTGATGGCTTCCGAATCATTCGCCGCCTGGTCTCGCTGGATCTCGTCGTCTTGCTCTTTTTCTTCGATGGCCTTCGCCGCCATTTCAGCGATGGTCTCCGCGCATTTGCGCCTTTCGCGCTCAGCGCCGATCCATTGGCCGGTCACATGGGCGCCGACAATAGCAAGGCCGCCAAGGCCCAGCATATAAAGGGGGTTCATGGCTTAACGCCTTCAATCATTTTGATTTCCGCGCGCAGCGCGGCAATCGTTGCGTCTTTCGCTTCTTCGCGCGCCGCGCCAGCCGCGTTTTCCGCCGTCAGCTTCAACACAAGCGCGTCTTTTTCTTCGTCGTTCGCCTCGCGCGTCGCGTCCGGCACGCTGATCCACCGGCGCTTGACCGCAATCAAAAACATGGAGAAACCGACAACGATGCCGGCGCCAAAATCTCTTAATCCTTCCGGCGTGAGGATCGACTTGATCCACGCTTCCATTGATCAATCCGGTCCATTATCAGACTGATTGCCGGAAAGGCTAAAGCCGCTGAAAGTAGGACGCAAAGGCAGATTATGAACAAGCCTATCAAGAACTCGATTCCGGTCATATCGGCCCGCCCAGACGCCAGCGTTGATTGACAACAGCGACAATGCGTAAAGTATATTCAGCACAAAAACGTAATAGAAAAACTGTATCTCTCCGAGATAAAGCTGCAAATGCGCTACAATCATTCCGAACTTAAAGATCACGCAGAACGCCGCCCATACCGCGCGGTTGCGAACGGCTATGGTCAAAAACGCGCCCGTTAAGCAAAGATCAAACACGGAATGAAAAACGAGCATAGCCTGCTCGCCAAGATTGCCGCGCGTAGCGAACGTCATCACCCATTCAAGCAATAACAGCGCCGCGCCGGTTGTGTGATGAACGCCCCGATCATCTTTAAGCGGGTGCGCGGCGAACAATAGCGTTGCAAAAGCCGCCGCCAGAAACGTCCACTGCCACCCTTGCCATTGCAGAACGTCCATCACCATAACCGTCGCTCCAAATCCTAATCGTTCTTATTGGTGCCGCCGGTCAAAGGCTCAACGCCGATATCGCGCATGGCGTCCTTGCTCACGTTGCACGCCGCATTCCAGGCGTCAAAGACGACCGCCCACGCCCTGCGCATTTCCTGACGGCGTTCCGGGCTGACGCCCATGGGCTCGGCGATATCAAGAAGCGCCTTTATCGTCCCGCGAACGGCCTTAAAAAGCCCGTCCAGCGTTCGTTCGTATCCATGGCATATTGCATCGTTTAGCGACATAGCTCTGTCTCCCTGAAGTTACGTCGCAAACCGTAACACGGTTTGGATTTTTAAGTGATTACCGCCGCCGTCTACCAACTTCCCCACGCAGCTTGTCGGCCTTCGCGCATATCGAGATGAATAAACCGCTTTTTCGGATAGCGGCCTATGCCCTTCATGCCGTGTTTGAAGGCGAGGCGTTCAAGCCAAGGCCCGTGATCGGGCTTTCTGAGCGCGATGTCGGCCGCCCGGCCCTTCACATGCTGCGACCTTAAAACCCCGCCTACCCGGTCGTTATGCCTCACCGAGCGAAAACCTGACGTAATATGCATAGGGTTCGCGAACTCGTCCCGAATGGATTGCAGGGCGTCCATGAAGGCCCCGTATATTCTGAGCGCCTTCGTATCCGGCGTGCACAATTCAGAGGGATGGAAATTCGGCCAGCGGTCGTTCCATTCCAGCAAATCAAGCTCGCGCCAGTGATCAACGCTGATAAAGCCGTCAGGGTCTAACATCACGTCCCCGGCTCCTCCGCCAAGCCCGACGCCTTGATCGCCGCCCATGGGCCGAGATCGGGCTTAAAGAGATCGCCCTTGCCCCATGGCTGCCCGAAGTCGCCGCCAATCTGATCGGGATCGTAAGGCCCGCCGTAATGAGAGATGATGATACCCGGTTGGAAGTTCGCCCGAATGCGAGTGACAAGCTCGGTCCACAACTCCCCGCCGAGCGTCCCGTTCATGTTCGCATCGTACCAAAGCAAAAATGGGCCGTCGCTCGTCAGGCCGGAAGGAACATTGATGCCGCCGGCGTTATCGTCATGGGATGAGCCCTCATAGCCGCCAATGAAAGTCGCGCCGTAAAAGTCCGTGTGAACCTTATGAGCGAGCCACTGATCGATGTTCCATTGCAGGTTAACCGGCTTGTTCGGTCCGAAATACCAATCCCGAACGCGGGTCGTGAGCGAGCCGTCCGCTTCCCATGCGAGAACCTGGTTTACATGGGCGGTAAGATCGTTCAGCCCCGTCATGTTGCGAGCCGCCGATCCGGTCGGGTCCGCCGTATTAAAGAAGAATGGCCCGGAGTAATAGTTCGCCGCCGAGCCGCCTGCCAATATCATTTGATCGGCGAGCGCTTGGCCCGATAAGCCCTCCTCATTGGTCCAATAGTATTCGTACCCCTTTAGCTTTTGACGCTGGACGTCCGGGTTCGCCGCCTGTCCCGGCACGATCATGCAGATATTGTAGTTCGTGCCCGCAGCGGTTTGCGCGTCGTCCAATACTTTTTTCAGCTTCGCCGTCGCCCAGCCATGGCCGGAAAGCTTTTCGCTCGTAAACCCGAGCCAATTGCCCAAGCCTTCAAAATAAAGCGTTGACAACTCAAACCGCGCCGCCGAGCGATTCCAGACTTCGTTGCCCAGCTCAATTTTGACCTGTACGCCGAACGGAAAGCCGTAAAGCTGCAATTTGGCGATGATGTAGTCGGCCCATTCGCGCCACGCGGTCGAGGAATTGATAAACGCCTGGTTCTGTTCAAAAAGCGCCCCGCCCGAAGTCCGGTTGAGGTTTTGACCCGCGCCCGCCCAGTGAATCGCGCGAACGGGAAGCGACACCGTCGCCGCGCCGCCGCCGTTCTTTCTCGTGCAGTTGAACGTCCAGATTTCGGTCGTTTCGCCCGACGTATGCGTCGTATGCGACGTATCGACTTCAATGCGCCGTCTTGCGACGTCAATAACTGCGTCTAAAGCCCCCGCCGGTTTAGTCGCCTGCGTGAAAGGCTGGCCTAAATCAATTTCCTCCGAGATATAGTGAAAGCTTTTTGACGTTCCGAATTGAATGCGCGTGTTGCGGTCGCATGGGCGGAACGGCGAGCCGATGGCCCACGGGATGCAAAGCCATGGAGAGCGCGCGCCCGCATAGGCGTTGGCGCAAAGGTCAATCGTCTGCTCAGTGCAATTGGCTGCGCGGTAAAGCTGGCCGCCAAGATCCCATTCAAAGTCATTATAAGTGCCGTTCGGAACCGCTTTCCATGTGGCGTCTGTTAACTCTGCAACCTCTGACGGGCTGGTCGCGGTGTTCATCATCACCGGCCCGAACAAATCGAGCTGGCGAATGACGTTATGGACTGAAAACCACTGGCGCAATTCAGGAAGAAAGCCCTTATAGGGCTGTGTTCTTGCGGCCCAGAAATCAGCCTCATTCTCTTTTAAAAACAGCGAATAGATGAAGTTTTCAACGTCTGGATCGCCCGCCGCGCAATTGAACGTGCGCCAGAAACCGGAGGCCGGCGCCAGCGCCGCATCGTTGATCGGCCATTCTCTGCGGACAAGCGAGCAAAAGACGTTCTGGCCCGTCACCGCGCCCGGAATGGTGACGATCAAGTCGCCGCCCGAATCCGCGACGGTGTAGTCTGTCGTGGGGAGAAGCTTGTCGTCAGACGTTGTATTGGCCGTGGTCGGGCCTTGATAAACGCCGATTTGCTCCGCTGTGTAGCCCGCCGCGCCGGTAAACGTGAATTGCGTCTGGCTCGCGCCGACCGTGAAATCCTGCTCAAGATTTAAATCAACCGTGGGCGTTCCGAGCCCCGACGTCCACGACAGCCCCATGGAGCCGTTCGGCCCGTGACGTCCCTGACTGGCGACGGCGACGAACGTCTTGCCGTTATAATAGGTCGGGTTGCGGTTGACGGTGGAAAGAACGGCGGTCCCGACAAATCGCGTAACGCCAGCCGGAACCGACAAAAGCGCGCCTGTCTTGTCCTGATACCCTTGCTCGATAAGGTCGATGGCGCGACCCCATTGCGTCCCGCCCTGAAAAACATCAGCCCACTGAAAGCGTTCCTGTTTTGAGTAATCCGTATAGGGTTCGTTTTTGAGGTCGTAATAGGAAACCTGCAATTGCGACGCCGACGACAGCATGGAGCTGGCGAGGATCGCGTTGCGGCCCCCGGGCAAGGTCGCGTTGCCGTTTTGCGAAAGATAAGCGTTGCTCGCCATCAGGCAGGCCCCCCGGCGCCCGCAACCCAAAAGGTTCCGGGGCTTGTCCAGTTGTCGATTTCAGAAAGGAAGTCCGCATCGCTGATGGTTGCAGCGCGGTGACGAGCCTCGCACATATAGCCGTCATGCGACTCCACTGCGAAATTGAAGCCGCCGCCAAGGCGCAAAGAGCCGCCGTCCTGCATGTTGTCCGTTGTCGGATTGACGTTGACGCCGCCTGTCAGCAGAACGCCGTCGCGGAACATGCGCGGGTCGTTTGCGCCAAGCGTTCCGTCATAGGTAATGCCGACGCCGTACCACGTATTGTTGGAAAAACCGCCGTTGGGCCGCCAGTTGCCCGGACCAGAGCCAATGAAGTTTTTGGTAAAGTCCATGGTTGTGTTGGAAAACCGGCGCAAGTTCATGCCGGTGTCTGACTTGCAGAAAATCGTTCGGTGATTGGTCGAAGAACGCCAATAGGCCAGACACCGGAACGAAAACGGCTTTGCGAGCGTCGAAATCCCGATATCGACATAATCGTCTACATCAACCGTGAAATCCCGCGACGTTTCCCCCGTAGGCCCGGCAATGCCAGCTGTTGCGCCGGAAACCGTGGTCGCGGCGCTGTTAACGAGGTTGGTTAAAAGCGTGTCGCCGGCGAACTCTTCATCCTGATAAACGTTCTGACTGCCGAACGCCGTTCCCGCGCCCGGTTGAACAAGCGAACCCGTATTCGGGCCATAGCCAATGTAAATAGAACCGCCAGCCGCCACGGCGCTTGGAACGCGCGTCCATAGCCGGCAGGTTTCGGCGCCCTGATTAAAGTCGCGCACATGCAAGGGAAGCTGATTGGTGAGATTGACGTCCGAGTACATGCGCAAGTCGCCGCCGTTCGCCTGCGCGTTGGTCCAGATGTCGTGTCCGGTTCCGAAGACAGAGCCGTCAATAAACAGCGAAAGGCCGCCGGGCGCGTTCTTTCCGGTTTGAACGGTGATCGCCGCCTTGCGCCCAGCCGGAGGGGCCGGCGCTTCGCTTTGCAAAACGCCCATGCGATGTATTAAAATGCTCATTTACTGAAGCGCGCCTTGAACGACCCAAGCGTCGGTCGCGCGCTTGTAAAGCGACGCGCCCTTGTATTGCCCGCTGATTACGACGGACCCGGCCGCAGCGCCGTTGAGCGTGACGCCGCCGCTCGCTGTTATGGTCGTCGCGCCGGCGCCTAATTGTGTTAGGCCAATAGTCGCGCCCACAGGAAACGCCGACACCGCGTTTGTCGGAATAGTTACCGTGTTCGCCGCCGCGTTGTTCATTTCGACAATGCGGCTCGCATCCGTCAAAACAAGCGTGTAAGCGGTTCCCGTTTGCGTGTTGACGGTTGGAAGCGGCGCATAAGAGAGAGCCCCGTTTAACCATGTGATAAGATCATTGATCTCAATCCCCGGATTTTTCATCGAGTCGGTGACGGCGTCGGGGTCGGCCAAAGCAAAGTAATCGCCGTTTGCAGGCGCCGTCTTGACGTTGGTCGAATACTGAAGTTCGAGAGAGGTTGAGACGTTGGCCCCGAACAGCACATCGTCAATCGTCGCGCGCTTCTTGTTATTCGTGTCCGCAGAATCCTCAATGACGATGAGGTCCGCACCGTCGAGATTGGCCTTCGCGGTAATCGAGGCGATTTCCCCCGCTACGTTAACGTGAATGGCGTCGGGGTCCGTGCCGCCGCCGCCGCCCGCGGGCAGGTCGGCAATCCGTATCTTGATTTTTGAAAAACCGTCGGCGCTGTCTTCCCCCAAGAGAATGTCATTGC
>JAAUXX010015468.1_pt1 | contig 41150 bp, 30 predicted proteins | sample 7278111 | NCBI WGS metagenome assembly JAAUXX01 (sample SAMN14350116, study PRJNA611818) | marine sediment metagenome | isolation source: surface marine sediment (1.8m) | place: French Polynesia: Moorea | collected 2018-08
AGCGGCCTTCCGACCATTGCCCGGTGTGGGCGGAGTTCGACATATGACGAGTACTCCTTCAACCTAATAATTACGGGTTCAGCGTTTGCCTGGTGCTCCTCAGCGGCGTTGCAGCGCTTGCAAAGGGAACCACCCTTCCCAGCGCACTGTGCCTTGCTGAGGAGGACCAGGCAAACGCTGAACCCGTAATTATTAGGTTGAAGGAGTACTCGTCATATGTCGAACTCCGCCCACACCGGGCAATGGTCGGAAGGCCGCTCCATTGCACGGATATCATAATCGATACCCGCGCCGACGCAGCTGAGGTTTAGCGATTTGCTGGCAAGCACAAAGTCGATGCGCAGTCCCCGTTTTGGTTCGCGCTCAAAGCCGCGGCTGCGGTAGTCGAACCAGCTGAAGTTGTCGTGCCCGGCGGGAAATCGCTGCCGATAAGTATCCTGCAGGCCACAGGCAATCAACTGGGAAAACCACGCGCGCTCCTCGTCCAGAAAGCTGCATTTGCCCTCTTTAAGCCAGCGCAGACGGTTGTGTTCGCCAATGCCAATATCACCATCTTCTGGTGCGATGTTCATATCACCCATGAGAATAATTGCCTCGTTTAGATCGCATTTTTCCTCCAGATAGCCGGTAATCTGTTGGTAAAACCTTCTTTTATTGGGAAATTTTTGCGGGTGATGGCAATTTTCGCCCTGTGGGAAATATGCATTCAAGACAGTAATCTTGCGGCCGCTGTCCAACTCGAACTCGCCGGCGATAAAACGTCGCTGTTCCTCAGCGGTCGGGTTATCGAAGCCCTTGGTGCATGTAACGAAAGACTCGCGCGCTAAGAGTGCGACACCATAGTGAGTTTTTTGTCCATGGAATTCCACGTCATAACCCATGTCGTGGATTTGTTCGATGGGAAATTCGTCGTCGGTGACTTTGGTTTCCTGTAAGCCAATAAAGTCCGGCGAGTGTTTTTTGATAATGGCATCGAGTTGATGAAGCCGCGTGCGAATGCTGTTGACATTAAAGGAAACGCACTTCATACCTGATTTCGTCGCTGGTGAAAGACCACTAGTAGGCGAAGGCCTGCTGCTGATCCGACTTCTGGGTCAGGCGAATGATGTCCATCAGGATGCTGCCGGATTCGATGAGAACAGTGTCGCCGCCAACATCAATTTTGCTCTGTTGTGCCGCCTGTGACGGTGTTTCTTCACCATCTTCGTGCTCGCGAAACTCTTTGATGGACTTAAATGGCTCCAGTTGCTTGGCGATTCTGCGTTTATTTTCAATATCCATCGCTTCACGCTCAAGCCGATCTTTATCTCTTAGGCGATTCTTCTCGTTAAGTGAAATTGTTTTTTTCTGCTTGTTTTTTTCCATGATATTCACTTGATCGAGCAGATAGGTAAAATCGGGATCCCCAGTTGTGCGTTTAGCATGTAGACTTTTGATCACCGGCAAGATCGAGGAAAAGTTGAAATATTCAGAGTGGGGCACCGGGTGAATTTTGTCCCAGGGAAGCGCATTGTCGTAGGCGGACTCGCCCACTTCCTCGGGATCGATTAACAAGGGAATCTGAATATCGGGAATCACGCCACGGTGCTGGGTGCTGTCGCCGGACACGCGATAAAACTTCGACTCGGTAATTTTCAAGCCGCCCTCAACCAGAGGGTTGACAGATTGTACGGTGCCTTTGCCAAAAGTTTGCGCGCCGATAATGACGCCGCGATTGTAGTCCTGGATCGCGCCGGCGAAGATCTCGGAGGCCGATGCGCTCAGGCGGTTCACAAGCACCACCAGGGGGCCGTCGTAAAGGGCCTTGAAGCGCGAGCGATTATGGCGATTGATACGATCATCCGGGCTGCGAATTTGCACCACCGGACCCTGGTCGATAAACAGGTCTGTCAGATTGACCGCTTCTTGCAGAGAGCCACCGCCGTTGTTGCGAAGATCGAGAATGATGCCGTCAACCTTTTCCTTCATCAGTTGGCGAACCAGCTTGGCGACGTCGCTGGAAGAACTCTTGTAATCCATTCTGCGCTGGCGTTGCGCATCGAAATCGACATAGAAGGTCGGTAAGTTGATTACGCCCAGCTTGTATAGTTCGGTGCCGTCACTCAACTCCAGTACTTCTTTTTGGGCCGCCTGATCTTCCAGCTTTACGCGTCCGCGATTGATCCGGATAAGCCGGTTTTCGCCCGGCCCGGCGTCGGGACTTTGCACCGCGAGCTTGACCACGGTGTTTTTGGGTCCACGAATAAGATCGACCACTTCTTCGAGACGCCAGCCGACCACGTCGACCAACTCCCCATTGTCGCCCTGCGCCACCGCGGTAATGCGATCGGCGGGTTTCAGTTGGCCCTGCTTGTCGGCGGGCCCACCGGCCACCAGGCGCACAACCTTGGTGTATTCTTCTTCCGACTGCAATACCGCACCGATCCCCTCCAAAGAGAGGCGCATGTTAATGTTGAAATTCTCTGAGGTGCGCGGCGACCAGTAGTTGGTGTGGGGGTCGTAGAGCAGAGTCAGGGCATTGGCAATGGTTTCGAACACATCTGCGCTATCTTCCTGCTCAACGCGCTTCAATTGGCGCTTGTAGCGCTTGGTAACCGTTTCCTTGGCCTCGTCCAGCGCTTTGCCCGCCATTTTCAGATTCAGCAAACTCAGTTTGACACGCTTGTGCCAAAGCTTGTCGGCCTCGGCGAGGCTCGAGGGCCAGGGCTCGCCATCGCGCTCCAGCAGAACTTCCTCTTGCAGCGTAAAATCGTAGGTGACCGTCGGGTCGGTAAGCGCCTCGAGCACAGACTCGAGGCGGGATACCACCCGCTGTCGGTACAGGTGGTAAATCTCATAGGCCGGCGCGAGGTTGCCGGTTTTGAAGTAATCGTCAAACTTGCGCTGGTGGTGTTGCATCAAGCGAATGTCTTTGTCGTAAAAAAACATCCGCGAGGGATCGAGGGTGTCCAGATAATTTTCCAGATATCTTGCGGAGAGCGAGTCATCAATGCGCATTTCCCGGTAGTGGCGCGATTGCAACTTGGCGAGTATGTCGCGAATGGTGTCCGACTGAGATCTGGAGTGCTGGATTTTATCGAGTGGTTTGGCCAGCGCACCCACGCAAAGCGTAAGGCTAATAACTAAAGAAACTAAAAACTGTTTCTTAATAAGCATGCTTTTAACTACCTTATAATTCTGTTCTCTCTCGCTGGATTCGCCGGTAACTATACCATAGCCAATATCTTTCAAGAGAGCGGTTTCGGTGGATAAAGTTCAACGCCGCATCGGCCATTCGTCTCAAAAATAACCTCAGGTAAAACAAAGTCAACCAAAAAATGCCAGATCTGCCAAAACTGGTCAAAATTTGTCCGCAAATGCAATTGTGGCGTCAAAACCCTTTCATATTTCAGCTTTGATCTTTATTTTGTCAGGCTCCAATAACAACATAAGGGCACGAGAGATGAAAATAATGCAAAAAGCGTTCGCGTTTGTTCTGGCATCCGTCGCTGTGGCGGCCACCGCTGCCGATCAGGCATTCGTTTGTCGTCACAATGACAGTATCCGCGAGATACACGTGATTTACGAAAACCCGGGGCAGCCGCTGCCATGTTCGGTGTTGTACCGCAAGGCGGAGGGTGAACAAACCTTGTGGAGCGCCCAGGCACAGGTGGGATACTGTGAGGAAAAGGCCGCGGCGTTTGTTGCCAAACAGCAGTCATGGGGTTGGGATTGCGCCGCGCAAACGCAGTCGCAAGAAGATAGTGGCGATACGAGCGCGGCGGAAGTTGAGGCCGTGGACGCCGTCGAGCAGCCGGTGGCGCCGGCAGCGGAGCCCCCGGCAAGCTGAACCCGACGGCAATCTCGATGGAACAGGCGCGCGCCGGACGTTTTTTCTTGTCCGATATGGCGCTAAAATCTGCAGATTGGTTGAGCTTGGGGACCCCGTAAAATGCGCCAGTTGTTTCGCCTATGCTGCATCGTGTTGTGGATGAGCGCCTGTTCCGACAATGAACCGGCGCCCGTTCCCCGCACCCAGGAAACGCCGTTGGCGATGGCCACGCAGGCGCCTTACCTGGCCACCGGCGACTACGCAACCATTGCCGAGCATGGCGCGCTGCGTCTTATTGCGCCGCGTTTTGACGGCGCCGACGCCCTGCCGCGGGGCGGCATTTCCGTGCTCGCCTACCAGCGGCTGGCGGAACAATTTGCCGCCTCTTTGCGGCTCGATGTCAAATGGGTGTTTGTCGACGGTTTTGATCGTTTGATCCCGACCCTGGAAGCGGGCGAGGGCGATCTGATCGTCACCAATATGACGGTGACGGAGGCGCGCAAGGCGCGGGTGAGTTTTGCCCATCCCATCGCCCGCATTGCAGAACTGGTAATCAGCCACAAAAGCCACCCGCTGACCGCTCCGGGCGACCTGGCGGGCGGCAAGATCAGCGTGCCCGCCGGCACCGCCTACCTGGAAACATTGCGCGAACGCGCGGGAGCGGCGACCCTGGAAGTGGTCGATGGCAATACCAGCGATAGCGACCTGCTCAGCGGCATCGTCGCCGGCGATTATCATGCCACCGTGATCGACAGTGATATCGCCGGCAAACTGCTGCCGATCTATCCGGATTTGATGGCAAATTTCCCGCTGCGGAAAAATCGTCCCATCGCCTGGGCCGTGCGCAAGGACAACCCTGTGCTGTTGCGCAAACTCAATCAGTTTTTAGTGTCGCACCACGTCAGCGAAACCGCTAATCAGTCTGAAAAACGTACCTGGCAGGCGATCAAGGCCAGCGGACGCCTGCGCATGCTGACGTTGAACAACCCCGCCAGCTATTTTATGTGGCGCGGTGAATTGATGGGCTTTGACTACGAACTGATGAAGGCGTTTGCGGATCAGCACGAGCTGCATCTGACGGTCATCATCAAAGATAATATTCCGCAACTTTTCGAAGCGCTGAAAAGCGGGGAGGGCGATGTTATTGCCGCCTCGCTGACCCAATCGGTCGACAGGCAAGATCTGGGCATTCACTTCACCGTCCCCTATTTAAAGGTCAGCGAACAAGTTGTCGGCCGTCTCGACGGCCCCAAAGTCACCTCGCTCGATCAATTGCGGGGCCGGATCATTGGCGTCAATCCGGACACGGTATTTTATTCCCGCTTGCAATCTTCCTTGCATGGCGATGAAACTATTAAAACTGTCGACAATGCCACCACCGAGGAGCTTATCACCCGAATGGCGGCCGGGGATTTCGATTTTACCGTGGCCGACAGCCATCTGGTGGCGATCGAGAAGTCTTATCATCAAAACGTGGAAGTCAATTTTGATTTGACGGAAGAATCGCCCATCGCCTGGGGAATTCGCCCGGATCAGCCGGCATTGAAGGGGCAGTTAAATACATTTATAAAAAAACAATATCGCGGCCTGTTTTACAATGTTGTTTTCAATAAATATTTCAAAAATGACCGCAAAATAAAACGCTACCAAGAGGGCCGCCTGGTCGGCAGTTCCGATTTATCGCCTTTCGATGACATCGTAAAGCGCTACGCGGACGCCTACAGGATGGACTGGCGATTATTGGTGGCGCAAATGTACCAGGAAAGTAAATTCAATCCCAAGGCAAAGTCCTTTGCCGGCGCCCGCGGGCTAATGCAGGTGATGCCGCGCACGGCCAAGGAATTTGGTTTTGCCGAACTCGATACTCCGGAAAAAGGCATTGCCGCGGGCGTCGTTTATATGAATTGGCTGGCGAACCGCTTTCCGGGGGAATTGGATTTTCAAGAGCGAATTTATTTTACCCTGGCGGCCTACAACGCCGGTATCGGGCACGTGCGCGACGCCAGAACACTGACGCGACAGCTCGGGCTCGACCCCAATCGTTGGTTTGATAACGTGGAACAGGCCATGCTCAAGCTGGCTAATCCGCAGTACTACAAGAAAGCCCGCTTTGGCTACGTACGCGGCAGTGAGCCGGTGGCTTACGTCAGGGCGATAAGAGACCGCTATCTGGGCTATCTGGGGAGTCGGGGTTAATTCGCCTTGCGGTCAAAGTAGATCTTTCGGTGTATTGCTAGGCGGGTTTTCATTTGCTACTTTAGTCGGCCAAAATCATACCGATTGGTCACCGCGATGTCTGGATACGGGTTTGTTGGTGGCACACCGCTAGCGTTTGAATACGCGCTCGACGTGGCGGATACCGCGGGGTTAAACTCTTTCGCGCCTGCGTCGGAGTCAAGTGATCTCGCGCAGGCAGGCCGTATCTTTCGCGATATCGTCGGCGTCGATCGATTGACGCCAACAGCGCCATTTGGTCCTGCCGGTCGCGGAGTAAGCGCGGATACGGCGGCGATGATCCCACCCTTGTCTCTCGACACAAGCATTACAACGCCATTCTGTCTAGCGCACAACGGCGACGTGGCCTCGACGCGCGTCGAGATGTACCGGGCGCAAAGTGCGGCAGAGATCGATCAGCAGGTTTTGCGATTGATCAGCAATGGCCTGAGCCGCGACGAATCGCAGGGTCTGGTCAGCGGAGTGCTGTCTAATCTGGCGGGGAGTGGAGCGATCTCCACGCCCGACTTCAGCGCTGCCCTTCATTCGCTGGTTCCGGGGGCTCAATCTCCGTTGGTGCAGGCTGTCGCGTCGGCGGAGCACCTGTTGAGGATCAATTTCTACAGTGATGATGCGGCCCAGCGGGTGTTGCGTCAGCAGCTTGAACGCATGGCGGGGGCCGGGTCGCTTGATCCACGCAACCTCGCTTCAGCTGTCAATCGGGTTATTCAGAACGACGTCGGGTATGTTGCCGGCGCCAGACCAATACCCTTGCAAAACAATATCACTGAGGGATATGTTCACTCGCTACCCGTAAACTCTGAAACCGATGTATCGAGAGCCGTTCCCGGAAATATTCCAGAGGGACAAACTGAAGCTATTGATATAGTTTTTTTTGCCGGGCACAGGAATCTTGGCAGACTGGAGATAGCAAATTTTCGAGGACTTGGCGAGCCAGGGGCGATCTACATCAACGTGCCAAATCGCGCCGAAGGCAATAGTGGCGATCAGTCGAGCAGCGCGATGCAAATGTTCGCCAGCCCTCCCGGGCTGGAACGGGAAGGCGTCACAGAAGCCCAACGGCAATACATAAGAGGCTTTGGCCGCCAGTATGCAGAGCGCGGCGCCGACAGAGTGCACATTTCCTTACGACAGCAGACGCTTGGGCGTCCTACACAGCCTCCCAGCCTGGAGGGGATGCAAATAATGGAAGAGGGTCTTAGGCGTATTTTCGACGAATTCGGTGTCCGCGGCTTAATAGAGAGTCAATCGTTCCCCCGCTACGCTCCCCTGTTACGTGCGATGCCAAGCGCATTTTGGCAATACGTGATTGCCAACTCGACCAACGCCGACCTGCAAGCTCTGGACTTGAATGGCATTAACCTGCGCGGGGCTGATTTGTCAGAAGTAATTTTAGCCGATTTAGATTTGACAGGCGGCAACCTGCGCAATGCAAACTTGAGCCGGGCAGACTTGACGGATACGCATCTTCCCAATGCGAATATGGAAGGTGCCAATTTACAAGAAGCTACACTGTTAGGCTCGAATATGAGACAAGCAAAGTTGTCAGACGCAAACTTGGAGAACGCAAATATTGAGTCCGCGATATTTAACGGCGCGGATTTAAGTCGCGCGAATTTCTTAGATGCAACTTTCAGCGGCCGGATCTCCATGCGGCGTGCAACGCTCACCGATGTAGGTTTGTCGCCAACGCAGCTGCAGGCGCTTAAATTGACCGCGGCGCAACGAAGTCAGCTTGGCGGAGGTGAGCAGGATGGCGATGAAAATGAAGGGGGCGAAAACTTCGGCGCGGGGCCTGTGCCGAAAGCACCGAAACCGAGCGATGGTGGCAGCGATCAAGGTGTGAACGCGTCAACTTCAGATCCGCAAGTGGGGGAGCGCGACCGCGCTGGCTCACCAGATGTGACCACTGATAAAGGTCTCGATGCCACGCTGGACGCGGTAGACAAACTTGTGACCCTGCTCGTGCGCGATGGTGATGGCACTGGAGGCGCCGGGGGCGGTGGCGGGCCGAACGCCGCGACACTGCGAACGTGGGCGGAGCTTAATGAAGCCGCGACAGCAAAGCAGCCGGAGAGACAAAAGGTGGGGGTTACCCGGCGTTTTGATGAATATGTCGTGAACTCAGCGGAGGAGATATTGGCCCCGGTATCGAACGGCGCCGATCACCTATCGGCGCAGCGCCATCGTATCGAAGCGCTTGGTCAGTCATTGGAAGGGCTGCTTGCTGATGTCGACGACGAACTTGGCAATCCCGCGCCGACCGCAGCTACCGTCGACGGCATAAGAGAAGAACTGTCGGCCATTGTGAGAGGCTTGGAAACTCAATATCAGCAAGACGCGCAGTCTGTGCGCGGGCAGATGAGCGTGCTGCCGTCCACGCCCGAGGCCGATCGCCTGCGCACCGCCACGGAAAACATGATAGACGCGTCCGGCGGCAGGCTAAAAGTCTTGGTCGATGCTATCGATGCGATCAATGCCGAGCAGGCAAAGGACATACAAGCCCTCAAGGCGCCGGAGGCCGAGCAACGACGCGCCGGCCTGGAGGCTTCGCGGGATCTCGCGGTGGCGGCAAAATTTGTTCTGAAGGGGCTCGCGAATATCGGCGGTCTGGCACTGGATGGTATCTGGTCTCTGGCGAATTTTCTTTATCGAATGAAGCCGTGATGGCGGCTCTCAGAGGCGTGTCCTTAGATCTTCAACCAGGCGGCGAGTTTGGCGCGAATATAGTCCGACGAGATGCGCTCCTGCTCCAAGCGCGTGGCGTGAAAGCGCCCGGCCAGCAAGTCGCGAAATAGGTCTTGTTCGTCGTCACTCAGCCCGGCGGGCATATCGTTGAGGGAGCTGGGTTCCGCCACCATTCTCTGTTCGTGCCGGTTCAGTGTTTGCACATCCATCATGATGGGCTCCACGGTGTCGCATTTGCCGCGCGCGGCGCCGAGAAACGACAAGCCCCAGGTATCGATATCGCCCCAATAGCCCACGCGCTTGCCCGCCAGCCAGCGGGCATCCATCCAGGCGATATTTTTCCCACCCCCTATCACCGCGACAGTGTCGGGCAGCTGCGGCAGGGCCAAACCCGATTGCAGATTTTCCACCACCAAAATGTTGTCGGCCGGGAGTTCATGGGCTCTGAGCACGTCACTTGGGATCTGCACCAGGGGAAAACCGCCGAGTTTTGCTCGCGTGCGGTCACAGCGTGGATAAATCACGGGGACGCCCTCCGCCAGTCCGCGAGGGTGGGGCAGGCAGCCCAGCCAGGGTAACAGCCCGCCCGCCGCCGTAACTGCGCCCGCGTGGGCCGCATCTGCCAGCGCCTCGATAAATCGATAGTGGTTTTCCACCAGCTTGGTATCGACGCCCGTCAGCGGCAGGGCGCGCAGATAGAGTCCCTCGCCCTGCGCGGGCGCCAACTGGGGCAGCAGCTTGGCGATCAATTCGGCTTCCTGTTGCGACAGGCGCTCCAGGATATCGATGTGCCTGACCAATACCGGATATAAACACTGCCGCGTCTGTCCGGTTGTTTCCCATCCCAGTAGGGGCGCCATTCTGCGTTGCCAGCCATTGCTGCGCGAGGCGGCATCCTCTCCCAGCAGCTGAATCATTTGTTCGACCGAATCGATGACGAGGGCGGTGGGAATGCTCTGTTCACACAAGTCGCGAAAGGTTTTGGTCGTCCACCGCACCATGTCCTGACGGGGAAAAGATCGCCACTGTTCGACGAACTGTCGGAAATGCGCCAGGTTGGCGACGGCGAAACTGCCGCTGGGAGGTTTTAACGCGATGCGAATGGGGAATTTTTTTTCACCCAGCAGACGCAACTTGAGGTTGGTCGGGTTATCCCATTCACGCCGCCTCACCAGGGCCCTCGCCTGCGCCGGCAGCAGTCCCCAGGACACCTCGACTTCGCGTTCGGGCGAGCGCGGCTGAGGGTTCATCGGCGCATGCCCGCGCGCTCAAGCATTCGAGGAGGCCTCCGCGGCCGCATCGATTTGCAGGCCCAAATTGGCCGCCTGCAGCGCTAGCCGTTCGGCGCGTTGCTGCGCCATTTTCTCGTCGATCTCCTCCCAGGTCACTTCGCAAAGATGGCTGTCGTGCTGTGCCGCATCCCGTTCGGCGATCAGCAGCGAACGCGCGGATTCGCGGGCGAGGTTTAAATTCTTGTAGGGGGTGATTAAATTCACGTGAATATGCAGCGCCTTGAACACCCGCAGCACGCGCCGACTCACCGCTTCGGCGGTGTTGGAGAAGGCCTCGTCTAAAAATACGGTGCAGTACACGGGGCGGTCATGGCCATCGGGCGTCAATACATAGGCCAAACTGGCGGCGACGACAGTCCCGGCAAACGACTCCTTTTCACCGCCCGATTTGCCGCTCGACGACTCCAACACATCGCGCACCTCGCCGGTGCGCGCATCGCGCTCTTCGGCGTAGAAAGACATCTGATAGCGCGGATCGAGCAGCCGCAGACTTTCCAGGGTGTTGGCGGTCCCCGGTGTACTGGCTTTTGCCAATATGGCCACCACCGTGGCCAGTTGGCGAAACCTGCCCTCGTGGTCGTCGCTGGTGACTTGGCTCAGCACCTTGCGCAGTTGTTGCTCGAATTCCTGGACGTGGGGATACTTTTCTTTTTTGAACCCCAGACGCAAATGGGACCCGGCGCGAAATTCCGTGCGCTTGAGGACGCGGTTGATGATCTCGATGCGCTCGATAATGTCCTCGCGCTCGGATTCGAGCTTGGTCTTGATGCGCGCCAGCGATTGGGTGGCGTGCTTGTTTAAACGTTCGACAAAGCGCTCGACGAGGGTGGGCAGCCCTTCTTTTTCCAATTGCTCGAGGTGCGCCAGGTAGTCCTTCAGGCTGCCCACGTCACTCTGCCAATCGACGGTGAACGCCTGCCATTTGTCGTTGGATCTGAAGGACGACATGATGCCGACGGCGGAGCGCTCGGCGCTGTTCTTTCTGTTGCGGCTTAGATCCAGGGCTTTGTCCAGATTTTTTTCAACCTGCGACATCACCTGAGGCAGCTGTTTGTTGTCCTCGGTCGACAGTGCGCCGACCCGCGTCCGCAGCCGTTGCCGCATCGCATCCGCCAGCCCCTTGGCGGCGGCTGCTTGGGCTTTTTCCAGCTCGGCCCTGGCGCTGCTCAGGGCGTGCTCGACGCCTCCTCGCTCGGCGATCACATCCTTGAGATCCGCGCTGATGCTCGCCAGTTCCGCCTTGGCCGCTTCCCAGCGCGACTTGGCCTGCGCCACATCGCCGCCCGCCTGCGCCAGTTGCTGCAGATCCGCCTGCAGGGTGGCGAGCCGTCCCCGCCAGTAGGGCGCGTTGACATCGTCCCACTGGTAGGTTTGCAGTTTTTGCCAATGGATTTTTTGATTGCCAATGGCGTCCAGGTCTCGCCGGGCCTGGGTGACCTGCTTCTCCTGCGCGGCGAGCGCCACACTCAGTTCATGTTTTTGCCTGGCGAGAATCCCCAGGCGCGATTTATTGGAAAAACCGAGGCACCACTCGGCGCGATCGTCGACCCGGTGGCGGTCCTTTTTCTCAAAGCGTCCTTTATCGAAATGAATTAAACCCTGTTGCGTCATGGAAAACGCGGTGCGGTCCAGTTCGGTGGTATCGTCGACGCAGCTGAGGTCAAATTTCTGCAAGTGGTGTTTGAGCCAGTCGCGGTAGGCATGTTCCCGCCACACCAACTTGGTCAAGTAGCCATGGCGCTTGAATTCCGGCGCACGGCCTTGCCGGGCCGCTTCGCGCAACACCTGGACCCGTACGTGCAAACCCGTGTGCCGCGCGTTCAGCCAGCGGGTCACCATGGGGTAGACGTCCTCCGGCACGGCCAGTGTGGTGCGCAGGCCGCCCAGGGCGCGCTCGATGGCCCCCTGCCAGTGGCGCTCGCTTTCCTTGACATCGATCAGTTCACCGATGAATACGCAGCGCTCTTTGGTCAGCCCCAGGGAATTGACCAGTTCGTCGCGCAGTTTTTGAAAGCCGCCCCGAATATTCGAGTCCGGTCTTGCCTCCGTTTCCCGGATTTCCTGGCAAACGTCCTTGAGGTTCGCCTGGCACTCGCTGTACTTTGCGCTCACGCTCGCAAAGCGGTCCTGGTACTGGGCGTTGTCACTGGCAATGTTGGCGAGTTTGGCGGTGGCGATGCTTTGATTGTCGTGAAAAGTCGTTTCTGTGAGCGTTGTGGCGAGATCCAGAGCCCGGGCATTTTCCTGATAGCGGGAAGACTCTCGAATCACACGGTCCAGGCGGTCCTGAGTATGGCCGATCTCTTTTTTCAACGCTTCGATTTTATCGCCGCCCAGTTGCAGGTATTCCTCATGCATGCGCTCCACGCGCTGGTGGGCGTCCTGCTCCTGCGCCTCGTATTGCCGGATACGCGCCGCCAGCGCGTCGAGCCGCGCGGCGATAGCTTGCGTTTCTGCGCGCCAGAATTGCGCGCCGACCTCCCCGAAGTACGCCGGCAGTCCGTCTTTTTCCGCGCTTAATTGCTCGAGTTCCCGGCTGGCGGCGGCAATCGCCGCGCTCAACTCCGGCAATTTTGCCAGGTGGTCGCGCTGGGCTCTGGCGTCTTCCAGCTGAGTGTGAATGGCCACCAGGTCGGCAAACTCATCCACCACTGTTTTGGCGTCTTCCTTAACGCCGCTGGGCTCCAGCACCAGTTCGCGAATGAGCCCGGTGAGATCGTCAATTTTTTTTAGGCCCAGGGCGCGCGATAACAAGGCGGGGGCGTTTTTATTGTCCATGTGCAAAAGCTTGCGGTACAGCTCTTGATAATCGCCGAAGCTGTCGTCGCAGCAGGTAATGCTCGGGTCGTCGCGCAGCCATTGTTTGAGCGCGCGGGCGTTGCCCTCGCCAAAGGCGTCGAGCATTTCTTTGAGCGTCAGGTTTCTTTTGGCCACCGCGTACACCCGCTTGACGTCCGCCAGGGCATTGCTGGATTGCGTCGTCCAAAACAGTGCCGCCAGGGTAAACAGGTGGCCGTCATCTCCTCGGTACAGCGCGCGCAATCCGCTAACCACCGCGGCTTCGCGCTTACTTCTGACCCGGGTGCCGGCGCCGTCGTGGGCGGAGCCAAAGCTGCCGCGCATATACGACAGCAGAGTGCGGTCGGAGCGGTCGCCCTGGGCGGCGGCCATGTTGAAACTCGCCTTGCCGGCGGGCAGCAGCAGGGCCATGAGGCCGTCGATAAACGTGGATTTGCCGGCGCCGTTGTCGCCGGTGATCAGGGTGCCCATGGGGTCGATGCGCGCGCTGTGCAGGCCGTTGAAAGACCCCCAGTTGAAAACGGAAAGCTCGGCCAGTCTAATCTGGCCAACGCTGAATAACTCGTCTGTCACGGTGTGAGGCTCAATCATGTTCCGCCTCGTCGGTTGCGCTTGTCGTCCCCTGCGCTGTGGCCAGTCGCGCGTACTCCGCCAACATGGTCTCGAGAAATTCCGCGCTCACCACGTAGCGGATCAAGGGGGATATTTCGAAGCGATCCTGGTTGCCGCGCACCACGGTGAGAATTTTTTTGTCGATCATTCTTTTCAATGACGGCACCAATTTTTGCCGGTCTGATTTGGCGCTGTTGCTCAAGGGCAGGAAGGGCGACAGATTGGCCTCGATGCGCTCGACGTCGATAATGACCTTTTGCTCACCCTGGCTTTCGCGTTCCTGGTAGTGTTTGCGCAACACCAGCAGCAGGAGGGTGTCGTAAAGCGTCAAAGTGCGCTTGCTGATTAAGGATATGGATTCACCCTCTTCATCCACATCGTCGGTTTGCGCATGCGCGATAAAGGCGATGCCGTTTTTTTCATCTAACACCAGCCTCAGGTACACGGCGGACAGATGATTGCGCACCTGCTTTTGATAGCGGCACAGGGAGGCGAATAATTTGGCTTTCTGCGCCGCCAACACCACGCCCTGGCGCAGCAAACTCACTAGCGCGCGGCGCGCTTCTGTTGGCATGGGGTCGCCCGGCGCCGGTGTTGGCGAAGCGCTGGCGTCGGGTTCGGTATTCGTTGCAGCAACAGCTTTTTCGGCGCCGTCGGCGGCCTCAGCGCCCAGCATTCGATCAAAGAAATCGGCGCTGGGCGATGGCGGTTCGTTCATATCGTCAACTCGTCCAAATTTTCGGGAAACAGTTCGGCGCTCAGCAATAGCGTCGGAATGGTCGCCTGCAGGCGCAGGCCTTGCTTGTCACTCACTTGCAGGTATTCCTTTGCCGCCAGTGACGTCGCGCCGACGGACTTTGCCACCCGCAGGTAAGCCACCAGTTCCTCCAGACCCGCGTTTAGCGGATTGAGCGCCGCGATCGCCGCGATGGTCATGGGACCGTGCCGCCTGAGGGTGGCGCGCGTGCGCTCGGCGATGGCGCGCACCTGAATGGCATCCAGACAATCGAGGATCTGCGCGCTCGGCGCGCGCGAGTTTACGCGTTCTTCGACACCCGTGGTATCGAGTTTTTCATCGGGGGCTTTCAAACGCATGCTCTCCGGTGAGCTGATTTTTACCGCGCCCACCGGCAAATCGAGCGCTGTCGGCGCGTGTAGGTGACACCCGATATCCTTGAAGGTCACGGCAATTCGCTCCAATTGCCCCAGCAGCCTGTCGACGGCGCGATTTTCCTGCGCTGCGCCACTTTCAATGTAAGTGCGCAAGCTCTCCTCTGTGCGGCGCCGGATGTGAAAAACCCGATCGCTTTCGCGGCTCAGTTCGCGCATCAGTTGCCCCAGGAATTGTTGCTGCTTCGGGCGCAGGTGCTGCGCGGCGGGGCCATTGAGGATGCTGCGCAGCTGGTCGCGTAGCTCCAGCGATCGGTTCTGGTCGCACAGCAGGTGAAAGAAACCCTCGAAGGCGCCGCCGGCATCGGTGGTGGCCAGCAGGGCCTCCTTTTCCATAACCGACAGCAGCACGTCGCCGCGGGTCGAGTCGCCCTCGATGATTTGCCTGCGGATGTGTTGATCCAATTGGCGAATGTCGTCCTCCACGCGGCGGAAATCTCCCGTCAGCACCGATGCGAGCTGGTAGATTTCACGGATGCGTTCGCGCTGCTCCGCCGCGCTCAATTCGGCGACGACCCCCGCCTGCAGGTCGTCGATTTCCCGCTGTATTTCGTCCCGCTTGTGCTGCAGCAGCGCCATGCGTTCATCGGCATTGGGGCTGATCGCCACGGCGAAGTCTCTGACCGCCTCTTGGACAATGCGCAGATGCGAGGCGCTGGTGCTGGTGCCGCGCTCATCCAGCCCCTGGCAAAAACGGGCGGCAACCTCACTGGCGTCAGTTTTGGTGAGTACATCGTCCATTTCGCGCAGCCAGCCGGCGCGAATCCACTGATTGAGATAGGTGGCGGCACTGGTTTCGGTTTCCCACACCCCCAATTCGCGGCAACGCACCAACTCGGCATCGAGGGCCACACGGGCGCGGCTGAAGGGAATTTCACTCTCCTCGGCGAACAGATCGGCGATAAAGGCGAGAATTAGGGGCGCATTGTCGGCTCTGAGCAGCTTCCAGGCGGCGCTGTCATTGAGCAAGCGGCGATACTTGGCCTGTAGGCCCTGAAAATTCAAACTGTTGGAGGCTCCTCGATGATTGCGAATCAAGCTTGGAAAGCGGCGGAGTGGGGTGCAACGCCATATGATAACATCGTTGAACGCCTTGCCAACCCCGGTATTTTGCCCCGCCCGCCGCCTCTTACATCGCCGCTTGGCCAGCTCTCGCGCGACGTCGGTTGCTTTGGTTTGAAACATAGCTCCTGCGCAGCCAGGATCATTGGGGTCAGGTCTTTGATTTAAGGATCATTGGGGTCAGGTCTTTGATTTATGATTTTTCGAGTAACTCCGCTAGACTTCAAGCGAGGCAATCATAAATCAAAGACCTGACCCCGCCCGCTTCCGCGTCAAAGCCGGGTAATACTAATGGTCTATTGAGAGCAAGTTGGGAATGGATTAGGCTGCCGCACTATCTAGATAGTATATTGAGGAAATATTCTGTGGCTTTTGATGCGACTTTTGATGCGACTTTTGGCATTGGCCTGACACCAAATAATGATAGCGTCTTCGGTAAAACAGCACTTGATTCAATCAACGATACAGATGCTGTTCGGTCGTTTGGTAATTTTGTGTCGCAGAACAGCTTCGGAGAAATATCAAGCACAGAAACAGAAATTGTCGGCTTGGAAGGCAACTACGCCATAGAGTCAGTGCTGACGCCCGTGCAAGCTAGAACATCGGAAGAACGGTCGGAGTACAGCACGGCGGAGTTTTTTCATATGCTTTCGATAATTGACGATGCAAGAGATTCAACTGAGCAGAACATGGGAAAGCTTTTTGATATTTCCTACATGCCAACAATTATTGAGAATAATGTGGTGACACTCCTGTTTTCTAATCAAAATATGGCGCTGGATGCTTTTGTGCGCGAAGGGAAGTCCAGAAAAATCTTTAAAGACGCAGATGAGGTCAGGATAGCGCTGGGCAAATCAGAATATACAGCACAGATAAGCGCCTACATCAACGATGTTGCTGAGGAATATGACATTGATATTGGTGTATATTTGTTTCCTCTTCAGCTTCCGAGTGGGCGCGATTTGGAACGGATTTAGCCCACCTGGGCTTGTTACGCTGATGGTTGGTGCAACAAGCTCACGCCGCGAAAAAATGTTATGCGGCGGGCTTCGGCAATGATCATTGGGGTCAGGTCTTTGATTTAGATCATTGGTAGATCATTGGGGTCAGATCATTGGGGTCAGGTCTTTGATTTATGATCTTTCGAATAACTCTGATACCACCCACTTCGTGTGAGTTAATCACTTTTTATCTTTATTCCGACTATGAATTAGCCTCGGTTTGCGCTCATGTGGCATGTAGTCTTGAAGGTCATCCGGAAAAAGCTCTGCATCAGTTTTATCCAACATATCCATACTTCCCGCGATTCCTTCACTCTCGTCAAAATCTGCCGACGCGGCAGTGTCCCCCATTATAGTACGGGTGTGCTTGGAAACTTGTTTTTGAAGCCACTCTTCAAATTCCGGTGTACCTTCTGGTGGCCTATTCGCGTTCTTATCGTTCATATCATAGTTCCAGGTAGCAGAAATTGTTTCGTTGGTCGTACCTAAATCCCGGTTTGCTCAAGTAGTGATCTCGAACTCGTTCGTTGATTGGATTCGTAATTCTCAACTGTGTTGCCCCAATTGCTCTCGCATAAGCGGTTCCGGCTAAGATCGAAATATCAGCGGTTCTTCCGTCAAGAGGAGAACCATCTGGATTGGACTCGATAAAGTCTAGCCTAAGCTTTCCTCCACCATAAGTCGGTTTGCCTATGCTTGCGCCACAGAGAATGAAGTCGCGATGCCAAATAGCAAGCTCGAATCTTCTGGGTTCTGACCGATACTTCTTTTGAACCAAATTCCAGTCCCAGTCGATCTTCCTGGCCAAAGAGCGTTGCCAAGACCTCAGGGCTTTTTCGCATTTGATGTCAAATTCTCCGAGGGATATCTGTTCTTTGGCAACGGTCTGACCTCTTTTGCTCACCAGAATGGAATCGAGTTCATCATACGCAATTTTGCGTGCCACTTCTCGTAGGGATTCGTACCGATTTTTTACTTCGGTATATGATCATTGGTGATCATTGGGGTCAGGTCTTTGATTTATGATCTTTCGAATAACTCCGCTAGACGTCAAGCGAGGTAATCAAAAATCAAAGACCTGACCCCGCCCACTTTGACCCCGCCCACTTCCGCTGATGGTTGGTGCAACAAGCTCACGCCGCGAAAAAATGTTATGCGGCGGGCTGCGGGCAAGATCATCTATAAACCCTTAACATTTGCCGCGATACTTGTTGGGTGTCACCCCAGTCTCTTGACGAAAAGCTTTGATAAAATTGCTGACTTCATCATAGCCCACCTCGAACGCAATCTCCGTGATCGGTAATTCAGAGAGCTTGAGCAAACTCTTGGCCTTTTCAACGCGTTGGTGAATGACATACCTTAAGGGGGGTAAGCCAAGGGAAATTTTGAATAGGCGCGCAAAGTGGCCGGGGCTCAAGCCAGTCAAAGCGGCGAGATCCTGCAGCGCAATCGGCTCACCTAGATGTGCCTGGATATAGGCTTTAACACGGCTGAGGTGTTTCGCTCGTAAACCGCAATGGCCAAGTCTGCTGCTGTTTATCGGCGGTGCGATCACGCTTATGGACTCTGATTGTTGTGCCAGATAGTCTTGTACCAGGGCCAGCAAACTGTCGTCGGGCTCCAAAATCAACATTGCTCGGTTCTGCATACTCTCGGTCCTCTGACGTTTTCAGATATCCGGCGCGCTCGCGCGACACAATTGAGAAAATCTGAAACTTCTTCCTCTGCTTTTTACCCGTTTGGATCCGGTCTTCGCCACAGTGGCCATAGCGCAAACCTCGTGATTGATCTCGCGGCGCCTGCCGAATGCCGCATCGTCAGATCAGTAATTCCATCAAACCTTCAATAAACTTCTCATCAATATGTTGGCGACCACTGGCTTCGGTGTACTGGACAATTAAATCATACAGGCGCCAGCGCTTGTTTTTCGGCAGCGCCTCAATACAGATGCCTTTCCTGCGCGACACGGTATCGACCGAGAGATAGAGATCGCGCTTGAAATCATGGTCGACAGCGTGCACGCGATTTTGCGTATCTTGCTCGATGGCGGGAGTGTTGCCGCCCCATTTGATCCACTTGGCCCAGTGCACGGCGTCCATCGACGAGTCGCCATAGCGATCGACCAGGGTGGCAACCATCTGCTCCAGCCTGTGAGGGATTTTATTGTCAAACACCCAGCCACGCGGCGTATTCCGGTGAGTGTCAAACATTTCAGCGAGCCAGGCAACGCGGGCGGAGTCGCTGGCTGGCGCTCCCTGCAGCCGATCTATGAATTTGCTGAAACGCTGCGATATTGCATCTGTATGCTTGACGCTTTCCGCTGTGGATAACTCCCGACCTGACATTGATAGCTGCACCACTTAATAATGAACATATTATTGTGCATTTAACGGCTAATGACGCTGCATGTCAATGCATTGCATGCTAAAAAGTTTATTTCTTGTATTTTGTTGTTTTTTATGCATATTATGCTAGGGTTCTTGCCAAAGAAAACATATAAATGAACATTTGAGGTAAGCGAATGATCAAACGACACGCAGGCCTGCGTCATTGGGGGCTGGCGATCCTGGTGTACGTGAGCTGTCTGCCTTCTGCCTGGCCACATCGCGATGTCTGCGTCTTATACGTCGGCTCCGCAGAAGTAAACCGCGTATTCATCGACGCTTTGACAGCGGCCATGCCGCGATACAGCGTGCGAGCGCAAAGTGTCAGCGGTGATCTGCCCGCGGATGATACGATCGTGGTTGCTCTTGGCCCGAAGGTTTTACAAGTTCTTCAGCAAAGGCAGGCGACGCAGGTGCTCGTGCCGATATTTATCTCACGGGTGTCTTATCGCCAGCTTGTGGATGAGTCCGACTACGATCCGAGCCGCCTCTGGCCCATCTATTCGGACCCTTCCCCGCTGCATCAGCTTGCTCTCATCCGCGCAAGTTTTGGCCGGGTCAGAACCACAGTCCTGCTGAGTGAGAAAACCCGATTTTTGCAGCCCGAGCTGCTTGCTTCGGCAGAGAGTGTGGGTATTGCGTTGAAAATCCGGGATTACAAGATAACAGAATCGGCAAGGCTCCTGGGGAGAAAACTGCGGAGAAATTACACCAAGGTGTTGTTGGCCTTACCCGACGCCACCATTTATGATGAAACGACATCAAAACCCCTTATCAAAACCCTGAACAGGAATTCTATTCTAACGGTTGGCTTTTCGCCGCAGATGCTTGAATTCGGAGCGGTGGCTACGATTCACTATAGCATAGACAATATTGCGGAGGCCGTGGCCGAGCAGATTGCAATCATTAAGGCGGTAGATATAGGGAAAAAATCATTCATTTCCGCAAAAATCGATTATCCCGCCAACTATGAAATTGCGATCAATGATCGCTTCCGCCTTAGCTTAAACTTCAAAAGGACAAAGACTTTGCGAAGACTGATTGCGAAATACACCGAGCAGATCTCAAAACCATGAATTTCCGCAAGCCCAGTTTTAAAAAGCGTGTGTTTTATTCAGTTGCGGCGCCGCTTTTTATCGCGACCATCGCCGGTTTTACTTTCTTCCTCTACGACAAAATTACCAGCTCAGAGCGGAGTCTTGAGCGCAGTGCCGAGAGCAAAGCCCTGTATATTGCTAGCCTTGCGGAATATGCGCTATTGTCGGGTGATAAGACGGAGCTAAATGCGTTGCTTGCCAGCTTGATGGCGTCAACTGCAGAGCTCTATTCCGTCCACGTTTACGATGCGGGCGAAAATGTGTTTTTTGGTGAAAGAAAGGCGGGCGCCACGGACGTGGAAAGCTTACGCCGCGTTGTGCGCCCCGTCGAAACTATCAGATACCCATTTGCCACCTACGATATCAATGAGGAGATCAATTTCCCCGACCCGAACACGAGTATTCTCCAGGCAGGCCTCGGAAAACAAACCGTCGGACACGTTGCACTCGCGATTTCGATGGCCCAGCACATTGAATACCGCAATCGACTAATCCTGTGGTGGGTTGTTGCCATGGCGGTGGCCTTAGTGCTGGGGAATGCCCTGGCAAAAAAACTCAGCCGCGCGCTCATCGGGCCTTTGAGCGATATTTTTGGCGCCGTATCTTCTCTGCGAGAAGGCAATTACGCTGTCCGCATCGGGCATTTGACAGGCGGTGAATTGGGCCAACTAAGTGACAACATCAATAAACTGGCCGGGGACTTGCAAAATGCTCAGGAGCGGATCAAAACGCAATTTGATGAGCTTGCCAAAGCGCGAAAACATGCGCTGCAGGCGAGTCAGGCAAAGTCCGAGTTTATGGCCAGTATGAGTCATGAACTGCGGCAGCCGCTTACGGCCATTATTGGATTCTTGCCAAGCCTGCAGAGAATCAACCGCGATGATTATGCCGAAGAACTGCTTAACATCATGGAGACCCAGGCGCAAAAACTCTACCGCAGAATTGAAGAGATTCTGGAATTTGAAAAAATCGAGGCGGGTCAACTCAATATTGTCAATAGTTATTTTGAGATTGAAAGCGAGGTCAACAGCGTTATCGCTTGCCACAGACGGGAAGCGCAAATGAAATCACTAAAATTATCCTGTGTCGTCGACCGAGATCATGAGCTTGCCGAGGCGGAGGTCTTTACTGACCGCATACATATTCACACCATTATCGATAATCTGGTCGGCAATGCGCTGAAATTTACCAAGCATGGCTGCGTATGCCTTTATATTGTATTGCACCGCCTGGGGGATGACCTATTGCAGTTGGAACTCGAGGTGCGTGATACGGGCATCGGCATTCCCAAGGACAAGCTCGACAGAATATTTGAACCTTTCGATCAGGCGGATCGGTCCAGCACGCGCCCCTATGAGGGTGTTGGGTTGGGTTTGCACATTGTCAAAAAAATTATCGGCTGCTTGGGCGGAAAAATCGAGGTGGAAAGCACGATTTACAAGGGGTCCACCTTTCGGGTTTACCTGCCGTTGGCCTATCGCCTAAGTGAGGCCAGCGCAAGAGCCGATAGTGCCACCCGCGACCAACACATCCCGACAATCACTAACAAGGTGCTCTATGTCGAAGATAACCCCTCCAGCCGCACAGTGGTGCAGTATTTGTTGCGGCAGATAGATGTGGAAACGGATGTGGCCGATAGCGCTAACGAGGGCCTGGCATTGTATCGCAAGAACAACTACAAAATCGTTTTTCTGGATTTGCACATACCGGGAATGGATGGCTTTGAACTGGCTCGTAAAATACGTAAAGACGAAGAAAAATTCAACAAACCAAGTAAGCCCGCAGTGCTTATTGCGCTGACGGCCGACGCAACCGAGCAAGCCGTGGAAAAATGTTATGCGGCGGGTTTCGACAACATCATCTACAAACCCTTTCAGGAAGTGGACTTGTTCAATGCCGTACGCGGCATTTTAGATGTACAAGCCAAACTTAGCGCCTGGGGTGGCAAGGGTCGTTAAATTCAGGTGTCACCGAGTTTGCTGACCAACAATTTTATAGCGCGCTTGAATGTCCCTCAATGGGGCGATGGCGCCATTGGCAAAGACCACCACTTTGCGATTCAGGTGGCGAAACTGTGAGGGGATGGCTCGGCTTTTGTCCCGGTTGTGGCGGGGAACGAATACATCCGCGACCTTGAGCAGGCGACCTGCCGGAGAGGCCAATCTGTCTCCAACAGTAAGCTGGTGGTTGGCGGGCATTGGTAGTCTCCATATACTGTAATTTAGAACAGTATATGGATGTACAGTACTAAGTGCAAGCCCTTGATTGAAAGGCTGCCGGAATATCGGCGCGGTGTCGTTGGCTAATCGGTGATGACCTGGCCGCGGTAGATACGCTTGCGGCGTTTGCTGTTGGCGTCGCTTTGCGCTTTGGGGCGCTCCTCCAGCGATATGACCCCGCGGTACATTTTTGTATTGTGTTCGTCTTCCACTTCGGTTTGTTGGTTGAGCGCCTGCAACCAGGGGTTGCCGGCCAGGGTCAGCACTTCTCTGATAAGGGCTTTGGTCACCGTTTTGGCGCCACCGTGGTAGTGTGCGATCAGTTCCTTGAATAAATCGGGGTTGGCCAATTTAATTCCGGGTTTTATGTTGGATGGCACCATTCTTCGAATTTCATACACTAATTCGATCATCGGCTTGGTGTATTGCATATTCCCTCCAGAACTGATTGTAAACTTGAATGAACTTGGCCTTCGCCACCATTCCCGGAGTGACAACTCCAGATGAAAAAGACAAAGATGATGTCTATAACTTTGGATAGAAAGGATAGGTTGCCGCTTGTCTCATAAGGCGCCGATTTTTTTTGGTATTTTAACGACTTGGCGCCTCATTCAGGTTATCTTGGCGCGTTTTTCAAAACACCAAAATATTTCTCATTCTCACTTCCCGTTGAGCAAATAGTAACCTTAGTCAGCGGCTTTTTACAGCGTTTCCCGAGACATAATAGATAACCAGGCGACAGCATTGTTGGTGGGCGCGACAACAAAGCGCATTGATTGCAAAAATTCAATCCCGGAAGATTTTTACCAGGTCGCCGTAGGCGTCCACCCGGCGATCGCGAAAATACGGCCAGATATTGCGCACGGCTTCACATCGGTTCATATCCAGCGTCAGGCACTTTGTCGATTCGGAGGATGTTTCGGCCTGGTGCAAAATCTCCCCCTGCGGTCCGGCGACAAAGCTCGATCCCCAAAACTCGCTTCCCGCGCCGCCCGCCGGGTCGGGTTCGTGTCCGACGCGGTTGACGCTGACCACAAACACACCGTTGGCAATGGCGTGGGCGCGTTGAATGGTGATCCAGGCCTGACGCTGGCGTTCCCTTTCCTCCTCGCTGTCGCGCGGATCCCAGCCGATGGCGGTGGGGTAGATCAATACCTCGGCGCCGGCGGTGGCCATTAGGCGGGCGGCCTCTGGAAACCACTGGTCCCAACACACTAGCACGCCGAGTTTGCCCACCGAGGTGACGATGGGCCGAAAGCCCAAATCGCCGGGCGTAAAATAAAATTTCTCGTGGTATCCCGGGTCGTCCGGAATATGCATTTTGCGGTATTTACCGGCAATGCTGCCGTCGCTTTCGAGCACCACCGCCGTGTTGTGGTAAATCCCCGGCGCGCGCCTTTCAAATAGCGACGCCACGATCACGACGCCCAGTTCCTTTGCCAGCTTGCCCAGCCTGTCCGACGAGGGGCCCGGAATGGTTTCGGCAAGAGCAAAGTTCGCGGCGTCCTCTTGCTGGCAGAAATAGCGGCTGCGATGCAGCTCCGGCAATACCACCAGGTGCGCCTTTTGTCTTGCCGCTTCCCTTACTGCCGCGATTGAGCGCTGCATATTGGCTTGCGGGCTTTCACCGCAGCGGTGCTGGACAGTGGCGATGTTAAGTCGAGCCATGGTTGTTTCTCGTCACACATTCGGGTTTGAACTTAGGACCCCCGCCGGGATCTGCATTGTAATGCAGTGCAGGCTGCCGTGCTGAGTAATGAGTGTCGAGCCATCGACAGCGTGGATGTTGCGGCCGGGAAACGCCTTGCCGAGCTGGCGCAGCGCCAGCGCGTCTTTGTTATCGCCATAGACCGGCGCCAGCACCGCGTTGTTCGTGACGAGGAAATTGGCGTAGGTGGCCGGCAGTCGCTGCCCTTGCGCGTCGTACTTTGCGGCCGGCCAGGGCAGTGGCAGCAACCGGTATCTGCGCTGATCGCGATCTGCCAGGGTGCGCAGCTGCGCCTCCATTTTTTGCAGCGCCGGAAAATGTTCGTCGCCGCGGTCATCGCATTTGACATAGAGGATGACGCCATCGGGGGCGAACCTGGCCAGCGTGTCGATATGGCTGTCGGTATCATCGCCGGCGAGATATCCATGGTCGAGCCAGAGGACTTTGTCCGCGCCGAGGCAAGACCGCAACAGTTTTTCGACCTCGATTTTATCAAGGCTTGGGTTGCGGTTCTGATTCAGCAGACAGGCCGACGTCGTTAGGATGCAACCCTTGCCGTCGGATTCGATCGCGCCGCCTTCCAGCACGAAGGGACAGCGAATAAGTTGCGTGGCATTGAAAGCGCCGAGTTGCGCCAGCGCCGCGCTGATTTGATTGTCCAGCCCGGCGGCGAATTTATTGCCCCAGCCGTTGAAGGTGAAATCCAGCAGCTGTTTTTTGCCCGCGTTTTCGATGCCGACGGGGCCGTGGTCGCGCGTCCAGGTATCATTACTTTGCGCCGGGTAGAGATAAATCTGATGTGGGCGCCGGGTGAGTGTCTTGGCAAACTGGTCTTGCAGGGATGACATGATGGCGGGATGGGCGGCGATGATCAGGTTTGTGTAGTGAAGCAGTATGCCGGCAAGTTCAAAATATACGGACTCCACTCTGTCGAGCACGGGCAACCAGTCGGTATTTTTATGCGGCCAGGTGAGCATCACGGCATCTTGTGCTTCCCATTCGGCTGGCAATCGTTTCACGTAAACACCCTAATTGCTTGCGGCGGCGAAGAGGCGCGATTATTTCATTAACCGGGTATTTGGGAAACCGGCCCGTCGCGCCGCAGTAAATTTACTGGGTTAGCAGCCTGTTGAAAAAGCCTGTTTTTAACAGGCTGTTAGGTCGCCAGCCATGGGCAGGCATCAAATCCAGGCGCTGATCAATCGCGGTCTTGGCTAATAAGTAAGCGAATTTAAACGAATAGCGCGCGCGGAGGCTTGTGATTTTGTGAATTATTAACAATAAGCCCCTGTTCTTTACTTTCAGCGTCACTCGCGCTTGTGTCGCGACAGATAAAGGAGGACAATTGCGCCCCAGGAGTCCTCCATGGAAGTAAAAGTGGCTGTATGGGGACATTCACTTAACGTGCAATATCGGGGTTTTGGGTATCCGGGCTTTCTGGGGGCGCGGTATCCAGTGTGCTGTCCCCCAAATAACATTATCCAATTGCGGGTCTTTTTCGTCCCTGGCGTTGTTACTCGTCCTTGTGTGGGGCCTGCCACACGGCGTCCTCGCGCCTAGCCAGGAACGAAAAATCCCGTGCACTTGCGCAACGTTATTTGGGGGACAGCACACTAGCCTGTCGGTATGCCGATAAAAGGACGCATGCAATGAGCACACATTTGGAAGCCATTCTGGAGCAAAAATTTCGCGAGTCTGCCGAGCAGATGGCGCGGGAACGCAGGCGCAGCGGGATACTGGGGAATATTGAAATCGTTTTATTGATCGTCATGATCGGCTTGTTTGTGGCCCTGTTGAAATATATTTTCTGGGGCGCCGGTTTCAGCGTTTTCGCCTCGGCGCAACACGAGAGTTCAGTGTCTTTGTTGATGAACCTGCCTGGGCCGCAAAGCGAGCTTGTGCATCAAGCGGTTGCCCGAGACGGCTATGTCAGTCTTATGGACTATCGAAACTACGTCGAGATGGCGAATGAGCACAAAGCACTGGAACTGAAAGCACTGGAACTCAGTGTGGGGCATTAGTCCGTAAACCAGTTTTGTCCTGTTGTCGGGCTCAACCACCGCGTTCGGCGGTGGTCTTCCTCGTCGCCCGCTATCTGTCCGGCCAAGGCCTCCCTCACATCTTTACTTCAATAGCGAACACTAAGGCTTTGCCGGCAAAAATGGCGGTTTGCCGCTCAAATAGTCGGCGTAGATGAGGCGCAACTTTTGCCCGACGGGCTCCGTACAGTGGCGTATTACAACCACCTGGAGCCTTGACTATGTTCTCTTTATCACATCCTCTTAAACCCAAGAAGTGGGCGGTGTTGCTGCTCGCCTCCGCCGGCATGGTCGCTTGCGGCGGCGATGACTACGGTGATGATCCGACCCCGACCTCCACTCCCGAACCCACGCCGGCGGTCGTGTTTCCCGCGCAGGATGCCGCGCCATCGGTGCTGAACCTGGCGGAAACCGGTGGCGTTTTTACCTCTGCTACGGGGCTGTCGCTGTATTTCTTCGATAACGACAGCCAGGGAACGTCGGTGTGCGAGGGTGTCGATGGCGACCCGCCGGGCACCACCGACGACCCGGCATCCTGCGCCGGTCGTTGGCCGCCTCTGCTGGCCGGCGACAGTGCCCAGCAGAGCGGCGCGTTTACCGTTATCGAGCGATCCGATGGCACCAATCAGTGGTCGTACAACGGCTACGCGCTGTACACCTTCGCCGATGACGCCAATCAGGGCGATATTAACGGCGACGGCGTCGGCGGTGTCTGGCATCTGGCCCGCCCCGTTCCCGCCACCAGCGCCACGTTGAACGGCGTTCCGACCCTGGTCGGCAATGGCGAAGCGCTGTCCGCCACCGCCAGCGACGGCACCTTCACCACCGCGCGTACCGCCAACGGCGAGTGGGATGGCTTCACCCTGTACACCTTTGACCTCGACCCCCTGGACGAGCCGGCGTGTTACGGCCTCAGCGACGGTGGCTGCATCAACGCCTGGCCGCCGCTGCTGGCCGACGCCGGTGCCAGACCCTACGGCAAGTTAGCGGTGATCGACGTCGACGGCCAGACATTCCGGCAGTGGGCCTATAACGGCAAACCGCTGTATTTCTTCGCCGGTGACAGCGCCGCCGGGGACACCAACGGTGAGGGCGTCAATGACGTCTGGTGGGTGGCCACCGAGGAAGCCGCCATCTTCCGCACCGTCGCGGGCAGGGATGATGCCGTGCTGTCTGCGGTCGGCCGGGTGGAAACCCTGTTGCCGGAGGGGGAGAGCACGGAAAACTTTGTCAAAACCACGGTCGACAAAGATCAATTCACACTCTATACCTTCGACAACGACGGCGAATTTGACAGCAACTGCGCCGGCGCCTGCCAGGTCAACTGGCCGCCCTTGTTGGCGGCGGCAGATGACCAAGACGTCGGCGCCCTGCAAAAATTCACCCGCGATGACGGCGAAATGCAGTGGGCCTACAATGGCCGACCGCTGTACTTTTATATCGGTGACGCCGAGCCGAAACAGACCGAAGGCGACGGCGTGGGGGGTGTTTGGCACCTGGTGAATCCGCCGTTGATCACCGCCTTTGCCTTCGAAGACGGTGAACTCGGTGAAACCATCACCGTCGCCGGCGAGGTCGACGTGCTGGTGGACGGTGAGGTCATGCGTCAGGATAAGCGCAACTTCCAACTGTACATCTTCGACAACGATGGCGCGGAGGACAGCAATTGTTCCGACGGCTGCGCCGCCAACTGGCCGGCGCTGCTGGCGACCGACGACGACGTGGCGGCGGCGCCGTTTTCCATTTTCACCCGTGCTCAAGACGGACGCCGCCAATGGGCCGTCAACGGCTATCCGCTGTACTTCTTCACCCCTGATACCACGGCGGATGACGCCGCCGGCGAGGGCGTGGGCGACGTGTGGTGGGTCGCGCGACCGGCGCCGCTGCGGGTACTGCCACACCCAACGGCGGGGAATATCTTTATCGCCCACGGTCGCAATGTGCTGGCGAGTCAGGGCAACGCCGCGGAGTCGCTGCGGGATCTGACCCTCTACATCTTCGACGAAGACGTGCAAGACGACGTGTCAACCTGTTTCGACGCGTGTGCCGCGACCTGGCCGCCGCTCTACGCCAGCTCGGCCGATCAGGCCTACGGTTCGTACACGGTGATAGAGCGTGACGAGGATGGCACGCCGCGTCTGCAGTGGTCGTACAAGGGCGATCCGCTGTATTTCTTCGCCGCGGATTCGGCCATAGGCGATACCCTTGGCGACTATCCCGGATGGCCGATCGCAAGCCCCTGAAGTATGGCGGTGCCCATATTGAGCGGTGGTTTAGCCACCGCTTTTTTTGTTACATCGACTCCAACGCGCGGATGCGCTGTTCCAGCGGCGGGTGGGTGGCAAAAGCCTTCATCATACGCGACGAAAAGCCCGAAGAAATGCCGAACGCCGCCATGGAATCGGGCATTTGATTGGCAACGTGAGCCTGCGTTTCCGCCTGCAACCTTTTCAAGGCGGAAATCATTGCGAACTTGTTGACGTAGCGGGCGCCGGCGACATCGGCGCGGTATTCCCGGCGGCGGGAGAACCAGGCGACAATCATGCTGGCGATAAAGGCGAGAATGATTTCGGAGATAAAGGTGGCCGCGTAGAACCCGAGCCCGTGGCCGCGTTCGTTCTTGAGAATGACGCGATCCACCACGTGGCCAATGATGCGGGCGAAGAACATCACAAAGGTGTTGACGATGCCTTGAATCAAGGCCAGCGTCACCATGTCACCATTGGCCACGTGGCCGATTTCATGCCCCAGCACCGCGCGAATTTCCTCCCGATCGAAGCGCCGTAACAGTCCCGAACTCACCGCCACCAGGGCGTTGTTTTTATTCCAACCGGTGGCGAAGGCGTTGGATTGCTCGGCCGGAAATATGCCCACCTCGGGCATGCCGATGTTGGCTTTGTCGGCCAGGTCCTTGACGGTTTCCAGCAGCCAGCGCTCTTCCGCGCTGTGCGGTGTCGAGATGATCTGGGTGCGGGTGCTCCTCTTGGCCATCCACTTGGAGATGAAAAGCGAAACCAATGAGCCGGAGAAGCCAAACACCGCGCAGAATACCAGCAGTGACGTGAGGTCGAGGTTGGTCCCGCTGGCATCCAGGTAACTGCCCACCCCGAGCAGATTGAGGGTAATGCTGGCGACCGCGATGATGGCGATGTTGGTGAGCAAAAAAAGGCCAATACGTTGCAAAACTGTATCCTCGGGTTGATGTCTATATCGCTAATGTAGGATCAACTTTTTGCAATTCAAGTTCCGTGGCGTGGCCGCAGGCGCTCAAGTGCTCGCTTCCGCGGCGTCGTTGGGAAATGCGGGCTTACTCGTAAATGACACAGTTGCGATTGTTTTCCTTGGCCTTGTAGAGCAGAGAATCGGCGGACTTAATAAATTCCTCCGAGGATTTTTGATCGGTTTTGGTCGCGACGCCCAGACTGATGGTCATCCGCCCGTGCGATGATTTTTCGTGCGGTATATTGCGCTCTTCCAGCGCCTGCCGAATTCGCTCCGCCACGTGCACCGCGCCCGGCAAATCGGTTTCCGGCAAGAGGACGAAGAACTCCTCGCCGCCGTAGCGAAAGCCCATATCGCCCGGTCGCAGAGTATTTACTTTAATGGCCTCGGCAACCTCAAGCAAACATTTATCACCGGCGACGTGGCCGTAATAATCGTTGTAAGCCTTGAAGTGGTCGGCGTCGATAATGACCACCGAAAGAGGCTTGCCGTTGCGCTTGGCGCGACCCCATTCCCTATCCAGTGAGTGCAGCATGCTGCGACGATTGTGCAGGCCGGTCAGCGGATCGAGGTAGGCGATCTCTTCCAGGCGCCGATTGACGTCCTCGAGCTTTTCCTGCATTGCGGCGATGCGCGCCATGGCCGACACCATCGATTGCAATACCGGGCCGTTGACGGGCTTGAACAGATAGGCGTCGCCGCCGGCGTTGATGCCCTCGACGAAGTGGTCGTCAGACTTGTTGGAACTCAGAAAAATGATCGGCAGCCATTTGTCCGCCAGCGATTTTCGCAGGCGCCGGGTAACCTCGTAGCCGCTGATGCCCGGCATCTCGATATCCATCAACACCAGGTTGATGTTCTGCTTCTGAAACTTGGCCAAGCCGTCTTCGCCGTCGATGGCCTCAACGGCGGTGAAGCCAAGATCGTTGATGTAGGCGCTGATGATCTGGCGAATTGAACGACTGTCGTCGACCACGAGGATATTCATAGGCTGGCGCTGCACCGTTGCTCTCCGTTCGAGATAAGTTTAGACCATGAAAGGCGCCGGGTGGGCGCCATTTACTCCCCCACCATCCGCGCCCATTTGGCGTGCGCGCCTTCAAGAGAATGGTAGGACCAGGATTCGGCATTCACCATCAATTCCAGCAACAGCATATTGTTGAGCTGGTGATCGCTGGAGCGACCGGTGTACTTGCCGAGAACCTGGCAGCCCAGAAGCGCCAGATCACCCACCGCGTCGAGGTACTTGTGCCGGACAAATTCATCCGGGTAGCGCAGCCCCCCCTGATTGACGATGGTTTCGCCGTCGACCACAACGGCGTTGTCCACACTGCTGCCGCGACAAAAACCCAGGTCGCGGAGCACGCCAATCTGATCGTTAAAACCGAATGTTCGAGCGTCGGCAATTTCTTTATTGAATACTTCCCGGTTTAGCGGCATTACCAGTTGTTGACGACCGATGAGCGGGTGGTCGAGGCTAATTTCCACATCGATGTGCGTTTGTCGGGCGGGGGATAGCATGGCGGATTTTTCACCGGAGACCACCGCAATCGGTTTTTCAATGACAATGGCGCGCCGCGGTGCGTCCTGTTTGGCCAGGCCCGTGCGGTTGATCAACGCGGTAAAGGTTTCGGCGCTGCCGTCGACAATGGGCACTTCCGGGGCGTCGACAACGATGTGCGCGTTGTCGACGCCGCTGGCGTACAGGGCCGCGAGAATATGTTCGACGGTGCTCACCCGCACCCCCATCGAGTTGCTGATCGTGGTGCTCAAATGCGTATCGACGACATTGTTCCAGCGCGCGACAATTTTGCCGTGGGCGCTCGGCACGTCGCGGCGGATGAAGGTATAACCGGTGTTTATGTCTGCCGGGAAGACCGACATGATGGACTTAAGCCCAGTATGCAGGCCGACCCCGATGATAGAAAATGAATTCCTTAACGTGTGTTGTTGAAAAGAATACATGTCGGGATAAATACAATTGTTCGTCATCTTCAGCTCCTGTGAGTTTGCCTGATCGATGCGAATACGATAAGAATTTTGTGGCGCTGGTAATTGCCTGTTGCCGCCAAGTTCTTATCCGTCGCTTGTCTTTTGCCGCCAAGCGTTTATCTCCGCGTGTCAGCCCCACATCTTTGTTTGTGGGCGGGAAAGTTTTGCGGTGGGAAAGTTTGTGGGTGGGAAAATATGGCGGTGACTACCCTGACCTCCTGGGCCTTGCTGATTTGGCGGGCTCTACAGGACAGCGGCTGCGACGCCCGCCAACTGTTTGTCGCGGCGGGGCTGGATCCTTCCTTGTTGGGGGATGGAGACGCGCGCTACAAGGTCGCGAATATGCAGGATCTGTGGCGCCAGAGTGTCGTCGAGTCGAATAACCCCGCCTTCGGCATCGAGGTGGGAAAAGGATGGAATCCCACCACTTTTCACGCGCTGGGTTTTGCCTGGCTCGCCAGCAGCTCCCTCGGTGGGGCGCTGTCCCGGTTTGCGCGTTATTCCCACGTGATCAATGATGCCCTAATCTCAAACTTCAGTTGCCGCGGCCGCTCGGCGGAACTGATTCTCAGCTCCGCGGCAAGGAACTTGACGCCGCAGCCGGCCGCCCTCGATGCCGCCGTCGTCGCTCTGGTGAAAATGTGCCGCATGCTCTGCGGTGAAACGTTTGCGCCGCAGTCGGTGGAATTTATACAAACGCCCTTGGTGAGCGTCGTGCCTCTCGAGGCCTATCTGCGCTGCCCGGTCGCGCATACCGTGGCCAACGAGCGCGAGGCGTCAATGGTGATCAAATTCGACGCCTATGACGTTGAGAAAGCCCTGCCGACCGGCAATCGGGCATTGGTTCAGGCCAATGAAATGGTGACCATCGAATACCTCAACAGCTTGGGAAAATCCTCCCTGACCCATCGGGTGTGCGCGAAGATTTACGAGTTGCTGCCCGGAGGGGAGGTCACCGAGGCCGCGGTGGCGCGGTCATTGAATCTCAGCCTGCGTTCATTGCAGCGCAAGCTGAGTGAGGAGGCGACAAACTACAGCCAACTGCTGGAGAAGATCCGCCGCGATCTGGCCGCGTACCATCTGCAAAATTCCCACCTGTCTCTGAGCGAAGTCGCCTTTTTACTGGGTTTCTCCGAGCAGGCCAATTTTTCCCGGGCGTTTCGGCGTTGGCATAATCTCTCGCCCAGCGCCTATCGTAGAAATCTTAAACAGTCTGCGTGAATGCGACCGTGGCGTAAGCAAGATCCGGGTTAAAAAACGGGAATTCGCCTTAAGCAAGTGGCATTCGGGTCAAGGTCCAATAATTTGCGCCATGATTGAACTTTGTGGCAAGGTAATCCCTCTCAAGCTCTTGTACCCGGGCAGAACTGACGGTATTTTGTCACCCGAGGCAATCAGCCATAAAAGCTGATTTGTTATAACATTTTCATGCGAAGCACGCCGGGCAAAATTTTTGCAAACGACTAGCATTAAAAGAAACGTCAAGCTGCGCCTGTCGCCGTTCGCGATGGTGACCTTGGCGCTGGTCGCCGCCTGCAGCCTGATTGACGTTCCACCCACAGCGATTGAAACCACGGCGCGTGAAAGTGCCGCCCCATCTGACGGTGCATGTGTGACGGCGGAAAAGAATGGCTATCTGAACCTTGAGCGCCTGCGGGTCGCCAATTGGAATGTGTACAAAGGCAAGCGTGACGGCTGGCACGCGGAAATCACCGACATCAATCATGTCGATACCCTGTTTTTGATGCAGGAGGCGCCGCATCACGAGGCGCTTCACACGAGCCTTGGCGAGCAGCAGGATTGGCGCTTCGCCCCCGGTTACCACACCGGTGAAGTGCAAACCGGCGTGCTGACGTCGGCTGGCGTCGCGCCGACCTTGCTATGCCAGTTGCAGCACCGGGAGCCCTGGCTCGGCACGCCAAAAGCCTCCCTTATCACGCGCTACCCCATCGCCGACAGCGGTGAAGCGCTGATTGTCGCCAACATTCACGCGATTAATTTCACCCTCGGCACCCGCGCGTTTGCCCGACAGATAAGCGATGTCACCGCCATACTGCGCGAGCACGAAGGCCCGCTGATTCTCGCCGGTGATTTTAATACCTGGAATAAACGACGCCTCAGGATTATACACCGCCAGGTGTCTGCGCTCGGCCTGCAAGCGGTGGGTTTTGAGAGCAAGCACGTCAAGCGCTTTCTCGGTTATCCCCTGGATCATATTTTTTATCGCGATCTCAAGTTGCGGCAAAAATCGGTGAGAAGTGTCGACAGCTCTGATCACAATATGTTGCTGGCGCACTTTAGTATTTAAGTAAACCGGGTGTTTAGTTGGCGGCACTCTCGCTTTGGGAGTGGCGCTCACTCAGCCGCTGGGCGTTGGCGCCCTGTCCACCACCGCGATACCTTTTGGCTTAGGAGTCGACCCTTATGCACAACAGCGATAAAACCTCGGCCCTTGTTACAATCCTTATTCTCGCCGCCTTCGCCATTCTGCCGCTCGCCGCGTCCGCCGGCAAGGAAGCGCCGCCCGCCACGTCTTTCGACGGTCTCGAACTGGTGTCCAGCAGCAAGCGCAGTCATGTCTACCGCAAGCCCAATGTGGATTTTACGGTGTACTCAAAGGTCGCCATAGCGCCTTCCAAGGTCGCCTTCAAGGAGAACTGGAAGCGGGACTACAACCGCAGTCAGCGCTCGCTTTCGGGGCGCGTGAGCGATAGGGATATGGAGCGCATCAAGCGAGACCTGGCGCAGTTGTTTGATGAGGTATTTCACCAAGAATTGCAAAATATCAAAGGTTTTACCTTAACCGAAGAATTGGGCGAGGGCGTCTTGCTGATAAAACCGGCGGTGATCAACCTCGACATCAACGCGCCGGATGTCAACACCGCCACCCGCAGTCGCACTTACGTCGAATACGCCGGCGAGGGCACATTGTATTTGGAGGTGTTCGACGGCGTCAGCGGCGATATCCTCGCGCGGGCGGTGGATGTTCGCAAAACCCGGGACCACAACTATTTTCGCTGGGCGACGCGGGTGACCAATCGCGCTGACGCCAGAGCCCTGCTGCAAACCTGGGCGAAAAAGCTCCATCGCAAACTGGAAGAGGTGCATGCGCCCGCCGAATGAGGTTGCATGTCTAAAATGCCAATAAAACATCGCTGGCTGTGCGCGCTATTGCTGCTCGCCTGCCGGGTGGGCGCCGAACAATACCAAATCAGTGTGCTGGGGGGAATTTCCGCCTCGCGCGAGCCGCAAATCGGTGATGACGGCGCGCCGACGCAACAGATCGATCTGGCCGTCGGGTCGGGCGACAGTGTCGCCGCCATTGTTAATATCGAAAGCGGTATGAATAGTGACAACGGCCGCAATTACTACGAGTTTCTGATTGCCCGCAGCCGCTTCGATGTCGATGTTCGCTCTCGCCCAGCCGACGGCCCGGATGCGCAATACCGGGTGCAACTGGAGGCCCTGCACGTGCACCTGGGGGGAACCTATGGCTGGCGGGCGCAAAGCGCTTTCCGACCCTACTTTGCGCTGACCGCGGGGCTAAGCGAATACCGCGGCGACAACGATCTGTCCGACAGTTTCTTTTCGTTCTCTGTTGGTGGTGGCGGTAAACTCTTGCTAACCGACACCCTGGCGCTGCGTTTCGATGCCCGGGCCTTTGCCGTGTTGTTGGAGGACGACACCCGCATTTTTTGCCGCAACAACGTCTGCAGTATTACCGTGGCGGGGGACCTTTGGTTACAACCCCAGGTGAGCCTCGGGGTTTTTCTGAATTTCTAAACGCGCGGGATTCGCTTGGGTTGAACATCAATCGCCAATTTTGTAGCCGGCTATAACTAATGTCGGATGGATTTCTATGTTTGTTGGGTGCATAGTCATGTAAATATGCTGCCGATAACAATGGTAGCCGGCCTGGGTTAGTAGTGTGAGTGACATATTGTTTTCGATTGACAATAGCATTGGCAGTTTAGACAGTACGCGTTTTTATTCAGAAAGGGAAGACGGCGATCTTGGTTTGCACCAAAACCGCTGGGAGATCGCGAACAGCAGTCTGACGCCTTCTGGGAGAGTTCCAGATTTGATTTCGATAGTGAACAGCGCGTCCTCCTGGTCGGAATTTTGGACAGGCAGTGGTGGCATTGAGCTGACTGAGGAATCATTCGATGACGCGGCCACTGTCGATGCGCTGACCCGCTTGGCCTCCCGTGACTTTGCTTCAGCGACAACCTTAGATCAGGTGAATGATACTCTGAGTGGTCTGACAGAAAGCGTTCGGGGCTCACCAATCGCACTGGCATTCAATCCAATTTTCCGATCCGCGGCGGGGGCGCGCCGCGGGGAGTTGGTGCGTGAGGGCCTTGCAACTCCAAAACCGAGAGACGATCTTAGTTATGCTTCGTTAGAGGATGTCGACCTGGCGGCCCTCCCGGGTATCTCTCTTAGAGATGTGGATTTGTCCCGCGCTTCGCTGCAAGGAGCCAATTTGAGCGATTTGTCGTTGCGCAATTCAACTCACTCTAGGACCAACCTCCGAGGCGCGACAGTGTCGGGGGCAGACTTTACGGGTGCTGATTTGCGGGGCGCTGATTTACGCGAAGTTGATTTTCAGCGGGCGACTTTGAAGCGTATCAAGCACAATGAATGGAACCAATGGGACGGTGCTCGGCTCACGGATCGGCAGTTGCTTGAATTGAGTCAGGATTTTATTCATCCGAACCTAAGAAGCGCGACCTTGGCAGCCCTCGCCCGCAGACATATGGGTCCCCTGATTCCTGGAGGCTGGTCGACCGTGAAACAATTTCTGATAGATCGCTTTCACGCCAGGCCGGGGGAGGCGCAGCAAGCGGTGGCCGCGGCTCGCAGGGCCAGCCAGGCAGACCTTGCTGTGGTCAAGAGCTGGAGCAATCAAGTGCTGCAACAATCTCAAGCAGCCGCCGACAACAAACAGGAGTATGTCGTTGATGCCCAGGCTTGGCAGCGGATTTTTCCGATATTGGACAATTTCCCTCCACAAGCGCACCCGGCGGCGAATTTGCTTATTCGTCTGCTAAGCAATCCAAGTGTTCAATTTGAATCGGGCGTTGTGGCAGCAATGCGCAGCTACTTGGTAGCCGCCGGTTACGATGTCGGAGAAGACGGTAGACCTGACTTTGACGCAGCGCTGGGTACCAATCTGACGGCGGCGCATCCCCTAGCGGTAAAGATCGGAGCAAAAACCGGGCGCAATACCTTGCCAGTTGTAGGTTTTTCAGATTCAGGAATGCCGGCGAAGATTTCACATCCCGCGCTTGCTCCCAGACATCATACGCAGCGTGAAGGAGTTGATAGGGGTAAGGCACGTCACGCGAGAATTGTCATGACCGTGGCGGGCAGCCGTCAGCCCACTCGGCTGATGGGTTTTGCCACCGATGAGTATTTCCTGAACAATGAAAGTTCAAAAGTGTTGCAGAAAGATATTGACGCGGTCCGTGCCGCGGGAGGGCGGGTTTTCCTTTCCAGCCATGTTTTATTTGAGGGGGATATGAGGACTGCGTTTGATGATGTCATTCGGAACAACCCTGATATGCTATTCGTGATGTCAGCGGGGAATGCGGGAGTCAATTTGGACGCCCCCCCAAAATGGCACTATCTGCAACAAGAGGATGCGCAGATTAAGAGATCTCTCGCCGAGTATGAAAACGTGGTTTTGGTAGGAAATTTGATGCCTAATGGCTTCTTACATAATGATTCCAATTATGGCAAGAATTCAGTGCAGCTTGCCGCACCGGGCACCAGAATACTGGGTGTGCAGGATGCCTCCACCTATGATTACGACAGTGGTACCTCCTTCAGCGCTCCGCTGGTAGCCAACATCGCTGCGGCAATGTGGGTCCAGTATCGAGACTTTACCCCCAGGCAGGTGGCCCACATACTCCACACTACCAGTCACCGGGAAGAGACCTTGACCAATTCCATTGGCTCCGGAGGTAAATTGATGCCGGACGCCGCGCTGACGGTGGCGGGGTTGATGGGCCTGATGACCTACGGCGTGACACCGGCTTGGGGGGCGACCTCTCTATACAGTCGCACCACGCCTGATGGTGAACCATCATCACGCCCGACGGTGAAACTGGAGACACTATTAACTGAGTTGAATACGCTGTCGGCGCAAGATGGCGCGACCAATGGGGCGCCGGATCGTGTCGACCCTGAGGTGGTTGAGGCTGCTGTATATCGTTTGCCACTGGAGGATCAATATCAGAAACAACTGCTGAATTTATTAACGCCGTTTAGCCCGGGACAGGCCGCTGCGCACCTGGGTCTCGAGGCCGCCGATCCCTTAGTCACGCTCGCCCGCCAAATGCAAGACCGGCAATTGCAGCGGGAAGCCGAGGTGGCGATCAATTCCAATGTGTTAGAAAATGGTGATCCCCGGCGCGATGGCGGTTTTGCCAAGCGTGTTGGCAGCTTGAATCTTGGCACAGCTACTGGTAGCTCGGGGTCGGAGAAGAGCTTCTTAGAAGGCGGCGATATGCCTGACTTTTCCAATAGCCTATTGCGTTCATCTGCGGGACGGGAGGAGCTGTCTGAGTTTATGGTGATTTATCGATACACCAGCTTTCTGGGCACCTTGGACGACTACCGGCAGCTCAAGGCCCAAGCTCCGTTGATCGCCAAGCAGTTGCTGGGCTCGGCCGCCAAAGGTATGCTCGCCGCGGCGCAGCGGGACTTGGCGGATACCCAAGCGCAGTCGCGGACGGTGGCTGGCGAGATTGCCGCAATCAAAACCACCTTGGGTAGCCTGGACGCCACGCTGGGTGACGTAGAAGCGCGTCTTCATGAGTTGCCGGCGGGGCGGGTTGCCACCAATGCGAGGCTGTCAGAGGGTGGTCTCAAGGGGACCCTCACTAACGGCGAGGGTATCCGCTTGGTAAAAGGCCCCGGCAACACGATCTATTTCGGTGATGACAGCCCGTTCCAGCCGCAGCGGGCTAAGATTAAAGGAGAGGGTTTTTTGATGACACCAGAAGATGCGTCTGATCCGGGAGTGTCATCGAGAGACCCGAAAAAAGCCGGCTTATTTCCTCGGCCCGAAGTGCCGCCGGTCAGTGTCAAAGAGCAGGTGTCTACCGAGCCGGGTGGTCAATCGGATCCGGGTAATGCCTCTGATGATCCCAAATTGATCGGGGTGTTGCTCAATCCCGTTCCCAAGGTTAAACGGGAAGCTCCCCAGATTTTGTTTCAGAAAGACAAGACGGGCAGGTTCATCTTCACCACCCCTTTGGATGGCCTTCCCGCGAACCCGCGCAAGAAAGATGAAGGTGGTGTGGCGAATTGTGTCGACGCGGTGGCGGCTTTTCAACGGGCCTGGTCCGCGCTGAGCCATCATGATGGTGGCGATGGGCTGACGGCCAAAGTGACAGCGGCCCAACAGAGTGCACAGACGCTAATGGCGAGTTTGCGCGTGCAGGTGGATGACTTGTCGGGTGCGGTGAAAGCCACGGCCTTGGATTTAGTTCGTGGCTTGGAAAATCGATTGGCGGCAATTTCGGAGGAGTACAGCCAGGAAAACGCGCAGTTTGTGCAGAAGTTGACCTCGTCGGAGCGACAACAGATACCCAGTGATCTTGTAAATTTTGGTGCCGATACGTTCGCGGCCGTTGTGGGTTTTCTTGGGTGGGTGATGACGCCATTGACACTACTGCTGAATCTTCTGGGATGGCGGGGTGCTGGAGCACAAAGTTAACTCGGCTTTCATTACTTTTTGTTCACATTGCTGACGCGGTCTGTATTATTAGCCACATGGTATTTGTCATGTGCTTGACGTTGCCGGCGCCCATTCAAAAAACCAACGCCACCAACGTCATGTGCCAAACGCTGTAGCACGTTTGGGCGGGGCGCATTTCGCTTCATGGCGGCCAAAATTGAGTAGCCTGCGTCCCCAAGCCGGTTATTGTTGTCAACTTTATCGCTGCTTCTAATCCTCAAGTCTCTAACCGATTAAACAGCGATTCTCAGTTTTGTGGCGCGCTTTTGCGGCGCCAAAAAGATATCTGCTATGGTTATCGGACAGCCAAGCAAGGTGGATAAAATAATTCCGGTACCCGCGACGATGACGAGCAGTAAACCCTATTGTTGGATGCTTTTCACCCTGTTTTTTGCCGTCGCCTTTGTGGCACGGGCTGGAGCTGTGGCACGGGCTGGAGTTGTGACACAGGCTGAAGTTGTGGCGCCGACTGAAAATGAGGGCGCCGCGCCGGCTCAGGCGCGCGACAAACTGCCCTTGGTATCGCGGTTTACGGATAAACTCTCACCCCTGCGAAGCGCGCAGGGTTTTATGCGCTTGGCGGCACAGGGCGACTATGGCGCCGCCGCCGCGTATCTGGATTTGCGCAACCTGCCCGAACGCGTTGCCGCGATCGCGGGCGAGCAGCTGGCGCGGCAACTGTATGTGGTGATTGCGCGCAAGGTCAAAATGGATATCGGCACCTTGAGCGACGATCCCGAAGGCGCCTTGGAGAGCGGCGTGCCCTCCTATCGCGACATTCTCGGCAGAATTGCCTCCGACAACGGTGATGTCATCCTGTATTTGCAACGCGTGCCCGACGGCGAAGGTGGCAGAATCTGGAAAATCTCCAACGCCAGCGTCGCGCACATTCCCGATCTCTATCGCCAATACGGTTATGGTTCCGGCGTCGAGTTCGTGCGCGAGTTGATGCCACGGGCGGTGTTTTTCGGCACTGAGCTGTTCAAGTGGGTGATTGCGCTGTTGTGCAGCCTGGCGGCCACCGGCGTCTGGTACTTGCTCGCCGTGCCCCTGGGGCGCTTTTTCGGCGGCGCCGGCAGCGGCGCCGAGTTGCGGGTCAATCGCTATTTGCACGGGCCCGTGGCCGTCTTTATTTTTATCACCGTCGGCTATGCCGTGTTGCGCGATCTCGGAATGGGCGTGACGCCTTCACGCCTCGGCAAGGCCAATACGGTGATTATATTGGTATTCGCCTGGCTGCTGTTCGCCACCGCCGATCTGGTGCGCGATTTGTACGCCGCCCGCCTGCGCGCCCGCGGCCGGGAGAGCGCCCTGATGTTGGTGGGGCCAATGAGCAGCTCGTTCAAAATGATTATCGGCGCCTTGGCCTTCGTCACCTGGCTGGACAACGTTGGCATCAACGTCACCGCGCTACTGGCCGGATTGGGCGTGGGGGGGCTGGCGGTGGCGCTGGTCTTGCAGCGTCCCCTGGAAGATATTCTCGGCGCCATTTCTCTCTATACCCAGCAACCCGTTAGCGTCGGCCAATTCTGCGTCAGTGGGGAGACCCGGGGCATTATCGAGGAAATTGGCATTCGCACCACTAAGATCCGCACGATCGAGAAAACCCTGGTGGCGATTCCCAACGCGCTAATGGCGCGCGCGAGCATTGAAAATATTTCCGAACGGCCGCAAATTCTGCACAAGCAGGTGTTGAGACTGGCGCTGGACACGCCGCACGCAACATTGACATCCGCCCTGGAGAGCTTGCGCGACGTCCTGCGTGGGGAAGCCGTGGTCGATCAGGAGTCGTGGCGGATAAGGCTTATCGCCTTCGGTGACCATGCCATCGAGGTGGAGGTGTTTGCCTTTATCGCCACCACGGACTGGCCGCTGTTCCTTGAGAACGCGGAAAGAATCAACCTGGCCATGTTGCGCGTGCTGGAGACGCAGGGCGTCGCCTTCGCGCCGCCCAGGTATTATTAACCCGGCAATGTTAATTTTCGGGTTAATCGCGCAGGGCAAGGATGCCCTGCCATCGGCGTAGCCGATGTAAGCCTTTGAACATCAAGCAACTTCGCGTAGTTGTG